>Ga0180438_10006705_pt1 | contig 15489 bp, 13 predicted proteins | sample SS_ome_12_FD_132455 | JGI IMG/M metagenome (GOLD analysis project Ga0180438, IMG submission 132455) | Hypersaline lake sediment archaeal communities from the Salton Sea, California, USA - SS_3_D_2 metaG | ecosystem: Environmental > Aquatic > Non-marine Saline and Alkaline > Hypersaline >...
GTACTGACAATGCCATGTGTGCTGATGGTTTCTTTTGGAACATGGAGAAGAGATTCTTTAACTGTCTCTTGATAGGCAACAACAGATCCTAAAAACGTTGCTGATGAGCCGGGAAGTCGGGTGAGTCGTGTGGCCAAATTCCCTGATGTACATGATTCAGCGGTAGCGATTTTCCAGCCTTTTTCTAGTAGAAGTCGTTGTACAGCATCTTCGAGGCTATTGTTGTGCAACATCTTGTTGGGAAATTGCTTATGAATGGATTCGTCTGCGTATTGGAGAAGAACAGCATCTTTTTGTGTTCGAGCATGTGCATGAACAGTGACTGTTGCAAACGACGGGTAAATACCGATAGAGAGTTCAGGGTATTGTATAAGTGCGGTTTTGACCCACTCGTTGATATCATGCTCGTTGACATCGAGCAAGGTGTAGTGCTTGAAAGGAAAAGCTATTCCTTGAAAGTACGCGTCAAGTATTTTAGAAAAAACATCTTTCATTTCAAGGGGCGGGCCAGGTAAGAGAAAGAGACGCGCATTTGGGAAAAGGGAGTTATTTTCCAAAACAATGCCAGGGGCTGTTCCTACGCTGTTAGGGAAAAGTTTGGCATTCTTTGGTTGTAGGGATTGATGAGAAAGAGTTGGAAAATCTTTTCCATAGCGTTTTTCTAGTTCTTTCAGGAGTTTTTGATCGTGAACGAGTTCTGTTTGAAAGAGGTTAGTTGCTACTTCTTTTGTATGGTCATCAATAGTTGGTCCTAAACCGCCAGTTGCAATAACTGCTCTTTCTTTTTTCAATTCTTCATTGAGAATGTGATCTATTTGTTTCGGATCGTCAGAAATAACTTTATGGATGATAGGGAAAGTACCACGTTTAACGAGTTCTTGAGCGATGTATGCGGCATTGCTGTTTATGGTATGACCATAGAGCAGTTCATCTCCGATGCAAATGATAGTCGCTTCTTTCATTGCTTTACTCGATCATGAAAAAAAGAGGAGCACAAAATACCCAAAGCGCCCAGACAGATCCATGAGTCTGCAATATTAAAGACAGGATAATTCCATCCCCAAAATCGCACGTGAATCATATCGACCACATGTTTCCAAAGAAGAGTGTCGATGATATTGCTGCATGCGCCTGCTAGAATCAGTAAAAGAGAGATTTTGGCTGTTTTGGAGAAGTTAGCTTTGCAGTAGAGGTAAAGAAGCAAGACAATAAAGGCTAATCGAATGAACAAAAGTAAAGTTGGCCAATGTGTGAGCAAGCCCCAGGCAGCGCCATAATTTGTTGTTAGTGTCAAGGAAAAGTCGATGCCAAGAAAAGAGAATAGGGGGAGTGATGAACCTGAAGAAAGCGTATGAATGGCTATTGCCTTTGTGATGCGATCAAAGGCAAAAAGCACAGTCCATAGAAAAAAGGCGGAGAAAGGCTTCACAAAAGTCCCTTTTCAAGTTGTTCCTGAGCTTTGACTGTGGTGAGTGCATAGGGCATAGCCTCTAGTCGTGCTTTGGGAATTTCCTCACCACTAATATCACATATTCCATAGGTTCCTTCATTGACTTTTTCTAAAGCACGTTCAATTTGACGGAGAAGTTGAAATTCTTGTGAGGTAAGTTCAAGACTGAGCTTGCGGTCAAAGTCATCTGTTCCTTGGTCAGCTTGGTGTTGTGCGTAACCAGTAGCTTCATCAGGTTTTTTAACTTCACTGGTGCTGATTTGAAGGGCGCCTATAAGTTTGTTGCGCATTTCTTCTAAGCGTTTTTTGAATTGATTGATTTCAGATTTTTTAAGTGCCATTTTTCACCCAAAATATAAAGTTGTTGTAAATAGGTACTTCTAACCTTTTGTACCCGAATTTCCGTACATATGCAAAAATCAGAAATTACAGTACAGAAAAAAATGAAATTTTTCATAGATTTTTTCTCGGTAACAAAAGGCGGGATAATGGCCAGAACTGGAGTCGAACCAGCGACACAAGGATTTTCAGTCCTCTGCTCTACCACCTGAGCTATCTGGCCAGAATAAAGAGGATTATATGTTACAGCAACAGAGCTTTTCTTTCAAATCTGTATGATGTTTTATAGTCGCAACGGGTAAAAAGACACAGAAATTAACAAACTATGGGTATAACAGGTTTGTTTTTTGTGCTTGAAAAATTTTTTTTTATTATGTATGTGGTGAATAATTGGTTTTATATGTAATCAGTGTCTTTAATCTTGCATTACTTAGAGTGTGCTAAGGGCCGGGTTTATTATAAACTTCAATTTGTCAGTATGTTATGACAGTTTATCAATTTTCACCTTTAGGAGGATCAAATGAAAAAAGCTGTAATTATATTATTCAGCTCTCTTTTTTTATGTGCAATTTGTCAAAATATAGAAGCAGCAGGCCCTTCAAGTTATGAAGCGTCTTCGTTGGCTGAAAAAAAACATCACAAACGAAACAAGGCTCCAGGACAAACTGGTCCACGAGGGGTGACAGGACCTCCATGGCTATATATCTCATCAGGATTTACAACTGCATATGCCACAGCCTCGCTAGCACCAACAGACAATGAAAACACGTACAATCTTGGCAGACCATCGCAGCCCGTTAAAGTTCCTCTCAATGTAGGAGGACTTATTTCTTCTAATGCATCTTTTGATACAACGACACATGATTTTACCCTTCCTTCAGGGATATATGAAGTATACTTTCACTTTACTCTCGATGATAATGACGTAATGGTGACGAGCCTCTTTTTACAAGCAAACGCAACACAAATACCTCTTTCTTGGATTTCAGGGTTTTATAAAGATGATAACACAAAAAGTGCGGAGGGGAATGGAACAGATTCGGCTGATTATACAAATTATTCAGGCAAAACATTAATATCCATCCCATTTGATAACACACCAGTTTCATTGTATATTAAAACGAACAATAAAGATGACCTTAAATTCATGGATCCTCTTGTTAAAAATAACAATAGCCCATGTCGCGTCGTCTTCCACAAGATTGCAGATGTATCCTGAGCAGCCTGCTTCTAAATTCGAGGGGTTTTTTTACCCCTCGAATTTCTCGTACAACATGCTCTTTTGTCGGATTAAAACGTCCCTATTTCATAGAGAGTTCGATCGTGTGAATTCCGAGGCTTTGGCCTCGTCTAAACTGCATGATCAGTATGTAATAAAGACATGCTAGAAATGCCCAACCTCGCAGATGCCTCTACTTCATCAGAGGCTTGTTCGAAAAACCATGTGCAGGCTTTTGAGAGTTTGTCATAGGCTTGATCGCAATCGCTGCCTAGTGTTTGTATGGTAAAAGGAAGGTGTGTTCTGAAAGAACGATGCTTGTTTACTTCATTTTTCATATTCTCTAAGGCCGTTTCTAGGCCGCAAAAAGCTTTACAGAATGTAGGATAGATGCTTCTGTTTTTATCGTTTAGAACTTTACGAGCTTCATTGATATATGTATCTATAGGAATGCCAATTCTCTGGCATGTTTGCTGGATGGTTTTAAGCCCTTTATTAGCATCATCAATAACAGTCATGATATTTACCTTGTTTAGATAATGTGGTATCACTATACCGTTGATTACTGATTGAGACAATTGCTATAAGTTTTTTCAGCTTACTTCGATATATTGAAAAAATTTGTTGCGCTAGGATGGCGAGAGATATTATTGTGCGTTTTTGAAACCCAACTTGCCACCTATCGGTTTGCTGGGATTCGATAGGTGATTGAGATGGCTCAGATCGAGATGAAGCCAAGGGTTGTTCCCTTGGCGAACCTCGATCTGAGCTAGATTGATTAACTATCGAAGATTCAGTAGGCCGATAGGTGGCAAGTTGGGTTTGAAGTATTAAGCGGTTTATATGACAGATTTTGAAGCTATTGATGAGCAGGCAGAATTACTTGTTCGCAAAATACGTCGGTATTTGATGGCATTTTATGGGCGGTTGCTTGAAGAGGCAACCTCTGATGAGTTTTATCGCGCCTTTTGTTTCGCCATTCGCGAACAGATCATGGTCAATTGGGAATCAACAGCGATTACTTGGCAGCAGGCTAATCCGCGAATGATCTTTTATCTTTCTATGGAATTTCTTCCAGGGCGGTTTTTGAACAATAATGTAATGAGCTTAAAGAAAAACGAGATCTTTGCTCGTACGCTCTATAAGACCAGGCGTTCTTTTGAAGAATTGCTTACACATGAGTCTGACCCAGGTTTGGGCAATGGTGGTCTTGGGCGATTGGCTTCTTGTTTTCTCGACTCACTAGCCACATTAAAGGTGCCCTCAAGGGGGTATGGGCTGAGATATCAATATGGGCTCTTTGAGCAGCAACTATGGGATGGTGTGCAAGTTGAAAAACCCGATTGTTGGTTGTGGAATGATAGTCCTTGGGAATTTCGAAGAGATACGAGAAAGGTTCCTGTGCGGTATTGTGGAACGCCTGTTCAGAGAAAAGAGGCTCCAGATATCGAAGCCAACGATCTTGCTGGATATGAAGAAGTATGGGCTATGCCTTTTGATATTCCCATTATTGGGTATAGCGCAAGTGCTGATTTTGCTGTAACAACACTGAGGTTATGGAGTACAAAAGAGTCGCCGAGAAATTTTGAGTTGCAACGATATAATGCGGGACGTCTTGATCAGGCTGCTGAAAATACGACTTTAACAGATGTTTTGTATCCAAGCGATCAGCATGAGACGGGAAAGCGCGTTCGACTCAAACAAGAATTTCTTTTAGTCTCAGCCTCTATACAAGATGTTCTTCGCTATTTCTTTGTCCAAAATAGTGATATTAATGCTTTTAAAGATAAGGTGCGCATTCAAATTAATGATACGCATCCGTCTCTACTTATTGCTGAATTGATGCGTCTTCTCACTCGGCGATTTGGAATGTCATGGAATGATGCTTGGGAGACAACGCAGGCGTGTACAGGATATACCAATCATACGATATTAAGCGAAGCTCTTGAGGTGTGGAATCAAGGATTGATGCGATATCTTTTACCTCGTCAGTACGGTATTATTGAATATATCAACCAAGAATTTTGTACGCTCGTTCGATCGAAATTTCCAAAGGATGAAGAGCGAGTACGACGGGTTTCGATTTTAGAGAACAATCAAGTGCGTATGGCTCATTTGGCTATTGTTGGTTCTCATCGAGTCAATGGTGTTGCTGATTTGCATAGTCAAATTTTGCAGCAAAGGGTTTTTAAGGATTTTGTTGATATTTGGCCTGATAAATTTACGAATGTAACAAATGGCGTTACCCACAGACGTTGGTTGATGTACTGCAATCCTCTTCTTTCTGATTTGATTACGAGTAGAATTGGTGACGTGTGGAAAGCAGATTTCCCCCAAATTCGTCATTTTGCTGATTTTGCTGATGATCAAAAAACACGCGAAGAATTTCTTAGAATAAAGCGGGCGGCAAAGGCTCGCCTTCTTGAGTTTTTGCGGAGAAATTCTCGTCCTCGCGATACTTTTGGCCATCCTATTCAGACGCATATCACAGCAGATGAGAACTTTTTATTTGATGTTCAAGTTAAAAGAATTCATGAATATAAGCGACAATTGCTCAATGTGTTACATGTTATTATGCTTTACCATGAAATTCTTGATAACCCTGAAAAAGAACATACAAGACGCTTTGTTATTTTTTCTGGCAAAGCAGCAGCAAGTTATGAGACAGCAAAAACGATCATTCGTTTAATTTACTGTCTGTCTAAAAAAATCAATTTTGACCCTGTTGTCAGCCGCTATTTGAATGTTTATTATATTGAAAATTACAATGTCTCAAAAGCCGAGCTTATCATTCCTGCTGCTGATCTCTCAGAGCAAATTTCAACTGCAGGGATGGAAGCTTCAGGCACTGGCAACATGAAATTTTCGATCAATGGTGCGCTTACTATTGGTACAGAAGATGGGGCTAATATCGAGATGCGTGAGGAGATTGGAGATGAGTGGTGGCCATTTCGTTTTGGAACGAGTGCCCAGGAGCTGGCCAAACTTCGTACTTCAGGAAGTTATAAGGCATGGAATATCTATTCATCTAATCCTGCTATAAAGCGTGCTGTAGATGCTCTTAAGGATAGATCCTTGACAACTGGGGAGGTTGAATATCAATCGATTAGTGCCTTGTATTATGCTCTTATTGAAGGGGGGCATGGTTCCAAGGGAGATCGATATTTTGTGCTCAAAGATTTACCCGATTATTACGCAACGCAAAAACGAGTTGCGCAGATGTTTGAAAATATGGATGAATGGGCAAAATATGCCATTCACAATATTGCTGGAATGGGAAAATTTTCAAGTGATCGATCAATAGAAGAGTATTGCAAAAATATTTGGCAAGTTGAGCCATTGCCCATAGATCCAAAAGTGTATGCAAAGATTCAAAATGAGTATAAAGAGGCTTAAAAAAGTGGATATCCTCTTGAATGTTAAGTTGCTAATTCTTTTTTGGTGATAGTTGACTCTGAATACCCCAATACTGCAGTAGCTCTGTGTATTTGCTGCTGTCCATAAATTTTGTGACGCTATTGTTGAAAAGTTCGATAAGTTCATGGTTTTGTCCTTGTCGTACAGCTAATCGAATATTATGCGTGGTAAGAGCGGGTAAGAGGATGCGCAGTTTGGATCGATAGAGGCTCTGCTGTAGGCGGCTGGCATTGATGTAATTGAGAATCATGCCATCGATTTGCCCATCAAGCACATCTTCAATAGCTCGAAACGGGTTGTCATATGGCCTGAGTAACCATGAGAATTTGGCTCCTTGGATAATATCAAGTCCTTCAGCTCTGTCATAAGCGATTTCAGCGGTTTGTATATCATCAGGAGATTGATAAGGGGATGATGAGCGAACGATGACAACATTACCGCTGACAAAATAAGGTTTTGTAAAATCATAGAATTTTTCAGTAATGCTATTAACAGGAATAGCCGTTAAAATCCCATCGATTTCTCCACTATCTAAAAGAGCGGCAAAGGAATCGGGATTGGCCATAACAAGACGAATATTAACGTTTGCCTCTTTAGCAATGGCATATATGAGATCCGAAGAAAATCCAGTCACACTCTGTTCTGTGCCATAGAGTCGAATATTGTGCCAATGGTCTGGATAGGCAACGATATAGTATGAACGTGGTTCTGGCTTTTTCCAGGTACAACCCGAAAGAAGAAGGAGAAATAAGACGAGAATGCGAGCTCGAGACATTGATAGCCTTTTATTTTAGAGCGTAGTGCAAAAAACTATTTTTGGCAAATATACTAATCGTGAGTGAAAAATTTGGAATTTACAGAAAATCAACGCTTCTAATTTGGTCGTTTCGAAGCAGCCCATAATGTATTATGGGCGATGCAGAACTGGTCAAAGTTGAAGATGTTGATTTTTTGTAAAACCAGTTCTTCACTCATGATTAGTATACATTGCCTATTTGCTGAAAATGTCATTTTATGCGAAAATCTTTAGTCCAATGAAATAAATTAATGAGGAAGCAGAAACTATGGCTCGTTATAGAGGCCCTAAAAATCGTATTGCCCGTCGTTTTGGAATGAATGTTTTTGGCCGGGCTCGCAATCCGTTAGTGCATAAACCACATGCTCCTGGAATGCATGGAGCAAAACGCAAGAAAAAATCTGACTATGGCATGCAGCTTGAAGAGAAACAAAAGCTGAAAGTTGTCTATGGTATGGTTAGCGAATCGCAACTTCGTCGCTATTGCGATGAGGCTGTTTTGCGCCATGGTAATACTCCTGAACTCTTTGTACAGCAACTTGAGTGTAGGCTTGATATTTTGGTCTATCGTTTGCGCTTAGCACCAACTATTTTTGCTGCCCATCAGATGGTTGCACACGGGCATATCTTGGTCGATGGTAAGAGAGTGAATGTTCGTTCATTCCAAGTACGACCAGGAATGGAGATTTCAGTTCGTGAAAAATCACGAAAAAACCGCATGATTGCTGATTCTGTTCAAAATTCAAGCCGATCGATCCCTGAATATCTTGAGCTTGATGAAGCTAAAATGACCGGTAAGCTGCTCTCATTGCCAGCTCTCGGTTCTATCCCATTACCGCTTGAAATCAATGTCCCAATGGTGTGTGACTTCTTATCACATAAAAAATAGCGATAAAGCACTCATGTAGTGAGTGCTTATTTTCTTTTTAACCAAACAAAAAGATCATTTGCACGTGTAACCCATCCTAAAAATATGAGACTACACAAGAAACATGATCCTGCGTAGCTGAGTTCTGCTATTTGTGCGTTCAATTGCAAGGGAATTGCGTGCTCTTTCCAGAAAGAGAAGAAAAGAGGTGGTCTATAAAGGCTTTGGATGGCAAACCATGTTACACATGCTGCGCCCATAACACAAAGAACTGTTTTGCCTATTGATACATATGTTTGAGTGTTAATTAGAGGGCAAACTTGTTTTCGGAGTTGATAGTAGAGATAAAAGGCATTTACCCATGCAGAAATGCTGGTAGCGATCGTAATGCTTGTGGCTTTCCAGCTAAGACAGAAGATGAAAAAAGTGTTGAGTAGTGAGTTGAGAAAAAGGGAAAAACAAGCTCCTCGCATGGGTATAGAGTAGTTTTTTTGAGCATAAAAGGCGGGAGCTAAAATAGTAATCATACCCATGGGTACAAGAGCAACGGCATAGCCTTGTAAACAGCTGGTTGTGGCAACAATCGATGTTTGGCCAAAATCACCATGCCCGTACACTGTAGCAATCATCGAGCTGCCAAAGATAAAAAACGCAGCAGTACATGGCAAAAGCAGGGCAATAATTTGGCGAAGGGCATATTCAAGAAATGTGGTAAATTGCTTGATCTGTTTGGTTTGAATAGCTCGTGTTAGAGGTGGGAGTAGGGCATTTCCAAGGGCAATGCCAAAAAGAGCTAAGGGAAGTTGCTGAAAACGTATAGAAAACCAGAGATGAGCCGGGCCCTCACCTTCTGCCATTCGAGCAAAGAGGGTGTCAATGGCACTGTTGATTTGAGAAGCTCCGATGCCGATTAGGCTGAAAGATAGGGGTTTCCATAATTGGCGAATCTCAGGAGAAAGAAGACGGATTTTGCGAAAGAGTTCTCGGCCCAATTCATGCCAACACGCTTTTACAACAGGAATAAAGGTAAAAAGCCATTGCATTGAGCAGGCGATGACAATGCCAAAAGATAGATATGGCATAGCCGCATGAGGTGTTGACCTTTTAAGTAGGAGGGCAGAGGTGATAATTCCAATATTGAAAAAGACTGGAGCAACAGATGGAGTAAAGTACTGTTTTTGCGCTTGCAAAAATGAGGCATTAAGGCCAAATAGGCACGTGGGAACAAGACTTGGAATCATAATCAGCGCTAGAAGTAAGATCTCTCTCGTACCTGAATATCCTGGTAAATATGAATACCACACCCACACACTTCCCATAAGTATGAAACATAGAAATGAGAGAAGAAGAGTCCAGAGAAGGGTAAGATCTCTAAAAAAAAAGCATCCATTTTTGAAACTTTTGGTTTTTGCTTCTTCAAAAATGGGGATAAAGGCTGATGGCATAGTACCCTCTCCAAGTAAACGTCGAAACAGATGGGAGAAGCGAAAAGCAATAAAAAGGGCAGCTAAAGCTTCATGCGTGCCAAAACAAAAAGCAAGTGTGATGTCTCGCACCATACCGAAAATGCGGCTTATCATCGTGCCTGAAAAGAAATGGACAGATGTTTTTCGAACTGAAAGGATGGAATCACTCATGCATTTAGTGTATCATTTTCTAGTGCCTAGGAACAAGATATGATCATCGCATTTTTAGATCGAGCCAAACGTGCTGAACAAGCTGCTATTATGCACATGTATGCAGCAATGCTTCGAGACTCTCAGGAAAAGGAATTGCAACAAACTGTTGAGCACTTGGAGCGAGAGCCCGAATATGGAGCTATGGCGCATGTTGTGCGAACTATGCGCAAAAGAATAATGAGGGGGGATGGCGATCCTCTTTTGCATGATTTGGCTCTTGCAACGTTTGTGGGTACTTCTCTTTTTCCTATTCTTGAGCAGGCAGTTGAATGGCTTCCGCAACCTGAAAAAGTAATCGATCTTTTTGGATCTTTGCGAGAGCAGGTTTTAAAAAATGAGCCTGATCTTTCAGGAAAGACTTTTTTTTATTATTTGAAAACGTTGCGATATACGTGGTCAGCTTTGACTAGTGTTTTGCACAGGATTCCTTTTATTTCATATGATCCAAAGGCCTTTGGCTACAATGCGTCAGGGCTTCTTTTTAGTGAAGATAATCTAGATTGGACTGTTGGGCCAACACCAACTGTAGGTAATCACCTAGCACCAGAAGCACGAGCTGCTATTGAAGGTCTTGGAAAAAGCAAAAAATTTTCTTATTCTATATGGATCTATATCAATCTTCAAAGTATACAGCATGAAACAGAGAAAAAGCGCTCCAAAGCCTTGTGGGAGGCTGCTAATGAATATCCAGATCGCTTTCGTTTGGCTTCATTAAGTGTTGATGCTCCTTTTTATCGGGGGCATAGCTCGTTTACATCTGTACATAAATGTCGAGACCATATGTTAGATCAGCTTTCTGCTGCCGTGTATGAGCCATATGGCAAGAGTTGGTACGCGTTTTCGCTCTTTGATCATGAACGAGATAGATGGATGGCATGTGCAGAAGCTGTTCTTGAGCAGACTTTGGAGATGGCAGTTGACATACAGACATTTAATGAACTTGTTGTTATGGGCTTAGCTCGTGCTTGGCAAAAGTTTACACTACAAGGTAAGGCAATAAGCACAATTGCATGTAAAGAGTGTATCGATCGAGCAGGCAGTTTGAATGCTGCTTTTTTTTGGGCATTATGTTGTCGACAATGTTCAGAGCAGGAAAAAGCAAAAAAATGCATGGCTATTTTATGGGGGAGGCCGCTCCTTGCACGGTCTCGTCTTGTTGAACCTTCTCGCACTCAAGGATTTGAGAGTTTGTTGAAGGCATATTCTTCTGATGATGTGAACGAATACTTGAAGAAAGTTCAAAAGCAAGTTGTGAGCGTTGAATGATTCAACTTTTTCAAGCAAAGCTAGTACGGTAAATTCACTTGTGTTATTCTGTAAGGAATATATTAGAGATTTAGTAAAAACAAGAAGGTTTAACTATGGAACCAAGTTCTTCAGTAATAAGAGATCAAGCTCAAGATTTTTACGAGTGTTTATCTCACAGTCTAACAAATGAAAAAACTAAACATATGTTCACCGAGCTTTTTGAAAAGCTTGTTGGTAAATCTATTGTGGAATTTTCAAGCGTTCCAGGTGATGATGGCAGCGTTTCTGTTTCTCTTATACTTGAACGTCCTCAAATTAAAGTGATAAAAGGAGAACAATTAAGTATTCCTAAAGAGCTTCGTTTTAGTATAGAAAAAACTCCAAAAGGTAAGGAGTATATCCAGTTTGATGATAATGGGAAAGATGCGCCTTATAGTGATTTATCTGGATTAATTCTTAAGAGCAAAATGACTTGGTGGCAAGTTTTTGTCGAAAACAATGATCAATTTCGTTTGTATCGACCACATTGGTTTGGCCTTTTCTTTTACTTTGGAGGTGGCACTCCTTGCGTTAGTTCATTCAATCGAAGAGATTTACCATTGTCGGTTTGAAACCTTGCCCGCCTAAAGGCGGGCTCAACTTTTTCCTAATGCTGTGGCAGGTTTAACATTTTAATTCTAAAGTTGTTATTAAGTCCTCTGGTTCCACTTGTATGCCAAAATATGTTTTACCAAAAAACTCGTGCTTTTCTATCATGTGTATGATCCTATCGTCAACTGTAACCGAAGTCTTTGTTTTTGTGTTTTTTATTTCTTTTGGATCGCCAGCTCCGCAAGATTTTTTACTAAATGGGCAAACACTCAATCCATCAACCACGCCTTCATCTCCACGAAGTAGTACAGAGTTTAGCTGTATGTTGTCTATCGAAATTGTGCCCCTTTTGCTTGGACTTGCTTTTGCTTGTGTCTCGGCTTGAATAATAAGGCTTTCTAAACGCTTGGCTATCTGTTGATACGATGTTCTATGATTTTCTAAAATCTGTGCCTCTCTAAGAGCTCTTTCCCGGTACTGAGACGGGTTTTCTGTATTAAACATTAATGCAATTTGTACATCAGATAGTGCTGAGAACTTAGTAACAGAAGTGCACATAATTATTCCTCCAAAAACTTTAAAAATAAATATTGAGTTAGCAAATAATGATTTGTATAACAATTATATTTATTTTTAAGCGATTGTCGGATTAATTTTCAAGACGTTTGTGGAACTTTCGTTTCAAACAACCGCTTCTGCAGCTTCGTCTCGCCTTGATCTGTAGAGAATAAAGAGGTTGCTTCCAACAATAATTGCTGCTCCTAGAACAACATGGAGCATGGGAATTTTATTCCACCATAGGTAATCAAGAGAGACGACCCAAAAATAGTTGGAATAGTCGATTGGAGCAAGTGTTGATCCTTTGGCAAAGCGAACCGCAAGAGCGATGGCATATTGGGCGCATGCAGTTAAAAGACCGACAAAGGCAAATAGGGCCCAATGTTCAAGAGGCATACTTTGCCAAGAGAGCATAGGGGCGAGGACGAGCATAAACATCATATTGGGAAGCATAGCGATCATGAGGGAATGTTCGGTCTCAGAAAGTTTTCGCATAAGGATTTTATTCAGTGCTCCTAAAAATGTTCCTCCAATGATAATGAGAGAGACCCATTCAAAAACTTCGGATCCAGGTCTTGTAGCGACAATAACACCAATCATTCCAATAAAAACAGCAAGCCATTTATCTCGAGTAATCTTTTCTTTGAGAATGATGGCACTCAGGATGATCATAAAAAAGGGAGAGGTGTAAGCAAGAGTATAGATAGAAGTGAGTGTATTATTTTTAACGGCGTAGATAAAAGAGTATGTATAACCGAAATTTACTGCAAGACGGACAATGTGACGAAGGGGGCGGCGAGTTTTGAGAATAGAGAGTGGCCCTCCTTGGAAAAATGTGAGACAAAAAAGAGGGATGAATCGAGTGAGTGAACGCAGAAAAATAGTTTGATTAAGAGAATAAATACCTGAAAGGTGTTTGATAAAGGCATCAGAGAGCGGATATAGAGCTAGGCCTGCGATCATAAGAATGATTCCGAGCGCACCGCGATTTTGAAGTTGTCGATCTTGCGTTCTTTCCATGAAAACCTCTAAGATAATCTCTTAAGTATACTAAATTGTGTGCTTTTTTGTCATTAAATTTTTTTGTTGTTAATTTTTTCAATGATTCCTTATGAATTTATTCAATTAAGTCGTGAATTTCAATTAGCGAGATCACCTTCTTATACTCTGCCCCAAACGCTTGAACGTGTTATAACATACCATTTTTATCAAGAGGGGCAAGGACAGTCTCCTGTCTATAGATTGTATGAAATATTTGAAAACGCCCTATTATTACAGAATATTCCTTGTCATCCTATCACGTTTGAATTTGCTTCAGTCGTCCATATTGTCATGAAAGCGTATGGGCATGAGACGATAGCTCTGAGGGCAGAGCAATTGTTATTTCAGTGGATACAACCTCTTACAAAGATGCAGATACTTGAACTTGGTCGATCAGAAATTGCAAGGATGGCCTTGGATCACGTTATGCGATATAGATATGAGCAGGCATGTGCACAAATCTCTACACTTGATCCAGAGGTGCAACCAGAGATGTTCGGCTATGAGTTCGAAGCAAAACTTATTCAAACCTTTGCCTTAGAGGATCGCGTTGAAGCATTAAGACAAGAATTATGGACGCAAATTACCTCTTTGTATGCCTTTATTTCTCAATTTCAAGAACTTGCTTTACCTGAAGTAGTGGGTAATGAAAGGCAGATTGTGAGCGAGTTGTCAGAGCAAGCGCGGACTCTTTTTTGGCAACAGATTTTGCTTGGCCGTAAAAAGATACAAGAGATTCAAAATTGTCAGAGAATCCTTTGCGCAGGGTTAGATGAAGCGACAGAATTTTTTTATAGAGATGCATATTGTTTGTCTGCAGATGGATATCGGTGTAAAGATTTAATAGACAGGCTCTTTTTGTGTGATAGGCAGATAGTTGACTATGTGAGGGCTGAGCAAGAGAAAGTAAATGCTATAAAAAAACTTGTGCATGAAGAGCCGATATCAACTTTGTCTTTACAGGAAATTCGAGAAGAGCAAAACAGGCTTGTTGCTCGATTTGAGGTATTAGTAAAACAAATGATTGATGGTTTGGTTTCTTGGAGCTCTCAGAGAAACCGGATGGGGGCTATACTAAATCTGTTGCCTAAAGTTTTTGATAATGAGTTGAAACGAGTGTGTTCATGGGCTGAATGTGAAGAGCAAATAAAAAAATATGCTACTTGTATTCAGGAATTTCAGCAATCAATTAAAAAAATAGAAGAACAGAGCATTAAGAATAAAAAACTTTTTTTTGCGATGGAGGGAGAGGATTGTTATGAAAATGAGGATATGTTTACAGAAAGAATAGAGATTCTTTTTCAACGGTTTTCATGTGCTTCAACACTAACCGACATCTCTCAAGTCGCGAAACGTATTTTATATGCAATTAATTTGACAAATGAAAGATTAGAGTTAGAATATCATAGAATTAAAGGTGAATTATTGCATGAATATCATTTGTATGTTCAGCAGTTTGACAATGTGTGGTACAGGACAGTCGATCGTTTACAGAGAGCTGGATATTCCAGAATAAAGGCTATTTTTTTTCAATATCTTTTTATTACAAAAGAAATAAAAGAAACGTTTCATCAAGCAAAAACAATTAGAGAGATTCGTTATGCAATAGAGTGGGTGAAACTAGAAATAGGGTCTTTTATTGAGAAATATGATTTTTTTGTTCAGTTATATCAACGCGAATATGAAGAACAATTAAATAAAGAAAAAATGCTTGCAAGGCAGTCGTTAATTTCTCATTTTCAAATGAATAGTTTAAACAAGGAGCGAGAGAGATTGGCAAGTGCATGTGAGAGTGCGGAGCGACGAGAAAAAGAAGATAACAGTGAAGAGACCGGTTTGTGGTCTTCATTTGCAGGTTGGTGGTCTCGGTTATTTGGTCAATCGGACTAATTCTTCAAGAAGGTTTACGGCCTGTTCAAGTTGTGGATCATGATTTTCGTCCGTTGCTGTTTGTTGAGCTTGATATGCGAGTAATTTTGGAATCCATTTGCGATATGCATCTGTTCGGTCTTGGAGATAGGGAACATAGTATCTATGATACCAGGTGAGACGGTGTAGAGGTACGTCTTGTAATGTATCGGTAAACAATGGAGAAATTTTCGGTACTGTCTGTTCTTGCCCATGTTGTTTTGTAATGAGGTTAGGGATGACAATATCTGCTTGGACACCGTTTCCTTGTGGTGAGAGGCCAGAAACTGTGTAGAAAGTGCCGATCGTCATTTTCATAGGGATTGAGTTGCTTGTTTTTGTTATATTTTGCATTTGGACGCTGCCCTTTCCATA
>Ga0180438_10006706_pt1 | contig 15487 bp, 14 predicted proteins | sample SS_ome_12_FD_132455 | JGI IMG/M metagenome (GOLD analysis project Ga0180438, IMG submission 132455) | Hypersaline lake sediment archaeal communities from the Salton Sea, California, USA - SS_3_D_2 metaG | ecosystem: Environmental > Aquatic > Non-marine Saline and Alkaline > Hypersaline >...
CCTGCTGGTAGACCGTGGGAACTTTTGGAAGGCGCTGGATTTCCTGGTCGAGCTCCAGACCCAGGGAGCAGCCTATGATTGGGAGTTGAACGTCCCGCTGGCCGACCAGGTCACCACGCTGCACGTGAGCGGTTTGGTCGTTGATGACCGGATGTGGATCGTCGGTGCCCGAACCAGAGTGGGCGTCCTGCAACTCTACGAGGAGTTGATGCAAATCAACGGCGAAGAGGTGAGGGCGCTGAGGACAGCGGTCAAGGAGCAGACCAGACTGGTCCACGCCCAGGCCGAGCGGGACCGCGCGCTGTACGACGAGATCACCCATCTCAACAACGAACTCGTCAACCTGCAGCGCGAGTTGGCCCGCAAGAACGCCGAACTGGAAAGGTTGAACGAGCAAGCGCGAGAAACGGCCGCCCTCGCCGAGCGCGCTCGTCTGGCCCGCGAACTGCACGATTCAGTGACCCAAGCCCTCTACAGCGTCAACCTCTACGCCGATGCCACCCGCCTGGCCCTGTCATCGGGCAAGACAGACGTGGCGGCCGAAAACGTACGCCAGCTACGCAGTCTGGCCCGCGAAGCGCTCTCAGATATGCGCTTGCTCATTTACGAGCTCCGCCCCTCGATATTGGAAGAGGCAGGGTTGGTCGGTGCCCTGCAAGCCCGCCTGGAAGCCGTCGAGGCGCGTTCTGGGTTCCAGACTGCCTTCCAGGTGGAAGGGGAACGGCGTCTGTCCCCCTCTGTTGAAGCCGAGCTATACCGCGTGGCCCAAGAGGCGCTGAACAATGTCATCAAACATGCCCAGGCCAAACAGGTCACGGTTCATTTGCAGTTCGATGAGGAGCGATTCTGCCTGACCATCCAGGATGATGGCCTTGGCTTTGATCCGGCAGAGGCAGACCGCAGCGGTGGGCTTGGGTTACGCAGCATCAGGGAGCGCGTCCAGCAGATTGGTGGCAGTTTCACCCTGGAAACTGCCCCGGGAAAGGGGACGACCCTGAGGATAGAGGTAGACGCATGACTCGCACACCTATCCGGATTCTGATTGTTGATGATCATACGATTGTTCGCAAGGGGATCCGGGCCTTGATGGCGGAAATAGAAGACATCGAGGTCGCAGGAGAAGCCAGCAGCGGGCAGGAGGCGATCAAGCAGGCCGAAAGCTTGAACCCCGATGTGATCCTGATGGATCTGGTCATGCCGGAAATGGATGGGATCGAAGCCATCAGTCACCTTTCGGCCCATCAGCCGCAAGCACGGATTCTGGTGTTGACCAGTTTCACTGCCGATGACAAAGTCTTCCCGGCCATCAAAGCGGGTGCGTTGGGCTATCTTCTCAAAGATTCCGAGCCTGAGGATTTGGCACGGTCCATTCGCCAGGTTCATCGGGGTGAACCCTCTCTACATCCCAGCATTGCCCGCAAAGTGCTGGAAGAATTAAGCCAGCCAACACCACGAAAGCCGGCGCCCGAGCCGCTGACAGAGCGCGAGGTAGAAGTGCTGCGCCTGCTGGCCAAGGGGTTGGGCAACCCCGAGATCGCTGACCAACTGGTCATTGCCGAGGTCACCGTGCGTACTCATGTCAGTAATATCCTGAGCAAATTGCACCTGGCGAACCGGGTTCAGGCCACGTTATACGCGCTGCGGGAGGGGCTGACGTCGCTGGATGATAACGCGCAATAGGACTGTTGAGGGCGTCTCAACAAATGTGGAGCAAGGCCACCTTCGGGTGGTCTTTTTGTTGAGTCAAAGATCATTATTCCAACGATGACAAAGGGCGTATTTTCTGGTATCTTGTACCTTGAGATCAAAGAAACATGAATCAAAAGATACGTGTTCTGATTGCCGATGACCAGCGTTCAGCTCGACAGGGCTTGAAAGCCCTGCTGGCCTTTGCGCCGCAAATCGAGGTGATCGGTGAGGCTTCTAATGGACAAAAGATTGTAGAGTTGGCGGCGGAGCAGCAACCGGATGTGGTGGTGATGGACGTGCAAATGCCCGAAATGGATGGCCTGGAGGCTACGCGACTGATCAAGAAGCAGTGGCCGCAGGTCAAAGTGATGATACTCACCATGTTCCCCTCGCGCCGGGCCGAGGCCCTTGCTGCCGGAGCTGACCACTTCTTACTTAAGGGATGCCCGGCCGAATCGTTGCAGGATGCCATTCTGTCCCTGTTTTCTGTCGGTTAACAAACCTTCCCAAAAGCTTCCTGCCACAATAAACTGGCCAGAAACCGGCCTGAAAAGCACCCTTCACACTGCCGACGCATCTCTGGAGCTTTTGGGAAGGTCAACCATGTTCTGAGGTTCGAACGGACACCCAACCAAAGGATAAATAACTTTAAAGAAGAGAAAGGAGAACAAAACATGAAACGCTTAGCCTTACTATCTCTGGTTCTGGTCCTGGTGCTGGCTTTTGCTAGCACGGCTCTGGCCGCTGGCCCGGCTCGGGTTCGCGTCGTGCACGCCTCGCCTGATGCTCCAGCGGTGGATGTCTGGGTCAACGACGCTATCACCGCCTTCAGCAACGCTCCCTTCAAGGGCATCACCGGCTACGCGGAGCTGGACGCTGCCACCTACAACGTCAAGGTCGTTCCGGCGGGTGCGATGGAGCCGGTTGTCATTGAGGCAGACTTGAGCCTGGCGGCCGACACGGACTATACCGTCGTGGCCGTGGGCCAACTGGCGGCCATCGAACCGCTGGTGCTGGTTGACAACAACAGCATGCCGGCGGCCGGTAAAGCTCACGTTCGCTTTGTGCACGCCTCGCCTGACGCCCCGGCTGTAGACATCGCCGTGAAAGGCGGCCCGGTGCTCTTTAGCAACGTGGCCTTCAAGGGGGTGGGCGATTACCTGCCCGTAGATGCGGGTACCTACGACCTCGAAGTGCGCCTGGCGGGGACAGACACTGTGGCCTTGAGCGTGCCTGGTGTCGCCCTGGCCGACCAGACAGTATACACCGTCTTTGCCATGGGGCTGGCCGGTGGCGAGCCTGCTCTGCAGGCGGTGCCCAGCGTTGACGCCGAGCCTATGGCCATGTTGCCTGCGACTGGTGGACAGACGCTGGCTTTCGTCTACCCTTTGGCCCTCCTCGGGCTCGGCCTGGTGCTGTTCGCGGGTGGATTGGCCTTGCGCCGTCGTTTAACGGTACAGTAGTAAAGACTGCGGTTGGGAAAAGCTCGAACACTCTTACTGCCGGGGCGAGGCATGAGCCTCGCCCCGTTCGCCTTGAGATCTTAACTTGGCCCATGGTCAGTTACAACCCATTGACATGGGCATAAATTGTGATAGAATAATAGTAAGCGGCGAGTTCATTCTACCTTGGAGACAAACCTGAAAGATGGACCAACCCGGACTTGTTGTCCTCTTTGGCTCAGGGGAGACTTCGGCCAGCGCGCAGAAGATCTACCACAAATTGTTCACTTCTCTGACCCCGCCTGTTCGCCTGTCCATTCTGGAAACGCCAGCCGGCTTTGAGCTTAACTCAGCGTGGGTGGCCGGACAGGTGGCCAGCTTTGTCGAGAAACACTTGCAGAACTTTGCCCCCGAGATTACCGTCGTGCCAGCCCGCAAACGCGGTACCGAATTCAGCCCTGATGATCCTGACATTACAGCGTCGCTATGGTCATCTAACGTGATTTACATGGGGGCGGGCAGCCCTACCTACGCAGTGCGTCAACTTGAAGACAGTCTTGCCTGGCACACCTTGACTGCCCGGCATCGCCTGGGAGCAGGCATCGTCCTTGCCAGCGCTTGCGTCCTGGCAGCTAGCGCTTACACCATCCCTATCTATGAGATCTACAAAGTCGGCGAAGACCTGCATTGGAAAACGGGGCTCAATTTCTTTGGCCCGTATGGCCTCTCCCTGGCCTTTGTCCCCCATTGGAATAACACCGAGGGGGGCGCTAACTTGGACACGAGCCGTTGCTTCATGGGGCAACCTCGTTTTGCTCAATTGTTACACATGCTCCCGGACACTGTCACGGTCGTCGGCATTGATGAATACACAGGACTGATCATAGACTTGAATGCCGAAACCTGTCACGTATTGGGGCCTGGTGGCGTGACCGTTCTCAGGGACGGAAATGAGCGGTATTTTGATGGTGATCAACCCTTTGCCACTACAGAACTCGGTTCTTTCCGTATGCCCAGACCGTCAACGGGCATCCCTCCTGAGATCTGGCAAAAAGCCCAGGTGGCAGAAGCCGAACCCCCAATGGCCACGGCAGCCACCCCTTCTGCCGAGGTGTTGGCTCTATTAGAGAAGCGACAAGCGGCCCGTACGCGCCGCGATTGGAGCACTGCCGACCGCATACGTGACCAGATGAGCAAACTGGGGTGGCAAGTTCGCGACACACCAAACGGGCCAGAACTTGTCCCCTTTGATGACTGAGAAGCGGTAAACGTGGCGTAAGAACACCTTCTATCACGCCTCACGACCGGCCCTGTGCAAAAAATAAGGGGCTTTTGGGCGTGAATTCCGTACGTTTACGGATAGACAGACCTGGCAAAGGTGTGTAGTATGATAGTGGTTTCGAGTCATCGTCGTCAAGTTAAGGAAGCGAGACCGAGGTGCGACGCACTTACAGTGATGTCTAAAAAGCTGCGATTTGACTTGATTTGGCACTGATTGAGTGCTTCCCGATGACAGCAAGTGCGTCGCACCTTGATTCAAGAAGGAGTGAGGACAATGTTCACAGCCATCCATTTGGCGCTCAAGGAAATATGGCGCAATCGGGGGCGATTTCTCCTGTTCAGCCTGGTCGTGGCCCTGATCACCCTGCTGGTCCTCTTTATCTCCGCCTTAGGTGAGGGCCTGGGTTCGGGGAACCGTGAGTACCTGGAAAAGTTGAACGCCGAGTTGATCGCCTATCAGGACACGGCGCGGCTTTCCATCGCCAGCAGCCGCATCGGCTGCGATAAACGCCGGGAGATCCTTCGGGTCGAAGGTGTGCGAGATGTGGGACCCGTCGGCTTTGCCAGCGTTTCCATTCCGATGGGTGACGGGGCCGAGCCCCTGGATATCTCGCTGATCGGCGTCGAACCGGGCAAGCCCGGCGAGCCGCCCGTGGTGGCGGGCCGGGGCCTGGTGCGAAAGAGCGCCGACGAAGCCATCGTTGACCGGACGGTGGCCCTGGTGACGAAACTGCAAGTGGGGGATCGGCTGACCATCCGCTCGGTTCAGGCGAATGAAGACCAGTTCTACGACCTGGAGGTGGTCGGGATCAGCGACAGCCGCAAATATGGGCTGCGGCCATCGGTTACCGTGCCCATTGTCACCTGGGACGAAATCAGGCCTAAAGCGGCGGTGGGGCCTGGCCAGGAAGACCCAGGTTGCAACGTGGTGGCCGTGCAACTGGAAGATCCGACGCAACTGGAGCCCATGCGCCAGCGCCTGCAAGCGCAGGTGAGCGATATCGAGACTGTGGACCGCAAGACGGCCTACGAGAACACGCCAGGTTACAGCGCTCAGCAGAGCACCCTGAACACACAGAATGGCTTTGCCTTGCTGATCGGCGTGCTGGTGATCGGGGGCTTTTTCCAGATCCAGACGCTGCAAAAAGTGCCCCAGATCGGGATGCTCAAGGCCGTCGGCACACCCAATCTGACCGTCGCCATAGCGGTGCTCATCCAGATCGTGACCGTGACCCTGTTGGGTGTCATCATCGGTGGCCTGGCGACCCTTGGCCTGGCGTTGGTTTTCCCGCCCAATATTCCCATTGTCTTTGAGCCCCGCTCGGGGACGATGGCCGTGGCTTCGATCTTGTTCATGGGCCCCATCGGTGGATTGGTGTCCATCCGCTACTCGTTGCGAGTGGAGCCCTTGATTGCCCTGGGATTGAGTTCGTGAGGAGGCAAAATGGCATCAGCGCTTGAAGCACAATCGGTCGTCAAGCAGTACCGGGTGGGTAGCGGTACGGTGAACGCTGTGGATGGGGTTTCCCTCAGCCTGCAGCGAGGCGAGTTTGTGGCCCTGGTGGGGCCCAGTGGCTCGGGCAAGACCACCCTGTTGGCTATATTGGCCGGGCTGTTAAGCCCCACCTCGGGCAGCATCGTCATAGACGGCCAGGATCTGGCCACGATGAAGGAGGCGCAAAGGGCGCGCTTTCGTCGGCGCAAAATCGGCTTCACCTTTCAGGCCAACAACCTTGTGCCTTATCTGACGGCCATAGAGAATGTCGAGTTGATGCTGCGCCTGAACGGCGAGTTCAATGCGGCTGGCAGGAGGCAGGCCAGGGAGCTCATGGTTCGGCTGGGTCTCGAAGAACGCATGAACGCACTGCCCAGACAACTGTCCGGGGGGCAACGGCAGCGGGTGGCCATCGCCCGGGCCTTGATCAATCAACCGGCCCTGGTGTTAGCCGATGAGCCGACGGCCAGCCTCGACACCGAACGTGCCTTCCAGGTGGTGGAGACGCTGGCCAACCTCGTCCACGAGCAGGGCAACACCGGGATCATGGTGACCCATGACCTGCGCCTGGTACAGTACACCGATCGGGTGATTCAACTGGTGGATGGTCGCGTGGAGCGTATCATCAGCCCCCAGGAGGATCTCGCCTGCCTGGCCGACCCGGCCGAGTGCGCGATGATACCGACAGACGTGTTGGGTTTTGAGAGAGCCGGGGAGTCTACGACACAGAAAACTAGGCTGTGAAGGCTAGACCATTGCCCACACCACTCCCCAGACGACCAACAGAAAGGAGGGGAGCATATGACCATCAAAATCGTGACGGACAGCACCTGTGATCTACCACAGGCGATTGTCGCCGAGTATGGCATCACCGTCGTGCCTTTGTACATCAACTTTGGCGACCAGAGCTATGGGGACGGCGTCGAGTTGTCGCGCCAGGAATTCTATGAACGGTTGCCAGACTGCGACCCCCCGCCGACGACGGCGGCCCCCGGAACAGAGATGTTTCGTCAAACCTACGAACGGCTGGCGGATGAAGGCGCTACCGAGGTGCTGTCCATCCACATCTCTATTAGCTTGAGCGCCGTCGTGGACGTAGCACGTGTAGCAGCCAAGGACACAGGCGCAGTGCCGGTGACCGTGTTCGACTCGAGGCAATTGAGCCTGGGGACGGGCTTTCTCGTCCTGGCCGCAGCCAAAGCCGCAGCCGAGGGCCGTTCGATAGATGAGATCATCCCCCTGCTGGAAGAACAGGCCTCGCGCACCCATGTTTTTGCCGCGCTGGACACCCTGGAATTCCTGCGGCGCAGCGGCCGCATGAGCCGGGTGATGGCTGGCCTGGGCAGTGTGTTGCAGATCAAGCCGCTGCTCAATATGTACGACGGCAACCCAACCGCCGAAAGGGTGCGCACCCGCGACCGCGCCACCAAACGGCTGATCAGCTTGCTGAGCGACCTTGTCCCGCTGGAGCGGGTGGCACTGGTGCACACCCACGCCCCTGATAGAGCGGAAGAGTTACGGCAACGAGTCCGACATCTCTTGCCCGAGGGTGAGATCCCATCGGTAGACATCACCCCGGTCATCGGCGCTCACATCGGCCCCGGCGCTGCGGGTTTTGCCTGTGTCGCCGCGCCTAGAACATAGATCACATACCAAGTTCGCGGGGGATCTAGCGATCCCCCGCCAAGCCGCTGGATTTGGCAATCCAGCGGGAGCAATTGCGATCCGTTGACCTTACAAGTTCATGGAAAGGAGTAGCAAAATGGTATTGCAGATACTCAAAATCATTGCCGCCATAGGCACGATTGTAACCGGGTTGGTTTCATTGATCTGGCCCCAGTCGGTGACAGGGTTCACCGGGCTGAGCCCCGAGGGTGGGCGCGGTATCACAGAGATCAGAGCCGTGCTGGGCGGCTTTTTCGTCGCTCTGGGCGCAGCCCCACTGTTCCTCAAGGATCCAGCAGCCTACCGGATGCTGGGGATTGCCTACCTCGTCGTGGCCGTCGTGCGGACCGCTTCGATGCTCATTGACAAATCGGTGGTGCAGTCGAACATCATCAGCGTGGTGGTGGAGGTCGTCTTCGGGGTCATCCTGGTACTGTAATTGCTGAACCGTAACTGCTCTGCGGAGGGGAGGATACTCCGCCACCTCCTTTTGAACGGGGACTATTGTTCCCTCTGAGCAAGCACACCATACGAGGAGGCCATGCTATGCGTATCATCATCACCGGCGGCACGGGCCTGATTGGCCGGGCGCTGGCTGCTGACCTGGCTGGCGACAACCACGAGGTGATCGTGCTCAGCCGCCGTCCAGAAAAAGCCGCCAACCTGCCGACAGGTATGCGCGCGGAACGCTGGGACGCGCGGACGGCCGAGGGGTGGGGTGCTCTGGCTGACGGCGCCGACGCCATTGTCAACCTGGCTGGCGAGCCCATCTCCGGTCAGGGCTTTATTCCCAGCCGATGGACCGCCGAGCGCAAGCGCCGCATTCGAGAGAGCCGGCTGAACGCTGGCCGTGCCGTGGCACAGGCAGTGGAGTCGGCCAGCAGCAAACCCGGCGTTGTTGTCCAGTCGTCGGGGGCTGGCTATTATGGCCCCCACGGCGACGAAGAAGTAACCATAGAAAACCCCATCGCCAGTGGCCCGTTCAACCTGACTGCACCTAACCTGCTCACTAATGCTGAATTCAGCCGGGTGATAGGAAGAGTGCTCAGGCGACCGGCCTTTGTGCCTGTGCCAGCCTTTGCCCTGCGTCTGCTCTTTGGCGAGATGAGCACGGTCTTGCTAGAGGGCCAAAAAGCCATATCCCGGCGTCTGCAGGAGCTAGGCTTCACCTTCCGCTTCCCGGAGGCGGAAGCGGCGCTGCGAGACCTGTTACAGTGAGAGATTTTCAGCAGAGAGGAGACCAGGATGAACTGGGTCAAGACACTTCCCCAAGATGAACTTGCCGAAGGTGAGAGGCGTGTGGTCAAAATTGGTGAGCGCTCTATCCTGCTCATTCACCATCAGGGCCAGACCCACGCCATGGAGAGCGCTTGTCCCCACATGCGCCTGCCCCTGAAAGGGGGCAAGTTGACGGAAGACGACGCCATTGTCTGCCCCTGGCATCACAGCGCCTTCGACCTGCGCACCGGTGACGTCAAGGACTGGAGCCCCTGGCCGCCCGGTGTGGGGCGAGTGCTGGGAGCCATCTCGCGGGAGAAGACACTGCCCGTTTTCCCGACCAAAGTAGAAGAAGGGAGCGTTTGGGTAGACCTCGAAGGGGCGCGGTGAGATCGCCTCTTGATTCTGGGGTGGGCTTACATTGGAGCTTAACGAATGCGAAGAAATCGTCTTGTTTTGGTCATTGCTTTTGTCTTCATAGACCTGCTGGGCTATAGCTTGTTCCTGCCGTTGCTGCCTTTCTACGCTGGCGTCTTGGGGGCGTCGCCTACCCTGGTCGGCTTGCTGGTAGCCTCCAACGCCCTGGCCCAGTTGATCGCTGCACCCATCATCGGGCGTCTCTCGGACAGGCTGGGCCGACGCCCGATGCTGATCTTCAGTATCTCTGGGACCTTGGTCAGTTTTCTATTGATGGGTCTAGTCGAACCTTTGGGCAATTTGCTCGCCAGCCTCGCCGCAGGCAGAATCGCTTTGAGTACTGCCCCCCTGGTGATGCTGTTTTTCAGCCGCATTCTGGACGGCCTGGCCGGTGGCGACATCTCGCTGGCCCAGGCCTATATCACCGACATAACTGACGAGAAAAACCGGGCCAAAGGCCTGGGCCTGATCGGGGCAGCCTTTGGGATGGGGTTCATCATTGGACCGGCTATGGGAGGAACGCTGAGCAACTGGGGTTATGCTACGTCAGCCTTGGCCGCCATCGGCTTGTCGCGTTACGCTGTGCCAGCTCTTGTAGCAGTAGGTCTGTCAGCGCTGAACTTGCTGGGTGTCATTTTGTGGCTGCCCGAGTCCCTCCCGCCGGAGAAGCGCACCGAAATGGCCAACAATCCACGCACGGCCTTTACCGCCCGTTGCCTGTGGGAGTGTCTTCACCGGCCGCAGTTTGGCACACTGCTGCGCACCCGCTTCCTCTACATGCTGGCCTTTACCACCTTTACGGCCAACTTTGCGCTGTATGCCCAGTACCGCCTGGAGCTGACAGACCGGGCGACGAGTTACATCCTGACCTACATTGGATTGCTGGTGGTGCTGGTACAGGGTTTTGCCATCGGCCGGCTGACGGCCCGTTTCCGCGAGACACGCCTCATCTTCAGCGCGGTCATCCTTATGGCTTTTACGCTGTTGGCCTGGGCCTTTGTGCCCAACGTGCCGCTGCTTTTGGTGGTATTGGCACCGCTGTCCCTGGCCAGTGGTGTGCTCAACACAGTCGTCAACAGCACCATCACCAAATCGGTCTATCACGAGGAAGTAGGAGGAGCGCTGGGCCTGTCGTCCTCCCTGGACAGTCTGACGCGAGTGATCGCCCCGGCGATAGGCGGTCTTTTGTTGGAACGATTGGGGCCGCCGTCTCTGGGTTTGTTCGGTGCGCTAATTCTGGCCGGGGTAGTGGTCTACGTCTGGCAGCAACTGATCATCCATCCCACCCCACCCCTGCCCGGTCGTGGCGAGGGGGATATGTCGCTAAGTTAAGGTGCAACGCACTTGGCAAGTGCGTTGCACCTCGGTCCCGCGGAAATCGTTGTGACATGGACACAAATCTGATGAGCGATCCGACACAGATCTCGTTACCTTTCATCACCGCCGACCTGCCCGGCATCGGCGGGGAAATCAAAGCCGAGCCGGCCCATTTTGTAGTCGAAGAGATTCCCTTGTACGAACCAGCAGGGCGAGGCGAACACGTCTATGTGTGCCTGACCCGTGAGGGATGGACCACTCGCGCGCTGCAAAAACGGTTGACCAGCCTCTTCGGTCTGCGCGAGGTAGACGTAGGTTGCGCCGGGTTGAAAGATAAGCATGCCCGGGTCACCCAAAACTTCTCGCTGCTTCTGCGCGAGGTGGATGAGGCGACGGTGGGCCGTCGTATCCAGGAGGCGCTACCGGTTGAGGTGATATGGGTCCGGCGACATCGCAACAAGCTGAGGAGAGGGCACCTGCTGGGCAATCGCTTCCACATCGTCGTGCTCCATCCGGAGCCAGAGGCAGCAGCAATGGTCGAGGCCATCACCCAGGCATTGCAGACACACGGCTTGCCCAACTTTTACGGCGCGCAACGCTTTGGGACAGACGGCGACAACGCCCAACGGGGCCGGGAGGCGCTGTTGGGGCGAGGGCCGCGGGAGCGTTGGTTGAGGCGCTTCTTGCTCTCCGCCTATCAGGCCGCTCTGTTCAACGCCTGGCTGACCGAGCGCATCCGATGCGGCTGGTTTGAACGCCTGCTGACCGGCGACATCGCCAAAAAGACGGACACCGGTGGCCTGTTTGAGGTCATGGAGGCCGAGGTTGAGCTTCCCCGTTTCGAGCAGAGGGAGATCACCTATACCGGCCCGATTTACGGTGCACGCATGCGCTGGGCAACCGGTGAGCCTGGCCAGCTGGAGCGGATGGTGCTGGAGACAGCAAAGGTGACAACAGAAATGCTGCGCCGGGCAAGGCTGGACGGCAGCCGCCGCCCGGCCCGATTGTACCTGGACGATCTCAGCATTGAGCCACACCCCGAAGGGCTGTTGTTCACCTTTACCCTGCCCAAGGGGGCCTACGCGACCACGGTTCTGCGGGAATTCATGAAGACAGAGGTGACCCTGCCGGAGGAGTAGATATGCGGCCATGACAACTGCACTGTGTTGGTTGCGCCGTGACCTGCGCTTGACGGACAACCAGGCCTTGGCTGCGGCCCTGGCCCACGCCGATCGCGTGATCCCCGTCTTTGTGCTGGACCCGACGCTGCTGGACTCGCCCTACGTCGGGCCGAAGCGGGTGGCCTTCCTGCTGGGCGGCCTGCGCCGACTGGATGAAGACTTGCGTGCCCGGGGCAGCCGCCTGATCGTCCGCCACGGCGATCCACGGGACGAGCTCACCGCCCTGCTGGCCGAGGGCGGCGCCGAGGCCATCTTTACTGAGGAAGACTTGACGCCCTACGCCCGGCAGCGGGACGGCGGGGTGGCCGAGCGCCTGCCCTTGCAGCGGGTCGGCGGTCGCATCGTACACCCACCGGGGACCGTTCTGAAAGCCAAAGGGACACCCTACACCGTCTTTACGCCATTTAGCCAAAGGTGGAAAACCCTGCCGCCGCCGCAGGCGGGCGTGATCCTGCCAGCTCCGGACCACCTCCCTGAGCCGCCAGAGGTGGGTAGCCTGCCCATACCAGAGGAGCCAGCTTTGCCGCCCACTGTGCCTTTCCAGCCGGGCGAAGCGGAAGCCCAGCGCCGTCTGAGAGCTTTCGTGGATGGGGACGACCCACCCATCTACCGATACGCCGAGGCACGTGACCGCCCGGACATGGATGGGACGTCACGTCTGTCTCCCTACCTGCACCTGGGCATGATCTCCACCCGTCAGGCGGTGGTGGCCGCCCTCGACGCGATCGCAGCGGCCCCCGACGCTGAAACCAGCAAAGGTGCCGAGACCTGGTTGAATGAGCTCATCTGGCGCGAGTTCTACGTGCACATTCTCTATCACTTCCCGCACGTCTTGGAGCAGAGCTTTCGCGCTGACCTGCGGGCGATTCCCTGGGAGAACGACGACGCGGCCTTTGCCGCTTGGTGTGAGGGATGGACCGGCTACCCGGTGGTGGACGCCGGGATGCGCCAGTTGGTCGAGACCGGTTGGATGCACAACCGGGCGCGCATGATCGTGGCCTCGTTCATGGTGAAGGACCTTCTGATTGATTGGCGCTGGGGGGAGCGCTATTTCATGCAGCACCTGGTGGACGGCGACTCGGCCTCTAACAACGGTGGCTGGCAGTGGACGGCCGGCACCGGCACGGACGCCGCGCCCTACTTCCGCGTCTTCAACCCGGTGTTGCAAGGCAAAAAGCACGACCCGCAGGGAACCTACGTCCGCCGCTGGGTGCCGGAATTAGCCCAGGTGCCCGACCGGTTCATCCACCAGCCGTGGAAAATGCCCCCTGGCGTACAGCAGCAAGCGGGCTGCGTCATCGGGCAGGACTATCCTGCGCCCATCGTGGACCACGCCTGGGCACGGGAGCGGACGCTGGCAGCCTACGCCCAGGCCAGGGAGCGAGACTAATAGACCGCACACTGGAAAAGACCAAAGACATGCATCAAAACACCTTCATCCGCCTGGAGAACCTCTCCAAAAGCTACCAGGAAGGGGAGCATACACGGGTAGTGTTGCAGGACGTCAACGCCACATTTGCCAAAGGCGAGTTCGTCGCCATTCTGGGCAAGAGCGGCACCGGCAAGAGCACGCTGCTGAATCTCATCAGTGGGATAGACCGGGCCGACAATGGTGCCATCTGGCTAAATGGCGAGAACCTGACGGCCCTCGACGAACGCCAGCGCACCTTGTTTCGCCGCCACAACATTGGCTTTGTGTTCCAGTTCTTCAACCTGATCCCGACATTGACGGTATGGGAAAATGTGGTCCTGCCCCTTGAGATCAAAGGCTCTACCGACGGGCGAGCGCACCGCCAGGCAGAGTCGCTGTTGGACGCCGTGGGCCTGCTCGACCGCCGACAGACCTTCCCCGACCGCCTTTCTGGCGGGGAACAGCAGCGCGTGGCCATTGCCCGGGCTTTGGTCCACGACCCGCTGCTGGTCCTGGCCGACGAACCGACCGGCAATATTGACGAAGAGACAGGGCAACAGGTGCTGGCGCTCCTGGACCGTCTGACCCGCCGGGCTGGCAAGAACCTGATTCTGGTCACTCACAGCTCCGACGCCGCCGCCTATGCCGACCGGATCCTGTACCTGCGCGATGGACAACTGAAAGCATGATGCGCAACCGAACCTGTTCACGCTTCACGTTTCACGCTCCACGGCCTATCTTGTAGCTGCGGAAGCAGCCATATGCTAGACTCAAAGAACGATTCCAAAAACACCACTTTCTCATCTCGCACTCTCTGGAACATTGGCTGGCGCTACTTGCTGCGCCATCCCTGGCAGAGCGTGTTGATGATCATTGGCATCACCTTGGGTGTCGCTGTCGTCATCGCCATGGACCTGGCCAACGCCAGCGCCAGCCGCGCCTTCGACCTCAGCACCGACACAGTGGCCGGGCGTGCTACGCATCAGATTGTGGCCGGGCCACAGGGGCTGGACGAAGAGTTCTACGCTCGCCTGCGTCGCCAGGGCGCGGCGCGTGCGGTTGCGCCCGTCGTCACCGAGTACGTGTCGTCGCCGCAGTTGGGGGATCGTCCGCTGCAACTACTGGGCGTTGACCCCTTTGCCGAAGCGCCTTTCCGCAACTATCTGTGGGGACAAGGGGATGCACCGACCGCCGGGTTGACCGACTTTTTCACACAGGTGGACGCCATCTTGGTCTCCACCGATGTCGCTGAGCGCTACGGACTCGAACCCGGTGCGGTCATCAACCTGGAGGTGGCTGGCTACGAGCGCAACGCAGTCATCGCCGGGCTGCTACAGCCCGCTGACAACCTCAGCCGTCGCGCTCTCGATGGCATCATCCTGGCTGACATCGCCACCGCCCAAGAGCTGACCGGTCGTCTGGGCAAACTGGATCGCATTGACCTGATCTTGCCGGAGGACGACAACACCATAGCCGACCGCATCAGCGCCCTGCTGCCACAGAACGCTCGCATCCTGCCCGTTGACGCCCGTACCGGCACCGTCAAGGGAATGACCGCCGCCTTTCGTACCAACCTGATGGCCTTCAGCCTGCTGGCCCTGTTCGTCGGCCTGTTCCTGATCTACAACACGATGACCTTCTCCGTGGTGCAGCGCCGCCCTCTCTTTGGCACGCTGCGCTGTCTGGGGGTCACGCCCCGCGAGATCTTTGCTCTCGTGGTCAGCGAAGCCCTCATCGTTGGCTCGCTAGGCGCTGCCCTCGGGCTGATCCTGGGCATCGTCATGGGACAGAGCGCCGTGCGCATGGTCACCCAGACCATCAACGACCTCTATTTCGTGATCACCGTGCGCAGCGTTGGGATCTCTGCCAGCAGTCTCGTCAAAGGTGCCCTGCTGGGCGTCGTGGCCACAATGGCAACAGCGGCGCTGCCTGCCAGAGAAGCGGCCTCCGTGCCACCCCGCGCTGCCCTTTCCCGCTCCGGGCTGGAGACCAAAGCGCGACGAGCTGTGATACTGGCAGCTATTGGCGGTCTTTTCCTCCTTGGCGCCGGCATCGGCACACTGGCCCTGCCGACTCGCAGCCTCGTCGTCAGCTTTGCTGGTACGTCGGTCGTCGTCACGGGGTTCGCCATGCTGACCCCTCTGGCGACGACTCTCCTTATGCGCAGCGCAACGCCGCTGTTGGGTCGCGCCTGTGGAGCCCTGGGGCGTATGGCGCCGCGCGACGTGGTCAACTCGCTCAGCCGCACTTCCATCGCCGTGGCCGCACTGATGGTTGCCACATCCGTCATCATCGGCGTCAGCCTGATGATCGGCAGCTTTCGCTACACCGTCGTCACCTGGCTGGAACACGCTCTGCAGGGTGACATCTA
>Ga0180438_10006710_pt1 | contig 15478 bp, 13 predicted proteins | sample SS_ome_12_FD_132455 | JGI IMG/M metagenome (GOLD analysis project Ga0180438, IMG submission 132455) | Hypersaline lake sediment archaeal communities from the Salton Sea, California, USA - SS_3_D_2 metaG | ecosystem: Environmental > Aquatic > Non-marine Saline and Alkaline > Hypersaline >...
GAGAATCTCTCGTTCCCGCCTACGATCATCCCCCAGAAGTGGACGCTGGAACACTACCGGCTGTTGTTCGGTAGGACGCAGTTCCCGCTGTGGTTTCGCAATAGCCTCCTTGTCTCTATCGCTACGGTCTTAACTTCAATTGCAGTGAGCGCTATGGGGGCCTACGTCTTCTCGAGGTTCCGGTACCGGTTCTTCGAGGTGTTCTCCCGCGTTATCCTGTTTGCCTACATGGTGCCGAATATCTTGCTCGTCATCCCGGTGTTCAAGATCGTCTGGTCACTCAAATTATCCAACTCTCTGTACGGGCTGCTGCTCGTCTACAACGCTTTTTTGATCCCGTATGGTCTGTGGACCTTGCGTTCCTACTTTGCTGGGATACCACACGAGATTGAGGAGGCTGCCCTGATCGACGGGTGCAGCCGTTGGCGGGCATTCGTTCGCGTGGTGGTGCCTCAGGCACTTCCAGGTATCATCTCCACGGCTTTGTTTGCTTTCAATGTGGCCTGGAACGAGTTTCTCTACGCTTCTGTGCTTCTGTGGTCGTCCAATCTTATGACGTTGAGCGCCGGCGTGGCGACTTTCATGGGTAAACAGGCTCCGGATTCTTGGGGTTTGTTAATGGCCGCCGGTGTGATGATTACCCTGCCGGTGATCATTTTGTTCTCGTTCATGCAGAGCTTCCTGATTGCTGGGTGGGGCGGGGGAGCAGTGAAGGGGTAGCGGCGTCTCCAATACTCCCAGGGAAGCTCCGGGTAGCGACGTGGGGAAAGGGGGTGGCTAGAGCACAGATTGGAAATCAGTTTCACTTGAGCGTTTGACCAATGGGTTCGATGGCAACGACAGTACTTCTACAGGAGGATGTGAGATGCAAGCCAAAAATCTGCGATGGGGATTGGTTGGGGTCACGATGGTGCTCGTTATCAGCGTGGTGGTCGTGGCGTGCGGCCCTGCTCCAACACCAGATACGGTCGAGGTTGAGGTCACCAGGGAGGTGGAGGTCGAAAAGGAGGTGGAGGTCGAAAAGGAAGTGGAGGTGGAGGTAGTAGTGACCGCCACCCCTCCACCACTACCTGCGGGAGGAGTCAAAACGATTCCCTTCATGACGACCGAATCGGACCCTGAGACGGTGGCGATCCTTCAGGAGATCATTGCTGAGTACGAGGCAGATCATCCAGACGTTCGCGTGGATCTGGTTCTCACAGCACATGGCTCGGAGGAGGAACGGTTGGTCACGGCAAACGCGGTGGGAGCAGACCTGGGCGTGGTGGGTGTCCACCCGGAGTTCCTGTACGATTACGTCTCGGCCGGTTATCTTCTTCCGCTAGATAGCGTGGTGGACGGTGTCGGCCGTGAAAAGTTCAAGCCTGGCGCGGTCCTGAGTTTGGAGGGCCACGATTATGCTCTTGGCTACGCTTCCGGCAACAATGCCACGCTGTGGGTGCGGACGGATCTCCTGGAGCAGGCCGGTCTCGACATACCGACGACTTACGACGATTTGCTGGCGGCTGCCGAGGCGCTGACCCAGGACACGAACGGCGATGGCAGGATCGATATCTACGGTTGGGGTAGTCCGGCTGCCGCCAACGGCGCAACCTGGCTGCGGTTCAATACCTTCGTCTACCAGAACTGTGGCGACTACTTTGACAAAGATGGCAATTTGGTGTTCGATAATCCCAATGTCCTGGAGGCACTCAAGAAATACGTCGCCCTTCTGGAGTACGCGCCACCGGACGTGACGGGATGGTCGTGGTTCGACGGCATCGTCGGAATGACTGCCGGGACGGTGGCCATGCATCCCTACGGTGGTCGCCTAGGATTCAATCTCTACCGTGACAAGCCCGACATCCGCGAGAATACCGCAGTTATCTGGGGGCCTTACGGCGAGGTGGAAGCGGGCCAGGGCGGGTACGACTACTGGGCGGTTTCTGCCAATGCCCGTTGGCCGGAGGAGACGGCGGACTTCCTGCGCTTCGTCTTCACGGGCGACAGATTGGCCCGCCTCAATATGACGGTGCCCGGTCACTTGATCCCTCCGACGAGTGAGATCCAGGATGCTATGCTTGCATTCGATCATCCTTATGCGTCGGAGTATAGCGACGACTTGAAGGTTCTCTTCGATACCGCCGCCTTTAACGCCTCACCGATGTTGAACATGGGCGCGGTGGACGTCGAAACGTGCACCTTCGATCCGGTCTACAATCCTATGCCCTGGGGTGCTGCGATCTGGGGGTCGAGCCCGATCGAGGCACAGATGGTCGAACGGGTGGTCGTAGGTGGCGAGTCGCCCGAGGATGCCTGGGAGTGGGCCTATACCGAGATGCAGAAAATCGCCGACGAGTGGAAGGCAGAGCATCCGGATTGGAAGCCTGTGGCCAGCCAGTAGAGCTGTTCCGCAATCTTCAGGTTGGGAGCCCCCGCGTACAGGGGCTCCCAACCTGGGTGAGGATGATCCCGTAACTGACCCGATTCCTTAGTCCCTTACTCGGTGCTGAAGTGGAGTCTGCGTATGAGATTCAAGAAGTTCAATCTGGGCATGCGTGTGGGCGATAGGGTTTTTGCGTGGGGCCTGGCAGCCCCTTCCATCATCTGCCTGGCCGCGCTTTCAATCTATCCCTTCCTCACGGCAATTCAGAGTACCTTCTACAGCGTCGGTACGATCACCCGTGAGACGAACTACGTGGGGCTGGACAACTACGCTTGGGTTTTTGAGTCGGAGATCTTCTGGCAGTCGCTGAAAAGGTCCTTCATCTGGGCCTTTTCCGGTGTGAGCATCCAGCTCGTTCTGGGCATTATTTTTTCGTTGGTCCTGCATCAAGAGCTCAAAGGTCGGAACATCGCTCGAGGTCTAGTTTTGTTCCCCTACCTCATACCTAACATCGTGGCCGCGATCGTGTGGCGGTTCATGCTCAACCCAACGGTCGGTATCATCAACTACCTGCTAGTTGACGTGACCCATCTGCTCAAGATGCCCCTGATGTGGCTGATGCGCCCACAAACAGCGCTTGCGGCCGTGATCCTGGTGGGAATTTGGAAGTATACCCCTTTTATGGTCATGTTGCTCCTGGGTCGGCTACAGACGACGCCCCTTGAACTCTACGATGCAGCGAAGATCGATGGGGCCAATGCCTGGCAGTTGTTCCAGTACGTCACGTTCGCCTGGTTGAAGCCGGTTATCCTGGTCGCCGTATTGCTGCGCACGATCTGGCTTTTCAACCATTTTGATCTGGTTTACCTGATGGCGTTCGGCGGTCCGATGTATGCTACCACGACTGTGCCCGTGCTGATCCGTGAGGCTGCCTTTGACGATCTCCGCATGGGACGGGCTGCTACCATCAGTATGTACCTCGTCGTCGTTCTGCTCATCCTCGCCATCGGGTATACCTGGGCGTACTCCCGGGCGGAGGAGAAGGTCACGTACTAGCCACTTACCAGCTTGGGATACGTCGAGAGGAGTATGTGTGAGTATGTCTGATTTGGATGTCAATGGAGGGGATCTCTGGTACGAGCGCTCGGGCCAGGGACATCCGGTGATATTTCTCCATGCCTTTGCCGTAACCGGTGCCACGTGGTCCTCTCAGGTACCTGTCTTGACCACCGCCGGATACGATGTGATCTGTGTCGATCTGCGTGGCCACGGCCGGTCCCCGGCCCCTCCCGGTCCATATACTCTGCCTCAGATGGCTGCAGACGTGCATCGACTCATTGAGCGTCTGAAGCTGGGTACGGTATGTGTCGTCGGCCTGTCTACGGGCGGTCGGGTTGCCACACGCCTAGCTCTAGATTATCCAGAGGACATCGCTGAACTGGTATTGGTGAGCACCAAATCGGAACCGGCGATCGAGATCTGGCATGAATTGAGGGAATTGTCGCAGATAGCCGAAGAAGGCGATGTGGCGTTGGCCATTGAGCGATGGTACGATCGGCATTATCAAGAGCTGGCAGATGCCGCGCCTGGTCTGGTGCATACCTTGAAAGACGGGTGGCGCCAGGGTTCCGGGAGTGGGTTTGCCGGTGTAGCTCGGGCGATCACCGAGATGGAGTCCGTGACTACCCGGATTTCCGAGATCCGTGTTCCAACGTTGGCCGTCGCTGGCGAACTGGATCCGGCGTGCCATCCTTACGTCGCCTGGTACGAGCGCTCCATTCCCAGTTGCCAGGGGGTGATTGTGCCGGCAGCCCACCATTTCGTGAACGTCGAGCAACCGGACCGTTTCAACGACCTGCTGCTGGAGTTCCTGGCCGCTTGTGAACGGTAGATCAGATGAGAATCACGCGAATTGAAGCACTGAATCTGGCCGCCCACGTTGTCCTGGTGCGTGTCTCTACTGACACAGGAGTCGAGGGCATCGGCGAAGCAAGCCCGATGTATCCCCAGATCATCTGCGCTGTTGTTAATGAGGTATTGGCCCCACTGCTCGAAGGAGAGAACCCGTTCGAGATCGAGCGCCTCTACGATCGTATGCTGTACTTCCGTCCGGGCCGCTACTGCAATTACAAGCTGGGTCCACAGGGTGCGCTTACCTCGGCCATCAGCGGGGTCGAGATTGCCCTGTGGGACATCGTGGGGAAAGCGTTAGGCCAGCCGGTCTACGCGCTTTTGGGTGGACTCTATCGCGAGCGGGTGCAGGTCTTTGCAAGCATGGCGCTGGCGCACGAAAGGACACCGGACGCCTGGGCGGCCCGCGCTCGGCACTTCGTCGACCAGGGGTTCTGTGGGGTGAAGGTCGCTGTTGGCCAGGAGTGGGGCTTCGACGGTGGCGAGGACGATCCTGTGGCTGCGGTGCGGGCGGTACGTGAGGCCGTGGGAGATGGTGTGGATATCCTCGTGGATGCGCATAACGCTTACTATCCCCACACGGCCGCAGCCATCGCCCAGGAATTCGAACCCTATCGCGTGTTTCACTTCGAGGAGCCTGTCGCGGCGTACGATTGGGAGGGCCTGGCCTGGGTCCGGGAGCACACAACCACTCCTATCGCCGCCGGTGAGCAGGTGTACACGCTGCCTGAGTTCCGGCGGTTCCTGGCGGCGGGGGCAGTGGATGTCTTGCAGTTCGACGTGACCAAAGTCGGCGGACTGTGTGCAGGCAAGAAAATCGCGGCGCTGGCCGAGGCCTGGGGTATGCCGTTGACTCTGCACAATTATCACTCACCGGTGGCTACGGCGGCCATGCTCCACTTCGCGGCTGCGACCCCGGCGTGCCGGTATCGACAGGAGGTGCGCGCTGACCCTCACCCACTGGCAGATATTGTCCACAATCCACCCTGGCCGGAGGCTGGAACGATGGCTCCTCCGGCAGCTCCTGGCCTAGGGCTCGAACTGGACGAGGAACGGATCGCAACTTACATTTCAGGAGGTGGGATTGACTCATGAGTATAGACGAGAGATGGTTACGACAGGAGATTGTCAGGATCGGCCAGCGGCTGCATCATCGCAGGCTGATGTGCGGCTACGATGGCAACATCTCGTACTGCATCGCAGAGAACGAGTTCCTGATCACCAAGAGCTGGTCCAGCCTGGGGTTCCTGGCCGAGGAAGACATCGTCAAGATCGACGGTGACGGCAATGTCTTGGAGGGCAAGTACCGCCCGACCGGTGAGTACCGGTTGCACATAGTGGCCTATAGGGAGCGCCCGGATATCTACTGCGTTGTCCACGCTCATCCTCTGTACTCTACCGTGTGGGCTAGTTGGGGACGGCCGATTCCGGCTTTCGTCCTGCCCGAGATCGGAGTGGTCTTCGGGGAAGATATCCCCATCGCGCCCTACGCCGCCACCGGCACGCTGGAGATTGCCGAGTCGATCGCTGATCTGATTCGCACACGCGATGCGGTGTTGATGGCCCGGCACGGTGCGGTGACTGTCTCCAACAAATGCCCGGATGAGTCCCTGTTGGATGCCTACAACAAGATGGAGAAGGTGGAGTACGCGGCCGAGATTCTGTATCTGATTGAGGCGGGCGAGCGTGTTCCTCCGTTGCCTCCCGAGGAGATCGCGATTCTCAAAGCCGCCCGCGAAAAACGAGGGTTGGGCCTCAAGCCGCCCCGGTTTCCTGAAGAGTAGATCTGGCGAACCCCAAGGTGTGGAGAGAGACTCCCTGGGGTCCACGGAGAGTGTAGAGTGGATGGCATGATGCACCTGGCTTATCATACGTTTGCCTTTGGAGGTCGCTCGTGGCTTCCGTCCTGGACGCTGGATGAGGCTATGCGACTTACAGCGGATCTGGGGTTTGAGGGATTGGAGCTTGCCGCCTGCCGGCCGCATGCCTGGCCGTCCGATCTGGATGCGGTACGGCGGCGGGCGATGCGGAAGCTCGCCGCCGATTGGGATCTGGCATTCTCGGCGATTTGCCCCAACCCGGTCAACCACAACGTCGCCAGTCCGGCAGCCAGGGAGCGGGAGGGTACGGTCCGGTATCTCGTGGAGTGTCTTGACCTGGCTGTGGATTTGGAATCTCCCATCGTGAGGGTAGATGGGGGTTGGAGTGTACACCCCCACAGCCGGGATGATGCCTGGCAATGGGCTGCGCAGGGGTTGGCCACTGCGGCTCACCAGGCTGAACGGCGGGGGATCTTGCTGGCTCTGGAGAACATCAACAGCCGGCGGGCTGACGTGGTGGTGAGCAGCCGCGACGTGGCAGCTATGGTGGATGAGGTCGGCTCTCCGGCGCTGCGCCCGATGATCGATCTCTATCATATGTATCTGGAAGGGGATGACCCTGTCGAGGCCATTGAGCGTTTGGGCTCCCATCTGGCCTACGTGCACTTCTTGGATGCACGGCGGTCCGATCGCGCCCGCGTCGCGCCGGGGTGGGGTGAAATGCCGCTGGCGGATATCCTGTCGGCGCTGCAGCGAGTAGGGTACGACGGATGGCTCGGCGTGGAAATCTGGGGAGATGATCCCCTGGCTTTGGGCCGTCAGGCCGTGAGGTTCTTCGCGGAGCAGCAGCCTGGGCAGCGTGGAGGAGGTGGATAGAAGTGGGAGAGTTGGATGGCAAGATCGCGTTGGTCACTGGTTCTTCGCGGGGCATTGGTGCGGCTATTGCGACTGTGATGGCTCGCCACGGGGCCGACGTGGTCGTGCATTGCAGGGAAAGCATCCATATGGCCGAGAACGTGGTCGGTTGTGTCCGCGCAGTGGGTCGACGGGCGCTGGTCATCCAGGCTGACGTGACCGACCGGGAGCAGGTGCAGCATATGGTGGACACGATCACCGCTGAGTGGGGGCGGATCGACATCCTGGTCAACAACGTGGGCCATGCCTACTACTATCGCATTGACACGGTGGAGCCCGATGAGTGGTATCGCAGCGTCGACACGAACCTCACCTCGCAGGTCTATTGCATCCAGGCGGTGTTGCCGGGCATGGTGGAGCGGGGCGGGGGGCGTATCGTCAACGTCAGCTCCATCTCTGCCCAACGTGGCAGCCCCTCCGGCGACTTCAGCTATTCGACTTGCAAGGCGGGCATCTTGGCTATGACCAAGACAATGGCTCGCCAATATGCCTCCCAGGGGGTCATTGTCAACGCTGTGGCTCCGGGCATCATCGACGCGGGGATGACCGATGGCATGTCTCCCGAGCGCCGCCAGCGGGCGGCTGCCGCGACCCCGGTGGGCCGTCTTGGACGTGCGGAGGAAGTTGGCGAAGTCGTGGCCTTCCTGGCATCGGACCGGGCCTCGTACGTAGCCGGTCAAGTGATCGCGGTCAACGGCGGTTTGTACGTGTAGGGGTAGCACTCGTGGCTGCCCGTGTGTGAGATGAGAGGATCAGGAGGACAGGTAGTGACTAGACAACTGAAGAGCTATCAGTTGGACATGGTGATCAGTGAACTGATTGATGTTGTGGGAGAGGATGACGTGACCACGGCGACGCCAGACCGCTTCGTCTACGCTGTGGATCACTATTGGATCCCGGAAATGTGGGTGGACCGTGGGCAGGAGCCTATCCTGCCGGATTTTGTCGTCCATCCTGAAACACCGGAGGAGGTTTCGCGCATCCTCCAGGTGGCCAATACCTATCGCCTGCCGGTCGTCCCGTGGGGTGGGGGTTCGAGTTCGCAGGGCGGCGCGTTGCCCATCTTTGGGGGCATCATTCTGGACACGAAGAAGCTGAACAAAATCATCGAGATCGATGAAAAATCGATGACGGTGACGGCTCAGGCTGGCATCAATGGCCAGCACCTGGAGTGGGCGGTCAACGAGAAGGGGATGACCGTGGGCCACTATCCGGCGGCGCAGCGAGCTAGTACCTTGGGCGGGTGGCTGGGGCCTCGTGGCTCGGGCACGCTCTCCACCAAGTACGGCAAAGCCGAGGACATGGTCATGTCGTTGCAGGTGGTGCTGCCCACCGGTGAGATTATCCGGACCTTGCCCACGCCCAACCATGCCACTGGCCCCAGCCTCCTGCAACTCTTTGTGGGCAGCGAGGGCACGTTGGGCGTCATCACCGAGGCGACCTTGCGCGCCGATCCGCTGCCAGAAGAGCGGCGTTTCCGTTCGTTCCTCTTCAAGGATATGTCGGATGGGTTGGAGGCCGGACGGCGTATTATGACGGCCCGGCTTCGTCCGGCGGTGATCCGCCTGTACGACGAGGTATCTACCGTCAAGCAGGTCAAACGGGTGTTGGGCATCACCGTGCAGGGCTCGTACATGGTCGTGGGATTCGATGGACTTAAGGAGTTCGTGGACCTGGAAGAGGCCAAGGTGATGGAGATATGCGCCGGCCTGAGAGGAGAGGATCTGGGCAGCGAGGCCGGTTGGAAGTGGTGGAATCACCGGTACGATTTCTATTTCCCGCCACGCCTCAAGTCGTTGCCGCGGATGTACGGGACCACGGATACTGTGTCAACCTTCAGCGACATCGAGAAAATCTATTATGCCAAGAAGGAAGTGATCGAGCGCAAGTATCACAAGTGCCACGCGTACTACCTGGCTCACTTCTCCCATTGGTATCCGTGGGGTGTGATGGTTTACGATCAGTTCGTCGTGGATGATCCGCCGCAGGATCCGCACCAGGCGTTGCTCCTCCACAACCAGATCTGGGCCGATGCTGCGCGTGTCTCGGTGGCAAACGGTGGGGTGCTCAACGAGCACCATGGGATTGGGATCAAGCTGGGCTGGTTGATGCGGGAGCAATACGGACCGGGCTGGAAGGCGATGCAGGGAATCAAAGACGCGCTTGATCCTAACGGGATCATGAATCCTGGCAAACTTGGTTTTGCCCTCCGCTGAAGGGCTCAGAAGCCTCTTCTCACTGAGAGCTGAAGGGCTCAGAAGCCCATTTAGAAGGGAAAACGGGCTCGGAAGCCCGATCGCGGATAGGCAGGGTGGGCTCGGAAGCCCGATCGTGGATAGGCAGGGTGGGCTCAGAATCCCACCTGTCGAGTAGAAAAGGGTGGGCTCAGAAGCCTGATTGTATAGTAGGAATGGTGGGCTCAGAAGCCTGTTCTTAGAGGGGAAGGGTGGAGAAAAGAGATATGCACTTTGAAGAATTCGAACAAACGATTATGGCCTGTCGAATGTGTTTGATGTGCCGTCACGCCTGCACTGTGTCTAACGTAACTCAGCGTGATACCAATCTCCCACGAGGCAAGGCGTTTATGCTCTTCGCGCAGCAGGCTGGGCTCTTGAATTGGGACGCGCGGGCTGTTGAGGTCGTATACCAGTGCACCAACTGTCACCTGTGCCGGGAGTGGTGCGTCAAAGGATGGGATATTGCACCAGTGATGCTGGCCGCTCGCGCGGATGTCGTGGAAAAGGGAATGGCACCGCAGGGGGCTGTCCTGATTCGGGACAACATCGCAAGATCTGGGAACCCATATGGGGAGGCGGAGTCACAGCTCGGGGACTGGGTGGAGGCCCTCACCGATCCCCAGCGCAGCCGGGGCACCGACTCCCAGGGGGAGAGGGTGCCCGATGCGGGTACGGCCGATGTCCTGTTCTACGCGGGCTGCACGACCGCCTATCGGCGGCCAGAAATGGCCCGCGCCGCGGTCGCCCTGCTGCAACATATCGGGGTTGACCTGACTATGCTCCGGGACGAACCGTGCTGTGGCGAGCCGCTGTACGTTATGGGTTTCCGCTCTGAGGCCAGGGCGCAGGCCCAGCGGACGATGGAGCGCATCCGCCAGACCGGTGCGCGGACCGTGGTCTGTTCTTGCCCGACGTGCATCCACACCTTTCGCGTCGACTATCCTGAGTGGGGCGTCGACGTTCCTGAGGGTGTCCGCTTTGTCCACGTTAGTGAGTACCTGGCGGAGGAATTGGTTGCTGGTCGGCTAGCACTTACTCGTGCACAGAGCTTCAGCCTGACCTACCACGACCCATGCAGCCTGGGGCGTGAGTTGGGGATCTACGAGGCCCCACGGCAGGTGCTGGAGGCTGTCCCTGGGGTCGAGCTGCGCGAGATGCGCCTGAATCGTCAGCATTCGCCGTGCTGCGGAAACGGCGGCGGCGTACTGGCCACCGATTTCCAATTGGCCTACGGTGCTGGCAGAAACGCAGGCGAGATCGTTTTGGAGACGGAGGCCGATGTGCTGATCACCGCCTGCCCGTCGTGCAAGCACAGCCTGATGAAGCACGTCCCGGGCATGGAAGTCCTGGACATTGCCGAGTTGGTGGAACGAGCGTTGTAGATTGCTGGAAAGATGTGCTTGATCAAAAGATAAGGAAGGAGTGGTTCACGATGAGAATCGACCCCGATACCTGTATCGGCTGTGGCCAGTGTATACCTTATTGTCCGATGGGGGCCATTCACTTGAATGACGAGGATGTTTCTGAGATCAACTGGGACGAATGCGTGGAATGCGGTGTCTGCTTGCGGAATGCGGATTGCCCTGTTGATGCGATCGTAGAGACGGAGAATCCCTGGCCGCGTTCGGTGCGCGGTTTCTTCTCCAACCCCCTGGCCGAGCACAAGGAGACCCGCATCCCCGGCCGGGGTACCGAGGAGATGAAGACGAACGATGTGACGGGGCGCTTCAAGTATGGCGCGGTGGGGTTGGCTATGGAAGTGGGTCGTCCGGGCACCGGTACGCGGTTTCGTGACGTACAGATTTTGACGATGGCTGTGGCTGAATTGGGCATCCGCCTTGAACCCCAAAACCCGCTCACGCATCTGATCGTCGATCAGGAAAAGGGCTTGCTCAATCCCGATGTGCTGGATGAGAAAGTTCTGTCGGCCATCGTCGAGTTTACCGTCCCCATCGAAAGAGTTCAGGCCGTCGTCCAGCGATTGCGCGAGTTGGAGGGACAGTTGAACACCGTTTTCAGCGTGGACTTGATCTGCAAAGTGCGGCCGGATGGCTCGGTGCCAACTGTCCCGCTGATGGAGGATCTTGGCATCGCGCTGTCCGTGAATGGGAAGAACAACGTTGGCCTGGGAAAGCCGTACTTTGAGGAGGCATTGCCGTGACCCACAGTCTTCATCGCCAGGGGACACCTGAGAACTTGCAGAACGATTATGTAGTCTTTACCATGTCGGCCAAGGGCCACAACGAGGCCGGATCCGCAGCCAAGATGCGGGAGTTCCTGCGCATTGTGCGGCGGCACCGCCCGGTCAACCTGGGCGATATGAAAACGGGTAATTGGTTTCAGGTAGATCCGGAGAAAATCGAGGCTGGCGTACAGGACACCTCTGTTGTTCACGCTGTGTTCACCGACATGGATACCGTGGCCGACGTGCTTAGAGAACTTCAGGAGACTGACCTGGGACTGTCCATTGTGGTGAGCGGCCTGTTGGGACCGATCCACCATGCGTGCCGCAATCTGGGCATGAAGCCGGCGCCGCACACGGTGGAGCATTCCCTTGGCGTGTGGGGGAAGACGGACTTGCTGCCTGGCGAAGGAATCCTCCAGATCAGCACGATGTGTGGCCATGGCATGGTGAGTTTTGGCCTCGTCGAAGAGGCGGCAGCCGACGTGAAGGCTGGCCGGAGCACGCCGGAGGAAGCCGCCAGGAGACTGGCTGAGCCCTGTGTGTGTGGCATTTTCAACCCCACGCGCGCGGCAGCGCTTCTGAAGATCATGGCGAATAGGTGAGTATGCCACACTGCATTATGGTGCACTGGCCCTGCATTCGGTTCTTCGACGGAGGCAGGGCCGGTGATCACTGTGCTGAAAACACGCGCTACCACCCGCCCAACCGGATTCGATGAGATGGGAGCAGCAATGCGTTTCGACGCACCGCTCCAGTCTCCCAGGAACATGGTTCTTTCCGCGCGGCGTGCTCCGCCCCGCCCGTCGTTTGTCGCACTTCCCCGCCTGTGATACAATAAGAGAGTTCACCGACCACATCCTCTGCCTACATCGCACCCTCGCCCTCACCATCGAGCTGACCGACCCGATTGAGCTGGCGCTAGCTCGCATACCATGGAACGCTGCTCGGACTATGATCCGCCTTGTGATTGATACCGACCCCGGCGTGGACGATGCCGTCGCCATCATGGCGGCATTCGCACACCCGGAAGCACGGGTCGAAGCGATCACGACGGTGGCCGGCAATGTCTCACTGGAGCGGACGACGGCCAACGTCTGCACCATATTGGATGTCCTTGAACAGGACGTGCCTGTCTATGCCGGGTGTGGCCGTCCCCTGGTGGGGGACGCCGTGGACGCGGCTCACGTTCACGGCGGAGATGGCCTCGGCGATAGCCGCTACCCACCGTCGACGCGCCAGGTGGCCGGCGAGCACGCGGTCAACGCCTTGATCCGGCTGGCCCACGAGCGACCGGGTGAGTTGACGTTGGTAGCCATCGGTCCGCTGACCAATGTAGCATTGGCCACCCGGCTCGATCCGGCGCTGCCCCAGAGATATGCGCGCCTGGTCGTCATGGGGGGATCCGTTCGCGGCGTGGGCAACGTCACCCCCGCCGCTGAGTTCAACGTCTACGCTGATCCGGAAGCAGCCGCCGTCGTGTTCGACGCCTGGCCGGGCTTGACCCTGGTCTCGTGGGAGACGACCATGGCCCACAGCTTTTCGGCCGAACAGGTCGAGGCTTTGCTTGCGGTCGATTCCCCGCGCGCGGAGTTCTTCCGGCATATCACCCTGCGCTCCATCGGGGTTCTCGATCAGATGCTGGGGCCCCATCCTCTGCAAAGAGCCATTCCAATATGGAGGGAAGCGAAGCGACTCATTCTGATGGCGCGCAAGGCGCTGCTGGAACCCGACCTGTTGGCAGTGGCCGCGGCACTGGAGCCGGACATCGTGCGCCAGGTCGAGACGCACCACGTCCAGGTAGAGCTGGCCGGGAGACACACGCGCGGCCATACCACCGTGGACTGGCTCGACCGCACAGGGCAGGAGCCCAACGTGAACCTGGTCCTGGAGATGGATACAGAGCGGCTGTGGGAGCTGTTGTGGGCTGCCGTGAAGTAGTTGCTTGTAGTCGGATTTGCTATCCGACCTCCCCGTGGCGGTTAGCAACTCCGACCTACAAGACGGTCGTGCCGGAGCATGGCCTACCGAAACAAGCGTTCCAGGTTCTGAAACCCCGAGTCGCGCCACCGCCTGAGCTGGCGTCGCCCGTCTTCGATCAGGCCCAGCACCGCCTTTTCCTCGCCCTCCTCCGGCGAGGCCGCGCTCCATAGCGGGGTCAGCAGAGCTTCGATGGGGACGCTCTCCCGCAGAATGGCCCTGTCGATCGTCGCCAATGCCGCTGCTGCGCCGAGGGCGTAACGCCGGGGTTCCACCCCCTCGCCCAGCGCCACCCGGATCGTGCCGATCAACCGGTCCTCCCACCCCAGCTTGCGCGCTGGGTCGCGGCCGACCCGTTTGACGGTATCCTGCAGGTATGGGTTGGTCATCCGTGCCAGGAGATCTTCCGCGTACCGGGTGTATCCATCGACTGTGAACAGCGGGTCCACGCGGTGGTGTCTGCGGATCAGCGCGGTACCGGATTCCTCGATGAAGGCGGCCCGCAGGAAGGGCATCACGCCTGGAATGTCCCGTAGATCGGCAATGCGCTCTACCCCACGGACCGTGCCCAGGTATGCAGCCAGTGCGTGTGTCGCGTTATGGCCGTAGAGCTTCGCCTCCTCGAAAGGGAGGAGATCCTCTTTCTCCTCAAATACGGCGATGCCCCGGCGAAAAGGAGGTTCCCCTTCCAGTATGAAGGGAAGCGAAGCGACCCATTCCGCCTCTGTCTTTTCAAATGCGGCGCGAACCTTGGAGATAAGAATGCGGTTGAAGGCTTCCACCAGGAAGGCCCGATGCTCGCCCGGCGTGATGGGGGTCAGACCTTGGGCCTGGTCGCCGGGGGGGATAGGGACTGCCCCGCTCATCTTCCCAATCACGGTGTTGAGAAACTGGACCCTGGAGCGTACGGCCTCCCGTTCGTCTTCTGGTATCTCCGCCAGTACCTTCGACTCCAGGATCTGGGCTGCGTAGTTGTGGTTCTCGGCGGCATACACGACCGCACGCGGACCGTTGGAGGCAACCTTTTCTCGGAGCCCCGCGGCCAGCACGCGGTGGAGGCTGTGCGGCGCTGCCGAAACGTAATGCTGCACACTGGGGATCGCCGTGCCAATCTCGCCCGCCGCAGCGATAGCGTCGACGAGCCGGACGCGGTCTGGCTCCAGCGCCGGGTCTTCGATCTGTACCGGCCCGACCTGGGCGTGCTCCAGTCGATCGGAGTGGGCGATGTTGACCGAGAAACAGCCGTTCGCGCTTCGCACACGTGCCACGACTTCGGGCACCACCTCCGCGACCACCAATCGTCCAAAGTTCCCGGAGCCGAAGGCCTCGTACAAGAACAACCCCGCCTGAATCGCGCCGAAGCCAAAACCGACGTACGTACGCGTTCCCGTGAGCCCCACGCAACCACCCCTTCCGGTCCGTGTTCCAATCCTCGTCCTATCTTCCCCCATCTCCAGGCCCCACCCACAACTGGTGATGGGCGTCGAATCGCCATCTGGGTGCAGCGACGTCCATGTGGTGACGTGCCCATCCGCTGTCCAGCCGCTCTGTCGTCTCGTCCCAGGGCTGGATGCCGCTCAGTGCATCGGAGGCTTCCACGTTGCACGCGCCCACAGCGACTGCTGCCGTCAGCGCCGCCTCGGCCGGCATGTCCCGCAACAACGCGCCCAAGAACCCGGCGATTGTCGCATCGCCCGCGCCGGTGGTGCCGACGACGTCCACCTGGAAGCAGGGGGCCCACAGTTCCTTGTCCGCCCACGCCGCCGGATCGGACGGTCGAGCCTGCCCCAGCGATTCAATCGCGGCTTGCCCGGCGGTGCGCAGGTACAGGCCTCGATCCCCCAGCTTGAACCCGACAACCGTCCCGCCCATTTCCAACAACTGGCTCCCCAGGTCGGAAAGCAGCGCTGGGGTGACCGCGGCCAGTGGCCCGGCCTCTCCTGCTGAATGGGCCGCTTCGCTTCCCTTCATACTGGAATGGGCCGCTTCGCTTCCCTTCATACTGGAATGGGCCGCTTCGCTTCCCTTCATACTGGAATGGGCCGCTTCGCTTCCCTTCATACTGGAA
>Ga0180438_10006711_pt1 | contig 15477 bp, 12 predicted proteins | sample SS_ome_12_FD_132455 | JGI IMG/M metagenome (GOLD analysis project Ga0180438, IMG submission 132455) | Hypersaline lake sediment archaeal communities from the Salton Sea, California, USA - SS_3_D_2 metaG | ecosystem: Environmental > Aquatic > Non-marine Saline and Alkaline > Hypersaline >...
CCGGCAGGTAATTCCAGTTTATCTCCTGGATTCAAAGAGACTTCCTCACCCGTTTCTGGGATCCTGAATTTGATCGAACCCCGCATTACCAGGATAACTTTTTCATACTCATGGACATGGGGTTGGTATCTCGTCCCGGGCTCATTCTTCCACCGCTGAGTCTCTAAACCTTCCATCTCCATGTGGCGCATGATGGCGTGCTCGCTGAGGGTTTTATCCCATGTCCACCTTTTCACGGTTAGCTTTTGTGTGGTCATCCTTCAATCTCCCCTTATCCTTCCACAACTGTCTGGTAAAACTGCGGTAAGGGAGAAGCTTCGGATTCTGTAAAGTGGTGAGCTGCCAACACTCTTTCTTTTGCCTTGAGACAACGATCGGGGTCATTGGCATGAATCTCGAACAAGGTTTCACCCTGATCCACCCAATCTCCCACTTTATGCTTCAAGACAATTCCCACCCCGTAGTCAATGGGATCTCCCTTCTTTTCTCGGCCTGCGCCCAGTTCCATCGCAGATAACCCTATCTCCCGGGCATGAATCACCTCTAAATATCCTTCTATTGGTGAGGGGATGTATTCAATAATTGAAGCCTTTGGGAGTCTGGAAGGTTCTTCAACCTCATGGACATCTCCTCCCTGAGCTTGAACCAATTGCCTGAATTTCCCGAAAGCGGATCCATTCTCCAGCGCCTCACCCGCGATCCGTTTTGCGTCCGCAAGATCTTGTGCTCGGCCTGCAAGGATGAGCAGATGACCGGCGACTTCACGACAGTGTTCTGTGAAGTCAGATGGCCCTGCCCCGTTTAAGGTTTTGATGGCTTCCTGGACCTCCAATGCGTTTCCTATCGCAAGGCCAAGTGGCTGGTTCATATCCGAGATCAGTGCCACCACACGCTTTCCGTTAATACGCCCGATTTCAACCATCAACTTGGCCAGCGCCACCGCTTCATCTACATCCTGCATGAATGCACCCAACCCAACTTTGACATCTAACACAATCGCTTCAGCGCCAGCAGCTAATTTTTTGCTCATAATGGATGAGGCGATCAGTGGAACCGCTTTCACAGTGCCCGTCACATCCCTCAACGCATACAATGCCCCATCGGCAGGAGCCAGGTTTAAAGTTTGCCCAGTCAGGACAATGCCAATCTCCTTTAATTGGTTGATAAACTCGTCCGTGGACAGATCGATCCGGTACCCAGAGATGGATTGCATCTTATCTAGAGTTCCACCCGTGAAAGCCAAACCTTTGCCAGACATCTTTCCCATGGGAACACCACAAGCCGTTACGATGGGTTGGACAACAAGTGTCGTTTTATCCCCCACCCCGCCTGTGGAATGTTTATCCACCGCAACCGGAACAATGCCCGAAAGGTCCAGCCGCTCCCCTGATTCAATCAAAGCATCAGTCAGATCCGCGGTCTCCCGAGCTGACATCCCCTGGAACAAAATTGCCATAGCCCAGGCTGAAGCCTGGTAATCAGATATCTCACCACGCGTGAAACCGCCGATGAAGAAATCGATCTCTTCCTTGCTTAGTTCTTGACCATCGCGTTTTTTGACAATTACATCAACCGCCCGCATATCCATCCTCCAACATCAAAATTATACACTTGCCTTTATTTTCAAACCTGAACCTTACAAAATGGGTTCTCCTCCAAATTCTGTAGGGAGTTGACATAAATACCTTGACTTCAGAAAGGTGATCAGACCATTCCTTTGGTTCCTCAACATAAGCCCCTCCCCACTTTCCCCTGGCCCATTGGCTTTCATCCCAACTCTGGGGCAATTCTCTGCATGGATTACTCATCTTCAATGATGTGTTCGGACATTTGCATCTGCATCTCAGTATTACTTCCTTGAGATATCGATCCTTCAACCCTTGAAATACACTACATCCCAATTCTTATGGGCGGTTCCGCACAAATCACAGGGACTGCTATAATCACGTTCAAGACCTACTGGAGGCAGAAAAATGGTTGAAGCGGACATCATCCTCCGAGACGCTCATATCGTAACCATGAATAGCAAGTATCAGATCATCCCGGATGGTGCTGTGGCGATTCAGGGAGATAAGATCCTGGCTATCGGGCCAACCTCCGACATTTTAAATTCATACAAATCTTCCCAAATACTGGATTGCAAAGGCAAGGCATTGCTACCTGGCCTTATCAATGCCCACACCCATGTCCCGATGACATTATTGCGGGGTCTAACCGATGACCAGCGCCTGGATGTCTGGTTGCTCGGGTATATGATGCCTGTTGAGCGGGAGTTCGTCTCCCCCGAATTCTGCGATTTAGGGACCCGAATTGCATGTGCTGAGATGATACGAAGTGGTGTAACGACCTTTGTGGATATGTTCTATTTTGAGGATTCGATCGCCCATGCAGCAGCAGAGATAGGCATGCGCGCCATTTGCGGGCAAACGGTTCTAAAATTCCCCTCGCCCGATGCCGAATCCTACGAAGATGCCCTCAGTGCTGCCAACCTCTTTATTCAAAAATGGAAGGATCATCCCCTCATCATCCCCGCCGTCGCGCCTCATTCAGCCTACACCTGTACAGAAGATATCCTGCTTGCCTGCACCCAAATGGCGACAGAATATGATGTACCTATCCTGACCCATATCGCGGAAACGAGCCAAGAGGAAGAGCAATGGCGTGAAATCTATGAGATGCCTATCGTTCCATGGCTAAAAAAGCTGGGGTTTTTCGATGCGAAAGTCATCGCTGCACATTGTGTCCACGTCGATTCTGGGGAGATCCATACCATGCAGCATTACTCTGTCGGCGTCATTCACAATCCATCAAGCAACCTCAAATTGGCATCCGGCTTCGCTCCAGTCACGGATATGCTTTCTGAAGGTCTGTGTGTTGGGATTGGGACGGACGGACCTGCATCCAATAATGATCTTGATATGTTCGAAGAAACGCGTCTGGCATCCCTGATCGCTAAAGCTGTCACCAATGATCCTACCGCCCTCCCCGCCCGGACAGCTTTCGCAATGGCTACGATTCTTGGAGCAAAAGCTTTAAACATGGATCATCTGACGGGATCTATCGAGATTGGGAAGAGGGCAGATCTTATCCTTCTGGATCTAAATACGCTTCATGCCCAGCCGACTTTCGACCGTGATCCAGATTCAATCTATTCCAGGTTGATTTATGCTGCAAAGTCTTTTGATGTGACCCACGTCATGATCAATGGTCGTTGGCTGATGCAGGACAGAGTGCTCGAAACCATTCAGGAAGCCCCATTGCTCGAGGCTGCCAACGACTATGCCAAACAGATCGATGCTTTTCTGATCCAGAGAGAAGGTTCGGTTCTCTCAAAACTGATCGCAATCGGGGACGCCACGCAAGAGGAGAGCTATGAAGTACAGATTAAGGTTCGCATTCCGGATACCAAGCCCATTTTGGAGAAACTAACCCGAGATCATTATGACATTCTACGGACTGCCCATTACCTTGAGTATGACACTTACTTCTCCTTTGAAGACCCGGCGGAGAGCCGATTGAGGTATCGGGAGGATGAGTTTGTGGATGAGAAGGGAAATGTGTTCAATGTACGCTATCGACTGACTTTAATCGGTCCTGCTGCAGAGCAGTCCTTCCCCCATTCTATCTTCCTATCCCGTTCCCGATTCATCGCACCCGCGATCCATAGTCTGCGGTTCTACCGTGAATATTTCAAACCCAGTTCTGAAATTGAAATCAACAAGGATCGACTTCGTTGGATGATCCGTTACCAGGGTGAATCATTCTTTATCAACGTGGATACCATTCTTCACCCAGAAGTCGATGGTCATTTCCTGGAGATAAAAAGCCGGACCTGGTCGCGAGTTGATGCGGAACAAAAAGCAAAACTCATCCCGACCTTGCTGGCAGAGCTTGTCGGCGATGACTCAACTCCTGTCGAAAATGAATATCCGGAAATTGCACTAGCTGAGGATAAATCTCAGTCCTAGATGGCTATCAAAACTCGTGAGGATTATGCCATGCGTCATCCATTTCAAGCCATCCCTTCAGAGAAGTTCTGCAGGGTTCTCATACCACTGATTCTGATCACACTCATCTCGATGATCATGATGAATTGGATCTCCTCACCCTTAAACAATCCTGATGTGCCCAACGGGATCATATCTTTTGAGCTTGCTGGAACCACGGAAGCCATTAACCGTATTCTTGCATCATGGGATAACGAAGCTCAACTCACCGCCTCTCTGAGTTTGGGTTTAGATTATCTTTTTCTGGTCATCTACTCCACTGCCATTGGGGTGGGTTGTATCTGGGCTTCTGGTGCTTTCACCTTGAGGGGTTCTTTGCTGGCATCGATTGGAGTACTGCTGGCATGGGGGCAATGGCTGGCAGCCCTACTGGATGGTGTCGAGAATGCCGCGCTGATCAGATTAATCCTTGGGGATATTCAATCACCATGGCCCCAGGTTGCCAGGATTTGTGCAATCATCAAATTCAGCCTGATCGCATTGGGTTTGATGTATGTGATCCTGGGGGCGTCGGTAAGATTGATCTGGCGTACAAGCCAAGGATCATAGGTCCTTTCGATTGCCACCCGATGAAAAAACTTCCCAGCAGCTTCCTGTGCATAGGGTCAGGGTAGACAATCACATCGAGTGCTAATGCTCTAAATCTTCTCTGGATCTTCGAAGGATTTGCTGCCACTCATAGAGCTTATTCAGTGCTTCGAGAGGCGAAAGAGAATCGATTTCGAGATTTTCTAAATCTTCAAGCAGAGGATTGGTTTCCGGGAAAAAGGATAGTTGTTGAACCATGATGCCCTTACGGGTTCTCATCTCCCGTGATTCAGACTCCAGGAGCGAGAGGATTTCCTGAGCCCTGTTGATCACAGGCCGCGGCAAACCTGCCAATTCAGCCACATGGATCCCATAGGATTTATCCGCTCCCCCAGGAATGATTTTATGAAGGAAGACAACCTGTCCACCCTCATCAGATACGGCCACGTTGTAATTTCGAACACCCGGCAATGTCTCCGATAGTTGCGTGAGTTCATGATAGTGCGTTGCGAATAATGTGCGCGCTCGAATTTTGGGGTGATTGTGGATGTATTCCACAACTGCCCAAGCAATGGACAATCCATCATACGTGCTGGTTCCCCTTCCAATCTCATCCAGAATGAGCAGGCTGCGGGGGGTAGCATGGTGAAGAATATTGGCTGCTTCAACCATCTCCACCATAAAGGTCGATTGTCCAGCGTGAATCTCATCCTGAGCGCCAATTCGTGTAAATATCCGATCGGTAACCCCTAATTTTGCTGTACTAGCGGGTACGAAACTGCCCATCTGTGCCAGCAGGGCAATCAGCGCTACCTGTCTGAGGTAGGTCGACTTCCCAGACATATTAGGACCCGTGATAATGCGAATTTTCTCGCCGATTTCGAAGTTGGTGTCATTCGGAACAAATTGTTTTCCAAAGAGATGCTCTTCGACAACAGGATGTCGTCCATCACGAATATCCAGAAGGTCATCATCCACCAATTCGGGGCGGATGTAGCCCTTCCTCGCAGCGACTTCAGCTAAACCAGCAACAACATCCAGCCTGGCGATGGTCCTGGCGGTCGTCAGTAAACGATCCGAATGTCCCGATATTTCCTGACATAACTCCCGGAATAACTGAGTTTCAATCTCTCGAATTCGTTCTTCTGCTGTGAGAACGATCGATTCATACTCCTTCATCTCCGGTGTAATGTATCGCTCAGCCTGGGTGAGGGTTTGTTTTCGAATATATGCTTCTGGTACAAGGTTAATTTTGGATTTTGTAACCTCGATATAGTAGCCAAAAACTTTGTTGTAACCTACCTTTAAATTGCTGATCCCTGTTCTTTTTCTTTCTTTCTCCTCAAGGTCAGCAATCCAATCACGTGCATTCCTTGAGGCATCCAGAACGCTGTCGAGCTGCTCCGAATACCCGGGGCGGATGACTCCCACTTGTGAAAGCGTAGCAGGGGGTTCATCTTCAAGGGCTGCCTTGATCAGCGCCAGCACATCCTCACAAGGATCTAAAGCCTGGGATAAGCCCGTCATGGCAGGATTTTCCTTGCGGTTCAGGAGCAGAACTAGATTGGGGAGATCCCCCAACAATTCCCTTAATGCCACCAAATCTTTTGGCCCTGCGACTCCAGCGACCGTGCGATTGGTAAGCCTTTCAAGGTCACCCAGATTGGACAGGGCATCACGGATTTCGGCGCGCCACAGCCCATCCACAAATTGTGCTTCGACTTGATCCTGCCTCTTTCGAATGCGTTCAATATCCAAGAGAGGTTTCCCCATCCATTGCCGCAACAATCTTCGCCCCATTGGAGTAACCGTGACATCGATCGTGCCAAGGAGAGAGCCCTTCACACTCCCTGTTCTGATGGTCTCCATCAGTTCCAAATTCCTCCGGGTGGCTGCATCCAGGGTCATAAAATCATCCAGGGTGTAAGTGGACAGACCTGTAAGCAGGCTTAGGGCTGCACGTTGGGTGTCACTCAGGTATTCGATAATGGCACCAGCTGCCTGCGTGGCAAGCTCCTTATGAGACAGACCAAAGCCGTCCAAAGTTGCTGCACCAAAGTGTGCCATCAGCTTCTCTGAACATCGATCAGGCTCAAAGCGCCAATCCTGCAAGGGAGTTGTATGCCCATCCCATATCTCATTCAGTTCAAGCGACTCCGGGTAGATCAATTCCGCTGGTTTTAGTCGCATCAATTCATGTCGCAGGAAGCCAAGAGGGTCATTGGAGGAAAATTCTGTTGCACTGAACTCTCCTGTACTGACATCAGCGTAGGAAAGGCCAACAGTTCCATCCACAACTACGATCGAAGCAAGGTAATTATTCGCATCACCAGGCAACAGATTTTGCTCGACAATCGTCCCAGGTGTGACGACCCGGACGACTTGACGGGGAAATAGTCCATTTACGGGTCCATCGCCGATCTGGTCGCAGATGGCGACGTGATAACCTTTTTCGATTAGGCGTGCAATATAATTTTCCGCCGCATGGTGAGGGATACCTGCCATGGGCACACGCCTTCCCTTTGCCACGTTTCTAGAAGTCAGGACGATATCCAACTCGCGTGCAGCGATTTTTGCATCCTCATCGAAGGTTTCATAAAAATCCCCCAGTCGGAAAAAGAGGATGGCTTCCGGATATTGACGTTTGATTTCAAGGTATTGTTGACGTACCGGGGTTAGCTTTTCTCCCATTGTATACGCATTCTAAAACCCGATAGAGGATTCAGCAAGCGTTTATGATATACTGCGCACATGTTTCCTGTCATAGCTGTTGATTTTGGGGGAACACATATACGCTCCGCATTCTTCCCTGCTGAGAGTATTCAACCCATTAAGCAAACCAAAATCCATACAATTGCAGAAGAAGGCCCACAAGCCGTCATCAATCGGATCGTAAGTGCGATCCAGGATGTTGCTCCCGTCGATCAGACAGGGTTACGGATAGGAATCGCCTCACCTGGTCCTCTGGATACATTCCGCGGGATCGTACTTACCACACCTAACCTTCCTGGTTGGCACAATGTCCCACTAGTCGATGAGATATCCAGCCGCATGCATTGTCCTGTTGTCCTTAACAATGATGCCAACTTGGCCGCGTTAGGCGAATGGAAGCATGGTGCCGGCAGAGGTGTGGACGACCTCATCTATCTCACCATCAGTACAGGTATTGGGGGGGGTGTGATCACCCAGGGTCGAATGCTGCTTGGAGCCCATGGACTCGCTGCTGAACTGGGCCACATGAAGGTCGCTCAGGATGGCCCTTTATGTGGATGCGGGCAACGAGGCCATCTCGAGGCCATGGCTTCTGGATTATCCATTGCCAGAATTACCCGTGAGCGTCTGCGTGCAGATGAGAAGTCGCAATTAATGGACATGGTTGAAGACCTTGATCATCTGGAAGCGGTTCATATTGGAAAAGCAGCAGAAAACGGGGATGCATTGGCAGTTTCCGTCATCCAGGAAGCAGGACAGACCATCGGCAGTCATGTTGCCAGTCTCGTGCATGCTTTCAATCCACTTCGGATCATTATTGGAGGTGGACTTTCACAATTGGGCGATTTACTCTTTATACCTATCTGGCAAACCCTTTCGGAAGAGATTTTGCACCCGGCCTATCTCCAGGATTTGGAGCTGAGAAAAGCTGAACTCGGTGACGATGCCGGCTTGATGGGTGCAATGGTTCTTGCGAGGCAATGTTGAAACCAAAATCCAGCAAACACATCCTTTTTATCCTCCTATTACTCATTTCCTGCATGATCGCATCATGCAAAAATACTGATCAGCAAAAACAGGTGATTACTTATGGCCTGACTTTGGCTCCTTCTGGAATCGACCCACATATAAACGCCTCTGCTGAATTGGGGATTCCCCTGAGCTCGGTCTATGACACTCTGGTGTTTCAGAACCCAGAGAATGGGGAATTTGTCCCCGGGCTGGCTGAGAGGTGGACAATTTCCGATGATGGTTTTACCTACACCTTCAGTCTACGAGACGATGTGACTTTCCATGATGGGACAGCCTTCGACGCACAAGCTGTCAAGACCAATATTGAATACATCCTGGATCCGGATCATGTTTCTCAAAAAGCAAGCCTGATGCTAGGACCATTAGAAGATGTCAAAGTCATCGATTCTCACACCATATCATTTAGGCTTTCTGAACCCTTCGCCCCTTTGCTGGACTCCCTGGCCCAGGTCTACCTCGGGATAGCTTCCCCTACCGCTCTCGAAAAATGGGGACCGTCCGAATATCAATTCCATCAAGTAGGAACAGGACCCTACCGCTTTATTGAATATATCCCCAATGACCACCTGACATTGGAAAGGAATCCTGACTACGCCTGGGCACCGGAAATCTATAAGAACGATCAAGCCCAAATTGACGAAATCCGTTTCAGATTTTTCGAGGATCCAGCTACTCGCAGCCTGGCGCTTGAGAGTGGGGAGATCGATATTATTGGTGAAGTTCCTCCCTACGATGCCGCGCGCTTAGCAGAAAGCGAAAATTTTCAACTCTACCCTGTAGCAATCCCGGGTCAACCCTTGCAATTCTTTTTCAACACACAAAATCCTCCCACAGATAACGTCCAGGTACGGTTAGCATTAATTCAAGCAATTGATAGGGCATTCATTACAGAAACCATCTTCGGAATTTATTCACCTGTTGCTGAGGGACCGCTCTCCGCCAGCACCCTTGGTTACTCTTCGAACTATCCATATCCCGACTATGATTTCGACCAAGCCCGGAGCACATTTCAAAATTTGGGATGGGAATATGATGAAGGACGTGGTCAACTCCTCAAAGAAGGACAACCCCTGCAGATCCAGATTGTCGTGCCGACTTGGGGATCAAATCCTGAGGTGGGACAGCTTCTAGAGGCAGCCTGGGAGAAACTTGGCTTAGAAGTCAGTCTGGAGGTCGCACCGGGCTTTGGACCCCTGAAGCAAGCTCACGATTCTGGCAATTATCATGCCATTGGGATCAACTTCTTCGGCACAGATCCCGATCAACTCAGATCCTTTTTCCGTTCAGATGGTTTTTACAATTGGAGTGGTTATCAAGATCCGGTTCTGGATTCACTTCTGGATCAAGCTGTTCAAGCTTCCCTTGATTTGAATAAACGTCAGGCATACTATGATCAAATCTTTGAACTTATTCGTAATGAAGCTCTTATCCTTCCGATCCGCGATTACGTAAATCTCGTTATCGCCAGAAGCAATATCAAAGGCCTTAGGTTTTCTTCCCAGGGATGGTTCCCTTTCCTGATCGACCTCAGTATCGAGCCATAGTCGCTGTCAGCCAGAGGATCCTGGATGGCTTGTTGACCGCGTGGGTCACGGTTACATTCACTTTCTTTGCACTTCGTATCGCTGCAGGGGACCCACTGGCAAGTTTGCTTTCACAAGGTCTGATCACGCACGAGAATGTCGAACAGATACGCATTCAACTTGGATTGGATCAACCCCTATTAACGCAATATATGCAATTCCTATCTTCCCTTCTGCACGGTGATTTGGGAAAGTCGTTATACACAAAACGCTCCGTATCACAAATCATCTTCGAACAACTGCCATCGACCATTGAACTGGCCCTTTCTGCTCTGCTTATTGGGCTGATATTGGGGATCATCATCGGGACAACTGCAGCCTGGAAACGAGGATCCCTTGGCGCCATTTTGGCTGAGAGTCTTTCAGGGTTAGCAACCGCCCTTCCAGTTGCCTTCACCGGGATTCTCGGAATTTTGTTTGTAAGCTGGCTTATTGGGGGGCTACCAGGAAATATAGGACTTTCCTCAGTTAAAAATTTGCTGCTGCCTGCCTCCGTCCTCGGATTCGCTTCTGCTGGACCTATCGCTCGCGTCATACAATCCGGGCTTGAAGAAAGTATCCAAAAGCCCTACATCCTGGCTGCAAGGGCGCGTGGGATATCCGGAGGTTTACGCCTTTTCTGGCATGCTTTGAGACCCGCCCTACCCCCAGTCATTTCGCTCACCGCCCTTCAGGCCGCGTTCCTCTTTGGTGGAACGGTTATCACAGAGGTGGTCTTTTCAAGGCCAGGACTTGGGCGTTTATTGATCTCGTCCATTCTCCAAGGCGATTTCCCTATTGCCCAGGGAATCGTTATTCTGGCGGCGTTGCTTTATACCTTCAGCCATCATCTGGCAGATATCCTGGCAATGGTCATTGATCCACGCTTAGAGAATGAACATGAGAAGTAGAGTCATCGTATATTCTTCCTTGCTCTGGCTATCTGCAGTGGTCATGGCAAGCATTCTTGCCCCCTTGCTCACAAGATTTGACCCCCTTCAACCTGTTGGTCCTCCATTAGCCACGCCCAACGGACAATGGGTTCTTGGCACAGATGCCCTTGGTCGAGATACATGGACTCGTCTTATCTACGGTGCAAGATTGAGTCTGAGCGCGGCTATCTCATCTGCCCTACTCTCAATCACTATAGGCGGCTTTGTGGGCGTGATATCCGCCTCATCTCCACACTGGGTGGACCGTCTCATCATGTGGTTTTCCAATGCCTTACTTTCTATTCCTGGCCTACTTCTGGCGATGATCCTCGTTGCGGGTCTTGGGCCTGGATTAGCCACAGTGATCATGGCTATTGGGATCAGTGGCGTACCGGGCTTCGTTCGGATCAGTCGATCCATTTTTATGCAAACACGTTCCCAAAGATATATGGAAACCTCCCGCGCCCTGGGTGGTGATAGTCTCTGGATCATTCGATATCACCTTTTACCTAACGCCCTTTCCCAACTTTTATCCTTCAGTACCGTCCAAATTGCTTGGGCTTTTCTGGGGCTTACAACATTGACATTTCTTGGTCTGGCTGGAGACCCATCCACTCCTGAGTGGGGTGCGATGCTAAATGCCGGTCGCTTGCATCTTATCGAATTCCCCCATCTGGCGATTCTCTCTGGTGGTGCCATAACGCTGACGATCATGTCCATCCATAACCTGGGCATTTGGCTTTCCAGGAGAACAGATCCCACACGACGTCTATAGCGCAGGATGCAGTTCATCCTGCAATGGATCGAGCCATTCGTTTGCAAACGGGCGTGGTGAATGGGGAATAATCCTGACACACCCCATTAACAGGAGTTCGTGAAGCGAAAATCGGATCCCCTCTACCTTTCCTCCAGCCATGCGTAAATCAGATGGACAATGTCCTCTTCTACATCTTCCCGTACATCAAACCAATGGATGCTGGGATCTCGTGGTTTGAACCAATTCGCCTGTCGGCGTACAAATTGCCGGGTCAACTTGCGCATTTCCTGGATAGCTTCTTCCAGGGGAACTTTTCCAGACAACGCATCCGCTATTTGTTTATACCCGATGGCCGACATGGACGGCAACTCTGGACCATAACCAGCATCCAGGAGCTTCTGGACTTCTGATAGGAGCCCGCTGCGGATCATTTCATCGATCCTTGAGTCGATTCGGGCGTACAGTTGTTCTCTCGGCATCTGAAGTCCAATCCGAAGGCTTCGGAAAGGAGGGGGCTCTTTTCTCCGAGCTTTGCTGGGGAGTTCGCCCGTAAGATGATTGATCTCCAGCGCTCGTATCACACGACGAAGATTTGTGGCATGGATCCGTTCAGCCGACTCTGGGTCAATATCCCTCAATCTTTGATGAAGAGCTCCTTTTCCGTACTCCTCAGCGAACTTTGTAAGTTCTTCACGATAGGTCGGATCCGCAGGTTTTGGTGGTGGGATCCAGCCTTCCAGGATAGCCGTCATATATTGACCTGTGCCACCCACCAGAATGGGTAACCGATTCCGGCTGTGAATCTCCTGGATCGCTTGAAGGGCCGCAGCTTGAAATCTTGCCAGACTCCAATTCTCATCCGGCCAAGCGACATCGATGAGGTGGTGAGGCACCCGATTCCTTTCCTCCAGGGTTGGCTTATCTGTCCCGATATCCATTCCCCGATAAAGCAAACGAGAATCCATTGAGATGATCTCCCCCTTCAATCGCTTCGCCAGTTTAATGGAGAGATCTGTCTTTCCAACAGCCGTCGGACCGAGGATAGCCACTACAGAAGTTTGCCTGCTCAAAAGAATTCTCCCGGTTCAGCCTGAATGATGTCGATGAGATGTTCCATTCTCATCAAATCCCCTTCTGATGACCATTCGATGGCGAAGAAATCAAAACGCCAATTGGCTTCAGCAATTTGATACGCATCCAGGTAAGCCAGCGCAGCCTTGATCAACCTTTGTCTCTTCTTCTTTGTGAGAGCCTCTTCTGGCCATCCGAAACGCCTGCTTGTGCGCGCTTTCACCTCTATGAACACAATGGTATCCCCCTCCTCCGCCACAATATCCAATTCCCCTTCAAGTGTTCGCCAATTGCGATCTCTGATGTGATATCCCCCTTCTACTAATTTCTGAACCGCAAGCGACTCCCCTCGTGCACCAACCTCTTCCTTTTTCATTGAGATCTATCCAATTCTTTCTCCCGACATTCGAGTAATGTCGTTTTTCGAAGCCATGAGAAACCAATTTTCTGAATGAGCCACTTCTGATTTTACCAATCCTAGTCAACCCGGTCCTGAGCGTCAAGCATAATTAAGAGAACCCATCACAACTTTTCGTTGCATCCATTCAGAATTGATCCCCAGAAGATGAGTTCCTTCAGAAACTTCCCATGATCGGTAGGGTTTAATAAGTGAAAAGACGGGGAGTACTTGGAGATACAGTTACTTATGCTAGACTTCTTAGGGAAATGCCAGGAGGATATCAAAGGATGCTACATGCTGCTGTTTTAATGCAGGCCGATATTTTCTACGCCATCGACAGAGATGACATTGAGCGTATCGCTCAAATGTGTCATGAAAGAAGCTATAGCGAGGGTGAAACCATCTTTGAAGAAAATTCCTCTGGTGATGAACTTTACGTGATTGCTGAGGGTGAAGTGGAAATCCTGGTGGATCCCACCATGGTAAGTGACCAAAAGGAAGCCCAGACCATGGAGCGAGTGATCGCTCATCTTCACCGCGGGCAGTCATTTGGTGAAATCGCCCTGGTTGACCAAGGAATAAGATCCGCAACAGCACGCAGCGCAAGTAAATCCACACATCTGCTCATTATTCCAAGAGAGGAAATTCTCTCCATGTGTGAGGAGAATCACCGCTTTGGATTCCAGTTAATGCGGAACCTCGCGGCAGATCTCTCTCTGAAGCTTCGCGGGACAGATTTCCAAATCCGGGATCAACTCTTACACGATGAATCAAAAGCCGATTAAACGCGAAATTCCATGATTCCATGGAGTGAAAAATTTGAATGTTAACCCTTGTCGAACCTGATCAATCTTGGTAGTATGCCTTCTTAATCTTCATCCATTGATCGATCATTGAATTGAATATATGCTAGTGACTTTTTTCTGGGTATACATTCCTATGCAGAAAACAATTCAGAAAGGAGCGCCGCTTATCGAAACCTACGCCGATGTACTGAGACCACACAGATTTCAACTCTTGTAAGGAGGAGAAGAAGAGATGAAAAAGGCATTTCTTGGATTAACGTCACTATTAATAATTTCTGCACTCGTTCTAGGAGCCTGTGCCAAAGAAACTGAAGCTCCCACCGAAGAACCCATGGTCGAACCCACCGAGAAACCTATGGTGGAGCCCACCGAGGAGCCCATGGTGGAACCGACTGAAGAACCTATGGTCACTGGGCTCTACAATGGAATGACAGCCGAGGAGTTGGTGGCTGCTGGTTGGGTTGTGATCGCACCGGGTGAACCAATCCGAATTGGCCAATCCACTGGCCTTACAGGCCCACTTCCAGAGCCAGGTCTGGATATCGCCCAGGCTGGTGCGGTCGCCATTGATGATCTCAACGCGATGGGTGGTTACGAAGGGCACGATTTCGAATTGGTCACCGAAGACGGTGCTTGTGATGGCGATGCAGGAACCGTCGTCGGTAATAAATTCGCTGCGGATCCCACCATCGTTGCAGTCCAAGGCGGAATGTGCACCGGGGAAACCCTGGGGTTGAAACCCATCCTGGTAGAAGCTCGCATTCCTTTCGTGTCAGCCAGTTCTACCAATCCAGCGGTTACCAGTGAAACGTGTGATGTCTGCAACCGAGTCGCGCTCAGCGACAAGCTGCAGGCGGATGTGGATGCAGATTACATCTTCAATGTCCTGGGGGTTACTACTGTAGCCCTCATGCATGACAATGGTGACTATGGCCTTGGTTTAGCTGAACTCTTCCAGGCAGCTTTTGAATTGCTGGGTGGAACAGTTGTAGATTTCCAGGGCATCCAGGTGGGCGACGTCGACTTTCGACCTGTTTTGACCTTGATTGCAGCCAATCAGCCGGAGCTGATATTCTTCGGTGGTTATTCCACAGAAGCTGGATTGATCACCAGCCAGATGAAAGAGGTTGGGCTTGAAGATGCGATCTTCTTCAGCGATGATGGCACTTACACGCAGCAATACCTGGATACAGCCGGTGATACTGCAGAAGGCGCTTATGCAAGCTTCGTGGCCGGGGATGAGGTAGCAGAGGCAAACGCCGAATTCGATGCTAAATACGAAGAGAAATTTGGTGTTTCTCCAGACGATCTCGGTCCCTTCCATGCTCACACCTATGATGCCATCTTCTTGATCGTGGAAGCCATCAAGAGTGTCGCCGTGACGGATGATACTGGAGAAGGGTATCTCTTGATCGAACGTGAGGCGTTGTTGAAAGCGATCCGCGAGGTATCGGGTTTCCAGGGCTTGACAGGGGTTCTTAGCTGCAGCGCCATCGGAGACTGCGGTGCTGGTGGTATTCAGATCTACCAGGTTCAGAGTGGTGACTGGGTCCAGGTTTCGGGATTTGGTTTGGAGTAATCCTGATCTGGTCGTAATACCAATATGCTGGGGAAGGAATTCCTTCCCCAGCATATTGGTATTACGACCAGATCAGGATTACTCCAAACCA
>Ga0180438_10006712_pt1 | contig 15474 bp, 15 predicted proteins | sample SS_ome_12_FD_132455 | JGI IMG/M metagenome (GOLD analysis project Ga0180438, IMG submission 132455) | Hypersaline lake sediment archaeal communities from the Salton Sea, California, USA - SS_3_D_2 metaG | ecosystem: Environmental > Aquatic > Non-marine Saline and Alkaline > Hypersaline >...
ACGCGCTGCGAGGGTGTTGAGTCCAAAGATGGCGCTGCCCGCGCCAATGATCACAACTTTGGTAGGTAGCATCGCGTTATCCCTGTTCCGTGAGGGCCTCTGTGAAGACAAAGGGAGGTTCCAAGCGCTCGTAACGAAAGCCCTCAGCATAGGCCGTGCCCAACTCCGCGCCTGTTTTGCCATCGACGGCACGTACCCCCATCTCAATCAAGGGCTCGTACCCCGTGGGATCGATTCCGGCCAGTTTCGCCTCCCCCACCCCGGCGGCTCGGGCCTCCCCCAAGAACTCATCGATAGTGAGGACCATCTGGGATTCGTAGGCATACAAGGCCTGCAGCTTGCGCTCGATATAGTCAGTGGTATCCACCAGCTTGTTCGTCTGCCAGTCGGCCTTGGAGTACCAATACCACTCGCTCACGCGATGCGGTTTCAGACCCTCCTCCAAGTGCTCAGGATGGTAGAGATTGAAGTGAGCGAAGGCTGCTGCGTCGGAGGCCGCCCAGGCGATGGCGCGGTGATCAGGATGGCCCTCAAAGGGGGCGAACGGGTCCCACGAAAAGATCACGTCGGCCCTGAGCTGCCGGATCAGGCGCATCACCTGGCCACGCAGTACCGAGGGTCTCACGTCACACAGGTCACCATCCGTGTACCCCAGCAGAAACACGCCTTTGGCCCCCAGGGCAGCGGCCGAGCCCTCGGCCTCCGATCTGGCGACTCTGTGCAATTCCTCGCCAGACATGCGAAACGAACCCCGGTCGTTGTCGGTAGCGATGCATAGGTAGACATCGTGCCCCTCGACAGCCATCCGGGCCAACGTACCACCAGCGCGGAACTCGGCGTCGTCGCCGTGAGCCGCAACACTTAAAACCACTTTCTTGTGCATGAGAACTACCCCTTTATTCCCGTCATTACTATGCCCTGCGTAAAGACACGCTGGCTAAAGAAGAATACGATGATGCATGGTATGACCATGACAGTGGAGGCGGCCATGATGAGATGCGTGTTCACCGAATACAACGCGCTGAACGTCTGCAAACCGACGGCTACCGTCCACTTCTCGCGGCTGTGCAAGTATATGAGGGGCTCGTAGAAATCGTTCCAGGCCCAGATAAAGTGGAGGATGGCGACGGCGACGATGGCCGGGCGCGCCTGAGGGAGAATGACGTATAGGAAGGTCTGTATCGGGTTGGCGCCATCGATGCGCGCCGCATCGTCCATCTCGAGCGGGATGGTCATGATGAACTGGCGCAGGAAAAAGACGTCGTAGGCGTTGGCAAAGAACGCTGGCACGATGAGCGGCAACAGGGTATCCACCCAGCCGATCTTGTTGAAAAGGACATACATCGGGATCAGCCGCACCTGGCCGGGCAGCATAATGGTCGAGAGCAAGACCATGAACAGGACGTTCAACCATGGGGCGCGAAAGCGCGAGAACCCGTAAGCCACCATAGTACAGGATAGCAGCATCCCCGCCATGCCGACGAAGGTGACGATGCAGGTATTGATCAAATACTTGTCGAACGGCACGCTGGTCAGGGCTTCAGGATAGTTTTCCCAGTGCGCCTCCCAATGCTCCATCTGCTTCTGATCAGCGATGACCAGTTCATAAGTTTGATCCGGGTTGGCCGGCTCCACGAATACGCCTCTACCCTCGGGGAGGTTCTTGATCAAGGCCATCTGACGGGTTGCTCCCTCGACCGTCACCTCGTACAATGGCTCTTCCTTGCCATTGACCTCCACCATGGTGTACTCGATGGGGATCAAGGGTGGTGGACTGCGGCGCAGCTGGTTCCGATCCTTGAGGGAGGTAGAGACCATGAATACCAACGGGACTAGAATGATCACGGCACCTGCCGCCAGGATCAGCGTGGTGATGGCCTTGCCCAGCAACTCTTGAACCTTGATGCTTGCGAATCGCGACCTGCGAACTGCGACTTGCGACTGCCGGCCTGTCATCTGTGGTCTGCGAGTTGGAGCTGTCATGCTAACCCCTCCCCCTTAACTCACCCTCGTAGTACACCCAAAACTCCGAGGAACGGAAGACTACCGTGGTGAGAACCAACACAATGAGCAGCAGAATCCAGGCCATAGCGGAGGCGTAGCCCATATCGAAGAACTTGAAGGCGTTCTGATAGAGGTAGAGATTGTAGAACAGCGTTGCCCGGGCCGGTCCCCCGACGTTGGCGTTGGCGCTGCCGATGACGTATACCTCGGTGAAATACTGGAACGCCCAAATCAGTCCCATCACCAGGTTGTAAAAGATCACGGGCGTCACCATGGGGAGTGTGACGTGCCGAAAGCGCTGCCACAGACTCGCTCCATCCACCTTCGCGGCATCGTAGAGGGCCGTCGGCACTCCCTGCAGCCCGGCCAGGTAGATGATCATGTTCCCCCCAACACCCCACAGGCTCATGATCACCAGCGCCGGCATCGCCCAGTCCGGATCCTGCAGCCAGCCGGGGCCCTTGATGCCGAACAGCTTGTCCAACATCGGATTCAGGAGCCCGATCCTGGCGTTAAAGATGCGCATCCACATCAACGCGACGGCCACGCCAGCGATCACGGAGGGGAGGTAGTAGAGCGTCCGCCACAGGTTGACGCCGGGGATCTTTTGGTTAAGCAGCAGGGCCAGAAAGAAACCGACGATCAGCCCCAAGGGCAGGGCCAGCGAGGCAAAGTAGACGGTGACCTTGAGCGACGTCCAGAAGAGGGGATCCCTGAACAGGTTGCGGTAGTTCGCCAGACCCAGCCACCCAGGGGAATCAAGGATGTTGTACTTTGTGAATGAGAAGTATAGCGAGGACAGCATCGGACCAGCCGTCAACACGACAAAGCCGATAATCCAGGGGCTGATGAAAAAATAGGCCCACGCAGCCTCCCGTCGTGACATCGTCCAGAAGGGCTTGCGATATGAGCTCGCCCCCGACTTTGTTGCCATAGCACGTCCTCCTTTGAGGCGGGCGGCAAGTCAGAGACCGCCGCCCGCCATACATTCTATCCGGCAGCTGGAAACCCGAAATTGCTCCAAGGGGATCGCCAGATCCCCAGTCCAGGTCTGGATCCGGCGATCCAGACCGAGCAAAACCGGATACAATCAATCCACCAGCCTACCACTACTGATTCGCCCAATATTCGTCCAGGATCCCCTGGATCGAGTCGTTGGCCTCCTCCAGGACCGCCTGTGCGTCAGTGTTCTGGCCCGAGTAGACAAGATCCAGGGCGTTGTTCATCGCATCGGCGACGCGCCCCCACGCCGGCACCCAGGACTCGTGGTTCGGGTCGTCCAGGTACTCGATTGCCTCGTAGATCACGTCATAGTCCAGGCCCGGCCAGCGCTCGGCCAGCACACTTCGGAATTCATCCTCCACCGACTTGCGGGCCGGCAGGCAGCCGTAGATCAGGCAGACGTCCACGACATGCTCGGGGCTCGCCAGCCACTTCATCACCTCCCAGGCTGCCTCTTTGTTCTCGGCTGCATCAGGAATGGTAAAGTTGTCGGCGTGGATGCGGGCCACCCGGGTGCCCTTGTTGTTGTAGGGCAGCGGCGCCAGGTCGTGCTCGAACGTCAGATCGACCAGGCCCTCGGGCATGAACCAGGTGTGGCTGTAGAACATGGCCACCATGCCGCCGCCGAAGGGGTCGCCGCCGACGGCGTAGTAGGCCTCCTGGCCACCATAGTCGGGAATGAAGTGATCTTTCCATATGCCGTCGCTGAGCCACTGCATGCCGTAGACCCACTCCTCCGAGTTGGCCGTGGCGGTCCGGTAGTCATCCGTGGTGGGCCGCCCCACGTTCGGCGCGTCCCACATGGTGAGCGCGCCGCGGCCATCGGTCCACGAGTCGTCAAAGCCCCATTGAGCGATGTCTTCCGGGTCAAAGTCCGGCGAGGTGGCGTCGTTGCCGTTGGTGTCCAACGTCAGCTTCATCGCCATCTCGCGCAGCGCGTCCATCGTCCACGACGTGTCGCCATAGTCGTGGGTGGGGTAGTCCAGTCCGGCAGCATCGAACAGGTCCTTGTTGTAGAAGATGAACGAGGGGTAGAGGCCAAGCGGCAGGCCAGTGTTCTTTTCCGGGTACTCGTTCAGCGACACCGCTGGCCCGTAAAAGTCACTCATATCGTACTTCTCGGCCTCGATAAAGGGCGTGATGTCAGCCCAGGTGTCAAAGAACTCGGCGATGGTCGAGATACCGTTGGGACCCACCAGTTGGGGAGCGTTGCCTCCGGCCACCATGGCCAGGTAGCGCTCGGTAGACTCCTCGTGGGGCACGATGAGGAACTCGACCTCGATGTCGTCGTGGGTCGAGTTATACTCCTCCTGCAGCGCCTCCTGGGCCGCGATCTGATCCGGGTCGGTGCCGGTGCCCACCCCGATAAAGATCACGACCTTGGCCTTCTCGGCAGGTTCAGCGGGCTCGGCGGGGGCTTCCGCAGGAGCCTCGGTCGCCGCGGGACCACAGGCCGGCAGCAGTATGCTCACCAGCATCAGCAGGCTAATGACCAATCCGATAGACTTGCGATTCATCGTTTTCCTCCTTACAGGTAACTAGCATTCTCCAAAGGCACCAGATTCAGAACTTGTGTGATTCCTGTCTGTTCCGGAGCACCTCCTTTCCTTCACTCTCTCTATGTCCCCTCACCAACGATGATCTCCCGCCTCTCCTGCTCGGGACGGATCACGTTCTGGACCAGGGGTTGCTTCACGCCGCGCCGCGTCCAATCCAGGAAGAAAGCGGCAAAAAGCGCGGACACGAGGATAGGCGCAAAGGGGACTGATGACCATAGCCGTTTTCATCGACATACCTCCTCGTTGGTAGTTTCCGTCTTCCGTCGTTCGTCCCTCGTCGCTCACCTGTCAGAACAGCAACCCGCGACAGATTTTCTCCACCGCGGCCGCATCCAGCGCCCGCTCGTTGATGACGCTGTGGGGCAGCCCCTCGTCCACCACATAGGCCAACAAGGTGAGCAGAGCCCCTTCGATCTCGGCCGGTGACAGGTTGAGGTCGCGGGGCTGGAAGCGGACGCCCGTCGTCTCCAGGATCCTCTCAACACGCACGGGCTCGTTCCCCTGGAGCCGCGCCATGAGCAAGATGCCGAGGCTCACCAGTTCGCCGTGGACGAATCCCTCCCCCGTGCAATGCTCGACGTTGTAGGCGAAAAAGTGCTCCGAGCCCTCCTCAGGCCTGCTGTGGCCCACCTGCAGGCACAGCGCGTTCTCGGCCACGTACGCTTCGATCAGCCACCGGAGCGCACCCTCGGTCACGGCGCGGAGATCGTCGGCACGCTCCTCCAGCCCATCTACCAGCGCCGCCACCCGCTGGGCTACCTCATCATCGTACGCGATGAGCCCCTGGTCCGCCGCTGCTTTCCAGTCCCACAACGCGGTGTGAATGGACAGGATGTCTCCCAAGCCCGCTCGGTTCAGGTGCGGGGGCGCGCTTTGCATCAGATCAAAGTCGGCCAGCACGACCCGGGGCACGACGAAACCGATGTAGCGCACCTTTCCTCCATCGCGGACGGCAATCGTGTTCGTAACACAGGCATCCACGGAGGCGATAGAGGGCACCAGAACCGGCTCCGCGCCCCGCCGCCACGCCACGTACTTGGCCATATCCAGCGCCATCCCGCCGCCCAGGCCGACCACGGTGTTGGCTGAGGGCAGCTCGGCCTCCACACGCTCCACCACTCCCCGATCCATGGACTGGACAAAGTGGACGTGATGGGGCGCTGCGGAAATCATCGGCTGGGCGACGTTCCAAGGCTTGCGCATCGTCAGGAGCAGATAGCGACTCCAACCGCGACTGGCCTCAGCCAGAACCCCGCGACCGAACGCTAGCTTGGGTTGTTGTGCTTGGGCGATCAGCTCTGACGATACTTCGGGCAACAAGGTCATGACGGTTCTAACCCCTTCATCCGTAGCGACAACTTTGGTCGGTTATCCCTCGCACGAGCCCCAGCCGCTCAGGTGGAATGTGCCACAGGTCCCAAGATAGGACCAACCCGTCGGCCCCAGCCGCGCGAAAGGCATCGAGATCCGCCACAATCTGCGCCCGATTGAGATTGGTCACTCCCTCGATTTCGACCAACTCGATGCCCGCCAGCAGCGTGCTGGCCCCATCGGCCCGGCCCCGCCTGACCTCTGCAGCGAGAGCGTCCGGTGCCAACCCCTCCTCGCGCAGCACAGCGCGAGTCGATGGGAGGGGAAGGCGCGTCGCTGCCGATAGCCACGCCAGCGCCTCAGGCTCGCTGGCCGCACACCGGGTCACCAACCAGTCGGCCAGGCCCAGCAGTTCAAAGGGCAGGCCCGCCGGGCCAAGGGTATGGCCGTACGACATGATCTTGATCCACTCACAGTGGGGGGCCAACGCGCCCAGCGACTGGCCGACCATGTGGCTCAGGGCCGGCGAGAAGCAATCCAGGCCGAGCCCGAGGCGCTCGCCGTGGACCAGCCCGGCAGCGGCCTGGACTAGACGCGTCACGCTGCGTGCCCGGAATTCGAGAAAGGTGCGGAACACTGCTACGTCAGGATCAGACTCAAGCTCGCTCGCTCCAGGAACCAGCGGATCGAGCAACGCTCGCACAAAGGCGGGAACGCGCTCCGGCGTCTCCAGCAGGGCCTGGATGTGCCGGCGCGCCAATGCCAGATCGAGCCCCTCGGCCACAGCAGCGCGGTGGCAATCGTCACAGAAGCACGCCAGCATACAGTCCAGGTCGGGGATCGGCGAGGGGTAGCGGATGCGGTCGAGAAACACCCCCTGATAGTCACCACGCCGGACCACGTCGCATAGATGATCCAGCACCGCCTCACGCGCCGTGGGCCGGTTTGGACAGACGAAGGTGAACTCTGGCATCCCCCGGTATCCTGGCACCGGATCGCCATCCAGGCCCACCGTCCGCCATTCCGTCCGAGGCACGAACGTGCCGTCGCCGGTGAGCAGCGGATGCCAGCGAAAGAGCTGTGCGCCTCTGCGGATCGTCTCCTCACGGCAGGCAGCGACCAGGGCGGGCGGCAGGTTCCATCCCAACAGGACGTGGGAGATGGGCAGCAGGTCAAAGGCAGCGCGCAGCCGGGACCGGGCCTCGTCCGGGGCAATCGCGGCGATGCCTGGGCCATTCTCCAGATACTGCACGGCGAGTCTGTTCATCTACACACCATCGTCATGAATTGCAGCCGCACGAGCGGCGGATCACCAACTCCGTGGGCAGAAGCACCAGCGGTTCGGCGTGCCCGGTGCGGATGAGACGCACCAGTTGGCGGACCGCTTCGCGCCCCGTCTGTTCGATAGGAGCCCGGACGGTAGTCAAAGGTGGCATCAGGTAATCGGCCATGTGGACATCGTCGAACCCGACAACAGCGATGTCCTCAGGCACCCGCTTGCCTGCTTGGTGCAGGGCGGTTATCACGCCCGTCGCCGACTCATCGTCTCCGGCAAAGACCGCATCTATCTCCACACCTTCCTTGAGCCACTGCCCGACCGCCACCTGGGCTATCTCCTTGTGGAACCCACCGGTCGCCACCAAGGTTGGATCAAAAGGCATCCCGTGCGCTTCAAGCGCCTCACGATAGCCCAGCTCCCGCCAATAGGAGTCCTCGTGGCTCTCCGGCCCCCGTAGAAAGGCAATGCGCTGATAGCAGTGCACCTCGATCAGATGGTCAACGAGCTTGCGAGCGCCGGACTTGTTCTCGACCGTAACGTAAGGAATATCCAATGAATCAGGAGGAGACTGATGGAGCAAGACCACCGGGAACCCCGTCTCGTAAAGATAGATCAGTTCAGCATCCTCCAGACTGGCGGCAAAGACCAGCAGCCCGTCAGTGTTGTGAGGTCCCATTGGGCGGTGGTATCCTGGTCCAGGACTGGGTTCATCCTGCGTGCAATGGATCAGCAGCCCGAGGCCAGCTTCTCTGGCGCCGGCCTCTATGCCGCTGAGAATAGGTGTGAAGAAGGAAGTGGAGATCTCGGTAGTCAGGAGGCCGATCAAGCTCGTCTTTCTGCTCGCCAGCCCCCTCGCGGCCGCGGATGGGTGATAGTTCAGGGCCGCGATGGCTGCTCGCACCCGTGCAGCAGTCTCCTCAGCGACGGGGGCCGTCTGATTGATGACGCGGCTGACGGTGGCAGTGGACACGCCGGCGCGTTCAGCTACATCGGCAATGGTGGGCGCTTCCAGCTCAGACATCAAACTCCAATCAGGAAAGGGGATCGCTCGCGATGTAAGCGCTTTCTGAAAGCGCTTACAGTATACCAGAAAGCCGTCAGCCTGTCAAGTGAATTGGCGGATTTGCCTAGGGCAATCGCATGTAGCCCATCCGCTCGGTCTGGATCGCCAGATCCAGACCTCTGGCAGGCCCAACCTTCGGATCTGGCGATCCAAAGGGAGCAAAGTGGGCCGGCAGGTACGGCGAAAACACTCCGCTCCTCCAAATGCAATTGCCCTACCGATGCCGATGAGGCGCATTGCCAGCTATCCCTATTTCAGGTAGAATAAATAGATGTCGAGCGGCTGCTCCAAACCACAGGCGCCACGTTTGGAGGAGAACAACTCCTGAGGCAAGACATACAGCCTGCAGGGGATAGTGCTCAAGCAACCGGTGGAGGAGGTGCCGGAGATCACCAGCCTGACTGACCGACACAAGGGATGGATGGGCAAGTTCTCCAACGGGATGAAGCGACTAGGAGCGTCGCTCCTTGACCTAGAGGGAGGTAGATAGTGCGGAATCGCTTGTCTGTTGTCGTGTTCCTGCTGATCTTGGCTGGTCTGGCCTGCCAAGCCCCACAACCCGCGACACCCGAAGTCGTGTGCACCCCGCCGCCCTGCGAAGAGGGCGAGGTCTACTACTGTGAAGATGATTGCCCCGGCGGGTGCGGTACCGAGTGCGCGACTCCCACAGGAATGCCTCCGACAGAGGAGACGCCGATCATTATGTGCACCCCCCCACTCTGCGGCGAGGACGAAGTGTACTATTGTGAGGGGGAATGTCCTGGCGGATGTGGCACTCAGTGTGCGACACCTACTCCCGAAGGGCCAACGGTGACGTCGTCCCCAGCGCCTCCCACGGATACACCGATGATTGTGTGCACTCCGCCACCTTGCGCCACCAACGAGGTCTACTACTGCGAGGGGGAATGCCCGGGCGGGTGCGGTACCCAGTGTGCCACCCCCACGGCTGCGTCCCCGGGTCTGCCGACCATTCTCTCCTTCACTGCCGACCCCATGACCATCGTGGAGGGAGAGAGCGTCACGCTGTCGTGGCAGGCCACAGGCGGTACCGAGGCTGTCATTCAGTGGGTGACCAGCGAGGCAATACTGGCCAGCGCGCCGGGACCCTTGAACCCCGACGGCGGTACAGTGACCATCACCCCTGATGGCGATGGCGACATCGCCTTGATTGTCAGGAACAGTATTGGGCCTGCCGAGACCCATTTACAGCTCACGATCGAGTGTCCCTATGACTGGGCACCCGCCCTGGATGGACCACCTCCGCTCGCCTCCGGCTGCCCTATGGAGACCATATTCACCTACGCTGCACAGCAATCGTTTGAGAACGGATTTATGATCTGGTTGGAGGCTGATCGCTCGATCTATGTATTCTTCGACGCCGAGGGAAGCTCCTACCCTACCTACGAGATCTACATCGACAACTTTGAGGAGGGCGATCCCGAGAGCGATCCCATCATCACCCCACCGCCCGGTCTCTACCAACCCGTTCGTGGCTTCGGACTGATCTGGCGCCTGGATCCGTCCATCCAGGACCGCTTGGGTTGGGCGACGGCTCCCGAGGCGGGGTTCAAGACGTGGACACAGAGCTACAGAGGAGTGGGAATGCACGCCTTCTACACGCTGATAAACGGTATTCACGGCAACATCTACCACTTGACGGCGACCGGCTCTGTCTGGGAGGTCTATTCGCCATAGAGGCGGTCAAATGGCAAATGGTATTTGACATTTACCGTTCATTCCGGGATCCTGGTGCGGCCCGCGCCGTAGCCGATGCCATCCACGCCGGCTCCACGCGCCTTGTGCGTTTGATGGAGTTCTGCGGTGGTCACACCCACGCCATCCTACGCTTCGGCATCCCCGACCTGTTGCCACCCACCGTCCAACTTTGCTCTGGACCAGGCTGCCCGGTCTGCGTCACCGCCGCCGCCGATTTGGACCGGGCGATCGCGCTCGCGCGAGTGCCAGACGTCATCCTGACCACGTTCGGAGACATAATCCGCGTGCCAGGTAGCTGGGGCGCGGGGGCCGACGCCCCTACATTGGCCCAGGCCAAGGCGGAGGGAGCCGACGTGCGCGTGGTCTACTCCCCTCTGGACGCGCTGCGATTCGCTCGCCAGAATCCTGACCGACCGGTGATCTTCCTGGGAGTAGGATTTGAGACCACTGCGCCGATGGTCGGTTCGGCGGTGGCTGCGGCGGAGGCGGAGGGAATGGAGAACTTTTTCGTCTTCAGCACCCACAAGCTGACCCCGCCCGCCACGTGCGCCATTCTGAACGCGGGTGAGGTCGCGCTGGATGGTATTATTGGCCCCGGTCATGTCACCACCGTCATCGGCGCCGATGCCTGGCGCTTCCTGCCCGATGACTATGGCATTCCCTGCGCCGTAGCCGGATTCGAGCCGCTGGACATACTGCGCGCGATCTTGGCATTGGTGAACATGGCTGAGGAGAACAGACCCGACGTCAACAACGCCTACGCCCGGAGTGTGCGGCCCGAGGGAAACGCCGCCGCGCAGCGGGTGTTGGCACAGGTCTTTGAGGTTGCCGACGCTGAGTGGCGCGGCTTTGGCACCGTGCCCGCCAGTGGCCTTCAGCTCCGAGAGACCTATGCCCGCTTCGACGCCGCCCGCATCTTTCGGGTGGAGATCCCGCCTACCCGCGAACCGCCCGGTTGCTGCTGTGGAGAGGTCTTGCGGGGCGTGCTCGTCCCCACCGAGTGTGCGCTATTCGGCAATGCCTGCACGCCCCAGAGCCCCGTCGGTCCCTGCATGGTCAGCGCTGAGGGCGCCTGCGCTGCCTACTACAGATACGCCGAGCGCCCAACCTGACGCGCCGGAAAGCGCCGCCGTGGAGCAGAATGACCTGTAATGGAAGCTGAGAAACCAGATAGCGTCCAATGGCGTTTCACCATCCGCAACCTAGCCATTCGGTCCATATCCTGCTGGTGCCGAAACGGCCGTTTTCCTCCCTGCTGGACGTGCCCCCGGACGCCACCGACTTTCTGCGCGACCTCCTCGAGACCGTGCAGAGCCTGGTGCGCGAGTTCGACCTGGAGTAGAGCGGTTATCGTCTCATCGTCAACGGCGGGGTCTGTCAGGAGGTGCCACATCTGCACTACCACCTGGTGTCTGACATAACAGAGTGAAGGGAACTCTGACTCCACATTCTCGATTGACCTTACTCGAACATAGGACGTGATTATGGAAAATGTAATTCGCCTAGCTCACGGCGCCGGCGGCCGGATGATGGCCGACCTCATCCGGGAGGTCTTTGCCCCTCCGCTGGACAACCCCTACCTGCGCCAGATGGCCGACTCTGCCGTTGTAGACCCCACAACTCGCAATCCACGGTTTGCGATATCGACCGATTCCTTCGTCGTCCGCCCGCTCTTCTTTCCCGGTGGGGACATCGGCTCCCTGGCCGTCCACGGCACGGTCAACGACGTGGCAATGAGCGGCGCGCGTCCCCTCTGGCTCACCGCTGGATTCATTCTGGAGGAGGGACTGGAGATGGCGGTGCTGGAGCGGGTGGTCCGCTCGATGGCCGAGGCAGCCAGCACGGCAGGCGTCCAGGTCGTGGCCGGGGACACGAAGGTGGTCGAGCGGGGACACGGAGACGGCATCTACATCAACACGGCTGGCGTGGGGATCGTGCCCGAGGGCGTGGAGGTCGGCCCTGATCGGGCACGGTCCGGCGACGTGGTGCTCCTCAGCGGCACCGTCGGCGACCACGGCATCGCCGTCCTCAGTCAGCGGGAAGGGCTGGCGTTCGAGACCGAGTTGGTCTCTGACAGCACGGCGCTGAACGGATTGGTGGAGGTGCTGCTGGCGGCTGCCCCGCACACGCACTGCCTGCGCGACCCCACGCGGGGTGGATTGGCGGCGGCGCTGAACGAACTGGCCGAGACAGCGAACATGGGGGTCGAGATCGAGGAGGCAGCGGTGCCCGTGCGGCCAGCGGTGACGGCCGCCTGCGAGATGCTGGGCTTCGATCCGCTGACCGTGGCCAACGAGGGGAAGCTGATCGCCTTCGTCCCGCCGGAGGAGGCGGAGGCGGCGCTAGAGGCGCTGCAAGCGCATCCCCTGGGCCGGGAAGCGGCTCGCATCGGCGTCGTCACCGAGCAACACCCGGGGATGGTGCTGGCCCGCACCGGCATCGGCGGGCGGCGGATCGTGGACATGCCGCTGGGGGAGCTGCTGCCGCGCATCTGCTGATTTTGACCGGGGGCCTGAAAACTGGCGCACGTCGTCGGCGCGCTGCTTCCCGACGGCGCATCTAGCGTCACCAGTGCGCTATGGTTATCTCTTTTCTCTCGACCTCGCTCGTGTGGACAAGGGCCTCCAACCCATCAAGAGGCTCCCGTGGGGCACCTTCAGTCGGATGTTGGGCTTGTTGTGGAGTGTGGTATAATCCAAAACAGATATGAACACACAGCTTCTCAAGGACAAGTTGCCGGACATACTGTCCAACCTGAAAGAGATAAGCCTGGTCTATCTCTTCGGCTCGCGAGTTGAGGGCCATCTTGGCCCGATGAGCGACTATGACCTGGGCGTGTTGATCGACCGCACCGCCGATGAGGGGCAAGTTCACGCCCGGCTGACCCACGAACTGGCGTGCGCCGTGGGAACAGACCGGATTGACGTGGTATTGTTGAATCGTGCGCCTATCGAGTTAGCCTATGCGATCATTGCCCAGGGGGAGGTGCTGTATCAGCGCGACGTGGCGGCGCGCGTCGAGTACGAAGCCCAGGTCCTAAACCGTTACGGCGATTACCTGCCTGTGCTGCGCGCTCAACGGGATGACATCGTGCGAGGAGAAGATGATGGTAGCCGAATTCGCCGGTATCGAGAGGCGCTTGGACGAACTGAGCGAACGCTTGGCCAGATTGGCGCCGCTGAGAGACAAGCAACGGACTGAGTTCGACCAGGACCCATATCTACGCGACATCGTGGAACGAAACCTCGAAATTGCGGCCCAGTGTTGCATTGATATCAGCCATCGTATCATCTCCCTGGAGAACGCCCGCAAACCGATTGACTACTATGATGCCATCTTGCGTATGGGCGAGTTGGGCGTCTTGCCGCCGGACTTTGCCCGTCACCTGGCCCCCCTGGCCGGGTTTCGGAATATTCTGGTCCACGAGTACCTGAGCGTGGATTGGGACCAGGTGTATCGTAACCTACAGCAGTTGGAAGACCTGGAACGTTTCGCCGGCTTCATCCGGGGCTGGCTGCAACAAAAGGAACGCAAATGATCTCCAATAGCGAAGAGCCAGGTGTAAGGCACTTTTTACCTCCTATCTACCTGGATGCAGCGAACCAACGGTGCAAAGTATCTGGGGCTGATTGACTGATCCCCACGGTTCGACTTTGAAGGCTGCCCCATCATAAGCCAGCACGATGGACCAGGCAAACTGAGCAGTGGGCCGCGCCTGGCTTTCTCCTCTCGACTAAGATTGCGTGCCAGGCGTATTCGGGTATAATTGGAATGTCAATGCGACACGGTGAGAGACCATCGAGTTCACATAAACGTCAATGGGCTTCGAAATCATCGGTGAGATCGCCGATATCGAAACAATTGCAGTTGGCAGCTCGATACGTGAGATCACGCGCCTGCGAAAAGTGTATGGCTCTGGCCGTTGGAGAAAACTAAAAGGAACAGCGATGATTCGCCTTTCCGATGGTACCGTTTGTGAGGCTGAAATCCACTGGTACGAAGCACATGGGATTGGCAAGAGGGAGATCAAGATCAAGCGTATTCTGTGGAAGTGATCATGAAGCAGACTGAACCGAGATCTCAATTTGTCGTTTGTGTCAAGAACGAAGGCTACGCAGCGTCACTAGAGTTGCGAAAGATATATGAGGCACTACCCGACGCTCGTGATGCTGAGCATCGGCTTATCCGGGTCATTGACGAATCGGGTGAAGGGTACCTGTATCCGGTGGATTACTTTGTTCCAATCGAGCTGCCGCAAGCTGCAGAAAGCGCCTTTTCACCAACTCCTGACCACTCGCTTGAACGAACGCCGCTGCTCTAGTGAGCTCAGATGGGACAACCCTTGGCAAGTATACGCTCACGTAGCATAATTGCTCCAACTCTCAGGAGTGTAATCGGAATGTATCATCATCTCTACTGCATCTGTCTGGAGCGAGGGCGTTGATGGCCTAGGCTCCGGGCACACATATCTCCTTCCCAGGCCAACCGGGCCAGGCGTCGCGCCCTCGCCAAGCGGAATCGAGGGACCTCGCTAACAGGCAGAGGTTGGCCTTTTTGTTTCCCGGCCTGGAAACGGAACAGGAGAACTCCTGGAAGGAGAAAATGATGGTACACACACATGTTCTAAATCGAATCGAAAATCATGGGCAGCAGGCCAACATAACTGTACCTCTCCGTGCGCCCGCGCCTGCAGTTCCCGGACGCGAGTTCCGCACATCCCCGATCACATCCCTGATCGGCCAGACTCCCCTGGTGCAATTGATTCACGTGGTCGAGAGCTTGTCTCTCGCCGTCACCCTCCACGCCAAATTGGAGGGGCTAAATCCTGGTGGATCGGTCAAGGACCGCGCGGCCCTCTTCATCGTCGGAGAGGCTTTGCAGAGCGGTGCCCTGGCCCCCGGCAAGACATTGATCGACGCCACCTCCGGGAATACAGGCATCGCCTACGCTATGCTCGGCGCAGCGCTGGGCTTCCCCGTGCAGTTGGTGATGGCCGCGAACGCGAGTCCGGAGCGGGTGCAGATCATGCGGGCCTACGGGGCGCAACTGACCCTGACCGACCCCGCCGCTGGCACCGACGGCGCGCGGAGGCTCGTGCACGACATGGTGGCGGCCGAGCCCGACCGATACTTCCACGCGGACCAGTACAGCAATCCCGCCAACCCACTGGCTCATTACACCACCACGGGCCCCGAGATCTGGCGGCAGATGGGAGGCCAGATCACCCACTTCGTGGCCGGCCTGGGCACCAGCGGGACGATGATGGGCACGGGCTGCTACCTACGGGAGCAAAATCCGAGAGTCCAACTCGTCGGCGTGCAACCGGCGGACGCTCAGCACGGTATCTCGGGACTGAAGCATCTGGCGACGGATGCCGTCCCGGCGATCTACGACCCCGGCCTCGTGGACCGGATCGCCGAGGTAAGCACCGAGGACGCGCAGGCCATGGCCATCCGGTTGGCACGCCAGGAGGGGCTCTTTGTGGGAATCTCGGCCGGGGCAGCAGTGGTCGCCGCGCTGCGGGTGGCCCAAGAATTGGC
>Ga0180438_10006713_pt1 | contig 15469 bp, 15 predicted proteins | sample SS_ome_12_FD_132455 | JGI IMG/M metagenome (GOLD analysis project Ga0180438, IMG submission 132455) | Hypersaline lake sediment archaeal communities from the Salton Sea, California, USA - SS_3_D_2 metaG | ecosystem: Environmental > Aquatic > Non-marine Saline and Alkaline > Hypersaline >...
CCTTGAACGTCCTCTTCGTCATACTCCCCCACGACCCTGCGAAATCGCAACTCCTTGATCCGGTCCCTCAGCTTCTGACAGATGTCCTCGAGAACCTCTTTCTCGGACAGGTGTTCCTCATAGGCTTTGCGGAACCCTTCCTTTTGCCCCTTCAGCTCCTCCTCAACCTCTTCTCTCCGTTTGCGATAATCCGCTTGGACCTGATCCAGAATATTGGATGGCACCATGTCGCTGTACTTCTTTGATTTCTCGATCAGGCGGGAGTATCTGTCGGATTCTTCGAGGAGACGGGAAAAGGCTTTGAGGCTTTCAAGTGATTCTTCTGTCGTCTCACTGGAACCGGAAACCTCTGACAAGGCCAACGTGGAAGCTGCCTCCGTCATGACACTCTCCTTCTTTCCTTCTTTGGTTAACCCGTACATCACTGCGACAGAAAACAAACGGTCAGACACAGACACAGCAAGCTCTGTGCCGAATCGGTAACCTCTGCGAAACCCCTGCGAAAGTGGGTCGGTCTTTCTCTGAAATTCCAAGAAGAATCAACCGATTAGAATGAGCCAGCCCTTCCATCCCCATCCCGCTTCGTCTCCTCTCCCCTGTCTAGTTCCACACGCCCGGCGTCAAGGGCTTGACGGATCAGCTCGCCTTTTCCTGGCCCATGGCGACGACCTTCGGGTTCTTCGCATTTTGACTTCGGTCGGCCTGGGGCAGCTTGTTTGCACAATACGGACAATAAGACCATTCCGCATCGAGTGTCTTGCTACAGCTCGGGCAAGTTTCGATCAGCTTCTTCCCGCACTGCGGGCAGGCAATGAACCCTGAGCCGAGAATGGCGCCGCAAGCGGGGCACAGGCTACCAAAGTCCTCGTCCGTCTGGATGGCTCGAAGCACCTCGTCCACGGTGGTGATTCCGTTCATGAGCACCTTGACGCCCGCGTTGGGAAGGGTCGTCATTCCCTCGGCAACCGCGAGCTGCCGGATCTGGTTCTCCGAGGCATCCGTGGCAATCGCCTCCTTTATCTTCTGGCTGAGGACGAGCATCTCGTAGATCCCTGCCCTGCCCTTGTATCCCGTGTCGCCACACCGGCCACAGCCCCTTCCCCTGTGGAACTTGTGCTCTCTCGCCTGGCGGGGTGTCAAAGCGAGTCCCCTCAGGCTGTCATCGCTGGGAGTGTACTCCTCCTTGCAGAAGGGACAGATGACCCGAACCAGCCTCTGCGCGATGATGCCGATGATCGTCGAGGCGATCAGGTAGGACGGAACCCCCAGGTCTCTCAAACGAGTGATCGTGGCTACCGTGTTGTTCGTGTGAATCGTGCTGAACACGAGGTGTCCGGTGAGCGACGCCTGCATGGCGATCGTGGCGGTCTTCACGTCCCGCATCTCCCCCACCATGATCACGTCAGGATCCTGCCTGAGGAGTGACCGAAGGACGCTCTCGAAGGTACGTCCCGCTTTTTCCTCGACGCCAACCTGGTTGATTCCGGACAGTTCATACTCTATCGGGTCCTCAATGGTGCTGATGTTCTTCTCCACATCGGCTATCTGTGAAAGAGCCGTGTACAAGGTCGTGGTCTTTCCGCTCCCCGTAGGCCCGGTGACCAGAACGATCCCCTGCGGCTTCGTTATGAGGGAGACAAATTTCTCTTCCGTCTCCTTGTCCAGGCCCAGCTTGTCCAAACCGATGAGAGAGCCCTCTGAGTCCAGGATCCGGATGACGACCTTCTCGCCGAAGGTCGTGGGGAGTGTGGAAACCCGCAGATCAAGCGTCCTGTTGCCCAGCTTGACCGCGATTCTACCATCCTGTGGAATCCGCCTTTCCGCGATGTCCATGCTCGACATGATCTTGAGTCGTGAAACAATGGCACCCTGGACCGTCTTGGGCAGCTCGAGGTCGATCCGCAGGGCCCCATCGACCCGGTTTCTGACGAGGAGTTTTTCCTTCTTCGGTTCTATGTGGATGTCCGAGGCCTTTTCCTCCACCGCCCGGGTGATGATCAGGTTCACCATCCGGATGATCGGCGCTGCCTCGCTCTGCTTCTTCAGGTCCCCGACCTCGGCCTGGCCTTCGTGTTCCTCCTCGACAACCTCGACCTGTTCCGGAACCATGTCGCTGACGATCGAATCGACCGAACTTTCGACCTTGTTGTAATGTTGCTCAATGGCCCAGCGGATATCGCTGTGGGTGGAGATGTAGGGCTGGATTCGATATCCCGTGGCAAACTGGAGGTCCTCCAACGCCTCATGGCTAAAAGGGTCGGCCATTGCAATGTGAAGGTCCCTGCCCCGAACATGGATCGGGACGATCTCGTGTCTAAGGGCCAACTTCTCGGAGATGATATTCACCGCGGAGGGCTCGATGACGGCTGCCTTCAGGTCGATGCATGGGATTCCCACCTGGGAGGAAAGCGCTGCGGCGATGTCGTACTCGCTACAGATGCCCTTGGAGACGATCAACTCACCGATGCGCTTCGTGCTGCCCTTCTGCTCCGAGAGGATCTCCTTGAACTGGTCTTGGCTTAGGAGTCCTGACTCGACCAGGAGTTCGCCAATCCGCTTCTTCTTGGCAGGGATGGACACAAAGAGCTCCTTTGTGTGAGGGCCCGGAGGCCAGGGTTAGAGATTCCCCACACCATTCATCGGACGTTTTCCCGGATTTCTGAAGGGAAACGCTCTTGGCTGGCGAGCAAGCTGCCCACATGCACCCCGAGGCCGTCCGAGAATAGGTTTGCAGTATAAGCTTGTTCTCGGACTGCCTCCTAGAATCTGAATACGTCGCGAAGTCCGTCGAGTTCGTTGAGGGCCGCGGTGATGACCTCTTCCGAGATGCGAGTCTCCAGGCTTGCCTTCCACAGGATCTCTTCGGCGAGCTTACGAATGTGTCCACTGACACTGATCCCGATCCCGGAGACGATGCACAGAGCATCCCCCACATGGACCAGACCCGCCACCAGAGCCTGCCCGGGGTCTTTCCCCGGATCGTGATGCCATCGGACGACTTCCGCCAGGTAGGCCGGCAGATTCCAGCTCTCGAGCAGGCGGGCGCCGACCTCCGCATGATCGATGCCGAGAATCCGCTGTTCCGCCGCCACCAGGTCGATCTGCTCTTCTTGGGCCAACTCCAAGATAGGCGCAGGGTCCACCTCGCCGAAGGTCCCGAGGACAACTTTGCCGATGTCATGCAGGAGACCCGCGGTGAAGGTATAGCTGGGTATCTTGGAGTGGAGGGCTTCACCGAGCTTCTTCGAGACCACGGCCACGCCCATCAGATGATCCCAGAGTTCACTCGGGGAAAGACCGTACCCTCTGACGGATTCCCGCGTCATCTTGCCGACGACTGAGGCAACCACCATCTGAAAGATCTCGTTCCTCCCCAGCAGGAAGATCGCGTCCCGAATCGTGCTGACCGATCTTGGGTACCCGAAATAGGCCGAGTTGGCCAAGCGCAGGAGGTTCGAAGTCAACGAGGGGTCATACTCGATTGCTTGTGCCAGTCTTGAATTCGGGGAGTCCGGCTCCTGCAGAATCCGAACGAGCTCCACCGACGCGGTGGGCATCGCGGCGACGGAAGAGATCTTGCCGAGGATCGCCTCCCTGTAGTCCGTTTGCCGATCCTCCTTCGCTGCCACGCCCTCAGTCATCCCTCGAGACCTTTCGTCTTCGGGTTTGTTTCCCCCGTCATTCGATGACGATCCTCTGTGTGCGGGACAGCTTCGCTCGCATCGAGCAGTCCCATGCCCTGCTCAGGTAGTATTCGATTTGTTGATCCGTTTGGGCCCGGATCTGACCGTAGGCTCCGCCTATATGTACGGACAAGACAAAGCCGGCCCTGTGTATCGAACTCGCCGACTCGGCGAACCGCTGCGCAATGTCGTACAGGTACTGGTGGTTTACCTTCGACAGGTAGACGAGAAAGGTAGAGAAGTTGTACCTTCCGATGATATCAGAAACTCGAATGCTGGGCTTGATGCCCTTGTAGAAGCGCTGCACGACTTCATCGGCAGCCCGCGGGTCGAAGGTCGTGTACAATTCATGTATGTTTCCAATCCCGATCATGATGATGGCAACATTGTGCCCGTCTCTCTGTGCCAGGCTGGAAAAAGAAGAGATGATCTTCCGAAGGGATCTCCTGTTGTGGGCGCCCGTGACAGGATCAAGACTGTACTGTTCGGCCAACCGTACGTTCTGTTCCCACATCCGCTCAAGGGAATCCGTGAGCGCCACATGGAGGTAGTGAGACTCACAATGCTTTTGCATCCCCGAAAGGAAACTCTTCAAATTGGTTTGGTAGTCCCACTTCACCACCTCCCTGTCCGGCACGGACATCACGGATTGAGGGAGGGAACAGAGGACAGGGTGGATCAGCTGTACTTCGAGGCTGTAGGCCAGGTAGAAGTAGTCCATCACGCTCCGGAAGGCGGTGGACGACTCCTGGACCATGTCGATTCTCGCCTCCACATGCCGCAGCTGATTCATCGCCTGGTAAGGATTCCCAAGAACCTCCAAGGTGGGATCTCTTTCGACAAGCTCGTATACCCTTTTCCAATACATGATGTGTTTGTTCATGCCTTCGGCCATGTCTCTCCACAGCCGGGATATCTCTTCGCTCATCGCATTGTTGGCCAACACGCGATAGGCATCCGCCGCTTTCTGGTAGATCACCCAGCAGCAACGGGCCACCTCGGAGAGGCTCCCATCGCGAACCTCTGTGACCGGTTTTCTGGCAGTTGATTCCACCGGTTTCTCTCCATCGTCCAGGAGGTTTCACCCCTTCTTCATCTTGACATCGAACAGAATCCAGGAAAACTGTAGCGCCCCCCTTATCAATCTGAGAAGAAACCCTAGGCCGAATGAGAATCAGAATGAGAACAGATTCGATCATGTAACGTCGTTTGGATGGTTTTGGAGGACGTGGCCTCGAACTTTTCTTAATGATTTTAATTGTTTACAGATGAAGCACGGCTCGCGCCCGCTCTTGGCACTTCCCTTGCTACTCAAACAGGGCAGAAGAAACCATTGCCGTGAGAGCCCATGAGAATATTCGAATTCCTCGACAGGGTAAGGCAACTATCCGATAGCGCGGAACCCTCTTCCTCGCAACTCGGAACACTCCTGGCAACGATGGACACGGTCCATTTCTTCGGGGGACTGTTCCTCGTCTTCACGATTGTTCTGGTCACCCTCCTGCTCGGCTGCGCCGTATGGATGTTCCGGCTCAACAGGATCCTGAAGGGGAGAGAGTCGTCGCATCATGAGGAGTTGCATTCAAAGAATCGACAGATCCAACTGCTCCAGCACAAGATCAATTCGTTCGATGACGCAAGGAGCGGTTACTTGAACCTGATCACGAACATGTCCTTCGTCATGAGAAACGTGAACTTCAGACAAAAGCTGGAGGATCTCGTCGGGACCATCTCTTCTCTCGTAAAGAGCATCCTCCACACAGACCTCGTTGAGTTCTACGCGTACGACCCGGAGGATCAACTCTTGCGGCGGGTCGACCCGCACGGACATTCCCCAAAAGGGCAGGTTGTTCTGCCTCTAGGGGAGAGTTTGGTGGGCACAGCAGCCAAAGATCGGATGATCCTTACGACCGAGCACTTCAACAGAAAATACCTGGATCACGTTGATTGGCCGGGGACGAACAGAAAGCTTTGGATGGCCGCCCCCATCCAATTCGAGAAGCAGATCCTCGGTGTGATCGCAATAGGGGAACCGAGGGTCTCCACCGGGACCGAGAAGGATTTGATGAGCATCGTTGCTCAGATATCCGGCGTGGTCCTTTACCACCAGTCATTCCTGATCAGGGCAAGGCGGAACGCCGATACAGATGTGTTGACCGGTCTGCACAACCGTCGATATTTCTATCGAATGTCACGGCGATTCGTGGAGAAGGCCACCCAGGACCGGGCACCCATTTCACTCCTCTTGATCGACTTGGACCATTTCAAACACTACAACGACACCAACGGGCACGACGAGGGCGACAGATTGCTCATCGAGCTCGGCGGGCTCCTGCGCGGGTGTTCGCCCGAGGACGCGGTCGTCGCACGCTACGGCGGTGAGGAGTTCATCGTCATGATGCCGAGTGTCTCAACGGACGAAGCCTTTCGGTACGCGGAATACCTGCGGAATGCTGTGGCCAGCCACCCCTTCCCTCACCGAACGAAGCAGCCTTTCGGATGTATCTCGATCAGTGGCGGGATCGCGGGGTTTCCGGACCATGGCAGATCGATCCAAGAGGTGGTCCGTCTGGCAGATGCGGCCCTGTACAAGGCGAAGGAATCCGGGCGAAACCGCATCGTGGCGCACAACTCCTGTCTGTGCGTGGCTGAGGAGGACCAAACCGGCTCTTTCGATACGGCCGAAGAGAACGAGTCGTTTCTCAATGTGGAGCGGCAATCAGCGTAAGCGTCTGTTCAGGGTCACTGTATGTGGCCCAGAAGCCTCATCCGCTCCTCGGCTGCATCCATCCTTTCCTGATCCATCTTCTTCCATTCTTCTCTCAGATCGCCCAATCGTCTGGAAAGGGCCATCCAGTCTTCCGATCTTTCCATCTGCCGCATGTGCCTCTTGATCTCCGAGGCCTCCTCCCGCAAGCACCGCATGGCGGCCAGAACCTGGATCTCCCGCTCCGTCATGAAATGGGGGGACCGGCTGTCAGAGGGGCTTTCTCCGGGAGGGCTCGGACACAAGAGGGTACAAAACGTGCAATCCGGCCCAGACTCCGGTTCAGGCGACCTCTCGGCAACTTCTTGTAGTCTGGGGTTTTTCTCATCCTTCATTTTCGCGCATACCTCCGTTTGTACTTTCCTGTTCTTTAGATGCAGCAGGCCCGCTAGTGTTTCCGGGCAAGGCGTAAGGTATCAGGTGTCAGGCCCGCCACCCAGGCCCTGGATCTCCAGCTTACGAGGAACCACGGCGTCCTTAAACGGGGATGGGGGTGGACCTGATACCGGAAAGCTGATACCCGGCGGCGTGAGGGGCGGGGGGAGCTACAGGGTTTTCAGGTAAGCCGATACGGCCTTGATCTCTTCCGGTGTCAACTTGTTCCCAAAGGCGGGCATCCTCTTTCTTCCCTCGGTAACCACTTTCTCGATCGACTCGAGGGAGGCCCCTTTCTTCCACGCCTCGTCGTTGAAAACGGGTGAGCCCTTGGCAAAACTCTTGGGCACCCCGTCTTTCCCGTGGCAGACAGCACACCGGGCTTCATAGGTCACCCCGCCCTTGTCTTCACCCGCACCAGCGGAAAGACAAGAGGCTAGCAGAGTCACGACGACGAGAGCTTTTTTCACCAGATACCTCCGATTCCGTGGGGAAATGGAACGTGTCACGGGTGCTGAAAAAGAAACTCTCTGAACCCACTCCGGTAGATGAACGACTTGACGAGCTTGAAGGGACTCAGTGTGGCTATCAAATCGCGGTTGTGGCGGTGATGGAGCGGAAGGTCCAGATCGGGCTGAGACCGGACCTGAAGGCGAAAGCCTTCCCGGATCACATAGGAATGAGAGAGTGTCGTGTCGGATCCCTCCCCCATGGCAATCAACATCAGCATGCCCTTTGGCTTCACCATCAGAATACAGAGTTCCACGAGCCTGGCGAGTTCCTGGTCTTCGAGATGATCTCCCAGGTCCCAGAGCTGGATGGCTTCAAAGGACCCGACAGGGTAATCCAGGTCCGGCCAGATATGGCTGGCGGACCGTCCTCTGTTCCGTTCTTGACAAAGCCGATGGAACAGATCGAACACATAGAGCTTCCCCACCCGTGAAGCGAAGAACCTGATGTTCTCCCCGCAAGCCGGCCCCACATCGAGCAGTTTCCCCTCGGGATGCCGTTCGAGATGGTCCACGAACAAGGGAAGGACCCTGCTGCTGTAAATGTTCTCGGCCGGATTGAGGTGTGGTTGGGTCAACAGGCGTTCAGCATACCTGGGCAAGGATCATTTCCCTTTATCGGTTCCGCCGGACAGGGCAATCGGCTCTTGGCTCGACCCGGATGAAGCCACCTGGAGATCCGGCTTGCCTGCGGAGGGGGCCTTCTTCTTCTCTTCCCTCCTCTCGAGTTCGATCACCGCCTTGATGTACGCCCCGTCCTCCACCGAAATCCGGCTTGCCCTGACCTCGCCGTTGAACTCAGCCGCCCTCGTGATCTCCACCTTGCCCAGGGCCTGGATGTTCCCGGTCATCCGGCCGCTGATGGTGACATCCTTGGCGTGGATCTCGGCCTCGACCTGACCCTTGGAGCCTACGATGACCTGGTGCTCCTCCAGCTCGATCTTGCCCTTCATCGAGCCCTCGATCAGGAGGTTCTCCTTACCGAGAATCGAGCCCTCGATCGAGATCTGCTCCCCGATGATCGTCTTTTCGTCCGAGGAGCCAGGGTTTGAGCCAGGCACGAAGCTCTTCTCGGTAAAAGAGGGACCCGAGCCGACAGAATTGCCGTTTTCCATTTCCTTGCGCTTCTTCAACATTGCATCTCCTTCTGTCAAGAGGGTGGGGGCCACACAGTATACGGAAAAAGAGCGCCGGTTTGCAATGAGAATCGGGCGGCCCGGAGAGCACCGTGTTTATACGGACCGAAACCGAGAAAAAACGCTTTCACCTGGGGTCTGGAGCCCTTCCTGGCGGGCTGCCCGGGCTTGTGGTATGGTCTGGGTCGTCGGCCGTCTCCTTGAATGTGACCGAGGGCCTCCAGCATGGGCAATCCGATTGCATCGAGCCCCGTAGATCCGGGTTCGAAGACCTACACCGGCACCGGCGTGCGTTCCCACGCGATCTTACTCGTACTCTTCCTCGTCTACATGTCGGATTACATCGACCGGTACGTGGTCGCAAGCATGATCGACTTCATCAAGAGGGACTGGAACATCACCGACGCACAGGCAGGGTCTCTGATGAGTGTCGTGCTCCTGTTCATCACGATCTTCACCGTGCCCGCTTCGATCCTGATCGACCGGTGGAGCCGGCGCAAGATGGTTTCCTTGATGGTCTTCCTATGGAGTCTGGCAACCCTCGCGTGCGCCTTCACGAAGAACTACACCCAGCTTCTCGTAGCACGCGCGTTCATCGGGATCGGCGAGGCCGGCTACGCCCCAGGCGGGGCAGCCATGCTGGCGGCAGCCTATCCTGAAGACAAGCGGGCCAAGGCCCTGGGGATCTGGAACGCCTCGATCCCCCTGGGCGTGGGGATAGGGCTCTTCGCCGGCGGGCAGATTGCCAGGCACTGGGGCTGGCAACACGCCTTCGGACTGGTGGCCTTACCCGGCATGCTGCTCGCACTTGCGGCCTGGTTCCTCCCAGACTACAAGACCGTACGTGCAGATGTCTCCGCGGAGGGACTCAACGACTTTCGAGGGTTCATCGGGAAGGCCACCCAACTCATCCGCATCCCGTCCCTCCTTCTCACCTACCTCGGATTCGCGATGAACGTGGCCGTAACGACCGCACTGATGACCTGGTTACCCTCGTACTTCGAGCGCACAGGCTTGGCCGAACAGGGCGAAGGCGGGACGTACACGATGCCGATCTTCGCTCTGGTTCTTGTCGGTGCCCCGCTCGGCGGTTTCCTTTCCGACGCCTGGCATCGGAAGAGGAGCGAGGCGAGAATGATCTTTCCGGCCCTGACTTCCTTGGCCGCAGGGGGTACCCTCCTCGTCGCCCTGCTCATCCCCGGGACAGGGGCACAGTTGCCCATCATGATTTGTTACGGAATCCTGGCCACCTGCTTTGTCGCGCCCGCAGCTTCGGTCACACAGGACCTGGTTCACCCCGGCCTGCGCGCCTTCAGCTATGCCATCTGCGTGATCGTACAACACATGTTCGGGGACATATGGTCGCCGTGGCTCGTAGGGGCTGTGAGCGACCACATCGGCCTCGCCAAGGCCATGCTCGTCATCCCTGGTTTCGGGATCTTTGCGGCCCTCTTCTTCTACATGGGTAGCAGATTCTACGTGCGGGATCTCTCGCGGGTTGAGAAGGTTGAATTGGAGGCGGAGTGAGCTGTGCAGGGGTCAGGTGTTAGGTCCGGGTAGGCGAAAGGCGAAGGGGCAAAGGCGAAAGGCCCCACACTCCACCCCGTGTCTTCTTGGGGGGTAGGGCCTCTGGGTGCTTTCCCCTGTCTCGCGGACGAGTTGTGTGCCGGGCGACTTTGTAGGGGGAGGGGGAGACGGAGCCCAAACAAATCGAGACGCGACAGGGGAAAGCACTAGATCTCCTTAAACACCTTGGCCAGGGAGTCGCCGGCCACATGCAGTTTCCACTCATTCAGGAACCCGAATGGCGTCATCCCGACCGTGTAACCACTCCGCTCGAGGCGCTCACAGGCCTGGTCAATGAGCGGCCCCGCAAACTCGGGTCCGGCCTTGCTGCCAGAGAGGTGGTTGAAGGAATGGAGCACGACGGTCTTTGACTCGAATTTCCCGGCCAACCACTTAATATTCTTAATGAATTTTGTGAGAACCTTACTTCGGCGATCTACATCCTCGGCCTCGACCTGATAGAAAACCACCACCACTTTCTCGAACAGGGCCTCCTGTTCCCTGTCAGGCACATGTTCGAGGACTTTCCTATAGGTCTTGAACCAGAAGGAGGGGGCGTAGAACAGGATTAGCTTCAAGGCGGCCCTACCTTGTCTCCCATCCTGAGGTTCCGCTCGAGGATGGCTTTCCCTCAGGGCTGGGAAAGATCTGCCAGCGCGCTGATCAACTCATCCAGATCGGGTCTCTTGTTGATGTCGTGCACGTCGATGTATCTTATGATTCCCTGCTTGTCGATCACGAACAGGGCCCGTTCCGAAACACCGTCCGATCGAAGCACTCCGTATCGTGCAGCGACCGAACCGTGAGGCCAGAAATCCGAAAGGACCGGAAACCAGAGGTCTCCCATCTCTCTCGTCCAGGCGTACAAGGTGGGGAGATTGTCCACCGTTATCCCCAACATGACAGCGTCGTACTTCTCGATCATCTTCTTCGCGATGTTGTAGCCCGGCCATTGGTCCGAGCATACAGGGGTCCAAGCCGCCGGCACGAAGGAGAGGATCACGTTCTTCTCCCCCCGGTATTGACTCAGCGTGACCTCACCACTTTTCAGGGCGGGCAGACGAAAATCCGGGGCCTGACCCCCCACCTTGACCTTGAGCTGGCTGTCAACAGGCTTGAGTTCTCCCACCTGGTAGACGCTATCCTGAAGCCCTTCTCCCCCCGCAGAACACACCCACAGACCGCAAAGGGTTACCATCCATAGGACGGAAACCGCAAAGGATTTTCTCACGACTCTACTCCTTCTTCAGACCGGCCCGTTCGAGGATCACCTCGTGAAACGCTTTCGGATCTTCGAACGCACCGGTGCTCGTATGCACCACCGTCACCTGGCCTCCCTGGTCCATCCTGATCACGATGAAGTGAGGCGTACCCTCGTCGGCCGCCTGCAAGGCTCGGGTGACCGAAAGATCTTTGTCGGCAAAGATCGGGAACTTGACTTTGTACTTCTCCTTGAACGTAGAAACCTCCAGTTCGGTATTCATTCGCCCGATACCGATCAGCTTCACCTCGTTGCCAAAGCCTGAACGCAGGTTGAGTTCATAGAGGGCATCTACTTTCGGGGCCGCTCCTTGACAGAACCTGCAGTACATGTCGAAGACCTCGACCACCAGCACCCGGGCCTTTATCTGATCCATCCGGAAGGAGTCCGAGGATCCTTCCAGGCCCAAATAGGTCACGTCCGCCTCTGAAGCAGGCCTCGGCAGGTCTATGTCGAGGGATTCGAGCTTCTTGGGTTCCTCCACCTTCTGTGGTTCAGGAGGCTGCGGGTCCATTCCAGCGCAGCCAACAAGAAGTATAGCAAGAAGCAGGGTGATCCTCTTCATATTCGCACCCATTCGCGTCCGAGGTCTTCTGAAATCGGTCTGCCTTCCCCAGTTTTCCTTCCTTGTAAGAAAGGCGCCCGTGCGGAGGCGTATCTACTCCTGGGACTGCCTGCTCTTCTCCAGGGCTTGCACCAATCTGCGGTGATGCTCTCTCGTGGAAGAAGTCAGGCCCTCGAGGATGAGCGACAACTCGGCTGTCTTGGCTTCGAACCAGCCGAAGAAGCTCCTCTCGATCAGATCGTGTTCGATGGCCAGGGCCATCTCGAAGGCATCCTTCGGCAGCATGTCCTCCTCTCGGGTGCGCACCAAGGAGAATTTCAGGTAATCATGTAACATTTCGACAGAGGTGCTATCAAGCCCGGCCGGTTTGAATTCCACGGTTCCTTCTTTCAACTCCAGACCGAGAGAGCGAATCATGTCGGCATGTTGTGTCTCTTCGTCTGCCATCGTCTCCCAGAAGTCACGATCATCCGGAAAACCCTCTGCAAAGGTTCTGTAGAGCCGACCGATCAGCATTTCATTCTCGGCCAACGCTTCGATCACGTCCAAGGCTTGTTTCGTCATGTCAGCTCCCCCTATGACTTGGATGCAGCAACCCCCGGGGCGGCTTCGTTTCGGGTACGAAAAACCCGTGAAGAATGGCACGCGCTCAGACCTAGGTCAAGACGGACGATGCGAGGGATCGGGGACCAGGTGTCAGGGGTCGGGGGCCAACCCTCCAACCAGACCCCTGTCGCCCTATGCAGCCTTGCCGGAGGGACAAGCCTTGTCCCCGCAAAGACACAGCTGATTCCCTTTGCTCATCGGATCGCGTATGATGCACCAGGAAGAACCACCCAATCCTCCTTCCCAGCTGCCCCGCGGCGGGTTAGGAGCATGTCAAGATCGTAAACCGGGATCCGAAGGGTGGGAGGCCAATCGGCCTCTCAAACCTAGGAAAGAGAGCTGTGTCAACCGAAACCGTATGCACAGGCAACAAAGAAATCATTCTCGTAGGCACTGCACACGTGTCCAAGGATTCGGTCGAAGAGGTGCGGCAGTCCATTCAGTCTGCGAAGCCGGACGTGGTGGCCGTGGAACTGTGCCAACGAAGGTACGACGTACTCAAGAACCCGAAAAACTGGCAGGAAACCGATATTGTCGGGGTTATCAAGGAGAAGAAAGTTTCCTTCCTGTTTGCGAACCTCGTACTGGCCGCCTTTCAAAAGCGCATCGGGGAAAAGCTCGGCGTTCGGCCCGGACAGGAGATGCACGAAGCCATTCTGGTGGCCGAGGCAGAGAACATCCCGGTGGCCCTGATCGACAGGCCGGTCCAGATAACGCTCCAAAGGACGTGGCGAAAGCTGTCACTCAAGGAACGCTTTCTGCTCATCGGATCATCGATCACCGCCATGTTCGAAACAGACGATCTGGACGAGGAGGCGATCGAAAAACTCAAGGAGAAAGACGTCCTCACAGCCGCAGTGGATGAAATCGCGAAAAAGGCCCCTACCGTAAAGGAGGTCCTCCTTGACGAACGAGACGCCTACATGGCCAGGAAGATTGCGGACCTGGAAGGGGACAGGGTTCTTGCGGTCGTCGGTGCAGGGCACATGAAGGGGCTGGCCGAGCAGCTCGAGGACCCGATCGATGACCTCTCTTCCCTCGAATATGTACCGGAAAAGGGGCGGAACCTCTGGAAGTGGCTGGTCCCGGTCGTCATCCTTGCTCTCGTGTCGGCAGGGTTCTTTTTCGGGGGAACGGCCAGGGGCGTTGAAATGCTCAAGTGGTGGCTCCTGAGCAACGCCGTGTTTGCCGCCCTCGGAGCCGCCGTCGCCCTCGGACACCCCATCACGGTCCTCGTGGCAGCCTGTGCATCGCCCATTACTTCTCTGAACCCGACCCTCGCGGCCGGATGGTTTGCGGGGTTGAGTGAGGCCTACTTCAGAAGGCCAAAGGTCTCGGATTTCGAGCGGCTCCAACAGGACATACTCAGCGTCAGGGGATTCTGGAAGAACTCCGTCACTCGAATCCTATTGGTTGTCATTCTCGCCAACATCGGAAGTTCCGTCGGGGCATACCTGGCAATGCCCATTCTGACCAGAATCATCTTTGAGACGTAGGGGCGAGCCGCAGGCGAAGGAGAAAGGCCCACCTGTGCTCGCGTACTGCCTTTCGAGCGTGTTGATGGGGGATTTTCGGTGCTGACCAAGGCAGATGACTATCCAATCCACCAGCTTCCAGAGCCGATCATGCACGCGGGTAAGGACCGCAACTTCTACGACCGCTATTTCTTCAACGGCTACACGAAAGAGGGCCGGAGATTCTTTGCCCTGGCCTTGGGCCTCTACCCAAACCGGAATATCATGGACGCGTCTTTTTGTGTCATCCACGAGGGTGTTCAACACAACCTGCGGGCATCACGCCATTTGGGTGGGGAGCGGATGGACATACGGGTGGGACCGATATCCCTCGAGGTCCTAGAGCCCTTGAGATCCCTCCGGATCCTCGTGGACGACGACGAACACGATATCAAGGCCGACCTCACCTTCCGCTCTCGAGCGGTGGCCCTGGAGGAACCCCGCTTCACCCGTGAGCTCGGACCTGGCCTGTTGATGGACTACACCCGATTGACACAAAACGGGTGCTATCAAGGAAGTGTGGAGATCAAAGGAAGCCGTCTCGAGGTTACGCCCGACCTGTGGCTGGGCACCCGGGACCGGTCCTGGGGCATTCGGCCCATCGGAGGGGCGGACGAAGGCGGCCAGCAGCCACCCCCTATGCTGCAATTCTACTGGCTGTGGGCACCGGTCAACTTTGAAGACTGCATCACCCTTTACGACATAAACTCGGATGAGAAGGGCCAACCCTGGCACACCCATGGCATCATCGCGCCGATCAGCGGCTGCACCCCGGAGACCATGGAAGCCGTGTCCAGCCGAATCCGTTACCGATCCGGCACACGCCATGCAGAGTCTGCAGAGATTGTCTTTCAACGAAAGGGCGGAGAAGAACTGGTTCTGCATTTCGAGCCCCTGTACCAGTTCTACATGTCCGGGCTCGGGTACCTCCACCCTGAGTGGGGAAACGGCATCGACAAGGGTAAGCTTAAGGTGGCCTACGATTCGATCGAACTCGCTACCGTCGATGAGGCGGTCCCGCTGTACCTCCACGTACAGGCCATCAGCCGTGTTCGGATGAATGGAAAAGAAGGCCTCGGTGTGCTGGAACAGCTCATCCTCGGCCCCCACGAACCCTCTGGATTTACTTCGTTATTCGACACGGCCCAGTAGGATTATGACGATGCGCCGCCATCTGCTTCCTATCGCTGGCCATGCCGGCAGGGTGTCTCTAAGATAGCGCTATGTTCCGTGAGAGTGTGACCGTTTGCCCGGGAAACATAGCGCCCCTTTCCTGTCGACCTGCCAGCCGCGGCGATAGTCCTGGGTAGGGTCCCTGGCATGCTCAGCCCGGCCCGGGGTCCATAGCCGGAGTCCTCAGTCTCAATCCCTAGGGGTTCCCCCGTTGGCCGACCGGTCTTGGAGAGTCCCACGTTCGACACAGCAAAAGAGGAGAAAGTCTCGCTACGCTCGTGATGTGGCGTTCGGCACTGTCGGTGTTCCGGCGA
>Ga0180438_10006714_pt1 | contig 15468 bp, 17 predicted proteins | sample SS_ome_12_FD_132455 | JGI IMG/M metagenome (GOLD analysis project Ga0180438, IMG submission 132455) | Hypersaline lake sediment archaeal communities from the Salton Sea, California, USA - SS_3_D_2 metaG | ecosystem: Environmental > Aquatic > Non-marine Saline and Alkaline > Hypersaline >...
ACGTAACCCGCGCGCCCCAGTCAAGCCACGGGTAGCTGTAGCGTCGCCCGGCGAGCAGTGCCGACTCGCCGGGCGTCGTCTGTTTCGGGTATGCTCGTCGCATGGCCCCCCTGATCAATGTCCCGTGTCACATGGCGAACGGGTTCGATTTCGCCCATCCGCGTGCAAAGGTCCGCGTGCCCGGCAAGCCCGGCGAGGTACAGGTCGAGCATTGGTGGCAACTCAACGAGCTGCGCCTCGACGATCGGGTTGTGATGGATCGAAGCGAGCCGATGCCTCCGGGCCCGAGAACCAAGCACGCGCGCAGCGGGATCGCCGCGCCGGCCGCCGCGCCGAAAGTCGCCAAGCCATCGCCCGCGCCCGCGCCCGCGCCCGCGCCCGCGCCGACGCCCGCGCCCGCGCCGACGCCCGAGGTCGTGACCTCGGCCGAGCCGGCAAAAGCGGAACCGACGCCCTCGCCGCCGGCGAAAAAACGCCGCAAGGGAAAGTAGGCGATGGCAACCTACGCGAGCCGGGCCGACGTCGTGCTTGCCGCCGGCGGCGAGGCGAGGCTCTTGCAGATCACCGACTTTGACGGCGACGGCCTCGAGGATTCCGGCATCGTGACCGACGCGGTCGACGAGGCCGAGGCGCAGATCAATACCTACGCCCGCAAGAGGTTCGCGACTCCGTTCGATCCGGTCCCCGAGTCGATCCGTCGGCTCGCCGCAAACCTCGCCGTGTATGTGCTCAAGGCGAGGCGCGACGCCCTGACCGAGAGCGACGACCGGTTGCAGGATGCGCGGCTCGACTGGCTGGCCATGCTGGCGAACGGCAAGGTCGACCCGGGCATCTCGCCGGCGCCCGCGGCGTCGCCGCACAATGCGCCCTCGACGACCGACCGACCGAGCTCAAAGGCGATCTCGCGCGAGAACCTCGAGGGGTTCTCTTGAGCGTGAGCCCGACCGTTACCGTCGACCTGTCAGAGCTCGACGCCGCGATCAAGCGCGCCGAAAAGGCCGGCATCGATATGCGCCCGGCCTGGCGAACGCTCCGCTCGCCGTTCCGTAAAGACCAAGGCGCGCACATGAAGGCGCAACAAGGTCCGCGCGGCAAGTGGCCCGGGCTCGCGGCGGCGACCCGCGAAAAGCGGATGAAACAGCTGACCTCGAACCGCAAAAACTTCACCCGCAAAGGGAAGCTCAAAAAGAGCGCTAAGCGGTCGGTCGGACGCGTGCTCTCGCGTCGGCTCTTGTCGCGCGCAAAGGTGAAGATCTACCGGCGCGCCATGCTGATCCGCACGCCCGGCGCCGCCGCGGCAGTTCACCAAACCGGCGGGCCCGTCGGCCGCGGTCAACAGGTTCCCGCGCGCACATTCATGTGGGTCTCTGACGAAATGGCGCGCAAGGGCGCCGCGGCTCTCGCCGATCACTTGCGCGCGGCGTGGCACGGTAGGAAACTCGCGGCATGAGGCAAGCGCTCGAGGATGCGATCATCGCCGAGCTCGCGACAAAGCTCGGGCGCGTCGGCAACCCGCAAACCGGATACCTGCAAGAGGTCGCGCCATACAACGGCCAGATCACCGACTCGGCCGGGCCCGACGACTTGAGGCGAGCGCTCCGAGGTCAAGCGCCGGCCGTGCTCGTCGTCGCCGCCGACGCCCGCCTGACCGCCGAGAGCGTGACCCGGCGACGGTACGCCCGGCGAATCACGGTCGAGCTATACGCGATCTCGACGCACATGCGAGCGCGCGAGAACCGCGTCAGGTCCGACGTCGTCGCCGACTCGGATTCGACCGCCGACCCGGGCTTGTATCGGATCGCCGAGGATGTGCAACAGATCCTCTCGGGCAACGATCTCGGCCTCGACGGCGTGTCGCCGTTCATTCCGCTCCGGGAGGAAATCCTCTTGCAGCTCCCGGATTTCACGTGTTGGCGTTTGACGTATGCCGTCGAGACTGACGCGCACGTTAGGCCGCACGGATGGGGCGACGTTCCGCTCGAGAGCTATGAGATCGACGCGAACCTCGACGCCGACACTGACCCGCCGAATCCGCTCGTCGAGGCCGACGAGAATCTGACTGCATAGGAGAAAACCATGGAGCGCAAAGTCAGGGTAAAGGCCGGCGACGGCCTGAAAGTGTTTCTACCGCTCGACGTGCTTGCGGCGCCCGGGCGAAAGATCAAAGTGCTCGAGGGCGACGAAACGGTCGAGGTTCCGCTCGACACGCGGTACGTGCGCCGGCGGCTCAAGGTCGGCGATCTCGTCGTGGTAGAGTCGGATCAACCGCGACCGCCCGAGAGCGAGGCAATGCTCGAGGAAACCACAATCAAGCCCGGCAAGGCCGACAAGCGGCGCTCTGGCAAAAAATAGGGGGAAGCGATGACCATCTCGCACGACATACCGAGCACGACCCGCAAACCGGGCGAGTTTCACCAGTTCGATCTTTTGTCGGGCGCGCAAGGCCTGACTCCGCTCGCGAACCGGATCTTGCTGATCGGCGAAATGCTGAGCACGGGAACCGCGACCGCCGACGAGGCAAATCAGATCTTCGACGAAAACCAGGCCGACGACCTGTTCGGTCAGGGTACGCCCGCGGCGCTCATGTGCCGCAAGGCGCTCGAGGTCGGTCGCGCGCTGGGATTCCAACCGGAGATCTGGGCGGCCGGCATCGCCGAGGGAACCACGGCGGCGACGCAAACGCTGACGGTTACCGGTACCGCCGCGGCGGCCGGCGACATCGAGTTTCGGATCGCGGGTCGCACGCTCCGCACCGGAGTCAGCTCGGGCGACCTGCAAAACGATATCGCGGCGGCGATCAAGGATACGATCGACGAGAACCTCGCGAACCTCCCGATCACCGCGTCGGTCGCGACCAACGTCGTCACGCTGACGTACACGACCAAGGGAATCAACGGCGAGGATCTGATCGTCACGGTCGAGGATGTCGGCCTGACCGCGGTCTCGGTCGCCGTTGCCGCGGGCGTGACCGGAGTCGGCGCGGTCGACCCGGCAACCGCTCTGGCGAATTCGCTCGCCCGGTTCTATGAGGCCGTTGCAATCTCGAACCACGCGACCGCCGATATCACCGCGCTCGGAACGCATCTCGCCTCGGCGTGGGCGCCGGCCGCGAAGCGATGGCGGTTCGCGATCGTCGGCGAGAACGGAACGCTCTCGGCCGCGAACACGCTCTCGGCCGCGGCCGACTCGGAGCGGATCGTCGTCGTAGGTTACGAGGAGTCGCCGAGCCTCCCGTGTGAGATCGCCGCCGCGGTTGCGTGCGGCATCTCGGCGCGCGAGCAACCGAACTACAATTGGGACTATGAGGAGCTCCCACTCTTCACGCCGCCCGACTCGGCAGTGTTCACCGATACCGAGATCGAAACACTGCTCGCGGCGGGCACGACTCCGCTTGCGCCCAACGATGCGCGCGACGGCACCGAGATCGTTCGTCTGATCACGACGAAAACGACCGAGGGTGGCAACCCGTACGAGCTTGCGAAAGACCTCGCGACGATGCGCGGGCTCGTGTACACGACGCGTCAGCTCGATGCGACGTTCTCGCAACAGTTCCGAGGAAAGAACAAGAGCGAGCAAGTTCTCAAGCGGATGCGCTCGACCGCGTATCGCGTGCTCAAGGCGCTCGAGGATCTCGAGGTCGTGCAAAACGTCGATTCGCACTTTCCCGAGCTGATCGTCGAAACCGACGCGGTCGTCGCAACGCGCGCGGTGATATCGGTTCCGGAATCGATTATCCCGAACCTGCATCAGATCGTTTTCAAACACGTGCTTTACGTGGAGTAACAGGGGGGCCAACATGAGCCGACAAGTTCAGGATATTCTCGTCGTCGACTACGATGGGCCTCAAGGCTCGATCGAGCTGGCGACCTGCGAAGCGGCAACAGTCAACCGGACCAAGAGCAAAACGCGGGTCAAAACCATGAACCGCTCGCGCCGCCCGATCGCGTTTCAGACCGGGACCGAGGAGGTTTCGGTATCGCTCACGATCGTTCCGGAGCTGACCTCGCCCGAGGTCGACTGGGTTCAGGCGTGGAAGGCCGACGAGGAGTTCACCCTCGTGATCGAGAAAGGCCTCAACGGAACGCGCGAGCAGATCCAGGATTGCCAGGTCTCCGACGTGAACGATACCTACAACGAAAACGGCGAGGCGCGCCAAGAGGTATCGGTCGAGGGTCTCTCGCCGGTACAAGAGCCGTAGACCATGGCAACCCGGCCAAAGCTGGCAACGATTCGCGAGGCATCCGCGGGCGCGGCAATGCTCGAAAAGCTGCGCCGCGGTACGCAAAACTCTCGATCGTGCCAGTGGCCCGGAACCGAGGGCGACGAAGGTCGGTTTCTCTTGGTACCGCTGAACTGCGACGAGCTCCAAGAGGCCTACGCGGCGGCGCACGCCCGGTTTGATAGCTCGCTGAAAGTGCCACTGAACCTGTACACGGCCGACGATTTCCACAGCGAGCTGAACATGCAGATCTGTTATCGGGCGATGCGTCGGCCCGACGATCGCGAGGCTCGCTGGTTTGCGTCGCCCGACGAGCTCCGCAAGCTCCTGACGCCCGAGGAGCGGAACGCGGTCACGACCGAGTATCTGTCGTTACAGCAAGAGTGCGACCCGGATCCCGAGGCGCTCGGCGACGAGCTCGTAACCCAGATCGACGAGCTCGTAAAAAAAAAGGACGCGCCGCGGCTTGCCGCTATGCCATCGCTCACGCTAGCGCTTTACGTGATTGGTACGGCCGACCGGTCAGCGAGCTGACCTACTGGCAAATCCGGTTGCACGCCGCCATGACGGGCGCGGCCTTCGAGGTCGAGCGCGCCCGTTCCAGGCCTCGACGCGATAGGCGCGGCGTGTCGCAATCGTTCCGGGTTGTGACCCGCGCCGAGCGCGACCGCTTGCGCCGCGAGCTTGCCGCCGGGAGCGCGGCAGTGGGAGACTAGAGTCATGCCGGGAGCCGTCGAAGCAAAAGCGGTCATGCGAGCGGATAACCGTCGGCTCGGTCGCGACCTCAACAAAACAAAGGGAATGTACGGGCGCGCGTTTCGCGGCATCGCGGGCAAGATCAAAAGCTCCATGTCCGGAGCCGTCGCCGCCATGGGCGCATTCGCCGGCGGCGCCGCGCTCTTGAGCCTCGGCAAGCAAGCGCACGAGCAAGAGGGAATACTCCTCGACATCGAAGTGCAATCGGGCGCGACCGCCGAGACAATGGAGCAACTCCGCGCCACGATCTCTCGGCTCTCGGGCGAGTATGCGATGAGCGGTACCGAGCTCTCGCAAGCGACGATGGGGCTCGTGAACCTGCAAGGTCAGGCCGGCATGAGCGCCGAGAAGCTCGAGATCCTCGCCCGCGCGGCGTTCGCCACGAATTCGCCGATCGAGGAAATGGGCGGGCTCGTGTTCTCGCTCCAAAACGCATTCGGTCTGAACAAGGCCGAGGATCTCGAGGCCGCGCTCGCCTCGGTCGTGACCGCCGGCAAGTATGCCTCGGTGCCATTAAACGAGATGAATCTCGTTTTGCAGCAGGTCAGCTCGCAATTCAAACGGTTCACTGACAGCGGCCAGATCGGCGCGGTCGAAATGGCGTCGACGTTGCAGGTTCTTCGCAAGAGCTTTGGCTCGAGCTTGCAGGCCGGGACCGGATTGAGCGGGCTCCTCGGGGTTCTGTCGCTTCGCGAAATCGAGCTCGGGCGGGCGGGTATCCACGTGAAAGATGCGGCCGGCAACTATCGCGACCTCTACGACATCGTCGACGACGTCGAGAGCAGTGGAATCCTGAAGGACACAGCAAAATACCTCAAGGCATTCGGCAAAAAGAAAGAAGCTCGCGAGGCGCTCCTTGCCCTCATTGAGCACAAAGAGGTTCTCGGCGAGATCAACGAGGCCGCAAAAAAGGGGAGCTCGTTCCAAGAGGACATCAACAAACGGCAAGCGTCGCATGTGTTCCGAGTGAATAAATCGCTCAACGATATGAAGGAGCGAATGCTCGCGATCTTTACGCCCGAGCGGATCGAGAAATTCGCGGGCGCGATGGAACGGATCGCGGGCGTGCTCGAGCACATGATCGACAATGCCGGCATCTACATTGCGCTATGGGCAGGCATGAAGCTCGCGACGACCGTCAGCATGTTCACGCAAATGGGCGTCGCGATGGGCGGGCTCGTCGCGTCGGCGGGCGGGTTCACGGCGGCGCTCGGTCAGGCCGGGCTCTTGCTGGGCAAGGCCGGAATCCTCGGCGTGGTCGGCGTGCTCACATACAAGTTTGGCCAGATGATCGACAACTGGCTCGGCGTGTCCGACGCGATCGCCGACCTCGCGATCGGCGAGAAAGAGCTCGAGGCCGAGAAAACCGGTTTCATCCGAGACCAGGCGAAACGCGTCGGCGTTGCCGCGGCCGAGGGTGGCGAGCTCGACGAGCGCGAGCGCCGCTCCGGTCGCTACCTGCTACGCGCCGCAAAGGAACAAGGCCTGATCTCATCGACCGGAAAGATCGACCGTACGAAGGTTTTCGCGACCGCCGAGAAAATGACAACCGAGCGCGCCGCGATGAGAATGCAAATGGGGCAAAAGTCGGCCGCGGCCGACGAGCTCGAGGCCGCGCTCAAGTTTGCGATCGAGCAGTCGAAGAGCGGCGGGCTCGTCGGCGCCCGCGGGCAAAACGTGACGATTCAGGTTCGGGTCAACCCGGTCTCGGGTCAGGTTCTCGGCGAGGAAAGCGAGGCGAGCAAGGCTCGTCGTGGGGGTGACTAATGGCGAGCGGATTCACATACACCGCGGAGTATGATGGCATTCAGCTCGACGTGATCTCGACGAGCACGAGCCATGGGCGCACGCTCGTACCGCACCGGTTCCCGAAGCGCGACGGCGCCCAACTCGAGGATATGGGGCGCGAGCCTCTTGTCGCGTCGCTCGAGTTTGTGTTTGTCGACAACCGGTTTGTCGCGGCCGGTGGCGGCGATTACCTCGATCGCTTCGAGGCCTTCGAGCTCGTCGTCGAGGATGGTACGAGCCGGCTCTTGATCCATCCGTATCTCGGCTCGATCAACGCCCGGGTTTCGGATTTCTCGCATCGTGGCAACGCCGACGGCTCGCCCGCCATTTGGTGCTCGGCGACCTTTACCGAGGAGCTCGGGCTCGATCCGGTATTCGATCCCGAGGATCTCGGTCAGACGCGGGTCGGCGCACAAGCGGTTCGCGCGACCGCGTTGCAGGCCGAGGCCGAGCTCGAGGCGATCGGCGCCGACACGACGAATGTACTCTCGGCGATCACGACCGCGGAAAACTGGGAAACCGATCCCGAGCTCTCGGCGCGTCAGGTTCAGCTCGAAATGGCAACGCTGAACAACCGCCTAAGCTCGGAGCTCGACTCGCTCAACGCCGCGACCGACCTGACGCGCCATCCGGTCATGAAGCAATACACGTCGCTCCAATACGCTCTGCAAAAGGCGGCGCAATCGTTCACGACGACGACGACCCGGCTCGTAAAAATCAACGTGACCGAGCCGTTACCGTTGCGAGTGATCGCCTCGAGGTTCTACGGCGCGGCCGAGGCCGAGCGCCGATTCGACGAGCTCCGAGAATTGAACCCGGCGATTCGCAACCCGTCGATCGTTCCGGCCGGAACCGAGCTGACGGCCTACTCGCGAACCGTTGAGCCGAGGCGATTCGCGTGATCCCTACGCACGAAATCCATGTGATCGCCGACCGCCACCGGATCCCGGGCTGGAAAGACTACACGATCTCGGTCGATATGCTGCAACCGGCCGACGCGTTCACGATGTCGGTCCGGTTCACGCAAGAGGCGTGGGAGCTCCTCACACTTGATCAAGAGATCACGGTTTGCGTCGACTCCACGAAGATCCTGACCGGGTACATCGACGAGCGCGAGAAAGTGTCGGAGCCCGGTGGCGGCACGACGATCCAGATCAGCGGGCGCGACAAAACCGGCCGGCTCGTCGACGAGAGCTCGCCCTTGTTCCAGTATGGCGGGCTCCGCTTGCGCGAGCTTGCCGAGCGAATCGTCGGGATTCGCGACGACGCCGATCCGATATTCGAGAGCGTGACCCTGACCAATACGCGCAACCGGTCGCTCCTCCGGAACGTGCGCAGCCGAAAGGCGAAAGAGGTACAGGAACCGGTGCTCAACTCGATCGTCGGAACGTTCCGGCCGCTCGCCGGTACCTTTGGGTATGAGATCCCTGAGATCACGGTCGGCCCGACGCAGCTGCGAAAGATCGAGCGCCCGCCGATCATCGATCCCGGGATCTACACCGGCCGCGCCGCCCAGAAAAAAGTGCCACCGGGCACGAGCCGTTGGGGCGTGCTCGAGGGTTTCCTCCGGGAGGCGCGCCTCTTGGCGTGGAGCACCGGCGACGGCAAGGAGCTTTTTATCGGGCTCCCGAATTACGATCAAGATCTGCAATACATGTTCTTCGAGGCGAGCGCCGAGTCGACGAACCGCGACGAGACCAACTGCGCGATCCGGATCAGGCACAGCAACGCCGAGCGATACAGCCGGATCACCGCGGTCGGCGCGTCGAAAGCAACCGGCGCGAGCTACGGCTCCAACGTCAGCAAGCGGATGGCGGTCGTGTTCGACAATCCCGAGAACACGACCGACGGAACCGGAATCAGCTTTCGCCGGCGCAAGGCGCTGATCGTTGCCGACGACTCGATCAAAAACGCGCGCGACGCCCTCGAGCGCGCCGAGCGCGAAAAGCTCGAGCGCGACGCGAATGCGGTCGAGGTCGTCGTGAACGCGCCCGGTCACAGTCAGCAACGCGCGGCGGGCGTCGAGCCGTCGCTCTTCACGGTCGACACGATGGCGCGAGTCATCGACGAGGATACGAAAACGAAAGCGGACATGCTTGTCACCGCGGTTGAGTACCGGCAATCGCGCGACGAGGGTACAACGACAGAGCTCCGCCTCGTTCCACGTGGAACGCTCTTGCAGCTATGATCGCGCCATGAGACGAACCGCCCGCGACTTTCGCCGCCGCACGACACAAGCGGCGCTCGAGCTTGCGAACCTCGCCCGCCGCGTGATCTTCGCGTCGACCTCGGGCGGGCAATGGGCGATCCGAGGGTACGAAACGCCCGACGGCGTCGAGGGCGACGACGACGAGCCGGCCGACGTGTTCCCGGGCGTCGGCATCTATGCCCGGCCGGCGGGCGACGCCGAGGGCGTGCTCGTGAACGTCGGCGCGAAGGCCGACCATCCGACGATCGTTGCGACCCGCGACGAGGATGCGCGCCGAGCGTACGTCGAGGAGTTTGGCGACATCGCCGCCGGCGAGATCGTCGTGTTCAATGGCGCCGGCAAGAGCCGGGTAATCATCCGGGCCGACGGCGCGATCCAGCTCGAGGCCGAAAGCGGGAGCGAGATCCTCGTGCGGTCGCCCGGTGGCACGACCGATCAGCTCGTGACGAAAACCGATTTCGAGAACCACGTGCATTCCCACGCCGCAACCGGAACGCCGACGGCGCCCGAACCATTGCCGCCCGCGACCGGGTTCAGTTACACGACCGTGCTCAAGGCCGAGTGATACTCGGCGCCGGCGGTATCTGATACGCTGCGGACATGCCCGGCGATGATCTACGGCTCGACGAATACGGCGATTACATCGACGATGGCGCGGGCGCGTTCGAGCTGACGGCGACGGCACAACCGGCCGTGCGCCATCAAGTGCTCGGGCGGCTCGGCGAATGGATCGGCGACGTGACCGCCGGCCGCTCGATTCGCGGGCTCGCCGGCCGGCGCAATACCGAGAAAGAGCTCGACGGCGAGGCCGACGCCGTGCGCGCCGCGCTCGAGGTTCTCGTCGGCGAGGGCGTGATCACTGACGTCAGGATTGAGACCGACCGCGACGCCCGCGGCCGGTGGGGGCTCAAGATCACATGCCGCGACACGCAAGCGGGCGGCACGATCGAGGTATCTACCCTGACCGAATTCGGAGGATGATCGACGATGCCATTTGACCTCCCGAGCTTCGATGAGATGCGCGCCCTCTTGATCGCCGCCATGGGCGGGCGGTTTCCCAACGCGAATCTCTCGCAACGCTCCGACCTGTACAAACGCCTATCCGTGACCGCGCTCGGTTGCGTCGACACGCATTACCACATCTATCAGGTCGGGCTTGATGTCATGCCTGACACTGCCGAGGGCGAATACCTGACGCGACACGGCGTGATCTACGGCGTGACCCGCCGCGGCGCAACGGGCGGCGCCAAGAGCGCCGGGCTCAGGGTTTTCGGCGCGTCGGGCGCCTCGGTACCGAACAATGAACCGCTCTACCACGCGGCGTCAGGGCTCGAATTCGAGACGCGGTCGAGCGGTACGATTCCGGCCGCCGGGTACCTCGACGTCGACGTTGCGGCGACCTCGACGGGCGCGGTCACAAACCTCGAGGTCGATCAAGAGCTCCAGTTTCAGACGACGCCGACCGACCTCGAGGACAATGCGCGCATCGTGCTCGAGCTCGAGGATGGTCAGGACGAGGAAAACGACGACGCCCTCCGGGCGCGCATCCTCGACCGGATCCAGCAACCGGCCGCCGGCGGCACGCGAAACGACTATGAAGAATTTTGCCTCGAGGCCGCGGCCTATGTCGCGACCGCGTATGTGTACGCCAACCGCAACGGCGCGGGCACGGTCGATCTCGCGTGTCTCAAGCTCGGCTCCGGAACCGTCCGACTCCTCGACGCGGGCGAGCGCTCGACCGTGCTCAACTACGTCGACGGCGTGCGCCCGGTCTCGGCCACATGCCGAGTGCTCGAGGTCACGACCTCCGAGACTGACGTCGAGATCAAGATCACGCCCGAGAGCGACCCGGCATATCTCCGAGACTGGAACGATGGCACGCCGCCGACGGTTTCGACGTGGGTCGCGGGCACGCGTACCCTGACCTTCAATGCCGATCGCCCGGTCGATATGGCGGTCGGCGACCGGTTGATCGTTGACTCCTCGACGGGCGACGGCGCGCAAGCGGTGATCGAGGCGCTCTCGAGCACTGACGCGGTTGTGTTGACCGAGGCGCTCGCGTTCACGCCCTCGGCGAGCGATCCGGTCTACTCGGGCGGGCCGATGACCGCGACGATCCGCAACGCGGTGATCGCGCTCTTCGACGCCCTCGGCCCGGCGAACCCGGCCGCCGCGGGCTACGGCGCGCCGCACGAGGGTAGCCTTAGGCTCTCGACCCTCTTCGAGGTCGTGCAAACGCAAGCGGGCGTGCTCGACTCCGAGATCGTCGACCCGAGCGCAAACGTCGATGCCGACGACCCGGCATGGCCGGATAACGATTCGATCGAGCTATTGATCCCGGGAAAGATCTTGATCCGGTACGCGTAGGAGAGATTTCGATGGCACTGCCGACAGTCGAGAAAACGTGGGAGACCTCGCTCAACAACCGGTTCGGCAACGGCAACGCCGACACTGATCACCGCGAGGCGCTGTATCAGATCGCATCGAAGCTAACCGGATTCACAAACAATCCGTGGACACTTGTCGGCAGCTCCGACGCGTCGACGTACGGCTACCCGGGCCCGGGTTGGAGCGATTATACGGACATCGTTACGAGCTACTCGGGTAACCGATCGTGGGTCGTGCTCGAGCGGCCGAACAGTGGCGGTCAGGTACTGTTCTATGTCTGGAATTCGTACAACTCGAGTACCTATTACTACTCGTCGATCAACATTACGTGGAGCCCGGGCGGCAACTTCACGGGCGGCGATCTCACGTCGAAACCGACGGCGACCGATGAGATCACGATGTCGAGCAACTCGTATACGACCGAGTGGTATCACGGCGAGACGGCGACCGGTCGCCCGTGCTCAATGCACTTCCGTCACTCGACGGACGGCAAACACACATACCTGTTTTTGTGCTCGAACGGCCGCTGCAACAATATTCTCATTTGGACCACGCCCGAGGATTACCCGTCGGCCTGGACCACGCCGCATCTCATGGCGATGGACGATGACACGGGCGAGAACGCCGAGAACGCGACCTATTCGACGTACTACTCGAACCAGAATTTCCACGGTCGCGACAATGCCGACGCGTTGATCAGCGCGTCGCTCGTCGTGCCCGCTTACGATGGCTCGCTGATCACGTCGACTATGAGCTTGCCGGGCACGTTCGATACGACCAACTCGTATCTCATGGCGCCGGTCTACGTCGGAACGAACGGCGCGGCCGGGTACGGGATCCTTGGCAAGCTACCCGATTTCTGGGCGGGCTCGACGGCGCGCTCGACGAGCGACACATACCCTGACGACAATACGCGGACCTTTGCGCAGTTTGGTGATTTCATCGTTCCATGGGATACAACCGTCCCCACATCGTGGTGATACATGCCGGGTACACATTCGATCCGCTTCACTCGGTCGAGCAACCAGCGCGCGGTGATCACTGACGCGGCGCAAACCGGCCTCGACCTGTCGTCGCCGTTCACGCTCGAGACCTGGATCAAGGCGGTCGGCGAGGTCGGCAACGCCGATCGGTGGAATATCTGCAACAAGTACGACAGCGGGTCGAACAAGCGATCTTACCTGTGGTGGTTCACCGAAGAGGGCTCGTCAGAATACCGAAACTGGGTGCTCGTCTCGGAGACCGGCGCCGGTACCTATGACGGCCTGTACTGCCGCCCGGCGCAACTGTCGAGCAACTGGCACCACTACGCGGTCACCTATGATCAATCGCTGTCGATGCCAGACTCTTTCAAGTTCTACGTCGACGGCGTGCTCTTGACTGACAAAGTCATAACGCACGACAACAGCCCGACCGCGATCTACAACTCCGACGTCGATTTCGAGGTCGGCGGCAACGGATACCTCGGCTCGAATTACGCCGCGAATTTCCAGCTCGACGAGCTCCGAGTTTGGAGTGTCGTCAGGTCGCAATCGGAGATCCAGGGTCTCATGAATTCGCAGGCCGTCGGCAACGAGGCCGGGCTCGTGTCCTGCTGGCACTTCGACAACAATCTCCTCGACGCGAACACGACAAACGGCAACGACCTGACCGCTGTCAACGGCCCGACGTTTGTCGCCGACGACGTTGGGACCCTCGCTCACAACGGAACGCTCGTCGATTACGAGGTCTACTCGGGCGAGTTTGGCGCGGGCGCGTGCTCGGGCTCGGGCGAGCCGGCGGTCACGCCCGTTCCGGTACCGTCGCCACTAGAAACGAACGATGGCGGCATCGTGTTTGGGGTTCGCGACACGGCCGCCCGCTACTCGGAGTAATCATGGCAACCGTCGCCCTGTTTCCGCTCGCCGAGGTTCACACCGAGATCTTTCCGGTCGACGCGACCGGCAACGTCGGCGACCTCGGGCCCGACGGCAGCTCCACGCCCGCGCTCGAGCTACCGGCCGTGGCAACGTCGCTCACCGGCCGCGGGCGGTCGTTTGGCGATGACCTCGGCCTGGTAGGCTCCGAGGCCGTCGCGGGCGCCACGAAGCTCCTACGCGATTGTACGGTGCGCGGATTCCTGCGCTACGCCCTCGATCAGCATTCCATCGGCGACAAGGGAACACTCGTCGCGCGCGGCGTGCAAGGCTCGGCGGCCGAGAGGATCCTCTTCGGCGTTGAGTTCGAGAAAACGACGACGACCAAGATGAAAGTGCGCGCCCGGTGGCAAGAGGGCGACGGTACCGACGCGGTCGTCGCGGGCGTGGAATTCACGCCGCCCGATGGCGAATTCTTTCACGTCGGCGTGGTTCGCCGATGGCTCTCGACGAGCGAGGTCGAGGTCGAATACGTGATCAATGAGGCTCTCATCGGCTCCGAAACGGTGACCGAGGGCGACCTCGACAACGGCGTCGACGGTACCTTGACGATCGGCGCCGCTGGCGACGGCTCCGGAGACTACGAGCGGTTCCTTCCTGACGGAACGATCGTCGACTCGCTCTCGATCGAGAGCGACGCTATGAGCTTCGAGGAGCTCCGCCAGGAGTTTCGACGGATCACAGTCCACCAACCCTCCGGATATCGCATCCTCCGAGCCTACATGCCGCCCGGCAAGGCATGGAGCTCCGACGCGACCTCGAGGATCCAGCGTTGGCTCATGGCCGAGGGCGACGGCATAGGCAACGCCCTCGCGGCGGCCGAGCGCCTCCGGGAGGACTTCCTACCCGACCGAGCCTACGGCGCCGCGCTCGCGGCGTGGGAGCGTATCACCGGCCTCTCGCCGGGCCCGAGCGATACCATTGCCGCCCGGCGAACGCGCGTGCTCGGGTTCCTGCGCACGATCCTCGGCTATCAGATCGACGACATCAAAAGCTCGCTCGAGCCACTGTTCGGGCTCGCGTCGGCGGATATCGAGATCCTCGAATACGACGCGACTCGGAGCGACACATTCGGGACTGACGACATTACGACGCCGCCGAGCGATATCTGGATCACGCGTCAGGGCGACGGCGTGATCGCGATCTCGGGCGGCGATTGCAACGTATCGATCGCGAGCTCGAAGGATGTCAGGTGGCCAACGATCGGCGGGTCGCCGCCGACGCGGGAGGCGTCGCTCTATTCCGACGCCGACGGCGCGACGATCGTCGCCGCCATCGACCGCAACACAGTGAGCACTGAGACGCGGTTCGGCCTCTACTTCCGGAACGTGGATTGGCGGGAGGGCTTGCTCGTGCTCTTCCGTTGGGACGGATCGTTCTCGCACATCACGACCAATCAGATCGTCGACGGCGTCGTCGGCTCGTCGACGAACCGGTTCACCGGAATCGCCGATCCGTTCTATCTGCGGGTCGAGAACAAGGGCGCGGGCAAGTATGACGTGAGCTACTCCTCGACCGCCATCGACTCGGGATACGGCTCGGCGGTCGAGGTCGACGGGCCCGCGGCGCCGCTCTGGGCAGGGTTCGGCGGGTTCATGATCTCGGGCACGACCTCGAGCGCGACCGATGCCGATTTCGAAGAGGTCCGGATCTTCGAGCCAAACACGACCCGCGCGTTTCACTGGCAAGCGTACCGAGACCCGGCGCTCGGCGGAACGTACGACCTCGACGCCGCGCAATCGCAGCTGGAGAAACAGCGGCCGGCGCATACGCGCGTTGCCGCCGTCGAGAGTCAGGACGGGTTCGCGCTCGGCCCGACCGGTAGCGGTCGGCTCGGCATCGACCCGCTCATGCCGGCGAATCAGATCGTGAGCTAGGGTCGGTCGTAAAGGACTGTGACGCCCTTGATCCGGTTGTTGTTTCCGGTCGGGATATTGATCTTGACGTACGCCGCGCCGGTCGCGGTGAGCGTGTAGTTGATTCCGTCGAGCTCGACGACCTCTTGCCCGCCCCCTCCCGAGCTCGTGTCCGAGTCCGAGTCGAGCACAGGCGTTCCGGCGCTCGACGTCAGGTCGAGCACGTAATAGGTAACCGTGAACGCCGACGATGCACCGTCGTCGATATAGACCTTGATCGTCTTGATACGATCGCCGGCGCAAAGCGGTATCGGCGCGTTTGCGATCGAGGTACCC
>Ga0180438_10006716_pt1 | contig 15466 bp, 12 predicted proteins | sample SS_ome_12_FD_132455 | JGI IMG/M metagenome (GOLD analysis project Ga0180438, IMG submission 132455) | Hypersaline lake sediment archaeal communities from the Salton Sea, California, USA - SS_3_D_2 metaG | ecosystem: Environmental > Aquatic > Non-marine Saline and Alkaline > Hypersaline >...
GACTTTGAAGACGCCAAGGATCGCGTCTTGATGGGGCCGGAGCGCCGAAGCATGGTCATAAGCGCCAAGGAAAAGCGCAGCACCGCTTACCACGAGGCCGGCCACGTCCTGGTAGGTCGATTGCTGCCCGACGCGGATCCCGTACACAAGGTCACCATCATCCCGCGCGGCCCCTCGTTGGGGGCGACCAGCATGCTGCCTGACGAAGATCGGCACAACCTGTGGCGGCCCTATTGTCTGGCGGAGATCCGCGTCCTGATGGGCGGACGCGCGGCCGAGGAAGTCGTCTTTGACGAGTTCTGCAGCGGCGCGGCAAACGATTTGAAACGGGCCATGGAACTGGCCCACGCGATGGTGTGCCAGTGGGGTATGAGCGAACTCGGGCCGATTTCGTTCGGATCGAATAACGAGGTGTTCCTGGGACGAGACTTTATTCGCGAGCGCGATTTCAGCGAGGAGACCGCCTCCGCAGTCGACAAAGCCATTCACACGATCCTCGAGAATGCGTACAATGATGCCCGGGCGATGGTCGAGAAACACAAAGACATTCTGACCGCGCTGGCCGAGGCCCTCGTCGAGCGGGAGACGCTCGAGGGCGAGGAGGTCGACGCAATCATCCGCAAGCACGGCGGCGCAGATCTTCTGCCCGCGAAGCAGGCCGACACCGAAAAGGCGGGCCCGCGGAAACCCGCAGACGTCGCGCGCGGCAAACCCGCGTCGGAAACCACGCCCGAAGTCAAGGACGTTCCGCCGGGCGACGTGGTGCCGGATACGGCATAGGACACAATGGCTGCACAGAGCGCCGTCGAGCACACCGGTCAGAAGACCCTCATAATGGGGATTGTGAATGTGACGCCCGACTCCTTCTACGACCGCGGCGCGCACCAGGACCCCATCAAGGCGTTGGCTCACGCCAAACAGCTTTTCGCCGACGGGGCCGACATCGTGGATGTAGGCGGCGAATCATCCCGTCCCGGCGCGGAACCGGCGGGTCTCGAGACGGAACTGAGACGGGTTCTGCCGGTACTCGAGGGATTGAGCGCCCTCGGCAAGCGTGTATCCGTGGACACGTACCGCGCTGAGACGGCGCGGCGTGCATTGGCGCTTGGGGCGTCGATGGTAAACGACATCACGGCGCTGCGCGGCGACGGGGATCTCGCGGGTGTGATTGCGGATGCGGGGTGCGAATGTGTCCTTATGCACATGCGGGGCGCCCCGCGCACCATGCAGGACAACCCCGAATACGACGACGTGGTGCATGACATCTGCGCGTTCTTCGAGGAGCGCGTCGAGTTCGCTATGCGGCAAGGAATCAAGGAGAACGCCGTGTGGCTCGACCCGGGATTCGGCTTTGGCAAAACGGTGGCGCACAATCTCGATATCCTACGCCGCCTGGAGGCGTTTACGCGGTTCGGCCTGCCGTTGCTGGTGGGCACGTCGAATAAATCCACCATCGGGGCCGTGCTGGACCTTCCCGTCGATCAGCGCATCGAGGGGACGGCCGCCACCGTGGCCATAGCAATTCAGAACGGGGCCAACGGTGTCCGGGTTCATGACGTCAAGGCGATGGCGCGCGTCGCCAAAATGACTGACGCCGTCGTACGACACGGCTGAGTGCGCTTCGCGCAACGTTTGCATGAGGTAGCAATGGGCGAAAGACTTTTTGGCACCGACGGCATACGGGGTGTGGCAAACATTCATCCCATGACTTCCGAAATGGCCTTGCAGGTGGGGCGCGCGGCAGGTCACATTTTTCAGCGAGAGGATCGGCCCCACACCATCCTGATCGGCAAAGACACCCGCTTATCGTGTTACATGCTCGAGAACGCCCTCACCGCGGGACTCTGCTCGATGGGAATCGAAGTGCTCTTGGTCGGCCCCCTCCCCACGCCCGGCGTGTCATACATCATGCGCAGCCTCCGGTGCGACGGCGCCATCATGATATCCGCATCGCACAACCCCTTCCAAGACAACGGCATCAAGTTTTTCGGCCCCGACGGGTTCAAGCTGCCCGACGAAGTCGAGGATGAGATCCAACGGTTGGTGTCGGACGGCGACGTGGACGACGTGCGCCCAACTGCGGAGAAAATCGGCACCGCGCGCCGCATCGACGACGCCGTGGGGCGCTACATCGAGTTTGCCAAAGCGACGTTTCCCAAAGGCATGCGTCTCGACGGCCTCAAGGTTGTCTGCGACTGCGCTAACGGCGCCGCGTATAAAGTCGGGCCGTTTGCATTGTCCGAACTTGGCGCCGACGTGATCGCCATCGAAGACCGACCCAACGGCAAGAACATCAATGATCGATGCGGATCGACCCATCCGGAGGAGATGCGGGCCCGCGTGATCCGCGAGCGGGCGGATCTCGGAATCGCCTTTGACGGCGACGGGGACCGCGTGGTGATGGCCGACAGTGAAGGGCGGTTGTTGGACGGGAACGCGCTGCTCACCATCCTCGGCATTGACATGCTCGAGCGCGGCGTCCTCGCACGGAAGACCGTCGTGACGACCATTATGGCCAACGGCGGACTCGAGCGGGCGTTGCGGCCGTTCGGCGCCGCAGTTGTCCGGACGAAGGTGGGCGATCGCTATGTGGTGGAGACGATGCGCGGAAAGGGGTATAACCTGGGCGGCGAGTCCTCGGGGCATATCGTGCTTATGGACCACAACACCACCGGCGACGGGTTGATAACGGCCCTACACGTGTTGGCCACATTGGTCGGCCGGGACCAACCGTTGTCGGTACTGGCCAAGGCCTACCAACAAATGCCCGAGGCACGGCGGCAGGTCCCGCTCAATGGCCGAAAAGCGCCGTCCGCCGAGCAACTTGGCAAAGTCCGCGAAGAGGTCGAAGCCGAACTCGGGGACAAGGGCCGAGCCGTCATCCGGCCGTCGGGCACGGAGCCGATCATTCGCATTATGGTCGAGCATGAGGAACTTCGGGCCGCTGAGCGGATCGCCGATCAACTCGCTGAGAAGGTAGCCGCGTTGAGGGCTCTCTAAACGAACCGACGCGTCGGCCGCGGTCGCGCGGTACGGTTGCCCCGGTTATGCGTCTCTGGCGCCGGGCAACGAGGGAAAATGGCGCGCCCGCTTCGCGCCGGCCTATACGGAAGGTCTAATGCCATGATCGAACTCGGGGTAAACATAGACCATGTGGCCACGTTGCGGGAAGCCCGTAAGGGCAATGCGCCGGACGTCCTCGAAGCGGCCCGGGCGTGCGAACGCGCAGGCGCCCATCAGATCACCGTGCATCTGCGCCAAGACCGGCGCCATATCCAGGACAGAGACGTGGAAACGCTGGCCGAAGTGCTCGATGTGCGCCTGAACCTCGAGATGGCTGCCGTGGATGCGATTGCCGCGATAGCCAAGCGCATTAAGCCGCATACGGTTTGTCTCGTCCCGGAGAACCGGCAGGAAATCACCACCGAAGGCGGCCTGGATGTGGCCGGCGACCAAGATCGGCTGGCTGACGTCGTGGCCGGTTTTCGCGCCGAAGACATCAGAGTAAGCATGTTCATCGACCCCGAACGCGCACAAGTCGACGCAAGCGCGGCGATCAACGCCGATTATGTCGAACTCCACACCGGCGCGTACGCAAACGCGGCGGGCGATGCCGCGGCGCGTGAAATCGAGCGACTTAGCGCCGCCGCGGCGCACGCTATCGACTGCGGGCTCGGGTTTCACGCCGGCCACGGCCTCACCGTGCGCAATCTCCGCCCCGTCGCGCGGATACGGGGTCTTCAGGAAGTGAATATCGGCCACGATATCATCGCACGGGCCCTATTCATCGGCCTTGAAAACGCCGTCAAAGGAATCCTCGACGTCTTGGGCGAGTGTTCGCGCTAAGAAAGGCATTGCCGCGCGTGCGCCTCGCGTAAGCTACCTCTATCGTTGCTCACCTACTGTGACGCCGCAAACCGGATCACCGTAGCCGAGTGGGCCGGGAACGAGGCCGCATCCGAATCGATGACCGCGCGTTGCGCACGTATGTTGTCCGGGTCTTCGATCGAGTTTTCGGCATTGACATCGGCGTGCCAAACACGCCACTGGGTGAAGCCGCGAACGTACTTATCGCCGACGCGAAGTCGTGCGCACACTTCATCGGTGGCCGACGAATTGACGATCTTGAGAATACACTCCTCCGCCCCGGAGTCATACGTCGCGACAACATTGAGCGTCTCCGGCGCCTCCACGTGGATCAGTGCCGGGGCGTAATTGTCGCGGTAGAGCTTCATCACGACGTAGTTCGGCGCGACGAAGCTGCGGTGCGCGTCGTGGTTGATGAAGGCGTTGTTCCACGCCGGGGCGGTTGTCTTGCGGATGAAGAGCGCCGGGCACGACATGGCAATCGCGTCGCTGTACCGCTCGAAGCCGTTCAGCACCATGCCGGCATAGAGCCCCGTCCGCAGCGAGATTGACTGCTGGTTCCATTCCGTTACGGCGATCTTGATCGCCGGATTAGCAGATTTCCTGATCAGTTCGCCAGTCTTTCTGAGGAACTCCGGATAGGCCGCGCCGTCGTTCATCTCAGCCTCGAATGAACCGGCCATATAGTGATGCACGCTCAGATAATCCATGTGCGTTGCGGCAAGTTCGAGGACGCGCCGGTTCCATTCCAGATCATGCCCCGCACTACCGCACACAAGGAATCTCAGCGAAGGATCTCTTGCGCGCAACGTATCCACGAATTGTCTCGCGCGCTCAGCGTAGTGCTCGACGCCCATGCCCCAGGTCTCGTTGCCGATTTCCCAGTACGTGACGCGGTACCGCTCAGGATAGCCGTGCGCGGCGCGTAACGCGCCGTATTGCGTGTCCGTTCCGCCACTGCAATACTCGAACCAATCGAGGGCTTCCTGGATGTAGTCGCCGAGCGCATCCGCCGGTTCGTGATGACCGATGTTTATCACAATTACCGGTTCCGCGCCGACATCTTCACAAAGTTTGAGAAATTCAAGTGTGCCGAAATGGTTCGGATCGAGCCCGCCCCACACGTAGTTCGGTTTCGTAACGCGATCCTTCAACCCGCCGATGCCGTCCTTCCAACGATAGTATTCGGCGTAGCAGCCGCCGGGCCACCGGATGAACGTCGGGCGGATGGCCTTCACGCGCTCGAACACGGCAGGGCGGTACGGCGTGTCCGCTCGCGACAACGTGCACTGGTCGATCCATACCTCCCCTTCGCCCTCAAGCGTGATCGACAATTCCCCATCCGCGGCCGATTGGCCAGGACAAAACGCGAGCGGGTACTTTACCCACGCGGACTCCCGCACCTCGAATTGCCTTTCTTGTTTCGTATCGCCGGCCGTCAGCGCTACTGCGACCGAGCCGTTGCCGCGCAGCCAGACGGCACCGAGGTAGTCGATGCCCCCCTGGACGGAAAAGCCCTGCTGCGCGATGCCGCCACCCGTCGGCCCGGCATGAACCCGTTGACAGTAATCGCCGTTGAGTGGGTCGTCACTCGCCCACGTGCACTGCAGGTCATCGTCGTGCGGAGATCTCTTGTACCACATTGACGAAATGGTATCCTTGGGCTCGACCGGCCGAGGTTGCAGCACGTAAAGCGTTTCATCGCCTCGGGTCACGCGGACGTTTCGGTAGCGCACTTCCGTCGACCAGCTTCCCAGGCCGATTCGACCGCGGCCGAGTTCGGCGTCTTCAAATGAACAAAGCCTCTCGCCGTCGAGGAAGCACGCCACCCGGGAATCGGCGACCTGTACCTCGATCTGATACCAGCGGCCCGATTCGATGATGGTTTCCGTGCGCGTCTCGCGCAAGGGGCGCCGGCCGCCATTCGTTTCCCGCTCGACCGCCGAGCCGGTGTTGCCCCAGCCGCCCAGATTCCACCAGCAGAAGTTGTTCTCATCCGTCGCACGGAAAAGGATCAGAAAACCCTCGGGCCCGCCCTTCTTCATGGCCTGGACGGCAAACGTATAGTCGCCCCATCCTGGGTCCCCGCACAGAATGTGGGCATCGCTTTGCGGCCTGGTGACGAAAATCTCGTCGCCCTCGATGTTCCATGAACCGTTTACGAGCGTCCAGCCTTCAGGCACTGTCGATGGCGCTTCCTCGAAGCTGGGGCCCCGCACCAATTGGCCCCAGAGCCCGTCCACAACTGAATTGTAGATGTGCTCGAGGAACTGCCCATAGATGAACGGAGGCACCTCTCCCACCTGGCGCGCCGGATCCACCACAATCTCATCGATGGGCGTAGCCGGCGCCACAAGCCTGGAGAGCACTACGAGGCCCAGCAAGGTTGTTATGGCCCATCTCCTCCGTTTGTTAGATGATGCGACTTCTTGTGCGTTTACTCCTGCCTGGCCTTATCTCCCGCCGCAGGCTTTCAGGCAGGCGTTGAGATAGCCGTAGGATTCCGCGGCGATGATGGCGCATCGGCTTAGCTCGTATTCGCCCGCGCCGATGATCTCGAGGTTGACGGCGCCGTCGTAGCTCCCCTCGACCATGACGCGACAGTAGCCCATGAGATCGATGTCGCCACGGCCGCAGGCCTGCAGTTCGGGCGGCCCGGGCGGCGGCCCGAGGCCCTTGCAGTCGCGGATGTGAATGTGCCTGACACAGGACATCACTTCCTTCAGCGCATCTTTCGGCGCCTCGCCCGCCCGATGGATGTGGCTCGGATCCATGTCGATGCCGAACGCCCTCGATTTGATCGCAGCCATGGCCGCGCGCGTTGTCGGCGTGTTCCAAATGGCCGCGCCGACATGCGCCTTGACGCACAGGCTCACGCCGAACGGCTCCGCCTTTTCGGCCATCTTTGCGAGCATGTCAATGGTGCGTTTTAGGTCGTCGGGATTCTCTTTCGAGCCGCCGGGGCCGACGTTAACGACGGGAACGCCGATCGCGGCAGCCGCCTCGAACGCCTTCATAAGCCGGCCTTCATCAAGCGCCCCTTCCTCCATCGCCGTGATCGGCAGTTCAAGTTCGTCGGCGATCGCCCTGATGTCTTTGGCTTGGCTTTCCCAATTATCCAGGCAGAGATGCTCGCACATGCCTTCGAGGGCGGCTATTTCCGCGCCATCATAGCCGGCCCATTTGATATGTTCCATGGCGGTGCGGAAATCGTATGTAGCGAACAGGACGGTGTTTACGCCCAACTTTATCATACCCGCGTCTCCCATGATTCCCGGACTATCGTTTCTGGAGCTTCTGCGCCGTGCCGATCGAGCCGATGCGCCGTTCGAGCCCTATCTTATGCAGCTCGATGGGGTTGCCTTTCCCGGTTTGACGGCAGCGTTTCTCGAGCCATGCATCCATCCTGTTCCGGAGCAGGTGTACAACTTGCGGCTCCGTGTCGGCAAGGTTGGTAAGTTCCTCCGGATCTTCGACTAGATTGTAGAGTTCGACGGGCGGCTTGCCGTGAAAATCCGGCTCGAGCGCCTCCCAGAATTTCCAGATGGGCGTGCGCCACCCTTGTTTACGCATCCAAGTGCATTCGCTGATGTAGAACTCCGAGCGCGGCGTTCCTTCGGTATCAGTGAAGTACGGTTTCGAGGATTTGCCGTCGAATGCCACGCCTTTGGCCAGCCGCTTGAGTCCGCATATATCGAGAATTGTCGGCACGAGGTCCTCGAGCAACGTGTACGCCTGGCTCCGCACGCCGGCCGGGACCTTGCCCGGCCAGTAGAAGATCAGCGGCACAATCAGCGTAGGTTCATATAGGCCGTGGTGATCGAAAAAGATCTCGTGGTCGTACAGCGTCTCGCCGTGGTCGCCTGTGATAATGACGAGGGTACTGTCGAGAACGCTCAGTTCCTCGACACGTGTAATGATCCGCTGGATACAGGCGTCCATATAGGCGATTTCGCCGTCATATTGGGCAATCACGTGGTCTTTATCGCGGATACCCGGCGGCATCCAGGACGCGTGAAAATCCGCAAACGGTTTGAAAGCGAAAACCGGCTTCATTGTGTCCGCCAGCTTCCTCGAACAAGGGTTCTTCGAGTAGAACATCGTGTCAAAAGGCGCGGGCGGCAGGTAGGGGGCATGCGGGTCCATGTGGCGCAAAAACAACAACCACGGTTTGCCGGATTTGTGCAACCTGTCGAGCGCCGGCAACGCTACTTCGTTGAGACTCTCGGCTTTCCTCGTCGGCCGCGCGTCCCAACCCCCGCCCCACATTTCGTAATCGAGATACTGGTCAAATCCCCGATAGAACCCGCCATGGCCTACACACACCGACTTGTAGCCCCCCTCCTTGAGCAACTCGGGCAGCGTCGGCTGGTCCTTCGCCATGGGTCCCAGCGCCTGCAAAGCCACCTGCTGCGTGGCGATAACGTCGCGCCCCGTAAGCATCGAGACGTAAGCCGGCGTAGTAGGAATATACGCGCTGAACGCGTTCTCGAACAGCAGGCCACCGGCCGCAAGCTTGTCCATATTCGGCGTGGTCAGCCGCCAATACCCGTAGCAACTCATGTGATCCCGACGAATACTGTCAATGGCGAACACTAAAATGTTCGGAGGTTTCCTCGGCATATCTCATTCCTTCCGCTATACGCCCTGGTGGCAAAATTCCGTTCAAGAAACGCCCCTTGCGTTTCCCTGCGCCAGGGATCGTTCCTCGCATGCCGTCATTGCGAAGAGCGAGTCCGCGAGCGACGCGGCAATCTCGTTCCTACCCCGGATGAGTCGATATGTCCCGAACAAGATTGCTTCGTCGAGGACCCGCCAATAGCGCTTTGGGAAACTCTTGCGGGAAAAGTCATCTCAGGATCACAACGGTATTCTCGTGCCAGGACCGAATGGCCGCTTCGATGACTTTCTGGGCCTTGAGCGCGTCCTCGCCGGAGGCGTCGATTTGGTCGGGTCTAACCTTCTTCAAGTTCTGGTCGATCCATACGCCTATCCGATCCGCGAAAGTCTCGCCGAAGTGTGTCATCCCGCCCAAGTGGTGGTAATGCTCGGCCTCGGACCCGTTTCGGCTCGTGAAATACAATTCTTCACAGGCTTCCTCGAGAACGAATCGGCCTTTGCTGCCCGTCACTTCGCATCGCTCGAGACCGAACCCGCCGCCCGCGTCGTAGCTGCCCGTGAGGTGACCCACCACGCCGTTCTTAAACAGCATATTGACTTGCGCGTTCGACCAGCACCGCCGCTTCTTACCGTCGCGGGTCTCGCCGCGAAGCAGGAACGCATGGACGGCTTTCACGTCGCCACAGAAATAGCGCATGACGTCGATCGAGTGCGGGTGAAGTGCGCGCAGGTGGAAATGCGGCGATGTCTCGTTCGGATTGTCGATCCACATGGTCATGTTGATAATGTGAAGTCTTCCCAGCCGGCCATCCTCGATCCACCGCCGCGCGCGCCGGGCCGCTGGCGTAAACCGATGGTTGAGGTTAATGCCGTAACGAAGGTTTTGCCGCCTCGCGAAGGCTACCATCTTCTTCGCTTTGTCCAGCTCGTTCGATATCGGCTTCTCGCCGAGCACCGGAATGCCCGCCCGCAACAACTCCATCGTCGGCGTGTAATGATCGCCGCCGTTCTCCTTGCCTGCCGTGCACATGCTCGCGCAATCGGTCGCGATGCCGCTGGCCAACATCTCCTTGACACTATAGAACCCGCGACAGCCGTAGGCCTGCGCGGCGCGATCGGCCCGCTCCTTAATCAGGTCGCATACGGCCACGATCTCGGCCCGCGCGTCGTTGACGTAGCACCGCGCATGCGTGTTCCCGATATTTCCCATGCCCACAATGGCAACCTTGAGCCTCATACTCTTATCCTTATCGGCCGACCAGGTGCGCCCGCTTCTTTAGGCGCACATTCAATCACTTCCCCAAGGGAAAATCAACTGGGCCTTCTGCCGAGACAACGCAAGTTATTTGATTTCGCACTAATATGTTAGACTACTGATAGCCAAATGAGCATGGATTACGAGGAGTGCGCCGTCAGGAGCGAGGCGCCGCTGGAAGAGGTCGCGAAAGGATGGCAAGAACACGCATCTATGCCGACACGCCAGTATTCGGCGGTTGTCTAGACTCGGAGTTCGCCGCCGATTCGCGCCGAATTATGGATGCCGTCCAGCGCGGGCTGTTGACGATCATCGTCAGCGAGGTCGTCTTGGCCGAACTTCAGACGGCTCCAGAAGCGGTGCGCCGTGCCCTCGCGGAGCTGCCAAGAGAAAGCGTCGAAGTAATTGAGTTGACTGACGACGTATTTGATCTTCAGGCGGCCTACCTCGATGCAGGCATCTTGCCGCCGCGATGGGCCGATGATGCACTGCACGTCGCCGCCGCTACCGTCTCGCGCGCGGATGCTATCGTATCTTGGAATTTCAGCCATATTGTGCGCTTGGATAAGATAAAGGCATACAATCGCGTCAACTTCGAGTTGCGCTACGGAATCCTGACAATTCTTTCCCCTAAGGAGGTCATTGTTGATGACGACACAAGCGGATGAGAAGGACTTCGATTGCCTCGCGTCCAAAGATCGTGTTCAGACGGAAATATATGAGCAGACAAAGGGCCTTCCTCGCGCGGAGTTGAGAGAGTATTTCCACAAACGCGTCAAGCGAGGACCATTCGCGGACTTCTGGAAAGGAGTCCGCAGCCGGCAGGCCCGACGCACCTGTGCCTCCTAATCGGCGGCTCGGCGGCAGCGCAGTTGAGGATGTGTCAGCCGGAAAACCACCGTTCGTTTGGTCCGTGAACTCAGAGGCCCGCTTCGCTCCACCCCGAATTTTCTGCCGCCGCTTTCGCTGGGGGCTGTTTTGCCCGAGTTCTCCTCTCGTCAGTTAGTTTTCAATTGCCTGTTTCAGATTTCACTTGGGCGGCCTTATCGCGCTAGGCATGACATTTGCCGCCGTGCTGGCGTAGAATATCGCCCGCTTCGGAACACGTAGTTGACAGGCTCTGTGAAACTCCAGGGGAAAGGAGCCTCTCATGCTTCGAGTCTGCGTCATCGGCATGGGGCCCATCGGCAACCTCCATGCGGACATCTATGCCGCGTGTCCGCAATCCGGACTCGTGGGCGTATGCGACATTATCAAGGAACGCGCGGACGACGCCGGAGCGCGGCTCGGCGTGCCCGCGTTCTACGATGCGCAGGAAATGCTCGATGCACTTACGCCGGACCTCTGCGGCGTGACGACCGGCGGCGTCGAGTACGGCGGCGACCACTTCGAGCCGACCATGCAGGCGATCGCCGCCGGTTGCCACGTGCTCGGCGAGAAGCCCATCTCGAACGATATTGCGCAAGCCGAGGAAATGGTCCGGTTCGCCGAACAAAAGGGCGTCTGTTACGGCATCAACCTGAACCACCGGTTCACGTCCTTGGCGCGTACGGCCAAACAGTGGGTCGACGAAGGGCGACTTGGCCACTTGCTGTTTATCAACATGGCCATGTGGATAAAGAATCCCCAAGAGAGCTCGCCGTGGTTTCATATCAAGGCGCTGCATCCGCACAGCGTCGACACGATGCGGTACTTCTGTGGGGACATTGCCGCCGTGCAATGCTTCGCCGCCAAGGCCCCGGGCAGATCCATTTGGAGCACGGCCCATTTCAGTCTCCGATTCCAAAACGGCGTCGTCGGCGGCCTCACAGGCAGCTACGACATCGAGCGCGGCCATCCAATGGAACGATGCGAAGTCGCCGGAACCAAGGGCCGGTTTGTCCTCGAAGACATGTTTACCGAATTGACGTTCTATCCTGCCGGTGCCGCCGAGCGTACCGTCATCAGGAATACGCCGTTCGGCAATGTCAAAGAGAAGACGTTCTTCGACACGTTCCAGAACCGTATCCGCCGGTTCGTCGAGCAAGTTGTGAGCAGCGACGCGCCACGCCAGATGGAGGCGTCAGGCGCAGACGGCCTGGCCGCACAGAAAGTCCTCGCCGCAGCAATTCAATCCATCGAGACGGGGACGGTAGTAGCTGTGAATTGAGTCGCGCATCAAATCCGAACCAGCAGGAGAATGAAATGAAAAATAGCTCCGGGTGCACGCCCCTGTTGCGAATGTGGTCGGCGATCCATGTTTGGGTGTTGTCAACGCTTGGCTTGCTGGCGACGACACTGATCTGCGGGTGCGTGACTATGGCAACGTCGCCCAACGCCTTGCCGCCGCGGTCCGGACTGTCCGAGGCCATGCTGCTGCGCGACGCGCAATCGGCGCGCGCGTCGAGTTTTGACCAAACAGGCGGCAATTTTGATTTGGTCGTCGTTCAGCCCCAGGAAAGAAGAGTGCTTGCAGATATCGAGGGCTCGGGCTGCGTCAAGCACATCTATTGGACCTACATCATCGGTGAAGAGGAAACGCGCAGGAAGCTCTTTCGGGACATGATCGTGCGCATGTATTGGGACGGCGAAGCGACGCCGAGCGTCGAGTGCCCGATCGGCGATCTTTTTGGCATCTCGAACTGCCGAGTACGCCCCGTCAAATCGCTCGCGCTCGTCGCAAATCCCGGCGCAAACAACAATCCCGTGTCGCATGGCCTGAATTGCTATTTCCCGATGCCGTTCTCGCGGGACGCGCGCATCGAGATAACCAACGACAGCGATGTCCCGCTTGGCATCTGGTATCACATCGACCACGAACGCTACGATAAAGCCCCCCCTTGGCTCGCCAAGGCCGGCCGGTTCCATGCCCAATTCAGACGCAGCAACCCGACTACGAAGGTGGACCTAAAGGGCGTCAACAAGACTGGCGACGATAATTATGTGATACTCGACGCGGAAGGCGACGGCGCGCTTGCGGGCTACATGCTGAGTGTCGATAACATCAGCGGCGGTTGGTGGGGCGAAGGCGACGACATGGTGTTCATCGACGGCGAGGCGTGGCCGCCCTCATTCCACGGCACCGGGAGCGAGGAGATCTTCGGCGGCGGCGCGGGTCCGTTCGTCGAGTATACCGGCCCTTACACGGGGTTTCACCTCGTCGAGAATCTCTTCGGCGAAACGTATTTGGGCAAGAACGGCATGTATCGGTTCTTTGTCCACGACCCCATCCGATTCCGCAAGTGCATCCGGGTGACTATCGAGCATGGCCACGCCAATGACCTCGCCAACGACTACTCGAGCGTCGCGTACTGGTATCAGCGCGAACCGCACGCCCCATTTCCGCCGTTGCCGACGCGCGCACAACGGCGGCCGATCGTCGAAGGCGAGGGGAAGACCTTCGTCGAAGGCGCCATCGAAGGCGAACGACTATTCAAGACAATCAAGACTTCCGGCGACCCGGTACGGTGCATGCCGTTCGAGGGCGAATGGAGCGGCGGCCGCTTCCTGTTCTACGTAGCGGACGCGCCGGGCGATTTCATCTCGCTCGAAGTCCCAGTCGAGGCCGACGGCAAGTACGAGGTCGTCATGTACCTCGCCAAGGCGAGCGATTTCGGCATATTCCAACTCAAGATAGACGGCAAAGACGTGGGCAGACCCTTCGACGGCTACAACGGCGAAGGCGGCATGGTGCGGACGCACGTCGTCCGCGCCGAAGAGATCCGTTTCGGCGCCGCCAACCTGAGCGCAGGCACACACACCTTCGAGTTCCGCCTCGTCGGGAAAAACGAAGCCGCCACCTCGTATATGCTCGGCATTGACTGCATTGTGTTGCGAACCATCGAATAGACGATGCTGCAGAGGGCGCCATGGACATCATTCAATCCAACCGGGAATTCATGAAGTCGCAGTTCGGCAAGGTTGGCCGCGCGGTATCGGATCAGGCAAGAGGGCTGCCGTATCCGCCGCTCCAGAAAGCGCTTGACAATGCGGCACAACGCATCAAGTTGCCGAAACCAGATTCTGCCGTGCTGAACTGCAACGAGCTCGACGCCTGTCTGCGCAAACGACGAAGCCGCAGAAACTTCTCGAAAGACGCCCTCGCGCAAGCCGAACTCGCTTACCTGCTCTGGGCGACGCAGGGCGTCCAGGAGGTCGTCGACGACGGCTATTGCACGTTGCGACCCGCGCCGTCCGCCGGCGCGCGCCATCCGTTCGAGACGTACCTGGCCGTGAACCGCGTCGAGCGTCTCAAGCCCGGCGTCTATCGCTATCTGCCCCTTACGCACGAACTCGTGCTCGAGTTTGCCGAACACAATACGGCGGCCAAACTTACGGAAGCCTGTCTGGGTCAGTCGTTCGTGGGCACGGCCCCCGTGGCCTTTATCTGGACGTGTATTCCATATCGTTGCGAGTGGCGCTACGTCACCCTGGCCCACAAAGTGATGCTTATAGACGCCGGGCATCTCTGCCAGAACCTCTATCTTGCGGCAGAAGCCATGGGCTGCGGCACGTGCGGCATCGGCGCGTATGACCAAGAGGCCATGGATGCCCTCATACATGTGGACGGTGAGGACGAATATGTTGTTTACCTGGCCCCCGTGGGCAAGCTGGCGTAACGGCGATTGAACTGCCCCGAAAACTTGTGCTAGGATACGCGTTGCCTTTTACGCAAGGGTAGATCTGTCTATTCGCTGAGCTTGGCGCAGTTTTAAGAGAATTCGCAGAGTCATGTTTGAGTCTTTAAGCAAGAAACTCGAAGTCGCCTTCAAGAATATCCGCGGTCTCGGCAAGTTGACCGAGAAAAACATGAAGGACGGCCTTCAAGAGATCCGTCTAGCGCTGCTCGAGGCGGACGTCAACTACCAAGTCGTCAAGCAGTTCATCGAGGACGTGCAGGAGCAAGCAATCGGGCAGCGCGTGCTCGACAGCATTCAGCCGGGCCAGCAGATCGTCAAGCTAGTGCATGACGAGCTGGTCAAGATCATGGGCGGCAAGAATGAGCCCTTGCGGATGGCCGAGCGACCGCCCACCCTCATCATGCTTGTCGGTCTTCAAGGTCAAGGAAAGACGACGACGGCGGGCAAGCTGGCCGTTATGCTCGGAAAGAAGGGCCACAAGTTATTGCTTGTGGCCGCCGACGTGTACCGGCCCGCGGCCATTCGGCAGTTGGAGATCGTCGCAGAACGGGCCGGCGCCCAATGCTTCAGCCTGGGCGAGAACGCGAATCCTGTGGATGTCTGCGTCATGTCGCGCGGAGAAGCGCAGATGCGCGGGTGCGACGTGATCGTCCTCGACACCGCGGGCCGGCTTCATGTGGACGAGCAGATGATGGGAGAGGTGCGGCGGATACAAAGCGCCGTCAGCCCGCACGAGATCCTGTTCGTGGCCAACGCGATGACGGGGCAGGACGCCGTCAACAGCGCCAAACAGTTCAACGACGCGTTGCCGCTTACGGGCGTGGTCCTGACCCAGTTGGACGGCGACGCCCGGGGCGGCGCGGCCATCAGTCTCATCAGTGTGACGGGATGCCCGATCAAATTCGCCGGCACGGGCGAGAAGCTCGACGCCTTGGACGCGTTCCATCCCGCGCGCATGGCGGATCAGATACTCGGCATGGGCGACATTGTCTCGCTTGTAGAGAAAGCCCAGGAAGTCGTTGATCGCGAAAAGGCCGAGAAGTTCCAAAAGAAGGCGCGCAAAGCCAGTTGGGATCTGGACGATTTTCTGGAGATGATGCAGCAA
>Ga0180438_10006718_pt1 | contig 15464 bp, 16 predicted proteins | sample SS_ome_12_FD_132455 | JGI IMG/M metagenome (GOLD analysis project Ga0180438, IMG submission 132455) | Hypersaline lake sediment archaeal communities from the Salton Sea, California, USA - SS_3_D_2 metaG | ecosystem: Environmental > Aquatic > Non-marine Saline and Alkaline > Hypersaline >...
GCCCTTGGCACCGAAGGGTCCCTTGCCGGATCCGGACTCCAGCACGATCGACTTTATGTCCGGCACATCCTTGGAGGTGGGAATGATGTAGTCGTGGAAGTTCCAGGTCCAGGGCACCCCGTCTACTTCCAGGTAGTCCTCCATCAGTCCGAATCCAAGACCTTGAGCGACCCCGCCCTCCATTTGTCCTTCCACCCGGTTGACATTGATCGCCTGGCCGATGTCGTAGGCCGTGGCCCACTTCAGGACCTTCACCTCTCCGGTTTCGATGTCCACTTCCACCTCCGCTGCCTGGGCACCGAAGGTGAAGTCCGGGAAAACCGGATCTTTGATCACATCCGAATGGATCGGCTCCGTGAAGGGAGCCCGGAAGGTGGCCAGGCTCTGGGGGATCTTGCCCTCGAAGTGACATTGCTTGATCGCATCCACCAGGGGGATGTTCTTCTTGGGATCATCGATTACAACCACCTTGTGATCTTTCAGATCGAGTGACTCGGCGGCCACTCCCAGGATCTCCGCCGCTTTTTCGGTGATGATCCGCTTCACGTTTTCCGAAGCCAGCTTGGCCGCATTCCCCGACATATACAAAGCGCGGGTGGCGGTCACGGTTCCGGACAGCGGTGTAACCTGAGAATCCGTGGAAATCACGTGGATCTCGTCGATGTTGAGACCCAGCACCTCGGCGGCGATGGCCCGCACCGATTCGCGCTGCCCTCCCCCAAGATCCGGGATGCCGGTTCGGAGCACGGCGCTGCCGTCCATCTCCAGATTGACCCAGCAGTTGGAGGTGTCGTGCAGGTAGGTCATCCGTCCGTAGGACTGCCAGGCGCAGGCCAGACCCCGGCCGACCTTGCTGGTCTTACTGCCCTTGCTCTTCGGTCCCAGGGCTTCCATAGCCGCCCGGGCGCACTTCTCCAGCCAGACCTCGGAGGTGATCTCCTGATAGCTGGCCGTAACGTCCCCCTTCTTGAGGAAGTTCTTGGCCCGCAGCTCGATGGGATCCATGCCCAACTTGGCAGCCAGCTCGTCCATCTGGGCCTCGTAGGCGGTCACCACCTGCATCCCCCCGAATCCGCGGAAGGCGCTGGTCATGATGTTGTTGGTCAGCACCGAGTTGGCGTCCACCTTGACGTTGGGAATCAAATACGGTCCGGTGGAGTGAACCGTGGAATAGACCAGGACCCAGGGGCTCAGGTACACGTAGGCCCCTGCATCGGAGACGATCTGGGCTTCCAGAGCCACGAGTTTTCCGTCTTTGGTGGCCCCGGTCTTGTACTTGAGCACGTAGGGATGGCGCTTGTGCCGGCCGTAGCCCATCTCCTCCCGGGTGAAGGTGAGCCTAACCGGGCGGCCGGTCTTCCAGGCCATCAGAGCCAGAAAGACCTCCACGGTCACGTCCTCCTTGCCGCCGAAGCCGCCTCCGATCAGCGTACCGATGACCCTCACCCGGCTCTCCGGCACGCCCAGCACCGTTGCGATGTCCCGGTAGTGCTCGATGACCTGGGCCGCGTAGCGCACGTTGATCACTCCCATGTCGTCCACCCAGGCCACCCCGGCCTCCGGCTCGATGTGGGCATGCTCCTGCCGGGGGGTACGGTAGGTGTTCTCCACGATCACATCTGCCTGGGCAAAGCCCTGCTCCACATCCCCCTTGCGCAGCTTCCAGGAGGCGATCACATTGTTGTTGCCGTGGATCTTGGGCGCATCCGGCTTCATCGCCTCCAGGGGATCGAACACCGCGGGAAGCTCCTCGTAGTCCACCTCGATCAGCTTCAGAGCATCCCGGGCGATATCCAGGCTTTCGGCGGCCACCAGGGCGATCGCCTCGCCCCAGTAGCGCACCCGCTCCCGGGCCAGCACCTGGTGCTTGGCCTCCAGAAGCCCCACCTCGGTGGTCTGTCCGACCACGTTCTTGACGGATTCATTGTTGGGTACGTCCTCAGCGGTCAGCACGCAGACGACCCCGGGAAGGGAGCGGGCCTTGGAGACGTCCAGGCGTTTGATCCGTGCGGAGGCTTTGGTGGAGCGGAAGACCTTCCCGTAGATCATGCCGGGCAGAGTGAAGTCCTCGGCGAAAACAACGTTTCCCAGAACCTTGTCCTTCTCATCCAGGCCGGCAATGCGGGTTCCGACCACGTTGTAGTTGTTCTTCATCGGTACTCTCCTCTGGCAACCGCCTCTATGGCGTCCACGATCTTCTGATAGCCCGTGCAGCGGCAGAGATTCCCGGATATGGCCTCCCGGATCTCTTCCCGGCTGGGCTTGGGTTTTGCATCCAGCAGCGCCTTGGCGCTCATCAGCATGCCCGGCGTGCAGAAACCGCACTGCAGAGCTTCATAATCCACGAAAGCCCGCTGCAGGGGATGCATCTTTTCCCAGCTGCCCAAGGACTTCGCGGTATAGACTTTGCTGCCATCGGCCTGAAGGGCCAGGGTAATGCAGGAGAGGATGGCCCGCCCGTCCTTGATCACGGTACAGGCTCCGCAGTCTCCCTTGTCGCAGCCTCTTTTTACCTCCGTAAAGTTGTTCTCCCGTAAAAAATCGAGCAGGGAGGTTTCCGCCTTGACCTTACCGCGGATCTCCCGATCGTTGACCGTAACGCAAATGTCGTACATATTTAGCCCTCCAATCCCAGTGCCTGGCGAACCGCCTTGGCCAACAGGCCTGCGGAGACCTGCTTCCGATATTCGGCGCTGCCGCGAACGTCGGTGATCGGTCGGATCTCCTCCATTACCTTCTCGGAAAGCTCCGATATCTTGTCCCAATCCAAGGCCTCTCCCTTGAAAGCATCTTCGGTCTTGCGGGCCCGAATGGGAGTGGGAGCCACGCCGCCCAGAGCGATGCGGATATCCTGTACTTTGTTCTTGTCCGCCACCACCCAGACGGCTACCGAGGCCACCGAACAGGAGGTGCCCCGCCGCAGTCCCAGCTTGATGTGCCCGCCCCTGCCTTTTTCAGGCAGGGGGAAGCGCACCTTGAGGATGACCTCCTCATCTTTGAGGACGTTCTGCCCGGGTCCGGTGAAGAACTCCTCCAGGGCAATCACCCGCTCGCCCTTGGTGCTGGCCACGACCACCTCCGCCTCCAGAACCAGCAGCGGCGGAATCGTGTCGCCGATGGGAGAGGAGTCGGCGATATTCCCGGCCAGGGTAGCCATATTCCGTACCAGGGGATTGGCAAACTTCTGCAATGTTTCCCTCAGGAAGGGCACCTTCTTCTTGACCAGAGAAGATTCCATGATATCGGCAATCAACTCTCCCGCACCGATCTCCAGCCGGCCGTCCCGGGCCTCGATCCCCTTGATCGCCTCCAGAGACTTCACATCCACCAGGGTCCCCCCGGGAATCGATCCCTCGTTGATGTAGACCAGGACATTCGACCCTCCGTCCAGGATCCTCGCCTTGCTTCCCTCTCTGGCCTTGAAGTCGAGAAGCTCCTCCAACACTGCGGGTCGGTAAAAGTGGAATTCTCCCACGCCTGCCCTCCTGTAACAAAGATTCTGCTTAATCTAGCTGTGGTGTAAGAAACGCGAAAAACGGTTCTTGCATACTAACCGGCGGGAGAAAAGTTGTCAAACATGTTATTCTCAATATGTGGAATTTGATTCTTGATTATGATATTGACAGCTTCGCATTCACCGGGCAGAATAAAAAGCGTATACAATCCCCTGGAGGTTCGACACCCATGAGTGAGCAAAAATACAGATTTCTGGGAAAGGACTTTCCCCGCAAGGAAGGCCGGGCCCGGGTGACCGGCCGGGAGATCTATCCTTCAGACGTGGCGCTGCCGGGCATGCTCTACGGCAAGATCCTGAGAAGCCCCCATCCCCATGCACGCATCAAGAGTATCGATTTCTCCGAAGCCGAAAAGCTGGGTGCCGCCGTATTGGGTCCCGATGACACGCCGCAGCAGCCTTTCAACGTGCGACAGGTTTCGGTGCCCCGCTCGACATACAAGGACTGGCGGATCTTGAGCGACCACGTACGCCAGGTGGGCGACCCTTTCGCCGCGGTGGCGGCAACTACCGAGGAGCTGGCGGAGAAAGCCGCCGAAGCGGTCCGGGTGGAATGGGAGATCCTACCCGCCTACTTCAACATAGAAGAAGCCATGGCCGCGGTGGAGAACCTGATCCACGACAAGGTCTACCTTCAGGATAAGGAGATCCAGATCCAGAACAATATCGCCTGCACCCGGGAGGTGGCCGAAGGGGATGTGGAGGCCGGCTTCGCAGAGGCGGAGGTGATCGTGGAAAACGAGTTCGTCACCCCGCGGGTCTACCACTGCCAGATGGAACCCCGCGGCTGCACCTGCCGTCCCGAACCCGATGGGGGAATCACGGTCTGGCCCTCCACCCAGGCCCTGCACAACACCCGCATCCTCCTGGGACAGCTTTTCGATATCTCCCTGAACAAGGTCAACGTGATCCGCCTGACCGGAGGCGGGCATTTCGGCAGCGGCATCCATACCAACCCGGTGATCCTCATCACCGTGGCTCTGGCGCTCAAGGCGGGAAAACCGGTCAAGATCCTGCAGAGCCGGGAGGAGGATCTGTACGACCACTGCCGCTATCCGACCCGCTACACCCTGAAGATCGGGGCCAAGAAGGACGGCACCCTCACCGCCGGAGAGATGAAGGCCTGGGTGGATATCGGCAGCCACCATGTTCAGGCCCTGGCCTTTCTGGGAGTGCTTGCCGGATGGTGGCACTCCCTCTATCGCCTGCCCAACCTGCGCTACCAGGGGGCGGCGGTTTACACCAACAAGGCTCCGACCTGCGCCATGCAGGGCTACGGGGCACCCCAGGTGACCTTCGGCGTAGAGACAACCATGAACATGCTGGCCGAAAAGCTCAACCTCGACCCGATCGAGCTCCGAGCCAAACAGTACGTGGGCCTGGGGGAGATCTTCTGGGGCCAGGGTCCAACCATCCGCTCCCTGATCCACTCCGACGGGGTCAAAGAGCTGCTGTACACCGGGGCGGAGAAAATCGGCTGGGATCACCGCCTCGATCCCACGACTCGGGAAGGACGCCTGCGGCGGGGCATCGGAATGGCCCGGGGCTTTCACACCTCAGGCACCGGAGCCCCGGTGCCGGGGGAGGTGAAGGACTTCACCACGGTGCAGGTCAAGGTAAATGAAGACGGTTCGATCGACGTACTGACAGCCCTGATGGATCACGGCGGCGGAACCCTGGATGCTGCGGCCAAGCTTGTCGCCGAGGAGTTCGGCGTACCCTTCGACAAGGTGGGCATCTCCCCGGCGGACACCCGTTCCACCGGCTACGACGTGTGCACCCACGCCACCCGGGGGGTGTACTGCGGTGCCGGGGCCGTGCTGGACGTGGCCCGGGACACCAAACGCGTACTTCTGGAGTACGCATCCCGGATTCTCAACGCACCCCTGGACTCCCTGAAAACCCGTCTCGACGAAACCAGAAACGAGGGACTCATCTACGTGGAGGGAATGCCGGAGAAAAATATCACCATCCGGGAGACAGCCGAAACGGCCATGAACAATGACTGGGGCACGGCCATTTCGGCGCGGAGCGTACGCAAGGTCAACTGTCCCCCCGCCTACACGACATTCTTCGTAGAGGTGGAGGTGGATATGCAGACCGGTATGGTCCGGATCCTGCGGGTGGTGGCCGGAAGCGACGCCGGAACCGTGATCAATCCGGCTTTGGCCAAAGGCCAGCTTCAGGGTGGATTCTATCGGGGCGCGGGCATGGCACTTTTGGAGGATACCGACTACGATCCGAAAACGGGCCTGCTGACAAACCGAGGACTTCTGACCGACTACAAGATGCTCGGAGCGGTGGATCTTCCCGATCCTGAAAGATTCGAGATCTTCTTCGCCCATACCTACGAGCCCACCGGCCCGATGGGAGCCAAAGGCATAGGGGAGGCGGCTCTGAATCCCGTCCCCGCCGCCGTTGCTTCAGCCATCCACAACGCTACGGGTATCTGGTTCACCAAGCTGCCGATCACTCCCGAAGACATCCTCCGGGCCGTCGGCGGGCAGCAGGGGGAGAGCTCGGGCCGCAAATCGGTCGCAGAACCTCAGCCGGTTGCGACGCACCAGGGATAAGGGAGAACAACGATGTCGAGTACCCGAGTCATCAGTTTGGATTTCCAGTGCAGCATGCCCCATAGCCTGGATGAGGCTCTGGAGGCGCTGAACCAAGAAGGAGCCCAGGTCCTGGCCGGGGGCACGGACCTGGTCAACAACATAAAGATCAACGCGGTGAAGCCCCGCCGTTTGGTGTACATCCTGGGAATCGTCGATTTGGATTATGTTTCGATCAAGGGCAAAACCCTCTCTATCGGGGCGGGAGCCCGCCTGGGCGATATCGAGCACAACCGCCAGGTTAGCACCCGATTTCCCGCCCTGTGCGAGGCGATCAATGTGATCGGCGGAACCCAAATCCGAAACATGGCCACCCTGACTGGAAACATCTGCAACGCTTCCCCGGGGGCCGATACCCCGCCGATCCTCCTCGCTCTCGACGCGGATGTTGAGATCTGCGGGGCAAAGGACGGAGCTCCCGTACAACGCAATCGTGTTCCCCTGGGGGGGTTCTTCAGCGGTCCCAAAAAAACCGTGCTGAATCAGGGACAGATGGTCCTGAGTGTCTCCCTTCCCCTGCCCCCGGAACACTCCGGTGCCGCCTTTCGCAGACTGGCCAGGGTCAGCCTGGACATTGCCAAGATCAACTGCGCCGCCTACATCGAACGGGAGGGCGATCGTATCCGGCTGGCCCGGATCGCCCTCGGCTCGGTAGCCCCGACTCCGGTCAGAGCGCCGACAATCGAGAACGCTCTGGAGGGTCAAAAGTACAGCGAACGGCTGTTTCACCAAGCCGCCGAGCTGGTGGCCGAGGATATAGCGCCGATCGACGATGTCCGCTCGACCGCCGCGTATCGCAGGCAGATTGCCTCCCTGCTGGTGCGGGAAGCACTGCAGGAGGCATGGAGAAGATCGAGAGGCGAAGGATGAACATAGCGATTACACTCAATATAAACGGCAAGGACTACTCCCTGGATGTGAAGCCCAATGAGATCCTGCTCAACGTGCTGAGGGACCGCTTGGGTTTGATGGGCACCAAGTACGGCTGCGGCATCGGGGAGTGCGGCGCCTGCACGGTGCTGCTCGAGGGTAGAGCGATTCTCTCCTGCCAGACCCTGGCCTTTACGGTCGACGGCAAAAAGATTACGACCATCGAGGGTCTCGAACAGGACGGCGAACTGCATCCCCTGCAGCAGGCGTTCATCGACGAGGGTGCCGTGCAATGCGGCTACTGCACCCCGGGTATGATCCTGAGCGCCAAGGCCCTCCTGGATGTGCAGCCCGATCCTTCCAACCAGGAAATCAAGCAGGCCATCCGCGGAAATCTCTGCCGCTGCACTGGCTATACGAACATCGTTCGTGCTATAAAAACGGCGAGTGTTACAATCAAGAATCGAGGAAGGAAATAAATATGAGCTTTGAAGGACGCGACATTCTCTCAACCGAGGATCTGTCCAAGGACGATCTTCTTGAAATCATGAAGGTGACAGGCAAGATGGAACAGCTGGTCCAGACCGAGCACGTATCCGACCTGCTGGCCGACAAGGTGGTGGCCGTAATATTCCTGGAGCCCTCCACCCGCACCCGCCTGTCCTTCGAGACCGCGGTGCGGCGCCTGGGAGCCCGCTCGATCACCGTGGCCGATGCCAAGAGTTCCTCCGCTTCCAAGGGGGAGAGCCTGGCCGACATGGGAAAGACCGTCGAGGGATATGTGGACTGCATCGTGGTGCGCCAGCCCCAGACCGGAGGCGCTAAGATAATAGCAGATGCGGTGGACATCCCGGTCTTAAACGGCGGCGACGGATCCGGTCAGCACCCCACCCAGGCTCTGCTGGATCTGTATACGATCCAGAAGGAGAAGGGCACCCTGGAGAATCTCACGATCGGCATGGTCGGGGATCTCAAATACGGCCGGACCGTGCACTCCCTGTCCTACGCCATGGCTCCCTTCAATCCTTCATACATATACTGCTCCCCGAAAGATCTGGCCATGCCGGATCACGTCACCGCGGATGTGAAGAAGATGGGGATCCCTCTCACCGAGACTGGGGATATCAACGAAGCCCTGCAGGCGGATATCCTCTACATGACCCGCATCCAGCGGGAGCGTTTCGACGACCCGGCCGAATACGAGCGCCTGAAGGGAAGCTACGTGCTGAACCGGGATCTGGTTCAGAAAGCCAAGAAAGGCATCGTGATCATGCACCCCCTGCCCAGGGTTGACGAGATCACCACCGACGTGGATGATCTACCCAACGCGGCCTACTTCCGCCAGGCCCACAACGGGGTGTACCTGCGCATGGCCCTGCTGGCCATGGTGCTGGGCCGAGCCTAAGGTTGGCTCCAGGGGATTTGCACCCAGCGGGAAACGGCGGCTACGCACAACCACATAATACTCAGGAGGAAACTACCTATGGCAAGAAGCAGATCATCCGTGGATTTGATCACGATCCTGCAGATCGTAGTGGCGGCTTTTCTTATTACCCTGGGACTGATGGCCATCATCCACTACAACTCGGATGTTGCCCGATTGGGCAGGGGGATGAACAAACTGTTCGGCAGGGCCAACGATCCGCTGAACCTGGTCGTTGCAATCGCCGAAATCGTGGCCGGAGTGATCGTGTTCGCCGGTGTGTTCTTCGCCGTTCAGAGCCGGCTGCTGTACGGAGCAACTCTGGTGATCGCCATTCTCTGGATCATCCAGATCATCCTGAGCTTCTTTGCCAGCAACTTCGCCGAACCGGATCTGGTGGTCTGGATCAACAGGCTGGCTGCGGATCTGATCGTTCTGCTGTCCCTCTGGCTGATCAACAGGAAATACGCGTAGGCAACGGGCGGGAGGACATCCACAAACCAGCTGATGCAGGGCGTACTGCGCTCAGGATCTAGCTTTCCTCTTTCTTGTCTTCTTCGATCTCTTTCTTCTTCTTGTCTTCCTCGTCGACCTGTCCCTCTTTGATTCCCTGCTCGAACTCCTTTTTCGCCCTGCCTAAAGAACGGGCGAATTTGGGAATAGCAGTGGCGCCGAAAAGAACCAGGACCACGCCGACGATTATGACGATCTCCGTTGTTCCGATCATAGTTTCCTCTCTCTATGTATTAATATACACTATCAGCGGCTGCAGGGAACTAGGGTTCCCCCGTTTCCGTTCCTTTCTCCGCTTCTTCCCCGGCAGAGCGATCCTCCTCCTCGATTTCCCGTTCGATTCTCCTCATGTAGCGCACCGAACTGTCCCGGATGTCCCTGAGCTGCTGCACCAGCCGGCCCAACCGGCGAAAGAGCTTGGGAAGATCCTTCGGATTGATGAAGATGATGGCCACCAGGAAGATGATCAAGATTTCGACAAAACCAAGCCCGAACACCGGCTCTTCTCCTCCCCGCCCTAAAGCTGACCCTTTCCGAAGTTGAAGATCCTGGCGATCAAAATCGTCAGAAAAAACAGCCCGACCAGGGGCAGGGCTATGCTGATCTGGGAGACGAAATCCGGCGGCGTGACGATGGCGGACAGCACGAAGATGCCGATCACGACGAACCTGCTTGCCTTCAGCAGCGCCCTGCGGCTCAACACGTTCATGATCATCAGGATCTCCAGGATGACCGGCAGCTGGAAGAGAATGACCGTGATCATGAGAAACTGGAAGATCACGAAGATGTTCTTCCCGTAGTTCAGAAGGAGTCCCACATCCTCGGGGATGAATCCGGAGCTGCTGAGGAATCCGATCGAAATGGGTATGACGTTGAAATACCCGTAGTAGAAGCTGAACACGATCAGGCAGAAGCTGACGATCAGCGATATCAGTATGATTTTTTTCTCTCGCGCGGTGAGACCGGGAAGAACGAACTTGATGATGTTGAACACGTGGACCGGGAGGGACAGCACGATCCCCGCCAGGATGGCGACTTTCAGCCGTACCAGGAATCCTTCGAAGATCGTATTGATAAATAAGATGTCATCCCGGATCGACAGGGCTTCGATCTCCCGGAAGGGTTTGAACAAGAAGGCCACGATATAATCGAAGAAGATGTAGGAGACGATGGCCGCGCAGAGGATCGCGATCATGGAGACGATGATCCGTTTGCGCAGCTCCCTGAGATGATCGATAAAGGACATCTCCCCCTGGGGATCCTTTTGCACTCCGTTTTTTTGCCTTTTCGTAGACACTCTATATCTCAAACCCGATGGAGTTCACCAGCCCAATGAACCCAATTGATGTTCTGGTTACGAGCCGAGCGGGCCAGTCTCTTATCCGCGGTCCAAAGCTCGGCATTGGCATGCTCCGCGGCAGCCAGGTAGAATCCCTCGTACGCTTTGGCTTGGTTGAGCCGCTGTGCCCAACGGAACGCAGACCTGCAATGCTCGCTTGTCTCGTGGATGATGTCTACATCCAGATCCAATAGATCGGCTAATGCGGTTGTCCCTTCCTCTACGGTAAGTAGGCCACCGTGAACGAGTCTGCGGATGGCTGAAGTGCTTTCCGCGAGATAGAGGCTGGGTGAGAGCAGCTGGACGCCCTTTCGTCGCCACCCCGTGATCAGCCTCAGTGTGTCGATGGGCGCTTCCGCAGGAATGACTGCCCAAACCGCCAAGCCAGCATCAATCACCAGACTGTCGACCTGATTCGACGATAATTCCATTCCGTTCGTCTCTGTTTTCCTCGATGATTTTCACGATATCGACTGCAACAGGCCGACCCTTGCGTTTGTCCAACAACGCCTTTTTATGATCCCGGATGCGGTCAATTACAGCCATGTGTTGGCGAACAAGCCTGTCTTGTTCCTCCTTCAGCCTGACCAGCTGGTTGTTGATCATTTCCCGCACCACGGAAGATATGCTCCGTCCCTGACGTTTTGCGAGTTCCCGCAGCGCTCGATGTTGCTGCGGATCGAGCAGTATTTGAGCCCTGTGCATGATACGACAATACCTCCACATACACAATTATACACATACACATACACATGTGTCAACTATCACATTCACCTCATGCTTCCTTCCTTCTCTCTCGATTGGTATATTGTCTCTGAAGCTCCTATGAAGATACTTGCCGTGTCCGATTTTATCGAGCCCCTGCACTGCGATTTGTTGGAAAGCAGCACCCTGTCGGATGTCGAGCTGATCCTTTCCTGCGGAGACCTTCCCCCCGATTACCTTTCGGCCCTCAGCAAGGCCTTCGGCGCTCCCCTGTACTACATCAGGGGAAATCACGACATCCGCTACGAATCGAGCCCGCCGAAGAACTGTTTCGACATCCACGCCCAGGTGGTCTCATTCGGGGAAAGAACGATCCTTGGGTTGGGGGGTTCCCACTGGTACAATGGCAGACCTCTTCAATACACCGAAGCCCAGATGCGTCAGATAGTCCGCTTCCTGCGGCTGCGGCTGCGCAGATACGCTGGTCTGGACATAGTCGTTGCCCATGCCCCTCCTCGCCACATTCACGACGCTGAGGATCCCTGCCACAGGGGATTTCAGGTCTTCAGACGCCTGATCGACCGCTACCAGCCCAAATACTTCCTCCACGGCCACATCCATCGCCGCTTCGACGACCCTGGGCAGCGAATTACCCGAATCGGTCAGACCCGGGTAATCAACTGCTCGGGGTACTATATCTTCGAGTACGACCATGAGTAAAAACGCTCCCCGGGAAAAATCAAACAAGACGTCGACACCCAAGACCCGGACCGTCAGGCGCTTCCGGGACGAACAGAAGAAAGAGGGGGCGTACGAGTACAAAGATCGGGGCCAACAGACTGTGAAGCTCTCCAATATCGTGGGTAGCGTGAACCGCTATCTGGATTTCGACAGCAAGTTTCGGCTGAAGAAAGACAGACCGCAGGAGCGGCTTCAGGTCATACGTGCCATCATGATGCGGGGCAAGCCCCTGCCGCCGGTGGATCTGTACAAGATCAAAGACAGCTATTTCGTGCTGGACGGAAATCACCGCATCGCCGTGGCCAAGGAACGGGGTTTCAAAGAGATCAACGCCCGGGTCGTGGAGTTTCTACCCTCCAGGGGCACGGCGGAGAATATCCTCTATCGGGACAAGACCGAGTTTGAGGACAAGACAGGATTGCGGCAATCCATCGAACTGACGGAGCCGGGCCAGTACCGCAACCTTCTGCGGCAGATCACCCAGCACCGGAAGTTTCTCTCGGACCAAGCCGAATCAGATTTGCCCTTGAAAGAGGCGGCTGAGGACTGGTATAAAACCATCTATCGGCCGTTGACGGCGATAGTGGAAAAAGCGGGATTGTTGGATTCTTTTCCGGGGCGTACCGCCTCGGATCTGTACGCCTACATATCGGTACACCAGTGGGAGCGCGACCATTCCCGGTCCTTCGGCTCCAAGATCGACAGGAGCATCACCCGCAGCATGGAGGAGTTTCGTCAAAACATGAAAGACACAAAAGAGAAAGACTATCCGGAGATGCTCCGGGAGATCACCGTATTCGTACTGATCAATATCACCGCCAAGAAGGAGACTCAGATCCTCGAGCGGGTATTCGCCCTGGAGGAGGTGAAGGAGGTGCATTCGGTTCACGGCAGTATCGACGTGATCGCCAAACTCGTCCTCACACGGGACCTGGTATCATCGGACGCCGAAGTGATCAGCCGCTACGTTCAGAAGAACATCCGCCACATACCCGGCGTGTTGAGCACCCAGACCTTGATACCCGGCATTTCGAAGATCAAGGAGAGCTGAAATGCCCCCGGTGATCGACAAGAAACTGTGCAACTGCTGCGGCATCTGCTACGACATCTGCCCCCAGGACGTCTTTTACTTCGACAGAGGCCGAAAAGAAGTGCCCGCAATCCCATACCCGCAGGAGTGCTGGTACTGCGGTGCCTGCGTGGTCGACTGTCCCAAGGGGGCTGTTTCCCTCGATCTTCCCCTGCCGCTTCACATCGTGCCCTCCCCGGCACTGTACGGACCTCCGGGCCCGGAGGAGGAGGAGGAAGCGCTCTGGCGAGCTGCTGATTTCTCCCGCTCGATCGAACGGGACTCAACCGGAGGCAACCCAGGCGGGGGCAACACCGCCTCTTCCGGTCGCAAAGGGGAGAAGGAGTCATGAAGCACGTAGAGGTTGAGGAACACAGCTGCGACATCTGCGTGGTGGGCGGAGGACTGGCCGGATGCATGGCTGCACTCCGAGCCGCAGAGCTGAACAGTGATGTAGTCCTGGTGGACAAATCCAACCCGGAGCGTTCCGGATGCGCCGGCACCGGGCTGGACCACATCTGGGGCTACTTTCCCGAGGTCCAGAGCCGTGAAGGAGTGAGCCTGGAGCAGATGGTCGAGGATCACGCGGAAAACGTGGCCCAAGGACTGGTGAACAGGCGGATGCTGCACTACATTGCCGCCACCAGCTACGACCGGATTCTCGACCTGGAACGCTTCGGAGCCAGGATCCGCTTTGAAGACTCCACCCTGCCGGGGGGGCTGCGGCTCCAGTACCAGATGCACTCCTGCCGCAACACCCTCCACTTCGAGGGTCGGGATATCAAGCGCATCCTGACCAAGGCCGTGCGCAAATCCGGGGCCCGCATCATCGACAGGGTGATGGTCACGGAACTGCTCACCGAGAACGGAGAGATCGCCGGAGTTGTCGGCTACGGAACCCGGGACGGGAAGATCCATCGGATCCGGGCCAAGGCTGTGATCATGACCACGGGAAGGGTCAACCGCCTGTACAAGCCCTTCCCGGGGCTGACCTTTGCCATCCGCATGCCCCCGGCCCTGACAGGGGACGGCAAGGCGGCCATGTTCCGGGCGGGAGTCGAGCTGATCAACATGGAGTTCCTCTCCATTCCCGGGCGCTGGTCCTCCAGGAACCTGATCCGGGGAGGCGGGCTGCCCACCGGCTCCTATCAGCCCCCCGGAGTGGGCGTGAACGCCCTGGGGGAGGTGATCCGCCGGCGCAACCACGACGTGGGCGGCAAGACCGTGTACGGCACCGCCAAGACCTTCGCCACGGGCAAGAGCTTCCAGGGCGAGCTGGAGGCGGGGCGGGGGCCGATCTACGCCGACATGTCCTGGGGCAGCGAGGAGGATCAACGCTACATGCTCTGGGCGGTCGAGAATGAAGGCCTGGGACCTGGTTTTCTCCACATAATGGAACGCTACGGCCTGGATTTCCGCAAACACAAGATCGAGCTGTGGCCGATAGAGCCGGAACACTCCGCCGCCGCGGCTGGCGGACCGATCGTCGACGAAACTTGCCAGACCACTCTGCCGGGGCTGTACGCGGCCGGAGACGAAGCCGGGGGTATTCCGGGCAGTGTGGCCCCCGGAGCCTTCACCATGGGGTATCTGGCCGCGGAGTCGGCGGCTCGGCGAGCTGGTCATGCCGGGGCGGCGGCCCAGGGCAAGGGGGATGATGAGCTGATAGCCTTCTGCAGTGAGATCCTCAATCGCTCCGTCGGGGATCCCTGGGAGGACGCCCAGCGGGCGATCCACAATCACATGAGCGACTACAACATCCACTTCCGCTCTGAGACCATGGCCCGGCGGGGACTGGAATGTCTCGACTACCTGGAAAACACCATGCGTTTGACCGCGGCGAACCCTCATGAGCTGACCCACTGCCTGGAGATTCGCAATCTGATCGAATGCGGCAAGATCATCTTCCGCTCCACGATCGAACGTAAAGAAAGTCGGGGCAAGGTCTTTCAGCGCAAGGACTACCCTCAGCGGGATGACGCGAGCTGGTTCTGCTTCCTCGGCCAGAAGCTGGAAAACGGCCGGGTGCGATTTCAGAAGCACAGCCCCTGAAGATTCCCATCCACACCTGCGCCATTCTCGGCCTGGTCACCAAAGAAGGAGATCGAGATGAAAAACGATTTTTTCGTCCGTGCTCAGCCGCGGGTGACGCTTCTGGAAGAGAGCCAGAAGGAGGAGATCCACCGCTCCAGCCTCCGGCTTCTGCAGAGAAACGGGGTCATCGTGCACGAACCGCAGGCCCTGGAGCTGCTCGAAGCGGCGGGCTGCAGCGTGGAGAGTCAGCGGGTATTCATCCCGGAGCGGGTGGTGCAGCGGGCGATCTCAACCGTTCCGGAAACTATCGAAATCTACGATCGAAGGGGACGACCCTCCATGTCTCTGGAGGAACGGAAGGCACATTTTGGGACCGGCTCGGATACCCCGAACGTCATCGACTTCCAGACCGGCAAACGCCGTCCCGCCGTGCTGGAGGATGTAATACGGGCCGCCCGGCTGGCGGACGGCCTCCCGAACGTGGACTTCGTCATGAGCCTGGGATTGGCCGGGGACTGCCCGGTAGAGCGCACCGATCGCTATCATTTCGCCGCCATGATGGAGAACTCCAGCAAACCGATCATGTTCACAGCCTGGAGCCTGGAGGGCCTGCAGGACATCTACGAGATGGCTGCGATCGCGGC
>Ga0180438_10006721_pt1 | contig 15457 bp, 16 predicted proteins | sample SS_ome_12_FD_132455 | JGI IMG/M metagenome (GOLD analysis project Ga0180438, IMG submission 132455) | Hypersaline lake sediment archaeal communities from the Salton Sea, California, USA - SS_3_D_2 metaG | ecosystem: Environmental > Aquatic > Non-marine Saline and Alkaline > Hypersaline >...
TCTCGCCGTGATCGATGATACGAACGTGGATGTAGACAGGACCGAACTCTGAGAGCTCGACGGCTTTCAGGGCTATCTTCTCATTGCGCTCTGGGTTGAAGGTGATGGCCTTGTCATAGACGGTTCGGTAATTATCTCTGGCGCTGAACATTACAGGGTTCACTCTAATTGCATGGATGTGGGGTGTTGCGAGGTATCCGCGTCGAATGAGATCGCTTGTGGAGATGTTATAGGTTATTGGACCTGCTCCAGCGTAGATCATTAGTTCTTTGCCGTCTTCTCTCCGAATGGTTGCCGACAGACCGATGACGTATTCGCTCTTCGTGTTGTTAGAAATCTCAAAGTAGGTTTCGGCGGCGACATGATGAATTTCATCGCCTATCATCAGGCCGAATTCGTGGAAGAGGCTCTTTGGGAGTCTGGTGGCGCTCTGTATCATTGCAATAGTAATGGGCTTTATATCAAGGTGGCTGTCGCCGATGACGCCGACCGGACACGATTTGTGCTCACACTTGCCGGTCCGCTTCTTCTTGATGCTCGGGCACTTCTTACATTCCTTGAACAAGAGGTGTTGCCGGTAGGTCCGTGCTGTCTGGTAGAGCAACTCTTTCTTATGGACATAGAACACGGTCGGGACACCAAGCTTCTTGGTGATGAATACACCCACTAATGTCTTTCCGGCACCCGTGGGAAGCTGGATGACACACCGTTTCTTTTCAATGGCTTTTTCCACAGCGGCTTGCTGATAGTCACGAAGTTCTATGTCGGTCTCGATATGCATCTTTGGGAAGGTTCGGAAGATCCTGTTGTCTATGACATCGTAGTCGATTTCTTTCAGGAGGAGCATCATCTCAACATTGTCAAGCAGACCAATCGGAAAGGTGTGCTCGCGGAAGTTATATAGCCGTGTGAAGCCGTCCCAGTTTCCTTCCTTGAACTTGTCTGTTCTTTCGAAGTTCCTGGCACGGAACCGGGTGGCTCTGTCGATCATATTATGGATTTTCGGATTGGCCTGAAGGACGGCCACCTGGTTCTCTTCCAAGACTAACTTCACACGGGCCATATCATTCCTCAGTGTTCTTCTTTATATGTTCGTGGGTCTTCTTGATGGCTTCGAAGGTGTTTTCCCACCCATCGAACCGGTGGGCGAGATCGTCGACGTAGATCATAGCACGGGGTTTGTCCATTATGAGATCGTCGTAGGGAATCTCATGCTTCTTTAGCCATTCTTCGGTGACTGCACGCTCTTCTTCGCAACGACCGGTCATGATGACGATGGTAAGCCCCATGTCTCGACACTGTTGGAGCTTTTCTCGGGCTCCTATCATCGGAGGGCAGCTCATCCGACGAAGCTTCTTGTGGTTGGCTGGATAGTTATCATAACCATCGCACTCTACACTGCAATTCCTGAAATCGACGAGAACTCCGTCCATATCGATGCATATGGTCCTTCGAAGGTCCTGTCCTACGCCTTTGACAAACGTCATGTATTATCTCCTTATATCAGGTGTTTTGATCTGTGCTTCGATTCTTTCATTCGGTATTCGCAGTAGGGGCATTTGGTGCAACTCCAGAGCTGGAGTTTTTTCCAGATCCCGTGGGCGAACACCTGGGATTCGACACCTTCCTTGACCATATCTCCATCGCATCGGAGGCATTTGACGGTTTCGAGGGTATCTTGTGTCAGGTGCTCACCTAATCTTTTTTCTGATTTGTTCGGTTCATTAGTATCAGATTCTTTTCGATGACTTCGGCATTATCCAGCGCAAGGGGGAGCAGTGCTTTTTCAAGAACAATAACATCCTGCTGCAGCCAGAAAGTTCCGTCAGCATCCTTATAGACAACATCAGAGATACTCTCGACGAATCTGGCCGAGCATTCTTCCATTTCTTCGGTTTTGTCTTTAAACTCTTTCATATCCTTTACTGGTTCGTGCCAAAACACAGGCATGTTGAATTTAGGTGCGGCCATTATCATTCCTCCCGTTCTTCATATTCTTTCTCGACAGTGGTGAAGTCAAAGTTACCAAGGTCGTGGGCTATATTTTCAAGCTCTTCCTTTATCTTGTTTTCTCGGGGAATCCATTTGTTGTAAACATCCATGTCTATATATTCTTCAAGCGCTTCCCGAACGATCGCGTCGAGGGTGGGCGGGTCCAGGGAGTCGACTTCCCAAGACTTGCGGCCATACTTCTGGGCGTATTTCTTGAACCTGGAATCGTTAACCTTGGCCGGGTCCGGCGCCAGGGAATGATCGTCTATCTGGTCCATCGTAAGGGCAATGCGACGGAACTCAACATCTGCCCAGAACTGCTTCAGACGTGCCGAGATGTCGCGGTCCATATCAAGTCCAGATGGGTCGTGATCACCGAGGTAGATAATAACCGGGCTCTGATAGTGGTTGATCTTGCTTTCGGTGTGCTCCGCTGAGATGAAACGATGAGATGCGCGATACATAGCAGATGCTGAAGAGTAGCCACGGTTTATGACGAGTGGGACGTGATATTGATTGGCGATGGGTTCCAGAACTTCAGCAAGTGCGTCTTTCTCGGTCCAGAGCTCGACGTAGTAGTCCTGATCACAGTGCCGGGGCAGCCGGAAGGATCGGATTGCGGATTCAATGAGATGTTTTGCACCATCGAACTCAGACTTAATATAAGGCCGTCTGATGCGATCAACGATAATATCCCAATCTACCAGGCCCGCGAGCCGAGCGTTCGTTAGGAGCTCTGATAGGCTCTTGTAGTAGCGTGCTTCGTTCTCGAAGACCTTGTCGGACACCAGACGGTAGTATAATTGCCTGAGCGTGAGTCTATATCCCCTATCCTGGTATTGCTTGACGAGTATCTGGATGTAGGAGAGAAGCTCCCTGTTCTTTTGCGTGAACCGTTTCTTGACGTATTGCTGTTTCATTCTATACCTCTACACCAAGCTTCTTGTAATGTTCTTCGATGTCATCGGGCACGGTGAGATTAAAGGCGTAGGCGGCCGAGAGAGCTACATCTGCGGGGGGGACATATCGCTGAGTTTTCGATTTGGGGGCGAGGACCAGGTCTCCACTATTCTGTAGAGACAAGAGTTTTTCGGTTGTTATTGGACTGACTTCACCCGGAAAGAGAGTTAGTTCACCATCGTCTGTTGCATATGCTATTCGGGGGACACCGTAGTAGGACGTGTTTTGTTCTCCCCTGCGAATCAGCCGTCCGATACCGACCTCTCCTGGGAAGGTGGTGATCTCTGCCCGAGGGGGGCGTATCACCATGAACAGACCAGTGAGGTCGTCATCAAGTCCGTTGATCATCCGGCGGATTGTTTCTGCATCATTGTAGAGGAGAAAGTCATCTGGCGGGCCCCATTTTGACAGCAGCGCACTGCGGATCTCGTCCCAGCTATTTGTTCCGTGAAACTTCAGGGTCTCTTGTTTGGTCAACCACACAGTCTCGGATCGTGATAGAGTGTTGAAGTCGGGTCCTTCAAACATAGAGGTTTTTATGGTCTTCCATGACACATCCGAGGCTTCTTTTAGGAGATCCTCACAGACGGGGGCCAGCGGGTTGTTTCGGACGCGGTGTATTCGGCCTTCGCTACCGGCCTGAGCAATGGTCTTGTCCAGCTGGAGGGTAGCGAGCACAGGAAGTCCGAGAATATCTATATCTTCGGGTTTGCCGAAGACTTCTCCCGACATGTTCTTGATGATGCCAGCGATGGGGATGTTCGTCGTCATAAACACCTTGGTGGCTCGGAGAGCGTCTTCTTCTGACAGCTTGTTGGGCTGCGTGACGAGAATGAAGGAGCTCGGGTTCAATTTGGTGCACACCTCCAGATGGATATCGCTGGTTCCTGGAGGCATATCCATTATGCATACGTCTGGATCCAGGTCTGTGACCTTCTTAGCGAGGCTGTTGAGGACTTTCCGAACAACCTTGCCGGTATAGGTAATGGGAGAGGTCGTGTCGAAACCAATCGAGAACAGATGAAGCTTCTTTCGTGGTTGTTGCTCTCCACCAAACATCACCGGAACGGAGGGGGTGTTGATGTCCATATCGAGCAGAGCAACTGTGTGCTTCCTTGCGAGAGCACAGGCTAATAGTGCTGCGATGGTGGACTTACCTACACCTCCTTTACCGGAGAAGACGGCGATTGCTTTCAGGTGCTCACCTCCCACGAAGAATCAGAGATCGGCGAGGAGATCCGTCATGTGTTTTTTATCGAACTCAACACCGAACTTTTGGGTCTTGATAGTGGAGATGATGGTTCCATCCTGGAAGTTACGGCTCCTGAAGGCTTTGATGATGCGTTTGGAGATCTTACCTTCTTCGTCCCTGGGGGCGTAGATGTAGAAGATTTCCTTACACATGAACATCACTTTGTCGCCGACGGGAGCAAGAGCGTTTCTATCTCCCATAGTGGAGATCGGCTGTGCCGTCAACAAGACGATGGTTTCTCGCTTTGTGATGCACTCCTCAGAAAGACGGTAGACCATACCCTGGAGTTGCTGAAGAATGGATCCTTTGCTATGCATATCAAGGCTGGCCCACTTACCGGTGATGGCGAGTGTAGCCGAATCGACGATGACGAGATCGTATCCCTTAATGTCATCTTTCTTGAGATTGTAGAGCTTGCGCCAGTTTGGGATGAGCTGGTATGTAACACCAGCCTCTTTCAGAATCTCTTTATCGCTCCGGGAGAAGTTGGCTTCGTGGTCGATGTATTTGACCTTCTTACCTTCTTTGGCGCATTCATATGCGATCTGTTCACAAGCCTTGGTCTTTCCGGCTCCGGTATCTGCAAAGATGAGCGCAGTGTTATAGTCGATGACCGCTTGGAGCCATTCCCACATCAAGAACTTGCCTTTCTTGGCAGGAGCCTTCTTTGTGCTTGCCGACTTCTTGGGAGGGGCTTTCTTCTTCGGAGTCTCGGTCGGAGGCTCTTCTGGGGCGCCATTCTCTTCGAGTTCAGCGAGCATCGCTGCTTCGTCTATTTCTGGTTGCGTTTCCATCTGATCACCCTAAAAAAAGAGATGAGACCGCTCACTCGGAGCGGTCTCTCTGGACCCGGCCGATGAGAGCTGCAACGAGCTCGTCGGTCAGGTTTTCGGGAAGAATAGCAGCACTTCGGACGTCCTCAACGGTGAGGTCGTCTTTGCCAAGGGTTTCCATCAGGTCGGCGACGGCTAACTTGTAGCCCTCGACCGGTGTTGCTGGCTTGGCGGCTTCTTTCTTCTCCTCTTTGGGTTCCTCCTTCTTTTCCTTCGGCTTGGCCTTTGATTTGGCCTTCGGTTTCTCCTTGGGCTTCTCCTCGGGCTCCGCTTCGGGTTCCTCGGGGGTCTCCTCCTCGTCTTCCTGGGCGGGCTCTTCTTCCGGGGTTTCCTCTTCGGGTTCCTCGGGGGTCTCCTCGGGAGCTTCGTCCACGTTGTCGAGGGTGATCTGCTTCATCGCGTCCTTGGGTATGAAGATCGCAGTGGCGTCGATGTCGACATACCGGGCATCTTCCTCGGCGATTCTGCACCGCCTGACGCAGCCGACTGCCAAGATTTTCAGGTCAACGAGGGTGACGAGAGCTTCCTGGATGTCGCATCCGGTCTCGGTGTCGCCCTTGAGGATCTCGGTGAAGTCGTCGGGCCAGGAGATGAGCATCTTGGCGAGCCTGGTGGGGCTTAGGTTGATGTTCACACCCACACCTTCTTCGGACTTCAGCCTAAGACGCATGCAGGGTTGTTCGTTTACCCAGAGGGGCTGGTCGCCCTCGCGGACGGCAGTGCCTTCTTCGCTGGTTCCCCAATCGGGCATCTCTTCGACTCCTCCGATTTCACCTTCAAGAGCGACGATATCGTAGAGATAGTCTTCGTCGATCTCCTCGGGCTTGTAGATCTTGATGCCGCTCTTGGCGATGTCATCGTAGTCCTTGAGTGCACCTTCCTTCAGCACTTTGACCTTGCGCACGGTCTGGTTTTCCCTTACGTCGCCGTTCGGGAGAACGGTCTCGGATCTCTCGACCTCGAGCTCGCAGCCATCGCCGTGGTTGGCGTGCTTGAAGTGGCCCCATTGGGTGGCTTCAGTCAGGAAGATCTCAGGCTGTCCTTCATCGTCGGTGTCCGTGACGAGGCAGGAAATAAACTGGGTCCTGCTTTCCTCGAGGCTGATGCCCTTGTAGACGAAATCTCGGCCTCCCAGGGGAATGGCCTTCCAGATTTCACGTTCGCGGGCTTTGTCAACGCCCTTTCGCTTGTTTGCTATCCGATGAAGGGCTACGGCCACACTATACTTCTTGTTGGCTTCGTATTCCTCATCGGTTATGTCCTGTATGCCATACTTGGCACCTTCTTTTTCCAGTGTTTTCTTATCCAATGTCATGGATATCACCTCCACTTCGCTTATACTTCGCTTCGCTTTTTCCACGTATGATTATATCATACTTGGTATCCTTGTATATCGACGATGGTATATATAATTTACCATCCATCAAATATATTATCATGTTTATCGGTGATCGGGAATTTTTGAATCTCTTTCTGTGGGATCTCCAGGGTGCTCCAATCGAATTCCTTCACCCTGGGGTCCACGACCAGTATGTGCTTGCCAAATTCCATCCTGACCGCGAGGATCCGCATCCAGCACTTCTCGCAGCCTTCTTTCCACCGTTCGCGCTCCATATGGGCAAGACACAAGCGTCGATACAGCTCGGGCAGGTAGCACGTATCATCATCCTTGGCTTTCTTGGGTATGTAAGTTATCTCTTCGCCTGGAAACAGGTGCTCACCTCCTCTTGCGGAACATTGCTATAGTTCCTATATCTGTATCATGTTTGGTTATGGATAGGTTGCCGGTCAGGAAGGGGTGCTTTGTCCCGAGATATATCCGGTCCGTGAGCTTCTTGAAGATATGCAGCCACCAGAGCTTGCGATCTCGATAGTATACATAGGGGCGTGCTTCATAGGTGGCTTCGATGGATTCGTTAACGAGTTCACGGATGGATCCTTCACCTTCTGGTTCCGGGAACAGGGACAAGACCGTCTCTTCTTCTGCAGTTGCTCTTATCTTGTAATGTTCAAACCGACTCCCAGTATCTTTGATTCTGGCGAATGCTCGACTGCCCCATACGAACGTTACGGCCATACCGACTCCCTCATAGAACTTTATAATATCTCTTATCTCTTTACCGAGGTTCAGAGAGGACTGACACTCAATAGCTACGTTATGGTGTGGGAGGTAGATGTCGACGAGGGTGTTGCCGACGGGGTGGTCGATGAGTGGCTGGAGAGCGTGTAGTTCATGGGCAATGAAGAGCTTCATCGAAATATGCTCGACGGTCTCGCGCTCGACATAGTCGTGACAGGGTGTCTCCTTGTGGACGAAGCACTGCATCTCTTTTTGGATGGGGATATATTGCTCAAGATTTTGGGTGTATGCAGTGGTTCGCTTACGTTTTGGTTTTCCCTCCTGGAGCACCCTGGGATATACCGGGGCTCCGCAGAGCTGACAGTAATAGACACTCCCAAAATCGTTGCGTTGTGTAACGAGAGTGCGCTCTAAATCTCCATTGAGTGCGACTATTATACTACCACCTCCTCTATTCTAATTTCAGGTCTTCCAAGGTTTTCTTTATGAACTTCATTGAAAGACGACTTTTTTCTTGTATGGCCTTGGGGGTCATACCATATTTGTGGAGAACCAGGACCTTTATCTGATTTGGGCTAAGGATCTGTCCTGTGTTCAACCAGTAATCGGCAACGATAACATGGGCGTCATCGATGTCCTTTATGGTGGGCATCTCTAATATCTGTGGTTGGCCGACGCATCCTTTAAGCAGCTGCTCCATCTGAGCTTTCTTAATGCCATATGCATACACTACTGACAGCGTCTGTGCGAGAGGATCCTTGACACGGCCTATGGTCTGGAAATAACTGTTCCTGGCATTAATTTTCCAGATGCGCTCGGATAGTTTCCGGTCTCCACAGAGGTTGACTGAGAGCCAGTCGTAGGCATTCTTCGGAGCATAAGGATGACTGACAGTCAGCATGGAGCGGAGACGACAGGCAACTCCAATTGTCTTATTGGAACGCTGATAGGTGACGTTATCAGCGGGTATCTTCGGAAGGGTGTCGATAAAGTCCTGGCGTGTCCTGGAGTTCGACGTTGCGACCATGAAACCACCAGTATGATACTGTTGGATGGGCTCGGTATACTTGACAAGCCGGGATTTACCAGATTCTGTAAACACATGAGGGGCGTGACGCGCTGCGTGTCACAAATGATGAGCTGAGTTTTAGCGGTGTTGAGCGGATCGTTGATGCCCATTTCCTCGAGATCGTCGCCGAAGATATCAGCGAGGTTCTGATGAGGCATGGTAGCGTCAGTAATCACAACCTGACCTTCGTAGTCTTCGAGCCACTCGACGATCTCCCTGTTCTTTGGCGGCACAACGAAGGTGATGTTTATCTTATATTCCATTGTCTGCGTCTTGGATATATACCACTTATCTTCACACATTATTGAGAGCGCATCATAGATGGCTCCGACGTCGTTGCCGGACAACAGCGCGTAGCTATATAGTTGGTTGAGATAGATGATCATGTTCAATTTGAGCCGTGCCTGTTCTTCTTCTGTGAGTGGGCAGGGGATCTCTTCACCGTCTTTGTATTTGGACGCATCGTCAAACCTGTCGAGGAATATTGATATGTAAGTGTTGAGCTGTTGAATAGTCTCGCCTGTTTCAACCCACTGCAGGAAAGTCTTCATTTGCTTGTGGAGGACACTCGTGAACGAGTAAGTAAGATCCTTTCGTCGATGTTTGGCATAGAGTGGTATTTCAAGGAATGATGATTCAACAAATTGAGATATCTCATCGAATACAATGATATCATATTCCTTGATGTCTTTCAGCAACTCGATAGACTCTTCTGCGGGTGTGTTCAGAATGGCAAATAGCTTAGCATAAGTAGTGAAGCCAGCATCGTATTCTTTTCTCTGCTCTCGGTAGGTAGAGTGTGCACAGGTGGCGTTTTCAAGATCGGATTCTATCAACGGCTTGTGCTTTTTTGGAATGACTATGGTGCCGTTATATGGACATCTGGTGCAATCTTCTCTCGGGATGGGTATGCTAACATTGAGCTCTGTGCCGTGATCCTTCTCCCAATCATCAAACTCCTGTCTCCGTTTCAGGCAATACTTGTGGTTTGCGGATATTACGAATCCCCGTATGAAAATTCCACGCTTCTCTTCTGCCAGACAGATGGTATCGGAAAAGGTATCTTCGGCGATGGAAGTCCGCGGAACAAGGAATAGTATCTTAAGACCGAGCTCGGCGGCACTGATGGTCATTGCGGTCGTGAATCCGGCTCGGGTTGTTTTGGGAGCGAGGACCTTCTTTTTACCCGAGAGTATTATGTCTCGACAGGCTTGATACACATCTTCGAATTCCTCTACTCTGGTCAGATTCTCATGCTGAGGCTCGGGATCCAGTTGCGTGGGGTGTCTACGGCCACAGGGGTAGTCACAGCAGAACTTATTCGAATCGGTCTCCTGCCAATACTCGCATCGACAGTTGTATTTTCGGTTGAACCAGTAGTCAACTTGGTATTCAAGTATGCCCTTGTTGGCGTTATCTGCATCGTCGTTAATGTGGTGGTAGAAGAAGTATGCAATTTGGGCCCGGTCGTATCCCATGCATGCGAAGGCAGTCACAAGGTTTGCTCTGAGCCAATAGGTTCCATTGATAGACACAGATGCTTCATAGCAGCGCTGGAGACAGGGGACAGCGAGAATGCGGTCATACATCTCCCGGCACATTGCGTCGAGCTCTGGGGTCGGCGCCGGTATTTTGAAGCGGACGCGCTTGTGGATCCGGGGTATCTTGATGTTGATTGGACCCGGCTGTTGCGGGTCGCTTATATCCGCGATATCGATGATGCGCTCGTGGGGGGTTCTTTTCAGCCTCTTGATGAGATTGCATGCCCGCTCAACATCTTCAGTGGTGTGGGGTTGGTCTCGGTCGTGACGCATTATCTGCGCAACAGTCATCGGAAGCTCCATTCGGTCTTCGTATTTTGGGTGGCGGGAGAAAGGGGCCTTGATCATCTTTCCGTCGCCGACGGCAGTGAGGAACTCAACTATTGTGCAGGGCTGGTTGTTCTCTGGGTTGGAATGGTCCATTATGGGCTTGGACGGATCGTAGGGATCCTGTTCATCGAAGTATGCCCACTCTCCATCGGTGAGACGGACAAAGCCAATGGTTCGGCCATCGGATGTGGTCTTATTCACGTCCTGGGCACACATCTCGAGAACGACGTTCTGAAACTGCTCCATTTCCTTGGTGTGGATAGGAGCTGTCGGAAAGAACTCCAGATGATAGCCCTTCCCACCGCTGTCGGCAGGAAGGTAAGTTACGTGGAGCTCGTCGTGCTTCTTAGCGATGATCTCGAGCGGAACCTTGGCTTTGTCCGGGTGGTCGCCGTTATCGAAGTCGTAAATCCCAAACGACTGGAAATTGTTGAAGGAAGTGCCGTCATGATTCGACACGGAAAATACAATGGGCCATTTCTTTATGATAATCTTGAATGCATCGGGTCGGAGAAGATCGTGATATCCGTCTCGCTTTCTCCTATACCACCGACCCTTGGCAGGACCGTCTTGAAAAGCAGTTCCCCAACCTCGTGGCAAATTGAATAGGGAAGACACGCGGGAGAGAGTTTCCTCGTCTACGTGTTTAACAAGGTCCTGATAGCTCATACGATACCTCTATACCAAACTCATCACAAACACTGTCCTTGGTGCTGAGCGGCAAAAAGGTTTAAATCATCAACGGAGTTTGCGAGCATGGGACTTCCTATATAGTATTAGAGTGGGATATACTTTTTCGTGCGCACCTATTCGGAATTATCTTCAATGACCTCTGCGTTCTGCAGTTCCTTGATGTGTTTTCCGAGCTCCAGATATCCCTCTAATTTCTTGCTTATCTTCTTATCTGGTTTTTCTGGATCTTCCAACGCTGCTTCGTTTTCCGGTTTACTGATTTCTTCGTCAGCACGATTGCAATCGAGGCTGGTCGGACCATCTTCACCCACATATGGTTTCCACTCCTCACCGGGCGCATCAGATTTTTCGGACTCCTTTGTATCTGCGTCATCACCATGAGTTTCATTGAAGTCTTCTACAGAGGAGTCCGTTGGTTCTGCCATGCGCATTTCCTCGTCATCGCACTCCTGTTCGGCTCGCAACGTATCCATCTCAGCTTCTGCATCTTCCTCCGTATCCGGCCCCGATTCTTCTTCATCAGTGTTTTGAGAATCTGATTCTGCGAGTTCGGAATCATCGAAGACGGCAGGCTGTATGATGGTCTTCTCGGTGCGTGGAGTGAAACCGCCCTTCGGTTCCTGTAGTTCTGCGTTTTCAGGATGTTCTTGGCACTCGTTTCGGAAAGCGCAGGTGTCGGGATCCTTACAATCTTCGGTTCCAAAGGCAGGGAAACACTCGGGAATGGGCTTGGTCGGATCGTATTGTGGCTGGCCGATATAGAAGTAGGCGGGTTGTTCTTTTTCTCGGCCTTTGTCGTCAGTGGCGATGATTGTCGGACCAACGCTCATGACAGGTTCGAAGTCAAACAGCTTCTTGCGCTCGGGTTGTGGCCCCGGTTCTTTTGGTTTGGGCTTCTTTTCTGATGGTTCGTTATCTTCGTCGCAATCTACCCAATCTTCTTTGAGATCTCCGGGGTGTGGTCGTGGGACACGCGACGGTTTCTGGGCGAAAAGCTCGTTGAATTCCTCAAGGTTTCGATTCAGTATTAGGAGTTGCTCCAAGAGCTCAAGGGCCGTCTCTTCGCTGATCATATTCTCACCAACGCAATCTTGCCCACGAAGGGCTCGTAGATGTCTGCGCTGTTTAACAGCTGCTCGATGCCTTCGTCGACATCTTCACGGTCGTATAGAGCGCAGAGATCTGCTATGACGTCCACGAGAGAAGCGCCGAGTTCTCCATCGGTCTTGTTCCGTATGAGGTCCATAACGAGTTCCTTGAGCTCTGCCATAGCTTCTTCGCTGATCTTGTTTCGCGGAGGGACTTCTTCGGCTTCTGCGGGTGGTGTTTGATATTCTGGGTGCTGACTAATCCATTTTGCCAGAAGAGCTCCCTTGCTCTTAGCGATGGTATCGAGAACAGTATGAAGCTCCTCTTCTTCGCACATTTTTATAAGTGTTTTCAAATCAACCAGTGTATCACCTCCTCAGTTTACATCGGTACATTAGCGATCGTTTTTCGGATGTCTTCCAGAACCTTGGTCATCATATTTATTAGGTCATCTTTGTTCATATTGGGGTCGGCGTTTTCAAGATCAAGTGAGAGCTGATGTAGTCTACCCGATATAAGTGTTATGCTGTCAACACTGGTCTTCAGAGCGTCCATATCATTGGCGAGGGCTGACGGCTTGGTATGTATGCTATGAATCATGTAGACGATCTGTTGGCCGAGCACCGTAGCAATGTGCTTTCGGAAGTCTTCGAAGGACATGGCGTGGTCTTCTGTCCGCTCTTCTCGTTCCCAATCATCCATCGTCTTCTGGGGTTCCAAACCAACTTCAATCTGGCTGAACTTCTTTTCGCAGTATGGGCAGATAATGGGTTTTTCGCTGTTCATTTCTTTGATGCTTTGGAAGTAAACAAACAGGTCTTGTTCAGTCCCAGTGATAACCACATTTATGTCTTTGACCATATTTTCCATGTGTTGTTCGATTTCGTGCCAATTCTGAATATCTTTTATTTCCATATTTACACCTCAGAAGTGCTTTATCTCGTCTTCGATGAATTCTTCAACCGTGCCCATCTTCCAGCGGTGCCACCGACCTTTCTTCTTTTTGAACTGTAGGTCGCACACGGGACATTCCTTTTCACGCTCATCATCCTGGTAGGTCATGTCGATGAGCTCTCCGTGGCACTTGGGACACTTGGTTAACTTAAGACCCAGGGTCTTTATTCCCACGACCATAGCCTCCTGATCTCTTGGGGTCGTCCGGGGTAGGAACCGGTTTGAAAGCGTATATCACCCAGGAGTCGGTGTCGATATCAGATCTGGACACATCGTCTCGTTTGACTGGTATGGCGATGATCGGTTTGCCATCATTAGCCTTCTTATGCTTCACTTTGGTGGGCTCCTCGATGACTGTCCATCCTTTCAGTGCCATCTTCGACGTGCTGCTTTCGAAGACCCGGATAGGCTTCGGTCCATCGATGAGCTTGTCCTTCACGGCTTGCTCAATGGCCAGTGAATTCTTCAGAACGTTGACAACCTTGGTGTGGTCCAGATGGGTGTAATAACCCGTATAAGCTCCAAAGTCTTCGATATGTCCGTTCTTCAGATAGTAGGCAGTTATAGCCTGCCCATCGAAGTCAAAGACGACCGATTCAAGGTTGCCTTCCTTGTCCTGTTCCACGGTGATTTCATAGTGTTGGTTCTTGCTCTTAGCATAACCTTTTTCAAGGGCTCGCTTGAGCAATTCATACCTTGGTCCGGCATCGACTATCATAGCATCACCTCCTCATTTCTCCGTTGGCTCCTTGATTCGAATAACGTCTTTCATCGGTATGGTATAAGTGCCGTCATCTCTTTCAATCACCACTTCATTTTCATCCTTTTTGACAATCTTACCGCGCAGAACTCGGCGCTTGGTCTCGGTATAGATTATCTCGGCTTCTCCTTCTCTTTCAGGCATAGGATCACTTCCTATTTTACATGTTTCGAGTAGTGAATCGTGACGCTGTCATTGGGTGCTTCCTGGGGTTCCGGTTCCTCTGGATATCGTGGCCGCTTGCAATGGTCACAGTGCTCCAGTTCTACGGGAACCCAGCATCCGCAGACGCACTTCCATTCATGTGGGTGCAGCTTGGGATCCCACCTCTTTCTTCGATTCGGCCTCAAGGATTGCTTAGCCAAGTTATCACACCCCCCGGTCCCTGGCCATCACCAGTTCCGGCGGAATGATGGTCGTGTCGTTGAGGATACACATCTCGAAGTTGGTCTTCTTGGTCTTTATCATCTTTGTATTACCAATAACGTAGAGGGAGTCATCACCTCTCTGTGCGAGGCCGAGTATCTTGATGTCCAGACCGTCGACGGTGGTGAAGTAGTTGAAGAACTCGCCCTTGTAGCCAGGGGTATTGTTATACTCATCGTAGTGGACCTCGAGCTCGTCGAAGGTCTTCAATCGGAAGAGGTATTCGATGATGCGGGGCCCCGCGGCGTCGATATCCATCGCCTTGAGCTGATCGCGCATGTTGCGTTCGCTTCTCCGCAGACCCTTGGTGCATATTTGGTAGAACCTCATAAGGATGCGTTCGACGCGCTTCGGCCAAAGACCGTTAGCATTGGACCAGTTGGGCAGAGTAGTCTCTTCGTTTTCCTTGTCCCGAGCGATCAATGCAGCCTGCACAATTTTTGCTTTCGTAATCAGCATGCTGTCGGGGTATACGAGAGCAGGATCCAGAAGAGTATATCCAGGGCGTTTCTTTCCGTCTTCAGTCTTGACCTCTATCTGGAACATACTGTATACACCGGGATCACAAGAGGCGATGGCGATGACTGCGGGCATGATATCGGGGTCACACTTGGCAACCGTCACTGCGAGTTCTATCTCGAGGGGCAGAGAAGCAACCTTTCTGCCGAGCGATGTTAGCTTGAGGGTGTCTTCGTCCTCTATGACCACACCCATTCCAATGAGACGGCGTATGCTTCTGTCGAGATCCCGCTCTTGTAGTGAAGATAGGGTGTCAAGCCTCCTGGGATCAAACTCATACTGCGCACAGACCAGAGCGGCTTGGATAGGAGCAACCTTTTCAAGCGGCGGAGTGATAGCAGTTGGTCGGATGACGGCCCAGGACGGACGCTCTTCATAGTGGCTGGTAGCGAGAGTGCACACACCGGGCTTCACACGGCCGCATCGTCCACGCCTCTGCAGAACTCCGTTATCATCGACGGGGATGTCAGTCACTTGCTTCTCGATACCATTTTCGTAGACGCTGTCTATGCCCTTGTCAATGATAAGAACTTCGTCGAACGGAAGCGTGGCGGAGGTAGCCAGCGAAACCGTGGCAAAGAGAACAGAGGGCTCGTGGTCGTGGACGAAGTCGATGATCTTCTCGATTTTGACATCGGCATGAGCGAACTCAACCGGTAGGTCTGGCATCTTCTCCTGGATGTGGTTGCAGGTCTTCTGAACCTCGGCACGGGTGCAAAGGAAGACAAGTCCGCGCTTGTTTTCTCGGAGCATCCGGTTGGCAAAGGCAGTGATGGTATCTTGGGTCTGGTCGACACTCTGCTTCCTGTCAACGACATAGTAGGCAAGCTGATCTTCTATAGGATAAGCAACACCTTCAGAGTAGTAGAGCTTCAGCCACTGTTTTTGAGACATGCTGTTTATGGCGGTCCCTTTTTCGTCCATCTCTGTGCAGACTGCTTCGATATACTCTGGGCTCA
>Ga0180438_10006722_pt1 | contig 15456 bp, 6 predicted proteins | sample SS_ome_12_FD_132455 | JGI IMG/M metagenome (GOLD analysis project Ga0180438, IMG submission 132455) | Hypersaline lake sediment archaeal communities from the Salton Sea, California, USA - SS_3_D_2 metaG | ecosystem: Environmental > Aquatic > Non-marine Saline and Alkaline > Hypersaline >...
CACCTGCTGCCACTGGGCCAAAACCGCGAGTACGTCGTGGTCCACGACCGCACCGAAGCCGGCCGGAATGTCCAGCGGGCCTGGAGCCTCAGGACGCTGGACGAGCTGGCCACCAACGGTCGGGTGACGAAAAGGGAAGCGGGTTGGGTGGTCTACGACGGGGCCACGGAAGCCACCGTCACGAACCGCATGGCCAACTGCCATGGAGCCATGCACCTGACCGTCGTCTTTCCGGAAAACCCGCTTCTCCAATGGCGCGGCGGGGTGAATTTCGAGGGCATGAGCCCGGAGGGAAACCGATATATACTCCCCACGGGGCGAGGCAACTGCAAGCAAGGGTACGCCCAGAGCGACTTCTGCCGGTACAAGTACGGCGCTGGCAACTTGTTTATCCAGGCTCCGGTGTTCCAACCGCGGCAGAACTACCTGATGGTGATGCAACTGGCCGACGCCGATACCTTCGATCCTGCCAGCAGGTCCGCCGCGGTTCGTCTGGCCGACGCTGAAAATGACGCAGCGCAGTTCGACGAGTGGGTCGTGGTCTTCGCAGCCGAACCGGCCGTGCGAAAGGTCGCCACGTACACGCTGGCCGCCGAGGGGGCCATCCGACACGTCGTGTTGGACATGGAGCCGGGCGTCTACCAGGTGCACAGGGGTTCCATGCCGGTAGCCGAGGGCCTGATTGTCCAGGACCGCGATTTCAGCCTCGGCTTCCGCGCCCCCGGGGCCAAAGGCGATATCTTCACGATTGCCCAGAAGGAGTGAACTCAAATCGGGGGACAGGCACGTCGAACGTCGCAAGTGCCCGTCGACCGGTGAATGAAGGAACAACGCGAGCACCGGAGAAATCCACATGCCCGAGAGAAAGATCGCAGGCCGTGCCGTGTGCGTGGCTTGTGCGTGGGCCGTCCTGGCCGCAACGCTCTTGGCTGGCGAGCCGGGCCAACCAGCCGCCGGGCCGCGGCAGAAAGCCAACCGGAAAACGCGAAGCATCCAACAGCAAGGGCTCCCCGAATCGGACGCGGGCGTCCTCCATGGCGGCTACTGGCTCGATCCGGTGAAGGACGAGCCCGCCGCAACGCTGTACAAAACCTTCTTCAGCGAAACGGTTCAAAAAGACGTCAGCTACCTCGTCTATCTTCCGCCGGACTATGAGACGGAAACGGAACGCCGCTGGCCGGTCGTCTACTGGCTGCACGGCGGCGGTGGGAATCAGCGGACGGGGGACAACTTCGTCGAGCGCCTCGATGCCGCTATCCGTTCCGGTGCAGCGCCGGCGATGATCGCCGTGCTCGTCAACGGGGTCGGCGGCAGCCTGTTCTGTGATTCGATCGACGGGAACGTGCCGGTGGAATCCGTGATCGTCAAGGACCTCATCCCGCACGTCGACGCGGCGTATCGCACGCACGGGACGCGGCGGATGCGGGCCATTGAGGGTTTTTCGATGGGTGGGTTCGGGGCGCTGCACCTGGGATTCAAGTATCCCCATCTGTTCGGCGGCGTCACGGCCCTGGCCCACGCCCCGATTCGCCCCGACAGCGGCTGGCCGAAGGTGGAGCGCGTCTGGCAGCTCGGCCCCTTTGCCGGCAACGTCGACTATTTCGCCGAGAATGATCCCTTTCAACTGGTCGAAAAGAACGCCGAAGCGATCCGGGTGGGGACCCAAACGCGCTTGACCGTTGGCGACGCCGACAATCCGAACACGGTCGCCCGCACCCGCGAGCTGCACGAGAAGATGACCGGCGTCGACCTTCCGTGCCAGCTCATCGTTGTTCCAGGAATCAAGCACAGCTACATGAACCTCTACGCCGAGCTGGGTGATGGGGAGTTCCAGTTCTACCGGAGTCTGTTCTCCGGCCAGGGGACTGAGAGCGACGCGCCTGAAAGCGCAAGGCAACAGGAAGCGGCGTCGATGTGCGGTCTTTACGCCGGCGTCAAGATCCCGGACACCCAGGAGGAAGCCGACCGTCTCGTCGCCGCCCTTCGCGACAACTCGTTTCTCACCGGCGTTTTGCTCTCCGTGCCTTGGCGCGAGATCGAGCCGGCCGAAGGACAGTACGATTGGTCGGGGCTTGACCGGGCGGTCGAGCTGATCCGCAAGGCGGGAAAGCAGTACAAGCTCAAGGTCACGCCGGGCATCTATTCGCCCGACTATATCTACAACGCCGGCGCGGAGCGGTTCGATACGATCATCGCCAACGTGAATCGCGCCAACTACGGCGACGCAACTACGATTCCCGTCCCCTGGGACCCCGGATATCAAAGGCATTTCTCGCGGCTCATTTGCACGCTGGGCAAGCGCTACGCCTCCGACCCCCACTGCGTCGCCGTGACCCTCACGTGCGCCAATTATCAAAGCGCCGAGATGCACCTGCCCCCGCGTCCGGAGGACATGGAAACGTGGAAACGATTCGGCCTCAGCGCCGAGAAGCTACTCGGGGTGTACCAGAAATATCTCGACGAGTGGGCGTGCGCGTTCCCGCGGCAGGTCGTCTGCCTCCACGTTTCCAAGTCGACCGATCTGGAAGGCGCAAGCAAGAACGAGTTTGCCGAGCGGATCATCCGTTACGGATTGGAGAAGTACCCCCGGCGTTTCGCGATTCAGAGCAACGGGCTGAACGGCCGCAAGGAGGCGCCGGCCGCCTCCGACGATCCGCTTTTGTGCTACAGCGACCGCCTGCTCAACGGCTTCCAAAGCTTCGCCGGTTTCGCGTCCACGCCGCAGCGGCAGGGAGGCGTCGAAATGGCGGTCCTCAACTACGTTCGCGGCAATGCCGAATACTGGGAGCTTTGGCAGGCCGACGGCCTGAGCACGGAAACCTGCCGGCAGATTCAAGCTGCCCTCGACGAAGCCACCTCCCTAGGATACGAAGCGTACAGAAAGAAGCTCATCGCGACCGGCCAATACCGCCGGGCCGAAGACGACCCTTGGCCGCGGCTCCGGGAAGAGATGCGCCGGCGCAAGGATGCGGCGCGGGTTCAAACGCAGGGCGGAGGGGCATAGACCCCCGCGGCAGTCACCGGCACTGTTTGAAGAGGATCTGGGTCTGGTCTTTCCCTGGCACGATGATGTCGCCCTGAATCCCTGCCGCATTGGAGACTTCGATATGGGAACGAGGAATCGTCGATGGAGGGCAGTTTTGCTGCCAGCCTGCCTGGTTTTCATTTTGACGGCAAGTGCCGCCAGTGCGCCGGCTGGGGATTCGGTGGCGGCCTTTCCCGGCGCCGAGGGATTCGGCGCGAAGGCGACCGGCGGCCGCGGCGGTCGCGTGGTGTTTGTCGACTCCCTGGCCGACGATCTACGAGACCCCTCGCCGGGCACGTTCCGCTGGGCATGCGAACAGCAGCGCGGACCGCGGATCGTCGTGTTTCGCACCGGTGGGATCATCGAACTCGCCCGGCCGGTCGAGATCACGCATCCCAATGTGACCATCGCCGGCCAGACCGCGCCCGGCGACGGCGTTTGTCTTAAAGGCTCGCAACTGTCGATTCAAGCCGGCAACGTGATCGTGCGAGGGCTGCGCATCCGGCCGGGCGACGGCGGCGTCGGCATCAGCGGCCAGTATCGCCGCTGTCTCGAGATCATCGGCGAAGTCTCCGACGTGATCGTCGATCACTGTTCGCTGAGCTGGGGGGTCGACGAAGCGCTCACCGTGTACGGAGACACCGAGGGCCGCGCGCCCCGGGACGTCACGATCCAGTGGTGTTTGCTCGCCGAGGGATTGGCCGACAGCATCCACCAGCAGGGGAGCCATAGTTGCGCAATGAACTTCGGCGGCGGCAACGTCCGCCGGTTCTCTCTGCATCACAACGTCTTTGCCCATCACGGAGCCCGCAATCCCCGTGTGGTCTGGAGCGCCACCGGCGAGATCCTCAACAACCTCATCTATAACTGGGGCGGCCAGGCGTGCATCGTTCAGCCCCATAATCCGGTGAAGATCAAGCGCGACAAGCGGCGCCCCACGGAAACGGACGGTGCGAAGTTGAACGTGATCGGCAACTACTGGATGCCCGGTCCTGACAGCGACGACGGCCCCGAGATACTCCTGAAACTGCCGACGCCGGGCACGCTGCTCCACCTGGAGGGAAACTTCGGCCCGAGTCGGCCCGTGGGAAGGCGAGCAGGCATGGACGAGACGGCAATCATTCGTTGCCCCGGGCCGAAGAAGAGTTGGTCCATGTACTTGTCGGAGAGACGGATTGAGGACGTTGCTTCGAACGTGACGGCTCAGCCCATCGATGTGGCCAAGGCGGAGATCCTCAGGTCGGTCGGCGCCCTGGGGCCGGCCAGAGACGCCGTCGACCGGCGCGTTGTTGACGAGATCGAACGCGGCGGCGGCCGGATTATCGATTCGACTGCCGACGTTGGCGGCTACCCTGAGTACCGCGTCGGCACCCCGCCTCCGGATGCCGACCGCGACGGAATGCCGGACGCCTGGGAGGACGGCCATCAGCTTGACAAGACCACCCCGAATGCCAACGGCCGAGATCTGGATCGCGACTACGACAACATCGAGGTGTACCTCAACGGTTTGTTTGCCTTGGAGAGACGGCCCTGAGACACCATTCCGCCCTGCGTTTCGTTCAGAAGTCACGGTGCACACCAGGCACGGGAACGGCCTGCTCGTAACTGCTCTCCAGCCCGGGCAGCACGGGGGACGTAGCAGGCGCGCGTACGCGATGTTGCTGCAATGTAGCTCTTATCTGGCGGAAAAGACGCGGCGTCACTTCTCCTCCGTTGCCCGGATTGCGAACGAACGCGGAGGCACCGGTTCGTTCGGCGCGCGATCAAAGGGGCGGTCGCCGAAATTGACGATCACCCGGTCGCCGTTGTCCCAGTCGGTGAACTGGACGGAGCGGTCTGCCGTCAGCCAGCCATGCCCTACCATCTCGGAAAAACCGATGCGCATTCTGACCGAGGCGATCTTCTGATAACTCGTGATCATCTCTGTCCGGCGGCTTGTCCACAGGTTCCGGTCGATGTGCCACATCGGCACTGTGCCATAGAGAATATTGAACAGGTCCTTCTTCCACGCGTACGGCGTGCTATGGTAGTTTGTGTCGCGCCAGACCCAGGTGCCGGCGACAAAGTCGTGAAACGCCAACTGATACAGAGGAATCCTTCGGGTTTCGTCGAGTTGGGTGGCTGCAGCTTCCTCGTAATCCTCCCCCAGATCCTGCTGGAAGCCGCCGGCGGCGACCGACATCGTCGTGTCGGAGTAAGTACGTAGTGACATCAGGCCTTCGAAGAAATCCAATTCGGGAAGTGCCCAGGTCGGGCAGTTCCCTTCACCGGAGCCGACCACCATCCCCATATCGCGCGTTTGCTGCATGATCTGCCGGCGCGCCTGCTGGTTTTCTTCAATCGTTGATGGGTGGTCCGGGTGCAGACAGGGCGCCAACTGGACGACCAAGGTGTCAAAGTAAAACAGTTGCACGCCGTAGTCGTTGATGACGGCTTGAGCTTTTTCCGGCCACTCTTTCAACACCTGCTTGCCACACACTCGATCCCAGGCGTTGCGGTTGCTGTTGGCGAGGAATTGTCCTGGTGCGAGCTTCCCGGTGAGCAGGCCGCTCGGCCAGCCTTGGTTCTTGGATACGTGGAAGAGATTGCCTGTGGGCATCTGATACTTTCCCATCACCCAGCCCAACTGCTTGATGCCGTCGCAGGTCGCGCGGTCAATTTCGTGCCTGCCGACAAAGACCGCAATGCCACGTTCGATGCCGGCGGCTTTCATCTCCGAAACCACTTCCAGATCCTCGCCCGGGTCCTTCCCCCAGAGATAAACATAGACGGCGTCCTTCAAGTGGCCCACGGCGGGTCGGGCCGTTACCCGTTCCTGAAGCGGCTGCATCTGGGGATGCAAAGCGAGGAAGTGACTCCGATACTCCTTTGCCAGCCCCTGGTATCCGCCTTCAGTGAAAAACGCGTAGTGGATGCGGATCGGCGTGGCGTAGATCGTTCGGTCCTCGCGATCCGATTTCGTGTCCGGCTTGCAGAACGTATCCAGACGCGTCAGCATGGCCCGGTTGAGATCCGTGAGCCCCCACCAGGGCTGCCCGCCGCTCCAGCCGAACGGCTTGTGGATCTCCTCCGCTCTTTCAAGCGGCATCAGCATTCCTTCGCCCGTCGTGTTCTGAACGTAGTACCAGCCCTTTTCGGGCGCGACGAAGGGAAAAGGGTAACTGGGGAGCAAAGTGTAACGCCGATGCGGCATCTCAAGCTGAAGATCAAACCCGTGCGGGCATTCCTTGTCGAAAGAAATGGTGACGGAATAGGGGCCGTCTTCTCCCACCACTTGGGCGGAAAGACTTGTCGGGGTAATGCTGATGGTGTCCCGAGCAACTCGAAAGCCCGGACGTGCCTGCTGCCGCCACACCAGCCCGATGCGCTTGTCGACAACCGTAAGGGAGCCGTCCTGGGAAGACATGGAAATCTGCAGGACATCATTCTCGAGCGATGGCGCCCGCCGACGGGCTGCCTCTTGCTGTGCCATCGCGGCTTGCCCTGATGCCACGGTCCCCAGGATCAGCGCCGCGACGATTCGCAGGAACCAGTGCCGACGGCGGAGTTCCGAGTATGGTTGTGCGCTCATCTTCAAGCCCGGGATGCTGTTCATGCAATACGTTCCGCCTTGTGGCATTGTCGTCGCGTGACGCAGCCTCTGCAAGCCCTTCCCGGCGGATCCCCGAACCTTCGGCAGGCGGCTGCATCTATGTCGGTCGTGGGATAGCATCTGGGGGTGTTTTTCTGGCTACCAGCCGGGTTTGCCGGACACTGGGAACTGGGTTTGTGAGTCTCAGGAGACAAAGATCTATGGTGTACTCTGGAAACCGGCCGGGGCCGTGGTGGAGCATCGTTGCCTTCATGGCGATCCAGTCCACCGTCGCCGGGGGAGACAACGACGCGCTCGACATCATCCCTGAGGATCCCGCGGCGTCGATTCGAGCTAGAGTTACGCGGCGTGAGACGACGGAGACTCCCATCAGTCCCATACTCTGCTCCAACTTCATTGAGGTGGGCTTTGGTTACCAGGTCGAAGGCATGTGGTCGGAGATGCTGTACAACCGCAGCTTCGAGAAATGGGTGCCGCTGCGGCCGAACAGCGCAAACTGGTACGACCTGAAAGACGTGGCCCACGGCGATTGGACGTCGGCACCCTGGTACCACACGGCCTACGAGCACAACCGATGGTACGCCTGGCCGGGCAGCGACGCGCCCTTCCACATCGGACCGGATTCGACGATGATCATCGATCGCTCTGCGGAGTGGCGAGTAAGGATTATCCAGGCCCCCGGAGGGGACCACGGCAGCCACTGCCTGCACGTGGTGAACTTCAAGGATGATCGCTGGGTGGGCGTGGCGCAAGACGGGAAGTTTTTCCATCCCGGCCAGACTTACCGGTTCCGCGGACAGTTGCGGCGGCTGAGCGATCAACCGCTGGAAGCGGAGCTCCGCTTCTACGCGACCTCGGCCGCGGCCGCGCCGGGCAGCCCCCTCGGCGTCGTTCCGCTGGGTGAAATCGGCCCCGACAAGAGACTTTACGAAGCCTCGTTCTCGAACGACAAACACGAGGGCTGGACCACTCTCGCCCTGGCGATCTCGCCCGGCAGCGTGGAAATCGACGCCTTCTCCCTGATGCCGGCCAGCAGCGTCCACGGTTGGCGGCCCGAGATTTTCGAAGCGCTAAAGCGGTTAAACCCGGGGGTGATCCGCTTTCCAGGCGGCTGCTTCGCTTCCTTTCACAACTGGCAGGACGCCATCGGCCCACGCGACCGCCGCAAGCCCGAGCCGTCCTACTTCTGGGGCGACACGAACATGAACGACGTAGGCACGCTGGAGTTCCTGCAACTGTGCGAGCAAGTCGATGCCGAACCGATGCTGGTGGTCAACTTCTTCCATCCGATGAAGCGCTTCTTCATTGGTGACGGGCGAACCCACGGATACGACCTGCCAGGAATCACGGACCCCGAGGCGGGAATCCGCGGGGCGGCAGCCTGTCCACCGCTGGAAGCGCACCATGTCAGCAACGACTTCCGGCAGGTGCGGCAACGTCGCGTCCACCACTTCCTGGGAGACAGGTCCAATGGGGTCGGGCTCGCGGGCTTCCGTGTGTCCCCGGCGGAGTCCTGGTACGGTCTGCAAAGCCTGATAGACCTCGGAGGGAACGAGTTCATTCGCCACACGCCACTTGAAGACCCGCTTGATCCTGTTGGTCGACGCGTTGATGTAGGGGCGGCTCAGCCCACGCCCGACCATTTTCTGCTGAAGAGTGGCCAGCTTTCGGGGACCAAACTCCCCCACGGCCAATTCGCCGTAGGTGGTCCGGATGAGGCGAATAGCGGCCTTAATGGCGTAGACTTCGCCGGTGCTCCCGCCCGCCTGCTGGTAGTAGCGTTTTGCGTGACGCCAGTAGGCGAGGCACAGTTCGGCCACGGTCGTGCCCCCATCTGCGGTCGGCAGGCACCGGCCACCAGCAAGCCACTCCTCGACGAGGCGGTCGTAATTCTGCCGACTGGCTTTCGTGTTCCATCTCCCCAGGTAGATGTCGCGGCCATTGAGCGTGACCACGGCTTGGCCCGATGGCCTGTGACGGCGGTAGGCGGGGAGCCTGGTAGATTTAGAAGTATTGGGCATTACGGCCTCCTTTTGCCCCGAACCCGGTAGTCTACGGGATTCTCGGGAAAAAACAGGCCGCACTGCCCGACGCAGGCAGGTATCCTAAATCCAGGATTCGGCAGGATTTACGTTAAGAGCGGGAGACGGGATTCGAACCCGCGACGTCCAGCTTGGGAAGCGATAACGCTCCCGTCGCAAGTGAGAGTGGCAAAGGACTTACGTCATCGCCTTCGCCAGTTTGCACCAGGGTTTGCACTGGCGAGGTGGAAGACGTCAACGCCGACACTCCCGATGCTGACCAGCTTGAAGCGGGCGAGCGGGCCGACCATCCCGACCCGCTGGCGGTGCTCGCCGCAGCAATTGCCAGCCTATCACCGAAAGACCGGGCGCGGCTGGGTGCGCTGCTCGCCGACCATCAGGATAGAGGGGTCGTCGGAGGACACGGCAAACCGTAGTGGATGGCCGCGTGCCGGAGAGATACGTAGGATCGTACACCCCTGGGGTGAGGTGTTCCTATGTGGGGCAAGAGCGCCACCGGGTTGCCACTGAAGTCGCATTGGACTGCCTCACATCAGGATTGAATTTCCCTCGACCGCGCCACAGCGCCCAGGATCGCTCTTGCGCTGCACTGAAGCTCGCCGGTCAATTCCGGGCCGCCTGGGCTTGACTCCGGCTCCACCACGGGCCGCCCAGGGCCTGCCTGGCGGGCCAGGAAGCCGAAGAACGTGGTGCTCCGCTTCCGCCCTTCCTCTGGCCACTGGGCGCACGGGAGAAACTGCAAGGACGGTATAATGTGGGTGTGGGAGCCAACAGTGCCAGACGATTTAGGCAGCGCCGACACCCGCGGAGATCCGCCAGCGGTGTTGGAAGATCCAGGAGGGCTGGAGCCTGTGGGAAGAGCGATGCCGGCGTGTGCCTCACCTCGACGCCAGACCTGAGGAGCACCCGGGCCTGGAGCCTGTCCGGCTCTATTTCCACGGCCGGTGCATCACCTAATCAAATCCACACCAGGGAATAGCCCAGTATGGCCAAGGAACACAGCGACATAAACCGACGCAAGTCCGGTCGGCCGAAGAGGAAAGAGGCAGTCGTGACGCCCGAGATGCTTGAGGAAATTGGCTATTTCTGGCTCCAGCAGGTCAGCGAGGGGAAAATCGCAGAGCGATTCGGCATCTCACGGGCGACCGTTCGCTACCACATTGAGCGGACGATCCGGCCGCTCTGGCACGACCGGATGCGGGCCCGCCTGGCCGAGGATCTGGCCAAGGTGGCGCTGATCGAGCGGACCGCCTGGGAGCGGTTCGAGAGCGCCGAGCCCGGCGAGACGTGGGAGACGATCGAGAAGGCCCTGCTGGACGGCGGCCGCAAGTCGCGACTGGTGAGGCAGGCCGTCAGCAAGGTCACCAAGACCGGCGACGTGGCGTGGCTGCAAGTCGTGCAGTGGTGCCTGGACTACCGCGCCCGTGTGCACGCCCACTACGCCCCCGTGCGGCACAAGGTCGACATGGGTGGCGACCTGCGGGTGGCTGGCAAGAGCCCCACCGAGGTTGACGAGATGATGCTTCAGCGGCTGTTGGAGAAGATCGCCGAGCGGCGACGGTACCGGCAGGGGCAGGGCATGGGGGAAAACTGACGCCTGGACAGGCTCTGCCGGACCGCGCTGATCAGCTCGGTGGCCACCCCGTTGTCGCCGGTCTCGGCATCCCTGGTGCTGCAGCTCGCCCAGGCGATGATGAACACCATGGTGCTGGCCGGGTTGCCGTGAGCTCACCCACGAGTCGTTCGGGCTGCTGCGGGCTAAAACGCCTTCGACGCCTGGACGCCCTGGTCCTTCTTGTCGTACATCTCCTGAAGCTGCTCCACTTGCTTCCGCTGAAACGAGGTGTTGCTCTTTTGCAGGTTCTCCAAGAGCTGCGACTTGAGCGACGTGGCGGGCAGGCTGGGGGCCGGCTGGGCGGCCGCGGCCTCCGATCGGGGCTCGGCCGGCTTCGCCGCAGGCGCCAGCGGGCCGAGCGGCTGCTTGCCGCGGAAGAAGGCGTAGCGGGACGGCTCCAACTGGGCGATCACCGTGGACGTGCCCTGGATGCCGTCGGCCACGAACACGCCCCGCAGATCGGTCTCGCCAGAGACGAAGTCGGGGTTGTTGCTGCCGATTACCTTGACGTGGACGTGGTCGACGTAGCGGTCGGCCACGGCGTCCTTGACCGTGGCGCGAACCCGGCCCGAGGCGGCTTCCTCCTGTACGTCGACGGCCAGCGGCGTGACCAGCACCAGCCCGCTCGAGTGAAGATTCTCGCCCCGGCAGACCACGAGGTAAGCCCCTTCCTCCTTGAGCGGCAGGGCCAGCTCGTGGGTGCGGTCGCGGTAGTCCAGGCCGTCGCCCAGCTTGACGGTCGCCTCGTGATAGGGGCGGATTCCGGACAGGTTGATCTGGGTGATCCCGCCCAGGTTCTGTTTCAAGAGGCTGAACTTCATCAGGTCGATGCGATAGACCTTGACGTCGCAGGCGGCAATGTTGCGGAAGGCAACCTCGACCTGGACCGGCTCGTTCGGCTTGACGGTGGTCACCTCGGGCAGCCTGATCGCCTTGCGGAGGAAGTAGTCGATCGCCTCCTTCGCGTCGGCGAAGCGGTCTTCCACGCGGCGATACTCGCGGATGGCGTCGGCGGCCTCGCCCAGGCTGTGGTGGACCTGGCCGAGGATGTAGATCGCCTGCCACTTGTTGCGGCTTTCGGTGCGGCGGCCGGTGGTCCTATCCACCCGCTCGGCCTCGGCCACCATGCGGCACATCTCCAGGGCCTCCTTGTGCTGGCCGGTGGCGAAGCGGCAGTAGCCGATCACGTACCAGAAGCTGTCCACCAGCTCGCTTTTCGGGTAGCGCTCGGCGTAGCGATTGCACGCGGCGATCGCTTCGGGACAGGCGTCCAATTCCAACAGCGCGTTGGCCGACGCGAAGGCGGCTTGGTCGGCGGCCGGGTCTTCGGGGTAGGCGGTCAGGAAGCTCTCCAGCATCGACCACGCGCGGCGGACCAGATCGACGCGGTTGACCTTCTCGTTGCGAAGCTTGGGGTCATCGGCGGCCTGGGGTGCCTTGGCATAAACGCGCTGGGCGAGGGCGTAGTCGGCGGCGGCAACGTAGGCTTCGGGCGGATATTCGGCCAGAAGGCGTCCCATCACGTCGACGCTGCGGAGGAACTCGCCCTGCGAGTCGAGGAACCCGGCCACGCCGCTTTCCCGCGAGAAGCTGCTCTCGACCGTGGCGCGGAAGACGAGATAGCTTCGCTCGTACTCGCCCATCTCGTGATAGGCGGCCCCCACCTTCATGATCTTGTCGAACGGAATCTCGACGTCCGGCCACTTCTCCTTGACGATCTCGAAGTAGTGGACGATCTTGGCGGGCGGCCCGAGCACGAGGTGCACGTCAAGCAGCTTTTCGACGGAATCCTTGTAGACGTCCGTCTTGAGGTTCCATTTTTCCACCAACTCGGTCAGGCGATCGCGGGCGGGCTCGAAGTCCTTTTTCTCGAAGTGCCGCTTGCCCAGCTCGTAGAGCTCCTGCGGCGTGAGCCGGTACTCGTCGCTGCTGGTGGTGCCCAGCGGCAGGACGTCGAGCGGCTTGGGCCCCGTGACGGCGAGCTGCTCGGGGCGATAGGCGTTGCGGACCTGCGTCGGCCCGGCGCGGTACTTGCCCGGCAGGTAGCCGTTGAGCTGGTAGTGGATCGTGCCCACGTAGCGGCGGGTGCCTACGTAGAACGTGATCGCGCCCGCCGCGAGCTCGAATCGTTCAAAGCCGCCCTGGACCGAGCTTTCGATGACCGTCGTGCCGCTGGGAATCGGCTCGGTAACGATGAGGTATTCCAACTGCTCCTCGGGCGTCTGCGAAGAGACGTCGCGGCGCCAGATCTCCAGCTCCACCAGCCCGCGGCGGCCGACCGGCAACTGGGTGAGCGGGTTGCGGAACGACGAGTAGCCCCCTTCGAGCACGCCGAAGCCGCGGGGAATCTCGCGGCCGTCCATTTCCAGCGGGGCCGGCTCGTGGTAGCGACGGACCTCCCAATCGTTGGTAGTGCTCTTGAGCTTGTCGGTCGGGACGAACCCGCCCAGGATGCACTGGTAGGAGTAGCGACCGCGGCCGGTGATCTGGAAGTTGATCCGCTGCTTGGCGTCCAAGAGCAGCTTGCGCGGGACGTCGATCACTTGCGTGCCGGAGGCCGGGTCAACGTCGAGCACGGCTGCTCGGACGTCGTTGACGAACACAGCCAGTTGATACTTCTCGCCGTCGAAGCGGCTCTCGGCAAACCAGCGGCACAACGCCAGCGTGGCCGGGCCGGTGGCCTTGTCGGGCGACCAGCGGTAGCCGGTGCGATGCGCCAAGAGCCAGTCCACCTGCTCCTTGGCCGGGGGCGAACCCGTGGCGGATGCGACCTCCATGAGCCCCAGCGCGTAGAGCGCCCGCAACTCGGCCGGCGAATGGCTCCAGGGGAGAGAACCAGTCGGAGTCTTGCGGCGCAGGGCAGCGTCGTCGAGGTTCCGCGACGCCAGGAGGTCCAAGAGCTCGCCAGCGGTTTGCTTTCGGTCCATGGCCGCCAGCGAGAGCGCCAGGTGGGCCAGGGCCGCCGAGGACAGTGCCGGGCGGCTGCGATAGAGCCGGTTGGCCAGCGCGAAATCCCCCTGCCCGGCCACCGACAGGCCGTGCAGCAGGATCGCTTGGCTCTCGTAATCATCGTGGGCGATCTTGGCGATCTGGTCGCGGAGGTAGCCCAGGGCCTTGGCGTAGCAGTCGTCGGGCACGGTGTAGCCGCTGGAGCGGGCAAGGCTCAACGCCCAGACGGTTCGCGACGTGCCGTAGCGGTCGCTTGTGCCGCTGCGGCCGGTCCAACTCCAGCCGCCGTCGTCGTTCTGCGACGAGACCAGGAGGCTCACCGCCGACCTCACCCGGGCGTCGAGCGCCTGGGCTTGGGGGCCGCCGGCCTCGCGCGTGGAGCCCACGAGTTTCTCAAGGGCGAGCGAAGCCATCAGGTCGCTGGTGGCCGTGTCGAGCCCTGAGGCGATCTGGGCCGCCTGGATCTGGCAGAGCGGAGCCGGGCCCAGAACGATGTCCAGCAGGCTCCCCTCGATCGTCGGCCCAATGAGGATCTCGAGGCTGGGCGCGGCAAGCGGCATCTCCTTGGGCGCTTCGACCCAGGCCGTCGTGTCGCTGGTGGCCGAGCCGCTGGCCGTGGCGAAGACCGGCATGCCGTAGGGCAACAGCGGCACCGCCCGCCGGACCACGTCGCTGGCGCCGGCGGCCGTCACACTCAGCTCGAAGGCGACGTTGACTTCCCCCTCGGGCGACGTGTCTTTGTCCTCTGCGGCCGCCGGCCGGTCGAGCTTCGCCGGGAAGCTCAGCTCGTGGATACCCTTGGCCGTGACGTCGATCGTCTTTTTCTCTTCGACGGTGCGGTCGCCGATCGTGGTCTTGAGCGTAACGTCGATCGGCCCCTTGTCGATCGCGTCGTTGTGGATGGAGACGGCCACGTCGGCTTCGTCGCCGTCGGTGAACGACAAGGGCAGCTTCAGCTCGCCGAAGAGGTCCTTCTTGACCACCAGCTCGCCGTCGGCCTCGCCGGCCAGCGTGTCGGTGGTGATGCCCTTGGCCAGGAGCTTCCAGGCGGTGGACCGCTCGGGCATGGCAAAGGTGACCGTGGCTTTGCCGTCCTCGCCCGTCACGACCGCCGGGTTCCAGTACCCGGTCTCCTGCGGGCCGAAAAGCGGCAGGAGCACGGAGCCGGAGGCCGTCAGCTCGGCGGAGAGTGCTGCGATTTCCCGCTCATCTACCTGGCGAGGCAGGTTGAGCCGCTGCATCGTGCCCTTGCCGTCGAGCACGAGCACGTCCTGGTGGAGTTCCTGCGCCTGGCTGACGATCAGGCTCAGGTTGGTTTCGAAAGGTGCGATCGAGCCGGAACCGGCGGCGACGTTCCAGGAGTCCGGCCGGACGGAAGCCGTGATCATTTCGGACAAGCTGTCGAAGTCCGCCTGGCCGCCAACGCCTCGGCCTCCACCGCGTCCAAACCCCAGGTAGAAGCTGAAATCGTCCCCCGCCTGTCCCGCCTGCCGCCCGCGATTGCTGCGGCCTTGTTGACGGGGCGCGGCAAGCCCGAAGGCGTGGGCTTCAATCTGTTGCGCCCCCTCTTCCGGCACGGCGCGGACGACGAGGTCCTCCGCGTCGAGAACTCGCGCTCCCAGATACTGTCCTGCTACCGCCAAGCCGTTCTGCGACCGGGCGGTGCCGCCATTCACGACGATGCCCGAGCGCTCCTCGCCGAACGGATCGGCCATCGGCGCATCGGAAGGCGCGAGTTCCGCGCGCCTTCGCGTCAGATCAGCCCAAGCCGCCGCGTCAGGATAGGCGACCGGAATGCCCGCCTCGCGGCTGAGCTCTTCTTCGTGGGCCACCATCAACCGCTCGCTCTCGGCGAGGAGCTGCGGGTTGATCGGCTGCGTCTTGGGGCGGTAGGCGAAGGTGATGCTCGACGTCGTGCGGACGGCCGCCTGGCGGGGCTCGCCGCGGAAAAAGTCCTGGATCGCCGGCACCGGCCACTGGAACCGCTCCAGGAGCGACTGTTCGACCATCGCGAGGCTCACCTCGGCGGCGACCGGCTTGCCCTGCGGGTCGGCGGTCGAGACGGTCACCTCGATCTCTTCGCCGGGCCGCACCGGTCCCTTGGCGTCCGGCTTCCGCTTGGTGGCGATCGTCACGCTCAGATTCCGCTCGACGGTGAAGGGGCTCGACGCGGTGTGGAAGCGGAGCAAGGTCCCCTCTCCCTTTGGGGGAGGGTTTCCGATGGTCCCCTCTC
>Ga0180438_10006723_pt1 | contig 15455 bp, 11 predicted proteins | sample SS_ome_12_FD_132455 | JGI IMG/M metagenome (GOLD analysis project Ga0180438, IMG submission 132455) | Hypersaline lake sediment archaeal communities from the Salton Sea, California, USA - SS_3_D_2 metaG | ecosystem: Environmental > Aquatic > Non-marine Saline and Alkaline > Hypersaline >...
CCAAATGGCAAAGGAGAAGTTTGATCGCTCTAAGCCACACTTGAACGTCGGGACGATTGGCCACATCGACCACGGTAAGACGACGTTGACGAGTGCGATAACGCTGTGTTTGAGCCAGCAGGGTCTGGCCGACGTGCGCACGTTTGAGAGTATCGATAACGCACCTGAGGAGAAGGAGCGTGGGATCACGATCGCGGTTGCGCATGTTGAGTACCAGACGGCGAGCCGTCATTACGCGCACATAGACTGTCCGGGTCATGCGGACTATATCAAGAACATGATCACGGGCGCGGCGCAGATGGACGGAGCGATATTGGTAGTTGCCGCCAATGACGGCCCAATGCCTCAGACGCGTGAGCATATACTTCTGGCGCGGCAGGTTGGTGTTCCTGCGATGGTTGTATATATCAACAAGGTAGACATGCTTGACGACCCTGAGCTCCTGGACCTGGTAGAGGTAGAGGTTCGGGAGTTGCTTACGAAGTACGACTACCCTGGCGATGACGTGCCTGTGGTGCGCGGCAGCGCTTTGAAGGCGATGGAGTGCGGTTGCGGTAAGGCCGAGTGCGAGAGTTGCAAGAGCGTGCAGGAGCTGATGGAGGCTGTTGACTCTTATATACCGGAGCCGGTGCGCGACCTGGACAAGCCGTTTTTGATGAGCGTCGAGGACGTGTTCTCAATCACCGGGCGCGGCACGGTTGCGACTGGCAGGGTTGAGCGCGGCAAGATCCACGTAGGGGACAAGGTTGAGCGGGTTGGTATCCGTGAGACGAAGCAGACGGTAGCGACGGGCGTTGAGATGTTCCGGAAGTTACTCGATGAGGCACAGGCGGGCGACAACATCGGTCTTCTTCTTCGCGGCATTGACAAGGAAGAGGTAGAGCGCGGGATGGTTCTGGCGGCACCGGGGAGCGTTACGCCCCATAAGAAGTTCAATGCCGAGGTCTATATCCTGACCAAGGACGAAGGCGGCCGTCACAAGCCGTTTTTCACTGGCTACCGTCCTCAGTTCTACTTCCGTACGACTGATGTGACGGGTTCGATCAAGTTGCCCGAGGACCGGGAGATGGTCATGCCGGGCGACAATGTAACCATGGATATAGAGTTGATCACGCCGATCGCGATGGAGCGCGGGTTGACGTTCGCCATCCGTGAGGGTGGCAGGACCGTAGGACAGGGCGTCGTCGGCGATATTCTGGAATAGAGATTTTCAAGAGAGGATTGTAGGGAACAGTGAGAGAGATTATCACGCTTGCTTGCACGGTGTGCAAGAGAAGGAACTACACTACTAAGAAGAACAGGAGGGAACACCCGGACCGGGTAGAGTTCAAGAAGTACTGTAGATTCTGCCGCAAGCATACGCCTCACAAAGAGACGAGATAGACGAAGCCCTGTCAAGAAAGTCTCTTGGGACATAGGGGATTTTTATGTTTGAAAAGCTGAAGAAGTTCTTGAAGGAAGTTCGCCTGGAGCTCACGAAAGTCACATGGCCGACTGCCAATGAACTCAGGGGATCTACGGCAGTCGTAATCGTGACGGTTCTGATCTTCACGGTGTTTATATATCTGGTTGACAAGGGCCTGGTGCTGATAATCCACCAGGTATTGCGGTAAACCCCTGCGATAGGTGAAGGAATGGCTAGAAGGTGGTATGTAGTCCATACCTATTCAGGACATGAGAACAAGGTGAAGCTTGCGCTCGAGAAGACAGTCCAGGCGCAGGGCATGGAAGAGATGGTCAACAGGGTGATCATTCCGACGGAGAACGTGACGGAGATGAAGAACGGCAAGCGCACTGTTTCGACGCGCAAGTTCTTCCCCAGTTACATCCTGGTCGAGATGGACCTCACCGACGAGATCCTCCATGTGATAAACAACACCCCCGGGGTTTCCCGCCTTATCGGTACCGGCCAGCGGCCGACGCCGCTCCGGGAGGAGGAAGTCGAGAGAATACTTGTAGCGATAGATACCGGCAAGGCGAAGCCCACTCCGGAGATACCTTTCAACATAGGCGAGCACGTCAAGGTGGTCGACGGCCCGTTCAGCGATTTCACGGGCGTTGTTGAAGAGATAAACGCCGAGAGGGGCAAGCTCAAGGTGATGGTCAGCATATTCGGCAGGCCGACGCCGGTGGAGCTCGACTTCCTGCAGGTCAAGAATATTTAGGAGCAAGAGATGGCCAAGAGAGTGATTGCGACAATCAAGCTTCAAATTCCCGCAGGGAACGCGAGCCCCGGGCCGCCTGTGGGACCGGCTCTGGGGCAGCACGGTGTGAATATCGTGGAGTTCTGCAAGTCGTTTAATTCGAAGACCCAGAAGGACGCGGGCCTGATCATCCCGGTCGTGCTGACGGTCTATCATGACCGGACCTTCTCCTTCATCACGAAGACCCCGCCGGCCGCGGTGCTCCTCAAGCGCGCGGCCGGGATAGCCAAGGCATCCGGGGAGCCGAACAGGACGAAGATCGGGAAGGTCACAATGGACCAGGTCATCGAAATCGCGAAGATCAAGATGCCGGACCTCAACGCCCGCGACATAGATGCGGCGGTGAAGATGGTAATGGGTACGGCCCGGAGCATGGGGATTGAAGTCGGCAGTTAGGAAACAGGTGGGACTGAAATGAAAAGAGGCAAGAAATACGTTGCCGCAAGCGAGAAGGTGGACAAGGCAAAGGAGTACTCCTTTGACGAGGCCGCCAGGATCCTGAAAGAAGCGGCATACGTCAAGTTCGACGAGACGGTCGAATTTGCCGCCCGGCTCAATGTCGACCCCAAGAAAGCTGACCAGCAGGTCAGGGGCACGGTTGTGCTGCCTCACGGCACGGGAAGAAGCATGACAGTGCTGGTTTTCGCCAGGGGCGACAAGGAGAAGGAAGCGGAAGCGGCCGGGGCTGATTTCGTCGGCAACGAGGAATTCGTAGAGAAGATAAAAGAAGGCTGGACCGATTTCGACGTGGCCATAGCCACGCCCGACATGATGAGTGAAGTGGGAAAGCTCGGCAAGATACTGGGGCCGCGCGGCCTCATGCCGAACCCCAAGACCGGCACGGTCACCTTTGAGGTCGAAAAGGCGGTCAGGGAGGCCAAGGCCGGCAAGGTCGAATACAGAGTCGACAAGGCGGGCAACATCCACGTCGGTATCGGGAAGATTTCGTTCGCGCCCGAGCAGATATCGGAAAACGCCAAGGCGCTGCTGGGTGAGCTCATGCGGGCCAAGCCTTCTGCTTCAAAGGGGCAGTACGTGAAAGGGCTGACCCTTACATCGACCATGGGACCCGGTGTCCGGGTGGATTACGGTACCGAGATTGCAGATTTGAAGCTGTAGCAGCTGGAGAAAAACGATGCCAAAGCCGGAGAAAATTAAGGCGGTAGAGACCCTGAAAGAAAAGTTCTCTACAGCCGAGGGATTCGTGCTGGCCGACTACACGGGGTTGACCGTGGAAGAGGCCAACGAGCTCAGGGGCAAGTGCAAAGAGGCTGAGGTCGAGTACACGGTCATAAAGAACACGCTTGCCAGGATCGCCGTGAAGGATGCCGACATTGAAGGAGTCGAAGACTTCATAGACGGCCCCACCGCTGTGGCCCTGAGCATTAAAGACTCGACCACGCCAGCGAGGGTGCTGGCTGCGTTCATGAAGGAGGTCCAGAAGATGGCGTTCAGGGGCGGCTACCTGGACGGACGGGCCTACTCCGCTGAAGAGGTAAAGGAAATATCGAGGCTGCCGGGCAGAGATGGACTCATGGCCCTGTTGATCGGCACGCTCAATGCTCCAATGGCTTCGATCGTATGGAGCCTGGAGGGGACACTGAGGGGCCTCGTTTCGGTGATAGATCAGATAGCTAAGAAGAAGGAAACCCAGACTTAAGGCTTAAGCCGAGAAGGTTTACGGAGGTGGACAATGGCAAAGGCAGCTGAGGAAAACAAGGTCGAGAAAATCGTTGAGATGATCGAGGGCCTTACCGCGCTCGAACTCTCGGACCTTGCTAAGACACTCGGTGACAAGTTCGACGTCGCTCCGATGGCGGCCATGCCCGCGGGCGCGGTTGCGGGGGCCGGCGCGGCTGGTGGAGCAGCCCCGGCTGAGGAGGAGAAGACGGAGTTCGACGTCGTCTTGAGTGCATTCGGTGAAAAGAAACTGCAGGTAATCAAAGTTGTGAGGGCCGTGACTGGTCTCGGCCTCAAAGAAGCAAAGGATCTCGTTGAAGGCGCTCCCAGCGCGGTCAAGGAAGGGGTCACCAAGGAAGAGGCCCAGGAAGTCAAGACCAAGCTGGAAGAGGTCGGAGCTACCGTCGAAGTTAAGTAGTCAAACGAGAGACCGGGGGTGTTAGGCCTTATGGCTGAACTCAGGACGGACAGAAAGAGCTACGCGAAGATACACGAGATAATGGATGTTCCCAATCTCCTTTCGGTGCAGCTCGACTCTTTCCACGACTTCCTCCAGGAGGACGTTGCTCCTGGCCAGAGGAAGGACACGGGACTGCAGAAGGTCTTCAAGGAGATCTTCCCGATCAGTGACACGAGGGACAACTACTCTCTGGAGTTCGTCAGCTATGCGCTCGGGGAGCCCAAGTACACGATCGACGAGTGCCAGGAAAGAGATGTTACATATGCGGCGCCCCTCAAGGCCACTCTGAGACTGATAGTCAAGGAGAACGTAGACGGCCGCAAGGAGATAAAGAACATCATCGAGCAGGAGGTTTACCTCGGCGAAATCCCGCTCATCACCAACAAGGGCACATTCGTCATTAATGGTGCCGAGCGCGTCGTGGTCAGCCAGCTGCACAGGTCTCCGGGTGTCTTTTTCGATGAGAGCATACATCCGAACGGCAAGCGGCTCTATTCGACCAGGATCATTCCGTATCACGGCTCCTGGGTCGAATTCAGCCTCGACGTCAACGACATCATGTATGTTCACATCGACCGCAAGCGCAAGATCCCGGTCACCGTCCTTATGAGGGCGATCGGATTCTCGAGCACCGAAGATATCTTGCGTCTCTACTATGACCTTGAGGCCGTCAAGATCCCGGCTACGGACAAAAAGAGGAAAGACCTTCTCGTAGGCAAGTACGCCGGGGAGACAGTGATAGACAAGTCGACGGGCGAGGTGCTGCTCGAGGCGGGTGATGAGATCACCCCGGCGGCCGTCGACGCGCTCAATCTTGCCAAGATGACCAGGGTCAAGATCACGGTGGAGAGGGCCGGCCAGGACAATGACGTATTGAGAAACACGCTTCGCAAGGACACTAGCAGATGCGAGGAAGAGGCGCTGCTCAAGATCTATAACCTCCTGCGCCCGGGAGACCCGCCGACGCTTGAGACGGCGAGGAACCTGCTTCACAGGCTCTTCTTCAGTCCCAAGCGCTACGACCTGGGCCGTGTCGGGAGATACAAGCTCAACCAGAGGCTCGACCTCGAAACGCCCCTCGACGTTACCACGCTTACCAAGATGGACTTCGTCGAGATAATCCGCTACCTCCTTGTCCTTAGGGACAACAAGGGCCAGACCGATGACATCGATCATCTCGGGAACAGGCGGGTCCGTTCGGTGGGAGAGCTGCTTGCCAATCAGTTCTCGATCGGACTCACGCGGATGGCGAGGATCATCAAGGAGCGCATGAGCCTCCAGGACACCGAGCTCATGACGCCGTCCGACCTGGTGAACGCAAGAACGGTCGCGGCCGTCATAAAGACTTTCTTCGGGTCCAGCCAGCTTTCCCAGTTCATGGACCAGACCAACCCGCTGGCCGAGCTCACGCATAAGAGGCGCCTTTCGGCGCTCGGCCCCGGAGGTCTTACCAGGGAAAGGGCCGGATTCGAGGTGCGTGATGTGCACTATACGCATTACGGGAGAATCTGCCCGATTGAGACGCCCGAGGGCCCGAACATCGGTCTGATCAGTTCGCTTTCCACTTATGCGCGCATAAACGAGTTCGGCTTCCTCGAGACGCCCTACAGGGTGGTCAAGAACGGCGTTGCCACGAATGAGGTGGAATACCTGGCCGCCGACAAGGAAGACCGGTACACCGTCGCGCAGGGCAGCGCGCCGGTCGATGAGAGGGGAAAGTTCCTCCGCGAGCGGGTGTTCGCCTGCCACAGGGGCGACTTCCCCATCGTGCCGCCCAAAGAGGTTGACTATCTTGGCGTCTCTCCCAAGCAGATCGTCAGCGCCGCCGCCGCGCTCATTCCGTTCCTGGAGCACGACGACGCCAACAGGGCGCTCATGGGCTCCAACATGCAGCGCCAGGCTGTGCCGCTCCTCGTTACGGAGGCGCCGCTTGTTGGAACGGGCCTGGAAGGGAAGATAGCAGCCGATTCGGGCGACATGGTCTTTGCCGAGAGGTCCGGGGTGGTCGAATCGGTTTCGGCGGAGAGGATAGTCGTGAGCCACGGCAACGGCGACCGGGACGACGACCTGTTCGGCGCGGCCAATACGGACATATACAAGCTCACCAAGTTCAAGAGATCCAATCAGGACACGTGTATAAATCAGCGCCCGGTTGTTCGAATAGGTGACAGGGTGAAGAAGGGGGAGCTACTGGCGGACGGCCCGGCCTGTAAGGATGGCGAGATCGCGCTCGGAGTCAACCTCCTGACCGCATTCCTGCCGTGGCGCGGGTACAACTACGAAGATGCGATAGTCATCAGCGAGAGAGTAGTCAAGCATGACAGGATGACTTCAGTCCATATCGAGGAGTTCGAGCTGCAGGTCAGGGAAACCAAGCGCGGCGTGGAGGAGATCACGCCCGAGATTCCCAATGTCAGCGAGGACGCCGTCAGGAATCTCGACGAGATCGGCATCGTCCGGATCGGGGCGAGGGTCCGCGCCGGCGACATACTCGTCGGCAAGGTGACCCCCAAGGGGGAGACCGACCTGACGCCCGAGGAGAGGCTCTTGAAGGCCATTTTCGGAGAGAAGGCCTGCGACGTGAGAGACGCTTCGCTCAAAGCGCCGCCCGGGATGGACGGCATCGTCATCGACGTCAAGGTGTTCGCCCGGAAGGAGAGGGACGAGGCGGTGCGGAAGCGGGACAAGAAGATCATCGAGGATCTCCGCAAGGAGTGCCGGAAGCAGATGAAGAAACTCTCCGACCGGCGCGACGAGCGGCTGAAGGAAATGCTCGCGGACGAAATCGCCGCCGAATTCGCGGACTACGAAGGAAATGTCCTCGTGAAATCGGGCAGGAAGCTTACCGCGCGGACCCTCGATAAGATCGACTTCTCCCTGGTGGACTTCGACCGGGACGTCGTGAAGGACAGGACCTCGTCGCTGCACTCGCGGCGGCTGGCCCGCATCGTTGACGAAGCCCTGAGCGAGGTCGAGAAGTCGTATGAAAAGCAGATAGAGCGCCTGAGCCGCGGCGACGAGCTGCCGCCGGGAGTAGTAAAGCTCGTCAAGGTGTACGTCGCCAAGAAGAGGAAACTCGCGGTGGGCGATAAGGTCGCCGGGCGGCACGGCAACAAGGGCGTTGTGGCCAAGATAGTGCCCGAGGAGGACATGCCGTATTTGCCGGACGGCACGCCGGTTGAGATAGTGCTCAACCCGCTGGGCGTCCCTTCGCGAATGAACCTGGGGCAGATACTCGAGACGCATCTCGGGTGGGCTGCTCACAGGCTCGGCATGCAGGTGTACACGCCCGTGTTCGACGGGGCCACGATTGACGAGATAAAGCAACTGCTGAAAGAGGCGGGGCTCCCGGAGAGCGGGAAAACCGTGCTCTACGACGGGAAGTCAGGCGAACCATTCGATAGGGAGGTGACCGTAGGCTACATCTACATGATGAAGCTCTCACACCTCGTGGATGACAAGATCCATGCGAGGTCGATCGGTCCGTACTCGCTCGTCACCCAGCAGCCGCTGGGCGGCAAGGCGCAGTTCGGCGGTCAGCGGTTCGGCGAGATGGAGGTATGGGCGCTTGAAGCTTACGGCGCCGCCTATGCCCTCCAGGAAATGCTCACAGTGAAGTCTGACGATGTGGCCGGCAGGTCGAGAATATACGAGGCGATTGTAAAAGGCGAGAATCCGCCTCAACCCGGAATACCCGAATCGTTCAACGTTCTGGTCAAGGAACTTCAGAGCCTCGGGCTGGATGTCCAGCTCGAAGAGTAAATAGGGAGGTAGTCTCCTTGCTGAGACCAATAGACGCAAGAGAAAAAGCCCCTGTAGAGTTTTCGGCGATAAGGATTCAACTCGCGTCGCCGGAGACGGTGAGGCAGTGGTCTTACGGCGTTGTGACCAAACCTGAAACGATCAACTACAGGTCTTTCAAGCCCGAGAGAGACGGGCTTTTCTGCGAACGCATCTTCGGTCCGGTCAAGGACTGGGAGTGCAACTGCGGGAAATACAAGCGTATCAGGTACAGAGGGGTTATCTGCGACAGGTGCAAAGTCGAGGTAACCCAGTCGAAGGTCCGCAGAGAGCGCCAGGGTCATATCGAGCTCGCGGTTCCCGTTTCTCATATCTGGTACTTCAAGGGGATACCCAGCCGCATGGGGCAGCTCATGGGCATGAGCGTCCGGGACCTGGAGCGCGTGCTCTACTACGAGAGCTACATAGTCGTGGACCCCGGCGAGACGGAGCTCAAGAAAGGGCAGCTCATCGGCGAGGAAGAGTACCTGGACCTCGAGGAGAAGTTCCCCGGGCAATTCGTCGCCGAGATGGGCGCCGGAGCGCTTAAGAAGCTATTAAAGGAAATCGATCTTGACGAACTCTCCACCGAGCTTCGGGCCCGCGTGAGAATGGAGACTTCCGGACAGCGGAAGCGCGACACGCTGAAGCGGCTCAAGCTCGTGGAGGCCTTCAGGCTCTCCGGCAACAGGCCCGAGTGGATGGTGATGGACGTAATTCCCGTCCTGCCGCCCGATCTCAGGCCCCTGGTTCCCCTGGAAGGAGGCCGTTTCGCGACCTCCGACCTAAACGACCTGTACCGGAGGGTCATAAACAGAAACAACCGTCTGAAGAAGCTCATGGAGATAAAGGCTCCCGAGGTGATCCTCCGCAACGAGAAGAGGATGCTGCAGGAAGCCGTGGATGCGCTCTTTGACAACGGGAGAAGATCGCGTGCCGTGAGAGGCCCCGGCAACAGGCCGCTCAAGTCCCTGAGCGATATGCTCAAGGGCAAGCAGGGCCGCTTCCGCCAGAACCTTCTCGGCAAGCGCGTGGACTACTCGGGCCGTTCGGTGATCGTGGTCGGGCCCGAGCTCAAGCTTCACCAGTGCGGCCTGCCCAAGAGCATGGCCCTGGAGCTCTTCAAGCCATTCATTATTAAGAAGCTCGAAGACAGGGGCTATGTGCAGACGGTTAAGAGCGCCAAGAAGCTCGTCGAAAGAGAGCGGCCCGAGGTCTGGGACATTCTCGAGGAGATCATCAAGGACCATCCGGTGCTCCTGAACCGCGCGCCTACGCTGCACAGACTCGGGATACAGGCGTTCGAGCCGGTGCTGGTAGAGGGCAAGGCCATCAAGATACACCCTCTGGTCTGCCAGGCGTTCAACGCCGATTTCGACGGCGACCAGATGGCGGTGCATGTGCCGCTTTCATTCGAGGCCCAGCTCGAGGCCAGGGTGCTCATGCTTTCCATCAACAACATCCTGTCTCCGGCGCATGGCAAGCCCCTGGCGTCACCGACGCAGGACATGGTTCTCGGCTGCTTCTACCTTACCAAGGAGAGAACCTACAAAGAGACCGAAAGGGTACACCTGTTCATAGATCCCAGCGAAGTGATCTTTGCGCACCAGCACGGGGCCATCGGGCTTCACGACAGGGTGAAGGTGGAGATCCACGGCGAGCTGATTGAGACGACCGTGGGACGCGTTATCTTCAACGACATCGTGCCGCCGGAGATGCCCTTCGTGAACGAGCCCTTCGACAAGAAGCGCCTTGAGACGCTCGTCGGGGATTGTCACAGGTTGCTGGGGCCTTATCGCACGGCGGTTTTCCTCGACAGGCTCAAGGAAATCGGCTTCGAGTACGCGACCACTTCGGGGCTTACGGTGGGTATCGACGACATCGTGGTGCCGCCGCAGAAGGTGAGCATACTCGAGCGCGCGGAGAAGCAGGTGACGCGCATACAGGACATCTACCACAAGGGCGCGATCACCGACGGCGAGAGATATAACCAGGTCATAGACACGTGGACCAATGCGACGAGCACGGTCAGTAACATAATGTTCGAGAACCTCTCCAAAGTCGACGACGGTTTCAATCCCATATATATGATGGCCGCGTCCGGAGCGCGGGGTTCGAAAGAGCAGATCAGGCAGCTCGCAGGCATGCGAGGCCTGATGGCCAAGCCCCAGAAGAAGATGACCGGTCAGATGGGCGAGATCATCGAGACCCCGATTACGGCCAACTTCAAAGAGGGCCTGACGGTGCTCCAGTACTTCATCTCCACGCATGGCGCGAGGAAGGGACTTGCGGACACCGCTCTTAAGACGGCGGACGCGGGGTACCTCACAAGGCGGCTGGTGGACGTCGCGCAGGACGCCATCATCACGACGCAGGACTGCGGGACGATACTCGGGCTTGACATCACGGCGCTTAAAGAGGGCGAGGAAATAATAGAGCCTCTCGGTGACAGGATACTGGGCCGCGTTGCCGTTGAGGACGTGTACGACCCGATAACCAACGAGCTCATAGTCGAAGCCGGCGAGGAGATAAAGGAACAGGCCGCGGAAGATATCGACAGTGCGGGAATCGACGGCGTCAGGATACGTTCGGTGCTCACATGCGAATCGCCGCGGGGCGTCTGCGCCAAGTGCTACGGCAGAAATCTCGCTAACGGCCGTATGGTGAACATCGGCGAGGCCGTCGGGGTCATCGCGGCCCAGTCGATCGGCGAGCCGGGGACGCAGCTTACGCTGCGTACGTTCCACATCGGCGGCACGGCCGGCAGAATTGCCGAGGAATCCAGGATCACCGCGAAATACAATGGGCAGATCCGCTTCAAGCACGTCAAGTCGGTGCCATACAGGGACGGCGCGCAGATCGTGCTGACCGCGAAGGGAGAAATGGACCTGTATGACGGGGATGTCCTGAGGACGCGTTACACGGTTCCCTACGGCGCCAAGCTGGCTATTAAGGACAAGCAGGCCGTGAAGAAGGGAGACAGTCTCTTCGAGTGGGACCCCTATTCTTCGCCGATTCTCGCGGAGAAAGAGGGAGTAGTCCGGTTCTTCGACATCATCGACGAGCTAACGGTGAGGGAGGAGCTGGACGAGAAGACCGGTCTCAGGCAGAGGGTGGTGATAGAGCACCGGGACAAGACGATCCACCCGACCATGATCCTCGAGGAGAGCAAGGGGACTTCAAAGGGCAAGAAGGTCGCGGAGTATCCCATCCCGACGGGCGCGCATCTCATGGTGCATGACGGTGACAAAGTGGTGCCCGGGGACCTCCTGGCCAAGATACCCCGGGAAATCGCAAAGACGCGGGATATCACGGGTGGACTCCCGAGGGTCGCCGAGCTCTTCGAGGCGCGGAAGCCCAAGGACTTCGCCATCGTGAGTGAAATCGACGGCACCGTGGAATTCCGCGGCATCGCCAGGGGCATGCGGCGCGTCATAGTCGTGGGCGAAACGGGCGACGAGATGGAATACCTCATTCCCCACGGCAAGCATATGAGAGCGAGGGGCGCTGACGTGGTGAGGGCCGGCGACAAGCTCTGCGAGGGCCCCATCAATCCCCACGACATCCTGAGGATCAAGGGAATCAACGCCGTGCAGGAGTACCTCGTGAACGAGATCCAGGAGGTCTACAGGCTGCAGGGCGTTGCCATAAACGATAAGCATATAGAGGTCATAGTAAGGCAGATGCTCGAGAAGGTCCGCATTGAGGATCCGGGTGATACCACGTTCCTCGAGGGAGAGCAGGTCGATAAGATAAGAGTCAAGGAAGAGAACGAGAGGGTGGTCGACAAGGGCGGCCGTCCCGCCACGTTCCAGCCGCTCCTCCTGGGTATCACCAAGGCGTCCTTAAGCACGGAGAGTTTTATATCCGCGGCCTCATTCCAGGAAACAACCAGAGTCCTTACCGAAGCGGCGATCAACGGGTCGAGAGACATGCTGCTCGGTCTTAAGGAAAACGTCATTATCGGACACCTTATCCCGGCGGGTACCGGCGTCGGCAGAAACCGGAACATAAAGGTTATCGCCGAAGAAGAGATCCCGGAGCTCGGGGACGAGCTCGAAGAGGCAGTCGAGACCGATACCGAACCCGAAACGGGGGCCGAGGAAGAGGTGGCCGAGGCTTAAGAACAGTGGAGGTGTAAAGTTTGCCGACAATCAGCCAGTTAGTTAAACGCGGCAGGGACGTGCAGAAGTCCAAGACGAAGGCCCCTGCGCTCATGGGCTGCCCCCAGAGGCGCGGCGTTTGCACGAGAGTGTACACGACGACGCCCAAGAAGCCCAATTCCGCGCTGAGGAAAGTCGCGCGTGTGAGGCTGACCAATACCATTGAGGTCACGGCCTATATACCGGGCGAGGGGCACAACCTGCAGGAGCATTCGATCGTGCTCGTGCGCGGCGGCCGAGTCAAGGACCTTCCGGGTGTGCGCTACCACATCATAAGGGGCGCCCTTGACGCCAGCGGCGTTGAGGACCGTATGAAGTCAAGGTCCAAGTACGGCACCAAGATGAAGAAGAGCACGACCCCGGCTGCAGGCGGCTAGACCCAGGAGACGAAATATGCCGAGAAGAAAACTCATTAAGAAGAAAGAGGTAATGGCGGATCCCAAGTACAACAGCCCTCTCGTCACCAAGTTCATCAACAGCTTGATGTCGAAGGGAAAGAAGAGTACTGCGGAGCGGATCTTCTACTCAAGCCTCGACATGATCGAGAAAAGGACGGGGCAGGCCGGCATACAGGTCTTCAAGCAGGCTCTGACCAATGTGAAGCCTGTTCTGGAGGTAAGGCCGCGGCGCGTCGGCGGAGCAACCTACCAGGTCCCCATGGAAGTGAGGCTGGAGAGGAAGACGGCGCTGGCGATCCGCTGGTTAATCGGCTACGCGCGCGCCAGGAGCGAGCACACGATGCAGGAAAAACTGGCGGCGGAGCTCATAGCGGCGTCCAAGAACGAGGGCGGGGCGATTAAGAAGAAGGAAGACACGCACAGGATGGCCGAGGCCAATAAGGCCTTCGCGCATTACAGGTGGTAATGAGCGGTTGGGTATGTGTTTGAGAGTGTATAGATGGCGACTTTAACCAAAGAGTGTGGGACGAAATTGGCAGACGACAGAACCATCCCGCTTGAGAAAGTGAGAAACATCGGGATAGCCGCGCATATTGACGCAGGCAAGACCACGCTCACGGAGAGAATTCTCTATTACACCGGGCGGGTCCACAGGCCCGGCGACGTCGACGACGGCGCGGCCACGATGGACTGGATGGAAATAGAGAAGGAGCGCGGCATAACCATCACGTCGGCCGCTACCAGGTGCTTCTGGAGGGATCACGCCATCAACATTATAGATACGCCCGGACATGTGGACTTCACGATGGAAGTCGAGAGGTCGCTGCGCGTCCTGGACGGGGTCGTGGTGGTCTTCTGCGGAGTCGGGGGCGTCGAGCCCCAGTCAGAGACGGTCTGGAAGCAGGCTGATCGCTACAGGGTGCCCAGGATCGCTTTCATCAACAAGATGGACCGCATCGGTGCCGACTTCGAGAGGGCCGTAGGCATGATACGAGAACGGCTTTGCTCGAACGGCGTCCCCATCGAGATGCCCATGGGAAGCGGCCGCGAACTCGAGGGCATAATAGACCTGATCGAGATGAAGGCCTACATGTATGACGAGGAGTCGCTTGGAATGAAATTCGACGTCGCCGAGATTCCCGAAAAGTACCGGGATGAGGCGGCCCTTGCGAGAGAGAGGCTGGTCGAGTCTGTCGTCGAGTTCGACGACGAGGCAATGGCCGGGTATCTCGACGGCAAGCAGGTAAGCGATGACGACATAAAGAAAGCCCTGCGAAACGGCACGCTCCGGGCGGAGGTCGTGCCGGTTCTCTGCGGGGCCGCGCTTAAGAACAAGGGCGTACAGAAGGTCCTTGACGCAGTCGTGGAATACCTGCCGTCCCCGATTGACATGCCGCCGGTGGAGGGCGTGAACCCGAACACCGGCGAAAAAGAAACACGCCGTCCGAGCGACGACGAGCCCTTCTCGGCGCTGGCGTTTAAGATCATGAGCGATCCCTATGTGGGCAAGCTCACATACTTAAGGGTTTACTCGGGCAAAATAAAGGCGGGCACGAACATATGGAACGCACGGGGGCATAAGGAGCGGAACACCAAGATTCTGCTTATGCATGCCAACAAGCGCGAAGAGCTCAAGCATGCGCTGACCGGGGACATCGTGGCGGCAGTGGGCATAAAGAAGACGGTGACGGGCGATACCCTCTGCGAGTACGACTACCCGATAATGTTCGAATCGATGGCATTCCCGGAGCCCGTCATCATGGTGGCTATAGAGCCCAAGACGAGAGCGGATCAGGAGAAACTCGAGAGTTCGCTCGGCAGGCTCGCGGAGGAGGACCCGACATTCAGGGTAAAGATCGACGAGGAAACCGGCCAGACGATTATCTCCGGGATGGGCGAGCTCCATCTCGAGATCCTTGTCGACCGGATGATTCGCGAGTTCAACGTGAAGGCCAATGTCGGTAAACCGCAGGTCGCATACAGGGAGAGTATAACGGAGAGGGCCCGCGCCGAAGGCAAGTTCGTGAAGGCGGCGGCGGGCAAGGGCCAGTATGGCCACGTGATTATAGAGATTGAGCCGCGGGAAAGAGGCACGGGCTTCGAGTTCGAGTCGAAGGCGAAGCCGGAGGCAATTCCCGAGGACTTCGTGCCGTTCATCGAACAGGGCGTACATGACTCGCTCGAGAACGGGTTGCTGGCGGGCTACCCCGTCGTCGACGTCAAGGTGACTCTGGTCGGCGGGTCGTACCGCGACCAGGAGGCGACGGACGTGGCTTACAAGATAGCATCGGCGATGGCGATTCGCGACGCGATCCTGAGGGCCAGGCCGGTCCTTCTGGAGCCGATCATGGACGTTGAAGTCGTCGTGCCCGAGGAGTATGTCGGGGACGTCATAGGCGATTTGAGGTCCAGGCGAGGCAAGATAATGGGCAGCCTGATTCGCGCCGACGGGCATGTCGCCAGGGCGGCAGTGCCGCTCTCCGAGATGTTCGGGTACGCCACGGGCCTGAGGTCGGCGACGCAGGGCCGCGCGCTTTTCACAATGCAATTCGAGCAGTACGACGTCGTTCCGGACAGGATCGCCGATAAGATGACGGCGAGAATCGAGGACATGATTTGAACGCAGGACGCCTGTAGGAGGGGGACGCCAAATGGCAAAGGAGAAGTTTGATCGCTCTAAGCCACACTTGAACGTCGGGACGATTGGCCACATCGACCACGGTAAGACGACGTTGACGAGTGCGATAACGCTGTGTTTGAGCCAGCAGGG
>Ga0180438_10006727_pt1 | contig 15450 bp, 12 predicted proteins | sample SS_ome_12_FD_132455 | JGI IMG/M metagenome (GOLD analysis project Ga0180438, IMG submission 132455) | Hypersaline lake sediment archaeal communities from the Salton Sea, California, USA - SS_3_D_2 metaG | ecosystem: Environmental > Aquatic > Non-marine Saline and Alkaline > Hypersaline >...
ACGTGAGGAACACCGGCGTCTTGCCGTATGCGCAACCCTGGTCCATCCGACCGCACCGCGACGGTGTGGTAATCTCGCCGAGATACGCCAGCTCCATCTCGCCGCGTATAGTCAGCTTAAGGTCGTAGAGGTGGTTGAAGGCTCGTGCGGTAAGAACGCACACGGCGGCGGATGAGGACAGTCCTTTCCTTATAGGCAGGTCCATCCGGTCGCTTTCAATTCCCACGCCGCTGACCTTATGACGCTTCAGTATCTGGTACGCGACACCGGCACAGTAACTGTAGAACCCGCCCCCTTTTGCGCATTCCACCAACTGTTCGTCAGTCATACCGAACGAGCGCGCCCCGAGCTTTCGACCGTCCGGCAGGGTGGAATCGATGATGAGCTTGTTCGGATGGCGGCTTACCGTGGCTCGTATACCCTGGTCAGTGCCTATAATCAGGCAGTACCCTTTCGGTATTGTCGAGTCGGTCCGGCGATACCCGCCGGCCCAGTCGGAATGTTCGCCGAACAGACATACCCTGCCCGGTACGAACAGTTCAATCTTCTCCTCTCGCATCGCGTCTCCTTTCTACGCTCGCCTCGGCGAGTCCACGACAAAGCTCAGCTTCTGATAAGCGAGTCGGCAACGCTTTCTTCCCCCCGTCGAAGCGACCTTCAATAAACGTAGCTGCTAGTGAAAAGATATTCTGGAAAACTCGAGCTGATTATACCTTTTTCGGCCTGAATATTACAATAGACAAGCCTCCTTGCGGCACAACAGGTAAGGAGTCGTTTGGTCGTCACGGCGAGTTTAGGACGACATCCCCCTAGAACCCATGATGCGATTTCTGTTGACTGTTAGGTTGATTCGTGCTACTCTACTACAGAGGAGTGTCGATCTGACATACAAAGCGAGGTGAGAGTCATGAAAGCGCTCCGGTTAAAGTTCGTTGCCGCAATGTTGTCCGTCCTGGTCCTGGGTTGCACCGCTGAGACGGTTGTGACCACCGGAATCATCGCAGAAAACGCCAAGAACCAAGCACAGGCGCTCCAGGGCGTAACAAAACAGGCCGGCCAACAGCTAGGATTGAGCCAGGTTAGACAGGCGGTCAACTCTTTCCAGGCAATGGAGGGCAGATACCCTTACACCCTCGATGAGCTAGTACAGTACGGTTACCTCTACCAGGTGCCGCAGTTGCCTCCCGGAAGACAGTACGCCTACAACAACGTTACAGGCGAGGTGAAGGTCGTGCCGATGCAGGCGCCGCCCGGCATGCAGGTTCCAGGACAGCCGCCCGTGCCGCAACAGGGTATCCCGCCGACGAGCCGACGGAATATGGGTGTTGGCGGCAGCCCTTACGTCCAGCAGTTCCAGATCCAGCACGAGTTCCAGTACAACAACCAGGCGCATTACAGCGGCGCCGCCTCGGCTAATACGGCCGCAAAACGTCAACTCGGCAACATCACACAGAACTACCAGAAGCAGCAGAACAGGTACGTCAACGAGCTGACGCGCTGAGTCCATGGGGTCGCCCCGGCTTTCAAGCATCCTCCTTCAAGATTGTTGAATGATCCGGACCGTTGCTTGTAGACTATTCTGCAGAATGGAAGTGTTGGCCAAAAACGGGATGCAGGGAAGGTGGACTGCGTCGCAAGAACTGTCAAGGTCGGAAATCAACTGGAGGGGAGATGATGGCTAAACGTGCGAGCAGGCCGGACGGTGATATAGTTGCAACAAAGAAAGGCCGAACTTTCTGGATCGAGTTGAACCGTCCGGAGGTCCGTAATGCCATTCGCCTCGGCGTTACGACAAAGCAGATGATTGAAGCGCTCGCCGTAGCGCGGGAGGATCCTGAGATCCGTTCGGTGGTTGTTACGGGCCGAGGTTCGGCTTTCTGCGCCGGCGGCGACGTGAAGGAAATGGCGAAGGTGCTCGAGGTCGGGGAACCTGAGCCTGGCGTCATCCGGCAGTCGGTACGCTCTTTCCACGCTATGGTCGAGGCTCTTTACAACCTGGAAAAGCCGGTGATTGCCGCGATAAACGGTCCGGCGGTCGGTGCCGGATGGAGTCTTGCGCTTGCCTGTGACTTGAGCATCGCATCGGAGCGGGCACGGTTTTCGTTCGCATTCGTCCACCGGGGTCTCACGTCGGACGGAGGTTCCACCTACCTGCTGCAGCGAGCGGTGGGCTATGCGAAAGCGTTTGAGTTGGTCGCCCTGGGCAACACGATCGATGCGGACGAGGCGCTGCGGCTCGGTCTAGTGAACAAGGTCGTACCTCACGAGCAGTTGGTGCCGGCGACGGAGGAGCTTGCAGCGCGATTCGCCGCCGGTCCGCCAAACGCGATAAGAATGATCAAGAGGGCGCTCCGCCTCGCTTCTAATGCCAGCTTGCAGGACGCTCTGGAAAACGAGGCGATTATGCAGACTGTCTGTATGCTCAGCCCGGAACATGCTGAGGGCGTCCGCTCGTTTCTGGAGAAACGTCCGGCGAAGTTCTGAGCAGCGTCTTGTTGACACTTCAATAGTTGGCGGCTATTATTACCGCGACATGTCGGGTTTAAGGATACCCGCCGGTTTGGCCCTCGCGACAGTCACGACATGTGTTTTGGTGTGGCCGTGCACCGGGAGGTTTACCTGCGCGGACAGGAGGATCAAGGCCTACCAAGGGGAGGAATGAAGATGCGCAACCACAGTTCATCAGCCGGAATTACCATGTTCATCTGCACGATAGGGCTACTTGCGTCAGTCCTCGCCGCGCATGCCGCCAGCATTTCCGGACCGAGCGCCCCAGGCGTCGGCCCGGGCGAACGGTTGGGGCAGAGGATTCTCCTGCCGAACCAGTGGTACCTCGACCCGGTCGGCGACCAACGGCAGCTGGGATATTTCCCGATGAACATGAGGTTGTCGCCCGACGGTAAGTACCTTGCCGTGCTCCACTGCGGTGCCAGCGACCACGAGCTGATGGTTTTTGAGACCGGCCGGGTGCGTCCGATATCCACAACGGCGTTCCCGAACAGTTATTACGGTCTCGTGTTCTCATCTGATGGTTCCAAGGTGTATATCAGCGGAGGCGAAAGCGAGGTAATACACGTCTATAGCTTCGCGGACGGGTATCTTTACGCGCCGGAAACGGTTCGTATAGCGCCCGAAAGGGAGCGGAAGGTGCCGGGTGGGATGGACATCAGCCCGGACGGTAAGCTGCTTGCCACCACCGAGAACTGGGGTAATGCCGTCGACATCATCGACGTTGCATCCCTGAGCGTCATCGCTCGGGTGCCGTTCGAGAGCGAGGCCCGCCCATACGACTGCAAGTTTTCCCGCGACGGAAAAACGCTTTATGCGAGCTTGTGGGGCAAAGCAGCCGTGGCGGTCATTGATGTTCTCGCGCCGGACGCCGGCGCACCGGTAAGAATTCCGACAGGCGACCATCCGAACGAGATGGCGCTCACTCGTAACGGCAAACGGCTCTTCGTCGCCAACGCGAATGCGAACACTGTCTCGGTGATAGACACTGCTGCCGGTCGCGTTGTCGAGACGCTGAACACCGCGCTGTACCCCGACTCTCTCGAGGGAAGCACGCCCAACTCACTTGATTTCAGTCCCGAGGGCACACAGTTGTTCGTCGCTAACGCCGATAACAACAGCGTTGTTGTGTTCGACATCTCGGAGTTCGGTCAGAGCAAACCAGTGGGATCGATCCCGGTGGGATGGTACCCGACGTCGGTGCGCGTCTCGAAGGGCGGGGAGACGTTGTATGTGGCTAACGGCAAAGGGTTTTCACCTGTGGCGAATCCGCAGGGACCGAACCCGTACCTGCGCGTCGGCAAGCGTCGGACGTTCGAACAGCATATCAAGCTTATGCTGCCCGGTACGCTGTCTATCGTCCCGATGCCGACCGCGGAGGAGTTCTCCGATTACACGGCTCGCGTCTACGCATGCTCCCCGTACCGCAGAGACCAACAGCCGGTCGCGGCGCCACCGAAGAATAACCCGGTACCTGCGACGGTCGGCGGCCCGTCTCCAATCAAGTACTGCATCTATATCATTAAAGAGAACCGTACGTACGACCAGGTGTTCGGCGACATACCGGAAGGAAACGGCGACCCGAGTCTGTGCCTGTTTCCGGAGAAGTACTCGCCGAACCATCATGCGATCGCCCGCGAGTTTGTGCTCCTCGATAATTTCTACGTCGAGTCGCAGGTCAGCGCCGACGGACACGAATGGTCAACCGGCGCGTACGCGACAGACTTCGTACAGAAGACGTGGCCGAGCGTGTACGGCGGACACGGGCTGGCGTACCCCTCCGAGGGCGCCTTCCCGATAGCGTTCCCGAGCGCCGGCTACATCTGGGACAAGTGTCGTGAGGCGAACGTCAGCTACAGAAGCTACGGCGAGTTCATCGACAACGCCAGAGTAGTCGGCGAGCCCGGATCGACAAACGTGGAGGCGCTCAAGGGCCATTTCGACCCTTACTATCGCAGCTACGACCTTGATTACCTGGATATAGACCGCGCGAAACGGTTCATCGAGGAGTTCGAAGAGCTTGTGCGTGAGAAGGAGCTGCCGAGCTTCATCATCATGTCGCTGCCTAACGATCACACGGCAGGCACGAGGACAGGCAGTTACACACCGCGCGCCATGGTTGCGGACAACGATCTTGCGCTCGGCATGGTGATTGAGGCGGTGTCGAAGAGCCCCGTCTGGAAAGAGACCACCATATTTGTTGTCGAGGACGACGCGCAGAACGGTCCGGACCATGTTGACGCGCACCGGACGGTTGCGTTGGTCGCGAGTCCATACACGCGGGGACGTGGCAAGGACAGCACGTTCTACTCGACGGCAAGTATGCTGCGCACCATGGAGCTTATACTCGGTCTCCAGCCTATGAGCCAGTTTGACGCTGGAGCGAGGCCGATGTATAACGCGTTCCGCTCGACGCCCGATACCCGGCCGTACGAGTGCCGGCCGGTGCCCGAGGAGATGCGGTTCAGGAAGAACTCGCCCGACGCGTGGGGAATCGAGCTATCTGCCAGGCTCAACCTGGAGAAACAGGACGCAGCGGACGATATTCTGTTCAACGAGATCATCTGGCGCTCGATCAAGGGTGGCGACTCGCCGATGCCGGCTCCTGTGCGAGCCGCATTTGTTCGCCCTATTGAATCAGATGAAGACAAGAAACCGCACACGTGACCGTGCCCGTGTCGAGGTGGGATAAGATGAAACCGGCTCACGATAACTCGCCGGAGATTTCGGTGAGGGAATTCCGTATCAACGACTATGACGCGCTAATATCGTTGTGGAATGATGCACAGCTTCCGCACAGACCCAAGGGTCGAGATCGGCTGGACAAGATTCAGCGCGAGCTCGAGCGGGGAAACGCCGTGTACCTGGTTGCAGAGCTGGATGGCAAGCTGGTGGGGTCTGTTCTCGGAACGCACGATTGTCGCAAGGGGTGGATAAACCGGCTCGCGGTAGCGCCGGAATTTCGGCAGCAAGGTGTTGCAAGAATGCTCGTAAATGCAGTGGAGAAAAGGCTTTACGAGCTTGGGATTGAGATGGTGGCTTGCTTGGTCTACGACAGCAACGCTAGATCGATAGAATTGTTCGAGAAGCTGGGGTACAAACGTGAGTCCAACATAGTATATTTCACGAAAAGAGGAAGTCCGGACGTGTGACCGACAGGAAAGGAGCGACAACCATGGCAAAACCTGACGAGTTCGCTTTTCTCGACGCTACGGCCCAGGCGGAACTGGTGCGACAGAAGAAGGTTAAACCGATCGATCTCGTTGAGGCAGCTATCGATCGGATTGAGCGGCTTAACCCGACCATCAACGCGGTAGTGACCCCGATGTATGACGAGGCCCGTGTTACGGCGGCGGGCGACCTGCCGGACGGACCGTTCACCGGTGTGCCGTTTCTGCTAAAGGACATACTGGGCACATACGCTGGCGTGCGGATGACAGCGGGGTCGGCGTTGCTGCGCGATTTCGTGCCGGATCACGATAGTGAGCTTGTCAAGAGGCTGAAACGTGCCGGTCTGATCGTCGTCGGGAAAACCAACGCGCCGGAGTTCGGGATCCTGCCGACAACCGAACCTCATTTCTTCGGTCCGTGCCGCAATCCGTGGAACACCGAGCGGACAACGGGCGGGTCGAGCGGCGGGTCGGCAGCCGCTGTGGCGGCCGGTATCGTCCCGATGGCGCATGCTAACGACGGTGGCGGGTCGATCAGGATTCCTGCATCTTGCTGCGGCCTGTTTGGCCTGAAACCCACCCGCGCGCGCAACCCGCTTGGTCCGGATTTCGGCGACATAATGGGCGGATTTGTGGTCGAGCACGCGGTCACCCGCACGGTGCGGGACAGTGCCGCATTGCTGGACGCCACGGCGGGTCCCGACGTGGGCGATCCGTACTGGGCGCCGCCGCCTGAGCGGCCGTTCCTTCAGGAGGTGGGCGTCGATCCCGGCCGGCTCCGAATCGGATTCACGACCGAAGCGGCCACGGGTGTGCCGGTGCACGCCGACTGCGTCGCGGCAGTGGAGGATGCAGCGAAGCTGTGTGCTGATCTCGGTCACGAAGTGGTGGGTCTAACGCTGGAACTGGATGTAACGCGAATGGCCGACGCTTTCATCACAGTGTGGTTGGCCGGATGCGCCGCGACTCTTGACGAAGTGGCCATGGCAAGCGGCCAGACGGTCAGTTCGGACCAGGTCGAACCGCTCACCTGGGCAATGTCCGAGATGGGCCGCCAACGCAGTGCGCCGCAGTACCTGCTGGCGCAGCAGGCACTTCAGGCGTTCGCCCGCGACGTTGCACGTCTCTTTGAAGACTACGACGTGTGGCTTACTCCGACGCTGGCCGAGCCGCCGGTTCCCCTGGGATCATTCGATTCAACTCCCGAGAATCCTCTTAACGGATGGAGCCGTTCAGCGCAGTTCGCGCCGTTCACGCCGCTGTTCAACGTCACCGGCCAGCCGGCGATGTCGGTGCCGCTGTTCTGGAACGCCGAGGGTCTTCCGATAGGAGCCCACTTCATAGGCCGGTTCGGCGATGAGGCGACACTGTTCCGTCTCGCGGCACAGCTTGAGACAGCCAGACCGTGGGCGGACCGTCGTCCACCGGTGTCGGCTTGAACTGGTTGCGGGGGAAACCTTTCTCGGCATAAAGGTTTCCCCCGTGCCCCCTTCCAAAGACCTTATGGGCAGCGCTAGCCGCCGCAACCGGCGGCCAGCGCAGAACCTCGGCCGACCGGAACGTCGGCCCTCCCAACATGAAGACGGGGAGCCTCGCCCTCCCAAACCCTCCGCCTGGATGTGTTGTGGGGTAGTGGGACGGACATTCTTGTGCGTCGTTATGGAGATTGGTGGACAAATGGAGACGTCCCGGTGGGGCGTCTCTACAAACAGGGCGGTTCGCTAACCGCCCCTACAAGTTGAGGCACCAGCGCAACCTTACCCCTGCGTCTCAGGCTTAAGGACCGAACTACCAAGGCGCAGAGACGGCGAGACTTCCTCCAGCCTTCTGTCGATCATCGTGCTGACACAAGAGACGATCATGGTTTTCTTGCTTTCCAGCCGAGGCGCGGCGTAGAATTGTCGGGAAAGAGCGGCAAATCCACAGACTACCTGCAATTGTTGTCAACCGCAACCTGAGGAGGCAAGCCCATGGAAGAGAACGAAGATAGATGGAAAATGATGCAGGATCACTTCGGCTACACGGACGAAGAGATGAAGATGTTCAGAGAGAACCCGCGGAATGCGGACGTTCTCTCAAAAGGGCCGGCTCTGATGAGCAAGACGATCGTTGTAGAGGTCGTCGAGTCGCACGGGTGTAACAGCCAGCACAAAGTGGGTGACAAGCTCTATTTTGACGGTGCGGGCAACCTCCTGACAAAGCTGTGTCCGAAAAAGGTATGCATCTACGCCCTGGCCGCGGTGGAGAAGCTGATCTTCGCGTCAAACGAGCTGTTCTACGCCGGCGCTGATCCCAACGAGATGCGGTTCAAAAGGGTCGGCTGTTTCGATGTGGGGGTCCAGTGCGGCGGCTGGGGACACATTGTCCTGGAACTGAGCATGGAAGATCGGAAATGAGATAGTCGGCTGGAGGGCCGGTCGTATGGCTTCTAACAGGAAGCTATACAGATGGTTCTACGATCACGTCCACAGCAGGTATTACAACCTCCTGATGAAGTGGTGTGCGCTGCCTTTCGGCAGCGAGAAGAGGATGAGACAAACCATGCTCGAGGTTGTGCCCCTGGAGCCGGGGGATAGAGTGTTGGATATGTGCTGTGGAACCGGCAACACGACTTTCGCTGTCGCGGAGCTAGTCGGAGAACAGTCGAAGATCGAGGGTATAGACCTTTCTCGCGGTCAGATCAGCGTCGCAAAGAGGCGGAACCGTTTCTCGAACGTAAATTTCATGGTAATGGACGCGTCGCAGACTTGTTTCGGCGATGGACACTTCGACAAAGTCGTGATTCCTCACGCTCTTCACGAGATGTCGAGAGCCACACGGCTTGCAGTGCTCAGAGAAGCCAGGCGGGTGCTGAAGGATGAGGGGACTCTGGCGGTTATGGAGTTGGACAATCCGCCCGGCCGGCTCTTGCGTTTGTTCGTCGGGTTCTGGTGCTTTTACTGGCTGCCGTTCAATTTCGAGACGCCCACGCGCAGGGATATGATGAGACACGGTGTCGCGGAGGAGGTGCGGGAGGCCGGTTTTGCCGATGTCTCGAAAACGTCGATGTATAACGGCGTGTTGCAGGTTGTTCAAGGGAAAAAACAGGCGCGGGCGATCGGCTAGATGACAGTGCAGCCTTTCCTTAAACGTTTCTGTGATAGCAGATGGGCCGGGGATCTGATCCAGGGCCCGATTTACAACCGGCTGATATACGGGGCGGCGTCTGAACTGTACGAGCGACTTGCAAGTGAGATTCAACCGCCGGAGTACGCCCGGGTACTCGATGTCGGGTCTGGACCATGTTTCTGGACAGTTGAAATCGCGGGGCGACATCCGACCGTATCGGTTATCGGCGTAGATTACTCCTCAACTCAGGTGCGCACAGCGGACCGGTTGCGCGCTCGGAGCAACGTTCGGAACTGCCGTTTCATACAGGCGGACGCGATGGCGCTTCCTTTCAGTGATGCATCGTTTGACATTGTCATTAGCGCTGCTTCTCTCAAACACTGGCCGGACGGTAGAAGAGGGTTGGAGGAGATACGGCGCGTCCTCGTGCCTGAGGGTGTCGCCTTTGTCGGGGAGGCGGACAGGGACGGTCCGGATGAAGAGATATTGCGGTTCGCTGAGAAGTTCACCGCGTGGTACGTGTGGGATCCGTTCATGAGATGGTATACCCGACGGGTGGTGTTCGGGCAAAGCTATACGAAAAACGAGGCCCAATCCGTGGCGACCGCCGCTGGGTTCAGCAATGTGTCCGTCGATAAAGCCGATGGCTGGCCCTTTTTCATGATGAAACTGCAGAAGCGTTGAAGTGTATAAGGGGTTGCCGACCGTTGTTTTGCTGACTTAACCGCCGAGGCGTGTAGGTCGCCGAGTGTCCTTCTTTGCGCTCTCCGCGTCTCTGCGTTGAGCAACGACGTTTCGGTATCGATGCAGGCGCCATATCAACCCTCACCCCAACCCTCTCCCAAAGGGCGAGGGAACAATCTGCCTTGAATATCCTTCGTGCGCTTCGTGTCCTTCGTGGTGAAAGCGGAATTCGCTTGCGCTTGGCGACCCCCAGGCGTAAGATGAGAGCGGCGACAATAGCGGAGTATCTTGGAGACGTAGGCACGTGTCCCACACAGGTAGTACGGGCGTCTCGCCCGTCTTCAGAGGTGTTAGGGATGAGGGCAGCGGACTCTCGAAGTCGAGTAGACAAGAGGCGCCCTGTATGGGGAAGGACTAGGGTAAATCATGAGCTTGCTGAAGGGAGGAGAGAGGAGTGTTGAAAAGGAATGTGCTCACAGTGTTTCTCGCCTCTCCGAGTGATCTGAAGGAGGAAAGAAGGCTAGCTGAAGGCGCGGTTGAGCGCCTGAACAGCATCATGGGCAAGGAACTGGGTTGGCAAGTGGAACTGGTTGGGTGGGAGGGCCTACTCGCGGGACACGGACGGCCCCAGGGTCTGATCAACAAGCACCTTGCCTCTTGTGACCTCTTTGTTGGGGTGCTCTGGAAAAGGTGGGGCGAGCCCACGGGCAAATACAGTTCGGGCTTCGAGGAGGAGTTTAGGTTTGCGTCTGACAGGCGAACTGAGACCGGGAAACCTGAAATCTGGCTGTTTTTCAAAGCCGTAAATGAAGATGTCGCCGCAGATCCCGGTCAGCAGCTCACGAGAGTGCTCCAGTTTAAGGACGATATAACCCGGCGCAAGGAACTGTTGTTTAAGGAGTTCACAGATCCTGAACAGTGGGGGAAACTCATCTATGACGATCTGATCAGGTTCCTACTGGGTATGGTGCGCGACGAGAGAGAAGCCCCCGCGATCGAGCAAGCGGCTCAAGTGGAAGGGGTCAAAGCGACCGCGCCTGGAGGTGACACGGAGACCCTGCTCAGGGTTCACGCACAGCCTAAGCAGGTTACTGACCTATTCAAGAGAGTTGGGAAGCAAGTTGTGGAAGGCGGGCTAGAGGCGGTCCAGTTCAAAGATCGTGCCAGGCTATTCCTGGTGGCTAGTTGTTGGCTGTCAGCAGACACTGGGGAGCTGATGGGCGTTCATGAGGCGAACATCGCCTACCGTCACAGAAGAGAATGGGAGATATCGAGAGAGGAGGGCAAATTGCTGGTCCGATCATTGATCGGCGACGAGCACGACCTACGGCCCGGATGGTATTGGCTGCGGAACAAAAGCGACGAGGTCGTGCATAAGTTGCTCTGTGACCTCGCAGTCGCAGATCGGGAAGCGGCCGTTCGTAGGGGCGCGTTCTCACTTCTGGCCGGTGCAGGCGACGGAGTGAATCGCGAGGTCATCGAAAAGGGGCTCTCTGACGACGACGACGAAGTCGTGTTGCAGGCGATCCGATTAGTCAGAACGACCGGCCAAGGGGAAGACGCAGATTTGCTACTCCCGCTTCTCGACAGCGGCCAGTGGCGGGTGCGAGATGGAGCGATCGCTGCTCGCATAGAACTGCTGTATTCTGAAGATGCAAACGTGGCTCTGTCAGAACTTGTCCGCTACGGAGCAGACGTGCCGCCTCTGATATTGACAAACGCCGGTCCGACGCAGCTGCCGAAGGAACTGCTTCGTCAAGCGCTGGCTAGCGCAAGAAGTTCGGTACGCACCTTCGCCGCACGCCAATTAAGGCGCGCCAAGTTGCTATCGAAGGAGATGTGCGACCAGCTTCTGAACGACCCACATGCCGATGTTAGAAAGGAGGGTCTTCAGGGTCTGAGCGATCTGGCCGAAGACATTGACACGGACGTAATTCGCAAACATTTGCCGTCCGCCGTGGCCGACGAGCTCATACCGCTGATTCTCCGCAAGCGCCAACCGCAGGAGCTCCTGTCGCGGTTGCAATGGTACGACCTTGATGGGGACGACGCTTACCGCGTGCTCGCCGTGGACCACTTTGGAGTGCTAGAGCCACGGATACGATCGGACCTGGAAGAAGGATTCGATGGCCTTCGCTCAGAATACAGGCAGCGAATGCAGGCGCAGTTCGGGGATGTTGCGCAGGGCTTGTTGCAGAATCGAGATGAGCTTGATGAGTTCGTTAGAGCCACCTATGTCTCAGCGGCTCTTGCAGGACTAGCCAAGCATGGCCGAGCCGATGATGTCAAATTCGCACGAGAGTTCCTGGGGACTACCCCGCATGGAATTGCCGATGAAGAGGCAATCAGACTCCTGGTCAGGTTCGGTGATCCCTCAGATGCGGAAACACTCCTCCAATTCGCAGCCACTGCGTACGGGGACAGGAAGCAGTTGGCAGCGGAAGGCGCACTGAAACTCTCGCCCGGACCCGAGGGCATATTGCCCAAGATGCTTGCTAGTGACGATGAGCAAATGGTCGGCGCGGCCGCTGATGCGCTGTTCAGGCTTGCAGGACCCGACAGCGTTCGACTTGCGAAACCACTTCTCAACTACAAGAACCACAAAACTCGCCGTAAGGCGCTCGCGGTGATAGCGCGGGGCTCTGACAAACCTACGTTGGAAGAACTCTTAGACGAGTATGTGCAGAGGCCGTCCTACTACTACAACGTCGTCACTTGGTTGGATCGGTACCTCTTCGCGCCGGGCCGTTACGGAGACGTTTTCCGTACTGAACTTCTTGGCACGGCCCCTCAGGGCGCAGCCCAATAGCGGCAGCGCCCGTAATAGCATACGGACGCGGCCAATAGGCGAACGCGCCGGGCACTGCGTCTAGTGGCACCCGCTGGTAGCCATTGAAGGGCCAAGGTGCGCAGTGTCTTCCGCCTTCTTCGTCTACTTGCTATCGTTCGTGGTGAGAGGCGTTCGTTCACCCGTCTTGGCAGAGTGCGGTTGGAAACCTGGGACAGCGGATGGTAGACTATGTGGGACAACCGGATTGAGAGTTGGAAAAAATGGGTGGCCTGTTCCGGATGATGAGAATGCCTTTGACGAAGCGGTGTTTGTTGTTACACATCTTGGTGCTGTCCACTGCGGCTGCAGCGTTCGCGGCAGCGATAGGGGCCGAAGACGTTTCCGGTCCGTTTGGCGCGTGCTGGTCGCCGGACTCGTGGAAAGTCGCGTTCATTCTCACGGAGGACAGTGCGAGGGACACGCTGTATTTCGCCCGCAGCGACGGGTCGGACGCGAAAGTGCTTCTCAAGGGTGAACGTTTTCAGGATGTTGTGTGGGCACCTGACGGCGAGCGGGTCGCCTTGTCCTCCGCACCGGCCGGCGCGGAAGCCGTCGTCCACATCGTGGAGGTTTACGGCGATAGTCGGGAGTCGGTCGCGTTAGGTCAACCGGCGGAAAACGTTGAGCTCAGATGGAGCGCCGACAGCGCACGGCTTGTTGTCCAACTCGACGATTCGATCCTACTTATCCATCCGGCCGACAAGAGCGTTGAGCGTGTGGACGACGCCGAACCACCGGTTTACCGCGTGTTTTTTGAGGGTCCTCCGCCCTTGTCGCCGGACAACAAGCTTCTCTTGGCGGCCGGTCCCGTTGACCCGCTCGCGTGGCTCTGGGGCGGGCCTGCGGTCGGCGTCGAGCAACCTGCCGGTCAAGCCGACGACCTCTACGCCTGGTTGGTCAAAGTCGAAGGGACACGGTACACGCTGCCGGTGGTCCAGTATGGCAGTCCGGCGGGACCGCTTGTCTGGGCTCCCACCGGGCTAGCAATAGCGTTCCTGACGAAAACCCCCTCGGGTAGGTCGACACGCAGCCCGAGCGGAGCGATATACATGAACGTGGTGAGCGAAGTGGGCACTCCGCGAATCGACGCCAAGAAAATCACGGACCCGATCTCGAACATACCGGTCTGGTCGCCTGGGGGGCAGAGCGCGGGCTATTTCTGGAGGGATCCGACCGGGAAATCTTTCTTCAACTACTTGAACGTCGCGTTCACCACGGTTGTACCTTTGCAGGAAACGTTTGAACGAGTTCTGGTCGCTGCGTGGAACGAACCGGAAAGCATGTTCGTGGTTGCGGCGACGGCGGACGGGGAGACGATATGTGCCGCAATCGACCTGAGCTATTTCAACTCAGGCGAGATTAGTCGTGTCGCGACGGTGTCGGAACCGTTCGACCGCTTGCTCCCGTCGCCCGACGTCAAGAAGCTTCTCCTGAGAAAGAACCGAGGCGGCCAACCGGCGTTTGCCGTTTCCGATGTGAGTACCGGCGAAGTGGTCCGGCTTGGAGAGCGGGTGGTTTCCGAGGAAAGGTAGCTTAATGGGTCGTCCGCACAGCAAGAGAATATTCGGCCCGGTAGTGTCGCGCCGGCTTGGGATGTCGCTCGGCGTTGACCTTGTCCCGATGAAAACGTGCAGCTTGAGCTGTATTTACTGTCAGATCGGGCGCACGCCGCGCACGACCGTCGAGAGACGGAACTTCTCCGATCCTGAAGAGGTCGTCGCGGAAGTAAGCGCCGTTCTGCAGTCGCGTTCCGACATCGATTACGTAACGCTGTCCGGTTCGGGCGAACCGACGCTCGAAGTAGGCATCGGCGAGATTATCCGTCGCCTGAAAAACGTGTCGCAGACGCCTGTCGCAATTCTGACGAACGGTGCGATGTTCATCTATCCGGAGGTCCGTGAAGCCGTCAAGGAAGCGGATCTCATACTGCCGTCTCTTGACGCTGCCACCGAGAAAGTTTTCCAGAAAGTCAACCGGCCGCACGAGTCTCTGACGCTGGATATGCTCGTGGAGGGTCTTGAACATCTCAGAAGGGAGTACACCGGCGCGATATGGCTCGAGGTAATGCTTGTGAAAGGTGTGAACGACGACGAATCGCACCTGCACGAGCTGGCGCGGGTCGTTCGGAAGATTCGACCGGACCGTGTCCAGCTCAACACGCCCGTTCGTCCGCCGGCGGAAACCGACGTCCAGCCACTGAACCAGGGTGAGTTGGAAGCTGCACTCCGGATATTTGGTCCGGAAACTGAGATCATAGCGGACGTCGCGCCTGAAACGCGGCACGTTGCCGCAACAGCCGCTCATGAACCGGTGATACTCGCGCTCGCGGAACGGCGGCCGGTGACCGCCGAAGAGGTCAGCGCGGCAGCCGGTATCCACCTGGCAGAGACCTTGAAGTTCCTAGCGGCGCTCGAACGCGCTGGTAAGCTGCGTCGCACCGTCCACGGCGGCAAGACGTTTTACACCGCTGCCGGGACTGCTGACTGAACACTTAGGTTGCGTCGTCGCTATCCGCCAACGCCCAAATGTACCGGGTCGGCCCTCGACGCGGAGTCGGGAGGGCGAGGCTCCTGCCGAGCCACCCTGCCTCGATCTAAACGCACCTCAGCCGGAGACACCCGCCCGCGCACGTTTCCGCGTTCGGACGGGTGACGTTGCGGTTATGTTGGTGCCTCATCCTGTAGGGCCGGGTCGCTGACGAGTTATGGATTGAGTCCATTGCGTGTTTCGCGTATAATGCTCGAAGGCCTGGGCGTGGCCAATCGCGGAGTAATGAAGTGTGAGTCGGGTTTTCCCAATGATCACTTGAAGAGGAGAAAGTAATGTGCTGCCACCACTTGAATCGAAGGGATTTCATTGGATTGACGACAGGACTGGTCGCCGGGGCCGGTCTTGTAGCTAATTCCGTGCTTTCTGCCGGTGAAAAGGCGTTATGGGCTTCCGACGAATGGGACCCCGACAGGCCTTTTCTCGTTCCGGGAAACGCGCTGAGAATTCAGCCGGTTCTTATGTACAGCACGTCTCAAAAAAGGGAGGCAACATCCTGGAAGTCCTGGGGAGGGATACAGACCGAGCGGGCTGCATCGGAGGAGGCGGATAGGATATCGCGGGAACTGAAATCGTTATCTGCCGATGCCGATTTTCCACTGC
>Ga0180438_10006729_pt1 | contig 15447 bp, 15 predicted proteins | sample SS_ome_12_FD_132455 | JGI IMG/M metagenome (GOLD analysis project Ga0180438, IMG submission 132455) | Hypersaline lake sediment archaeal communities from the Salton Sea, California, USA - SS_3_D_2 metaG | ecosystem: Environmental > Aquatic > Non-marine Saline and Alkaline > Hypersaline >...
GCGCTCTCTATGATGATGACTCCGCCAGGGCGCACCCGCGGCTCGAAGGCTTTGAATTGGGAGCTGTCGAATATCACTACCGTCTGTGCTTGATCCAGTATTGGCGAGGCAATCTCCTCGTCGGAGAAGATCACGGTGCATTCACAAAGTCCACCCCGCATAGCCTCCATATAGGAGGGAAGGTAGGAGACGTATTTGTAAGCTCGCAGAGCTGCACCGGAGAGCAGTTGTCCTGCCGTAAGCACCCCCATACCACCAAGCCCAGCTATCAGTACCTCAGCTCTTGAAGGTGCTTTTCGTTCCATGAACATCTCCTTGACCTATTAGGGATTGCTAGTCGATCCTATTCACGTTTTTGAATTCGCCCAGGGGAAACTCAGGAATCACCGTGTCCTCTATCCACTTCAGGGATTCCACTGGACTTAGGTGCCAGTTAGTCGGACAGGCCGAGAGCACTTCAACAAAGCTGAGACCAATCTGGTCTACCTGTTTTTGGAAGGCAGCCTTGAGGTATTTCTTGGTGCGCTGGTAACTAGCCGGGTTGTTGACTGCGCCACGGGCACTGTAGGCTACCCCTCTGAATGTGGCGGCCAGTTCAGCGGTATGTACCGGGTACCCCTCCGTGATAACGCTTCGGCCATCAGGGGTGGTAGTGGTTATTTGGCCTGTTAAGGTGGTAGGTGCCAGTTGCCCCCCAGTGGTTCCGAAATTGGCGTTATTGCACATAATTATGGTGAACTTCTCACCGCGAATTAAGGCGCCAATGAAGGAACCAGCTCCAATAGCCATACAATCGCCATCCCCCTGGACAGTGAATACGATATTGTCCGGGGAGAGGCGCTTGATAGCAGTAGCCGTATCGGGAGGACGCCCATGAGCCCCAAGTACCCTGTCAATGTTGAGCGGATTCGACACATACCCGTTACAACCAATGCCCATAACCGCAATGGCTTTGTCCTCAATGTCCAGTTCCTCCAAGACCTCGGCGATGATACGACCAATAGTCCAGTACTGGCATCCGGGGCAAGGTGGTGAAAATACCAGCACATTTAGTGCCGCCCAGACCTTTTCTGTTTTCATCGCTCCTCGTCTGTTGACAGTCTCCTTATCTCCTCAAGGACTCTGCTGGGAAGGATCATCCCCCCATCGGTGGGTAAATGACGACTCTGCATGCCCAGGAAATGAACCTCGGCTTGCCCTTGAACCGCCATTCTGACGTCCTCAACCATCAGCCCTAGACTGTCCTCAACTACCAGAAACTTGCCTCCTGATTCGGCTTTTCCTTTGATCAGTTGGTAAGGGAAGGGCCATAGGGTTATCGGTCGAAAAAGTCCCACCTTGAGGCCCTCAGTCCGAGCCATGTTGACCGCCTCCTTACAGACCCGGGCAGGATATCCATAGGCGACCAGGAACAGTTCAGCATCCTCAGCCTGATAACTCTCGTACTTGAGCTCAGATTCCATTTGCTCATATTTGTCGGCCATATGCTCTAACCAGGAGACGTAATTTGGATACCCTCGAGTTAGAACAGCAGCAGTACCGACGCCGGAATGAACGAAACGGAAGTTCTTGTCCTTGTGCCTTTCCCGTCCTCTCACCGCCCAATCTTTCTCAGGCAACGGACCAAAGTCCATGGTCTTAATCTCCAGGGATTCTCTGATTAAACCCAGTATGCCATCTGAGAGCACTATCACCGGATTGCGGTATTTGTCAGCCAGATAAAAGGCTAGCTGAACTAAGTCATGTGTCTCCTGTACTGAAGCTGGGGCTACGATGATGTTCTTATAACCCCCAGCGCCTCCCCTAGTGGTGCAGAGATAATCCATCTGCGCATGCCTAATGCTACCCTGCCCCGGCCCACCCCTTTGCACTAAAACTATAATGCAAGGGAGTTCAGCAGCAGCCAAGTGAGACATCCCTTCCTGCATCAGTGCCCAACCGGGGCTCGAGGTCGAAGTCATCACCCTGAAACCGGCAGCGGCACCTCCATAAACCATCATTATAGATGCGATTTCAGATTGTGATTGAACAAAAATCTTCCCTCTCTTAGGGAATTCTCGGGAAAACCATTCTGGAATCTCGTTTTGTGGGGTTATGGGATAGCCAAAGAAAGCATCGCAGCCAGCACTCAAAGCCCCCCAGCCCACCGCCTCATTCCCCTGAACAAGTATTCTCTCTACCAAATGGTACCTCCCAGGTGAGCCATAGGAATACCCAGAACCCATCTCCCCTGACTTCTAGCTTGACTCAGCCCCTTGATTCTCAATATATCTATAGACCTCAATAGCAAAATGGGGGCACATCCAGTTGCAAACTCCGCAAGCGTTACACCGGTCAGGATTAGCGAAGACAGGTAGCAAGTATCCCTGGGGGCTAAACTTATCCCCTGGTATTAAAATACATCCCCGGGAACAGAATTTCTCACAGTAACCACAACCTAAGCAATTTGCCTCATTGATAATTATCATCCCCCTGGCCATCCTGGCTCCTCTACTCACTCTTTTCTCATTGCTAGCTCAAGTCCCCGTCTGAAGGCCTCCACATTTTGGGTTAACAGGGCATCCTTTCCTACAGCCCTCACCCCGGTCTCGACAATGCCAAATCTTGCCTCAAGCTCCCGCTCAATAAACTCGGGGGGGAAAATATTTGTTGCCTGAACGTAAGCTCCAAGCAGGATCATACCAGCCACAAGAGTGCTACCTATGCTTGCAGCTATTTCTATAGCCGGCATCTCAAACAATCTTAGATCCTTCCTCTCTAGCTTTGCCTTCAGCCCTGTGCTCTCCAGGATGACCACACCACCAGGACGCACCCTCTCTTCAAAGAATGGCAGCTGGGAATTATTGAGGATAAGCAAGGCATCCCCTCTAGCCACCAAAGGGCTGAGGATGGGGGTTTCTGAAAGAATTACTGTACACTCACAGGGCCCACCCCGCATGAGAGCTGAGAAATTGGGGAATCTGGTTGCATACTCGTACTTCCGCAGCCCAGCTCGAGCTACTAGCGTGCCAACCCAAACAACGCCACTACCACCAATTCCAGCTGCTATTACCATATGTCTGTCATTTACTCCTGGCATTACCGCTCCTAAATTGCTTTTTTAGCCTATTCAAGACAATCAACGTTTTTAAACTCACCCAAAGGGAAAGCAGGGATTACCTCCTTTGCAATACGCTCCTGGCATTCCAGGGGAGTCAGGTGCCAATCAGGGGGGCAGGCGGAGAGTATCTCGACGTAGCTAAAGCCGACATCATCAATTTGCTTTTGAAGCGCCCTCTTTATATGGTCCTTGGTTCTCTTGCAGTTGGCAGCGGTGTTGAGCGCACCCCGGGCGGCATAAGCCACCCCTTTCATAGCTGCCATGTATTCAGGGGCGTAAAAAGGATAGCCTTCTACCTTTAAATCTCGACCATAAGGTGTAGTAGTAGTTTTCTGCCCAATCAAGGTGGTGGGTGCCATCTGCCCACCAGTGGTGCCAAAATTTCCGTTGTTAATCATTATAACCGTGATACGCTCCCCACGAACTGCGGCATGAACGGTGCTCTCGGTTCCAATAGCGAGTGCATCTCCGTCCCCTTGCCAGGTAAATACTATTAACCTGCCCCGAGAGACACGTTTGATAGCCGTGGCTGCGTCACAAGCACGCCCATGGGCAGTTTGAAGCCAGTCGGTCTCTATCAGCACCATGGCCCCGGAACTACAGCCAATGCCAGCAACGCCGACTGTTTTTCCTTCGATACTCATTTCCTCAATAGATTCACAGAAGAGCCTGGCAGCAATCCCATACTGACAACCAGGACATGCTACCAGGATGCCAAGCCTCTGAAACAACTTTGGCCAATCCCGAACCAGCTTTCTCTCAGTTATCTCACTCACAGAATCCTCCTTATCTCCTCCACCACCCTCTCAGGGAATATAAGCCCTGTCTCTGTGGGTAGGTGGCGGGCAAATGTCCCTAAGAAATAAACCTCACTTTTGCCTTCAACCCCCAATTTGACATCCTCTACCATCTGCCCCAGACTATCTTCAACCACCAGGAATTTGCTCCCCTTCTGAGCTTTTTCCCTGACCACCTGGTATGGAAAGGGCCAAGCAGTGATCAACCGAATCAACCCCACCTTCAGTTCTTCATCTCGAGCCATTTCCAAGGCTTCATGGCAAACCCTGGAGGGATATCCATAAGCCACCAAAATTAGTTCAGCATCATCAACCTGGTGGGTTTCGTACCTCAGTTCTGCTTCTGTTATCATTTCGTATTTTCTATCCAGTGCCGTTAGAAGTGAGAGAAAGGTTGGATAAGTTAGCGTTGGTCCGTAGCCCTGGGAACATGTTAGAAGGCGTCGCTGTCCGTCCGGTTGATTATCTAGGCCTCTTACTGCCCAATCCTTCGCCGGCAGAGAGCCAAAGTCAATCCTCTTTACCTCCAAGTTTTCTGCCGTCACACCTATAACAGCGTCTGTCAACACTACCACCGGGTTACGGTATTTGTCTGCCAGGAAAAATGCCAGTTGAACCAAGTCATGGGTCCCTTGCACTGAAGCTGGGCAGAGGACGATGTTCTTATATCCTCCCTGCCCCCCACCCCGAGTGGCTGTAAAGTAGTCCATCTGGGCCTGTCTCGTGGTGCCTTGCCCCGGCCCACCCCTTTGCACCAGCACTATGACAGCAGGAAGCTCGGCATCCACCATGTGAGACATGGTCTCCTGCATCAAGGCCCAGCCCGGACTCGATGTCCCTGTCATTACTCTGGCCCCGCAGGCTGCCGCTCCATAGAGCATATTTATTGCCGAGGTTTCAGAAGTTGTCTGGAAGAAAATCTTCCCCCTCACAGGATACTCTCGGGCAAACCACTCGCCGATCTCATTCTGAGGGGTGATAGGGTAACCGAAGAAGGCATCACAATTTGCCATTAGAGCCCCCCAGCCCACTGCCTCATTACCTATAACGAACAGCTTCTCCGACACCAAATATCGTCTCCTCTGATATTCAAGGACGCCCAGTCCTAAGTTGCTGTGAGTGCATAAACTTCAATGGCAAAGGAGGGACACACTATAGCGCAATTCCCACAGGCATTGCATTTTTCAGGTTCGACCAGAACGGGCTTTGAGAAGCCCCTGGCGTCTACCTTCTCCCCGGTAATCTCTAAACAGCCCCGCTTACAAGCTACCACACAATAACCACAGCCGGTGCAAAAACCTTCATCGATAATTACTTCGCCCTTTGTCACTTTTTTCACTTCCATTGTTCCTCGCCTCAGGACTTTATCACCACTAGCATAACAAAATAGCCCCTTAGCTTAGGATTGGTAATTTCATAGTCATGCTCTGCATATAGGCGCTGAAGATAACGGATCGTGTGTTTATAATAGGCTTGGTTACAGAGTCTGTCAAGCCTAGTGGATAATAGCAGAGCTAGGGCTGATGTCAGCCATCCAAAGATTCTATGGAAACTCCCCAACATCAATGAAAATTAACGATTGAAAAGTTGCTTAAGTTATATCGCCATAATATCCTGGCACTCAAGACCGCAGTATTCAGGATAGTCAAAAAGTAGTAAGATTTATGCACATGAAAAATGGCTGAGCCAATAAAACTATCGGAGGTATAAGATTAACGGCAGGGTTGTGTGGAAAAAGGGATTCTGGATTATCTTGGTGCTGGGGTTGGTGGCAGTACTTCTGCTTGCTGCCTGTGCCATGCCAGATGCAGGAGGGAAAAAGGTGGTGGAAATTGGACTTATAGGCCCCATTACCGGGGCTGCCTCTGGCCCTTCGCAGTATGGATTGAGGAATACAATCGATTACCTTCGATACTTTGAAGAAGTGGGCATCACTGGATTGAGTCTCCCACCTGGAGTCACCATCAAACTGATATGGGCAGACGATACAATGGAGATACCTAAGTCAATTAGCGCCTACCAGCGCTTTGTTGAGCGTGGTGTGGTATTCCTATACATATATAACCCCACATCAGCCGAGGTGTTAAAGCCGAGGTGCGGAAAGGATGAGGTGCCTGCCATCTCGATGGCTGCAACAGAAGCTATGATATATCCTCCAGGCTGGATTTATGCCTACTATCCCACCGAACCGGAGAGATTCGCCGTCCTGGCTGACTGGATTATGGGAAATTGGGATGAGGAACGCCCTCCCAGGGTAGTCTTTATGGGCACGGATACGCCGTACGGCAGAGCAGTAGAAGTGCAGGGGATAAAGTATGGTGAGAGCATAGGCATGGAGATGCTGCCAATGGAAATCGTTCCTATAATGCCCCTCGATACCTCTCCTCAATTGCTGAGGCTAGTTGAGAGAGGGGTGGATTTTATTTATATCTCCTCTATGTGGGTAACAGTGGTGCCAGTCATGAAGGATGCTGAGAGGCTAGGAATTACAGGCAAGATACGCTTTGGGGGCTACGAAAATAGCCAGGCAATATCACTGCTCGAGGCTTTGGGTCCTACTGCTGAGGGCTATTTCGCTGCGAGGGGCGCTCCCTGGTACGAGGAAGTGCCATTCTTGACAGATATGTGAGGTATCGTGGGGAGATAGATACGCAGGAGGATGGTGCCTCTACGCTATTATCGACACCTGTGGCGATTGAAGCCATAAGGAGAGCGATGGAAGATGTGGGTTATGAAAACCTGGACGGTCGCGCCGTAAAAGAGGCACTGGACACTATCAAGGATTTTGATCCCCATGGTATGGGTAAAGGGATAACCTATACCCCGGAGGACCATAGGGGCTCCGCATCAGTAAAGATATACGAGGTACAAGGTAGGGAGGTAGTGCCCATAACCGATTGGCGAGAGGCTCCCATGCTTGTGCCAGAGGAGTAGGGGAACGATATAGAAAACGGGACCACGGCGGTATTCTCGTGTCCCATGATGAGGACACCAATGCTACGGCTGTAGATGCTGCCAGTGATTGCCTGAGTGAATTCATAGGGGAAAGATCGACGGTCTATGCCTAGCTTCCACTACTTCATTCTTATAAGGGGAGGCTGTGTCTTCAATACACTATGCCTGGGATGTTCACAATGCTGGCTGCTAAATACCCGTGCTTTAAATGAAGTTTTTTCACATGATTGGAATAAATTAGCAAAGGTAAAGAAGAGTTAGAAACGGCAAAGAAATAACTTGTGGTGGAGATTCAGTAGGCAGTGATAGGTTCGCTGTCAGTGATGATTCTTTTACTTGCAGCTAACTTTTGGCGAATATGTTTGGGGATAGTAAACATAGCTTGGTGGGTAAGGCCATCGTAGGATTTTAGTTCTTTTGATATTCTTGCGGCAATTCTGGTGTCAATTTCCTTAGGCGTCAATTTTGGGGAATCAATGCTTTGGGAAGCAGAAACAAAGCCCCATAAGCCCAGAAAGGAGGGCACCTGGACTTGGTAGGGGCGTGCTAATGGAAAGACGCTTCCTAAGGTAGTGGCAATAGCAGTGAAATTATCTAGGTTCATCCATTCAGCAGATTCCGCCTGCACTGACATAATGCCATTGGGCTCTAGCTTCTGTTTAACTGCTTGGTAAAATTCCCTAGTGTATAGCAAGCGTGCTGGCCCTTCCTCTAAAGGGTCAACCAAGTCAATAATTATGATATCGAATTTGTCGCTGCTTTCCTCTAGGTATTTTCTGGCATCGGCAAAATGAAGCTCTGCCCTGGGATCATCGAAGGCATTCTGGTGCCAGGAAGGCAAGAAGCGGCGGCAAAGCTCTACAACCTCTTCATCAATATCCACCATGACAGCCCTTTTTACCGTATTATGCGCCAAGACTTCCCTCAAGGTCGCACCTTCGCCTCCCCCGGCAATGAATACCTTCTCCGGCTGAGGGTGCGCCAGCATAGTTGGGTGTACCAGAGCTTCATGGTAAATGAATTCATCTGCCTCGCTGGATTGAATTTTGCCATCGAGGACGAGACAGACACCGAAGCTGCCTGTGTTGATGATATCCACGGCTTGAAACTTAGTTCGGCCTGAATATATCCTCTCCTTAATGCTGTGCAGCATAGTAAGGTCAGGACTTATATAATCAGAAAACCATCTATGTTTATCAGGGTCACTATCATTCATCTTGCACACTCAACCTGGCTATCCTCCATAATTCCCCTTCGAAGCTCGATTAAGGAGTGGCTTTGGGCCCCCAGCCTCTCTGTTATCAACCTGGCAGCCTTTTCAGGGTCTACATCGTCCCCACAGGTGAAAACATCTACGGCAGCGTACTTGTGTTCTGGCCAGGTATGAATGGAAATGTGTGATTCAGCAATATGGACCACCCCACTCACTCCGCAAGGGGAAAAATGATAGAAGGACTCACCCACTACGGTAGCGCCACTTCGGATGGCAGCTTCATTAAGGCAATCTTTGAGAAAATCTAGGTCATCTAGCACCTCCTCATTGCAGATTTTTAGTTCTAGTAGCAGATGTCTTCCAAGCGCATTCAAATCACCTTCCCTCCTTTAGAATTTAGATTCGTGATGAAGCCTTTTGGGCAACAGGGCAAATTTTATATAATGTTAGCCCTTTTATCAATACTCTAGGAGTTTCTGCTAAAATAAACGAAGGCTGGAATTATGTCTGCACGGGAAAAATTGGTTACTGTGTGCACTGCCAGGCAAATGGAGGCGCAAATCATCCAGGGACGGTTGGAGAGCGAAGGTATACCAGCTCTCTTAAGCTACGAGAGCGCTGGTCTGGTTTACGGGCTTACAGTAAATGGATTAGGCGAGGTAAAAATAATGGTGCCTAAGCGGCTGGCAGAAGAAGCTAAGCAGATCTTGGGGATTGACGTGAAAAGGAAAAAGTAAAAATGCGTAGCCAATGGAGCAAAAATCAAAATTTTTATATTTCGAGTCTCACTTTGGTTCTTGAGCTTTGAACTATAATGAAGTCCAGATTAGAACGCGTAACTGAACAGCGGTTGGATAGCCTGAGCAGGATTCGGGCTCGTGGCGTAGACCCTTATCCCCATTCTTATCATCCTAGCCACACTATTCGAGAGGCAATAAGTGTTTTTGAGGGGCAAGGTGAGAGTTCTCAGGACATATCCCTGGCTGGCCGCATTATGGCCAAGCGTTCTATGGGTAGGATGTCCTTTATTGATATTCGCGATAGCTCAGGAAAGATACAGCTTTCTTTCCGCTATGACCTTTTGGGCAAGGATAGGTACGAATTTCTTCAGGATATGGATATCGGCGATATTGTGGGGGCAGAGGGGAGACTTTTTCGAACAAAGTCGGGAGAGCTTACTCTAGGAGTATCCGATTTCGCCATGCTGTGTAAATCCCTTCGCCCGCTGCCGGAAAAGTGGCATGGGCTGGCTGACGTAGAAAAGCGCTATCGGCAGAGGTATCTCGACCTCATTTCCAACGAAGAGACTAAAAACATTTTTGCTTTGCGTAGCAAGACTATCACTGCGATAAGAAGTTTTCTCAATAAGCACGGATTTATGGAGGTGGAAACTCCAGTGCTTCAGCCCCATGCTGGTGGAGCACTGGCACGCCCCTTTGTCACCCATCATCACGCCCTTGATGAAGATCTCTATCTGCGGATTGCCCTGGAGCTCCACCTCAAGAGACTGGTAGTGGGCGGCTTCGATAAAGTTTATGAGATGGGACGTGCTTTTCGCAATGAAGGCATTTCTGTCAGACATAACCCAGAATTCACCTTGCTTGAGTGTTATCAGGCTTATAGCGATTATGATGACATGATGAGATTAGTTGAGGAGATGCTCGCTCATATAGCTCAGGAGGTTCTGGGTAGTACCAAGCTTGCTTGCAATGGCAAAACCATCGATCTTAGTCTTCCGTGGCAAAGACTTTACCTACGTGAGGCAATAAAAAATTATTGTGGCATTGATTTTGAAGATTACCCCGATGCTGCTTCCCTGAGGTCACGGATGGCAGAACTAGGAATGGAAATTGAGCCGAGCAAGGGGAGGGGTAGACTGGTAGACGAATTGCTTTCCAATTTTGTTGAGCCAAACCTTATTCAGCCAACTTTCCTTCTGGATTACCCTGTAGAAATGTCACCCCTGGCTAAGAGAAAACGAGGTAATGACAGGTTAGTAGAGAGATTTGAGGGATTTGTTGCCGGCAGGGAGATTGCCAATGCTTTCACCGAGCTTAATGACCCCCTGGAGCAAAGGGAGAGGTTCCGCCAGCAGCTAAAAGAACAAGTTGCCGATGAGGAAGTGGAAATCGCCGATGAAGATTTTCTTCAGGCTTTGGAATATGGTATGCCACCCACCGGTGGTCTGGGGGTGGGTATCGACCGATTGGTGATGTTGCTTACCGGGCAGCAGTCTATTCGCGAAGTGATATTTTTTCCCCAGCTAAGGGCAAAGCCAGAGTCCTGAGAAAAGAGAAGGAAGTAATGCTTGACATTAAGCTTATCCGTGAAGAATCTGAGCTTGTTCGCCAGGGATTGGAGAAAAGAGGCGATAGCTTTGCTCTAGATAGCATCCTTGAGGGTGACAGTCGCTATCGTAGCTTGCTCCGTATGACGGAGGAACTCCGTGCTAAACACAACGAGACAAGCAGACAACTTGGCCAGAGCAAGGAAAAACCACCTCAGCTCATCGCCCAGATGCGTCAATTAGGAGAGCAAATATCCTACTTGCAGCAGCAGACCAAAGAAGCTAAGGCTGACCTCGATTGTCTCCTAATGGAGTTGCCCAATATCCCCCACCCCAGCGTACCTATAGGGAGAGGCGAGGCTGATAACATTGTAGTGCGTAACTGGGGCGAGCCAAGGGAATTATCCTTTGAGCCATTGCCTCATTGGGAGTTGGGGGAGAATTTGGGCATAATAGATTTCCAGCAGGGTGTGAAGCTCTCAGGGACCAGGTTTTATGTTCTCAAAGGGCTGGGCGCACGTCTTCAACGGGCACTTATATCGTTTATGCTCGATGTACATGTCAACAAGCATGGCTATAAAGAAATCTATCCTCCTTTTATGGTAAAGCGAGAATGTATGGTGGGCTCAGGAAATTTACCCAAGTTCGGCGATAATCTGTATCATGATGATGAGGATGATTTTTGGTTTATACCCACAGCGGAGGTGCCGCTAACTAACCTGCACCGTGATGAAATATTAAGTGCAGATAGATTACCACTTTATTACGTTGCCTATACTCCTTGTTTCCGTCGAGAGAAGATGGCTGCCGGCACAGATACCAGAGGCATTAAGCGGGGGCACCAATTTGATAAGGTGGAGCTCTACAAGGTTACTACTCCGGAAAGCTCTGACGAAGAGCTGGGAAAATTGGTAGCTGATGCTGAGGACATATGCCAGAACTTGGCCATACCTTACCGCGTGTTACAATTATGTACTGGAGACATCGGCTTTGCCGCCTGCAAAACATATGATATTGAAATGTGGGCTCCTGGCTGTGCTGAATGGCTCGAGGTCAGTTCTTGCAGCAATTGCGGTGACTTTCAGGCAAGGCGAGCAAATATCCGCTATCGCCCTGAGCCTGGTGCCAAATCACAGTTTGTTCACACGCTCAATGGCTCGGGATTGGCTCTGCCAAGAGTCCTTATCGCTGTGCTGGAAAACTACCAGCAAGCTGATGGCACAGTATTAGTTCCCGAGGTATTAGAGCCCTACCTGAGAGTAACATAATCGCCGCAAGCCATATATCCAAAGCGGACAGCTGAAGCTGCCCTTTTTGCCTCAAATAGTGCAGGATGTCATATTATTCGGTATAATATGGCGTAAAATCCTTCGGCTTATCTCAGTTCGCGATTTATAGTGAGTCAGAGTAATAGCTGGGAAGAATACGTAGAAGATGGATTTTGAATTCAGCGAGGAGCAGAAAATGTTTCGGATGGCTATTCGAAACTTTGCCAGAACTGAGATTGCTCCTCTGGTCGATGAGGCGGAAAAAAATGAGACATTTCCAGTACAGTTGTTCCCCAGGATGGGCGAGCTGGGTTATATATGTATTTCTTACCCGGTTGAGTATGGTGGTGCCGGAACGGGCAAGATCGAGGAATGCATTGAATGGGAGGAGATAAGCCAGGTTTCCCCGGCTATAAATGGGTGCTTTTTGGTCCAATCAGGTTTAGCTACTTCCGCCATAATGGACCATGGTGACGAAGATTTAAAGCAAGAGTATCTAGTTCCAGCAATCAAAGGTGCAAAAATAGCTGCCTTCGGGCTTACCGAGCCCAACGCTGGCTCTGATGTTGCAGGCATAGAGACCACTGCCAGCAGAGAAGGGAATAGGTATGTCGTAAATGGTAGCAAGTTATACACTACCAACGGAATGATTTGTGACTTTGTTCTAATAGCTGCTTATACCGATAAAAGCAAGGGACACCGGGGGATAAGTATATTCCTTCTGGATAAAGATACACCCGGATTCAGCCGCAACAAAGTGCATAAGTTTTGTTACCGTGCCTCCGACACAGGAGAGTTCTCCTTCGATAATTGCGCTGTGCCTGAAGAAAACTTAATTGGTGAGGAAGGAAAGGGGTTTTACTATTTGATGGAAACCTTGGATGTTGGTAGAGTCACTCACGCTGCTTCAAGGGTGGGAGCTGCCCAGGCTGCCTTTGAGGCAGCCCGGGATTATGCCCAGCAAAGAATCCAATTTGGCCGCCCCATTGCCACATTCCAAGTCAACGCTTTCAAGCTGGCCAGGATGGCTTTGGAAATAGAATCATCAAGGTGGATGACTTACCACGCTGCCTGGCTCCATGACCAGGGCAAGCCCTGCACAAAAGAAGCGGCTATGGCTAAACTCCTTGCCAGCGAGGTGTATCAGCATGTTGCCGTGGAAGCAATGCAGCTCTATGGCGGTGCTGCAGTCTACGAAGATTCTGTTATTAACCGCCACTACAGAGATTCTTATCTTGGCAGGATTACAGAGGGAACCTCGGAGATACAGGAGCTTATTATTGCCAGACAAATCGGCATTCGTGATGTAATGTAACGTAGTTTAAATTGAAGATCGGGCAGCTAATTTGGCAAACATAACTATTCACAAAAATAAGAAATCAGGAGGGATTTTATGGTAGGTATCATTTCATATGGAGTACACATTCCTTGGCATCGGATAAGCCATAAGACTATTTCTTCAGCAATGGGATGGTTTAATGCAGCATCTCCACCGGGTGAAAAGGCAGTAGCCAATTATGATGAGGATAGCATTACCATGGCAGTAGCTGCCGGCATGGATTGTCTTAATAACCTTGAGCGAGAGAAGATAGGCAGCCTGTATTTTGCTACCACCACCTCTCCCTACGCAGAAAGGCAGGGGGCAGCGGTGATTGCCACAGCACTGGACCTTAGCCCCGATATGCGAATTGCTGATTTCGCTCATTCTACTAAGGCGGGAACTACCGCTCTAATCTCTGCTTGCGAAGTTATTAAAGCGGAGGCAGCGAAGAACATGATGCTCTGTGCTTCTGATTGTCGCCTCGGGAAACCTGGCAGCACCCAGGAGCATATCTATGGTGATGGCAGTGCTGCCCTGTTAATGGGGGATAACCAGGTAATCGCCAGCCTGGAGGGCTATTACTCCGTGTCTTATGATTTCATCGGTGAATGGAGAGCAAGCGGAGAAGACTTTGAGCACTCCTTGGAAGATAGATTCGTTCAAGACGAAGGCCATAATAAATTTATTCCACAAGCTGTTGCCGGGCTACTACAGAAGTACCAGTTAAGCATTAAGGATTTCGCCAAGGTAATTTACCCTTGTCCCAATGCAAGACTGCATGCTGCCATAGGGAGAAGGCTGGGAGTTGAACCCGAACAGATTCAAGACTCTATGCTCACTTCAGTAGGTAATACTGGCGTAGCTCATCCACTGATGCTGCTGGTAGCAGCACTTGAGGAGGCCAAGCCAGGAGATAAACTCCTTATTGCTAGCTATGGAAATGGCAGCGATGCTTTGTTTTTCCAGGTGACTGAGGAAATAGAGAAGGTAAGAGATCGACGAGGTATAAAAGCCAGCCTTGCCTTAAGGAAGGAGTTATCCAATTATGAGAAATATATTTCCTTCCGCAATATACTTCCTATAGAGAGAGGAGTACGTGGGGAGAAATACGAAGGCTATTTCACCCCACTGGCGAGACAATGGAGGGAGCGCAGGGCAATCTTAGCCCTTTGTGGCTCTCGATGTAAGCGCTGTGGCACACCACAATATCCTCCTCAGCGGATATGCGTGAAGCCTGACTGCGGGGCTGTTGACGAAATGGAGCTCTATTGCTTTTCCGATAAAAAGGGACAACTGTTCACCTACACCGCAGACAATCTAGCCTATAGCCCCAGTCCGCCACGAATATATGGCATGATAAACTTTGAGGGTGGTGGAAGATATTGGTTTGATTTCGCTGATTGTGATGCTGATTCACTTGCAGTAGGCATGCCAGTAGAGATGAGCTTTCGCAGAAAATATGCGGACAAGGAACAGGGCAGCAATACATACTTCTGGAAAGCAATACCAATGCGAACATGAAATCGAATTGTAAGGAGGAGATACCCATGGCAGAAGGCATAAAAGACAAAGTGGCGATTATAGGGATGGGGTGTACCAAATTTGGGGAATTATGGGATAAGAGCCCCGAGGACTTAATAGTAGAGGCATTCCAGGAAACTGTGGAAGATGCAGGGATAGACAAGAAAGACATTCAGGCAGCCTGGCTGGGGAGTCACCTGGATGACATCAGTATAGGCAGGGGTGTCATAGTCTTCTCTATGGCGCTGAAGTTACCATTCATTCCAGCAACCAGGACAGAGAATTTCTGTGCTACGGGCACGGAAGCCCTGAGAGGCGCTTGCTATGCAGTTGCTTCAGGGGCTTATGACATAGTTCTGGCGCTTGGCGTAGAGAAGCTCAAGGATGTAGGCTATGCCGGTCTTCCCGAAAGTGGTAACCTCAATATGGAGGGCACGCTGGGCAGATTTACCAGCCCGGCAAGGACTGCACCGGGGGCATATGCCATGATGGCTACAGCATACTTTGCGAAGTACGGGCTCAGCCCTGAAGATGGTAAGAGGACGTTGGCCAAGATATCATCCAAGAGCCATCACAACGGCACGTTGAGCCCTAAAGCCCACCTGCGCAGGGAAGTGAGTGTGGAGGATGTGATGAAGGCTCCTATAATTGCCTGGCCACTGGGGCTATATGACTGCTGTGGGGTGAGCGACGGAGCGGCGGCTGCCATTGTAACTCGGGCTGATATGGCAAAGAATTTCAGGCCTGACCCTGTCTATGTTAAGGCACTCCAGATTGCAGCAAGCTCAGGGGAGGAATTACTGTACACTGACTATGACTATGCCCATGTGGAGACAACCTATCGGGCGGGAATTGCCGCCTATCGAGAGGCAGGAATAAAGAACCCGCGAGAAGAGATAAACATGATGGAGACTCACGACTGCTTCTCCATCAATGAACTCACTCAATATGAAGACCTGGGGATATCACCCAGAGGCAGGGCAAA
>Ga0180438_10006730_pt1 | contig 15447 bp, 12 predicted proteins | sample SS_ome_12_FD_132455 | JGI IMG/M metagenome (GOLD analysis project Ga0180438, IMG submission 132455) | Hypersaline lake sediment archaeal communities from the Salton Sea, California, USA - SS_3_D_2 metaG | ecosystem: Environmental > Aquatic > Non-marine Saline and Alkaline > Hypersaline >...
CTCCCACAGCATCTGTCAGCAGGCTCCGTCTTCCTGAAAACCATGATGCTGCCTCGCAGCGGGGCGCCTGCCAGCGAGCCGGAGTGAACGACAACCTGCCCCGCACCCATGCTTTGTCCCACGTCTCTAGCGGTCTCGGCGTCAGCGCCCGAAGTCCTGCCACGCGCAATAACCAGCGAACCGCCGACGCGCACGAACGGCAGCCCGGTCCCGATGCTCTTCGTCAGATTCGCCACCGCCCGCAACGTCGCCAGATCGAACTGTTCGCGAAGCCCGACCTCGTGAGCAAGCTTCTCGGCTCGACCACGAACGATCTCGACGTCTTCCAGCGCCAGTTCGGATTTCGCCTTCGCAAGGAACGCCGCCTTTTTCGCCGAGGCCTCAAGCAGAGTCAACTGTAGCTCCGGTTCGACGATCTTCAGACACAGCCCCGGAAACCCGGCTCCTGACCCGATATCAATCAGGTTTTTGCCCTTCCACCTGTTGATGCAGTGGTATATGGAAAACGCGTCGGCGACGTGTTCACCTACGAGCTTTACAGGTTCATCGCTCCCAACGAGACGAACTGCGCTTTTCTGCCAGCGTCGGACGAGGTTAAGGTGAAACAGGAGCTGTTCCACTTGGTTATGGGACAAGGTGACACGGTGCCTGAGCGCCTCCTCCCACAACAAATCCGACATGCTATTCGGCATGATTTACTGCTCCTGGAGATCCGCGCGACACCAAGGTTTTATGACTCTTACCATAGAAGAGCGGCGAATGTCAACCCGGGCTGCCGCCGAGTCGGCGGCTGGTGAGCACGGAACCGCAAAACCCCGAAATACGCCGGGTGCCCACGCCTTTTCTCTGAGGGGCATCGAGGCGGATGATACCCCCACTTGTTCCATCCCCTGCACCCCCGCCAGCTTCGCCAATTTTTCGCTTGACTTTCGCTTTATGTTCGTGTATAATCGTGATTACTTATAAATGGGGTAGTTGAAAAAACGGTTTTTTACAGCTTTTTTGTGGTCCTCGGTGGCCGGTAGAACCTTGCAAGGCGCCGGGTGTTCGAAATACGTTTTGTTCCGCCGTTGCGCCCGGCACCCTCGGTCCGGCTTGGGCCAGGAGGTCTGAGCGAAACACCATGGAGACACTGACAAAGCGGCAGAAGGAGATACTCGATTTTCTTGCTGACTTTATAGAGGAACGCGGTTACGCGCCCAGTCTCGAGGAGATCGCCTCCCATTTTCAGCTCTCCTCTCCGTCGACGGTCCACAAACACCTTCTGAACCTGGAAGAGAAAGGTTTCATCAGCCGCCAATCGAGCCGGAGCCGTGCGGTGCTTGTGAGCAAATCGCCGGGGAGGCCGGTCGCGGAGGCGGCAGAGTTGCCTCTTCTGGGAAGGATTGCTGCAGGTCAGCCGATCGAGGCTGTGCTCGATAGCGAGACGATAACCGTTCCTGGTGACATGGTTCGCGGCAAAAGGGCATTCGCGCTCCAGGTTAAGGGAGATTCCATGATCGACGAGAGCATAAGGGACGGCGACTGCATTATCGTGGAACAAACGGAGACAGCGGACAACGGCGATATGGTTGTTGCCTTGGTCGACGGCGACAGCGCGACGTTGAAAAGGTTTTATCGCGAGCAGGACCATATCCGCCTGGAACCGGCGAACCCGGACGCTGAAACGATAGTTGTCCGGAACCGGCCGCTCAAAATTCAGGGAATTGTCATAGGTTTGTTGAGGCGGTACATCTGAGCCATGGACACCAGCGACAAGATCGAGTTGATGGGCAGGTTTGCGCAGTTCGATCTGTGCGGTAACTGTACGCCGCGCGCGCCTGAGTCGCAGCGCCGTCGCAGCCCATTGGGAAGATGGATATACCCTGCGGTGCTGCCGGACGGTAAGACCGTACGTCTGCTCAAACTGTTGCTCACTAACGTGTGTCTTAACGATTGCACGTACTGCGTTAACCGGTGCAGCCGCGCGGTTCCCCGGTCCGGGTTCGAGCCCGCGGAACTTGCTGGACTGTTCTCGACCCTGTGGCAGAAGGGGCTTGTCCAGGGGTTCTTTTTGAGTTCCGGCGTTCAACGCAACCCTGATTCCACCATGGCCAGGATGATCCGTACGGTGGAGATCGTGCGGCACAAATACGGGTTTCCCGGGTACGTTCATCTGAAGATACTTCCCGGGGCGAGTTTCGAGGCGGTCGAGCGGGCGATGCGGGTGGCGACGCGCGTTTCGGTAAACCTTGAAGCGCCAACTCCCGAGCGGCTCGCGCGGATAGCTCCCGGCAAAAATTTTCGTGAAGATCTGGTACGACGGATGGCCTGGGTAAGGTCGATCCTCGAGCGGGGGAACACGCGATGCGTTGACCACACGACACAGTTTGTGGTCGGGGCGGCGGAGGAAAAGGATAGCGAGATATTGAGTCTGACGGAACGGTTGTACGGTGAGATGAAGCTCAAACGAGCATATTACAGCGCGTTCCAGCCGGTGGAGGAGGAAGTGCGCGAGGGCCGCCGACCGACACCCCCTTTGCGCGAGCACAGGTTGTACCAGGCGGATTTTCTCATGAGACGTTACGGTTTCGCCTTCGAGGAGCTCAGCTTCGATACGGGCGGGAACCTGCCTGTCGAGACGGATCCCAAACGCGTATGGGTATCGAAACATCCGGAACAGTTTCCCGTCGAGATCAATCGTGCGAGCCGCCGGGAGCTGATGCGTGTGCCCGGTATCGGACCCCGGTCGGCGCGACGAATCGTCACTAAACGCGTCAAAGAGAAGTTTCACACTCTCGAGGAGCTTAAGGGTACCGGGGCGGTGGTCGGATGGGCTGCACCGTACATACTTATAGACGGTAAGAGCGTCGGGGAACTGAAGGAGCCGGGGCAGATGAGGTTATGGAAGGAAGAATAGACTTTAGACATTAGACCCTAGACCCTAGACTTGAGACTTCAGACAATGGGCAGGGATTACAGGAAGATAAAGGCGTGGCAGTTTGCGGGCAGACTTGCTGTGGATGTCTATAAAGCCACAGCAGAATTTCCGAAAGCCGAGGTATGGGGACTGGTTTCTCAAATGCGCAGAGCGGCAGTATCAGTTCCCGCCAACATTGTCGAGGGTTCTGCGCGACGAAGCCAAACCGAGTACGTTCACTTTTTGTATATTTCCATCTCTTCCTTGGCGGAACTCGGGTACTATATCAAATTTGCCCGCGAAGTTGGCTATTTGCCTGCGAAAACCCATGACAAGTTGGGCTCAATGCATGAGGAAACAGCGAAGACATTACGCGGACTTATTAACCACATCGAGCGGTCCAGAGTCTAAGGTCTAAGGTCTAGGGTCTAAAGTCTAAGGTCTAAAGTTTAAGGTCCGCCTTTTATGTCACGTCGGATATTGCATATAGACATGGACGCGTTTTTCGCGTCGGTGGAGCGGGTGCTCGATCCGTCGCTCGAAGGCAAGCCGCTTATAGTCGGAGGCGACCCCGATGAGCGCGGTGTGGTATGCACCGCATCGTACGAGGCGCGTGCGTTCGGCGTTCATTCCGCTATGCCGCTGGCTACAGCGAAACGGCTCTGTCCAGAGGCCATATTCATTGCAGGACACTTTGACCGCTATAGAGACGCATCGGACCAAATCATGAGCATTTTGGAAGCGGCATCGCCGAGAATAGAACGCCTCTCTCTTGACGAGGCCTACCTGGATATCACCGGCTCTCTGCGTCTGTTCGGGAACGGCCGCGCCATTGCGACGAAGCTGAGAGGCGAGATACGGGAGCGTACCGGTCTGGCCGGCTCGGTCGGCATAGCCGGAAACAAGCTTGTCGCGAAGATCGCGTCGGACGAGGCGAAACCGGACGGGTTGGTAGAGGTGGCGCCGGGTGGCGAGCGTGCTTTTCTCGTGCCGTTACCTGTATCGCGGCTTCCAGGCGTAGGTGCGCGCACTCAGGCATTGCTCGAGGAGCTTGGCGTCCGTACGATAGGTCATCTGGCGACACTGCCGCAGGAGGCGTTGCCGCGAGTTTTCCGGCAGGCTGGTTACGCGCTGCAGCGCCGTGCCCGGGGCATAGATTTCAGCCCGGTTGAGCAATCGCCTTACCCGAAATCTATCGGTCGTGAGACGACTTTCGGGGAAGACCTGGTGGACTGGGACCGGATCGAGTCGGTGCTGTGCTATCTCATAGAGAAAGCGACGTACGCTGTGCGCGAACAGCGAATGGAGGCCCGATGTGTGACGTTGAAGGTACGCTACGCGGATTTCAAGACCTTGACATTCGCGAAAACGTTGCCGCAACCGACGGATCTCGATACGGTGATTTACAAGGCGGTCCGCGAACTGCTGCCAAAAGCGAAGTCGCGGCGTGCACGGGTGAGGCTGGTCGGAGTATCTCTTTCATCGCTGGTTCACAACCAGCACCAACTGTCTTTGTTTCCCGCAAAGGCGCAGGAGAAATGGCGCCGCGCGTTGGCCGCTGTTGACCGAGTGAGGGATAAGTACGGGTTCGATCTTGTGCGAAGCGCTAGGTCGATGCAGCTTGGGCGTGATTTCCGGGTGCTCACACCGTCTTTGTCACGGTGATATAGAGTAGATAGTGGATAGGATGAGGAGGAAGAGAGCGAACCGTGAAAATCTTTAGCAGGGTACGGAACATAATCGGTCGCAGAAGAGTTGAGGCCCGACCGTGCAGGATCGTGATAGATACCAACATCATGGTTGGCGCGATCATGAAGCCGACCGGTGCTTCCAACAAGATACTTCATATGTGGATTCAAGGTCGTCTCACACTACTCGTTACAGAACGTATCCTGGACGAGTATCGCACCATATTGTCCCAGAAATGGCTTAAACCGGATCGGGTAAGCGAACTGAATCGGCAGTTGGGCGAGTTTGCCGAGGTCGTCGACCCGAAAGAGAGGGTGTACGAGATCAAAGATGATCCGAGCGACAACCGGTTCCTGGAGTGCGCCGCTGAAGGTGAGGCGGATTACGTTATTAGCAGCGACCAGCATCTCCTGGCTCTGAAACAGTTCCGCCGGACCGAGATCGTCAGACCCACGCAGTTCCTCAAACGCGTGGGAGCTTAGGGCAAGTCCTGCCCAGAAAACCTTTACGGAAAAAATATGCAATTCATTCACCTCCATTGTCACAGCAACTATTCGCTTCTCGTGGGCGCGAGCCGGATCGAGGATCTTGTGGAGCGTGCGCGCCAGTACGGTATGGCAGCGCTCGCGCTCACCGATACGAATGGGCTTTATGGCTCGGTCGGTTTTTACACAGCGGCTCGTGACGCTGGTCTCAAACCGATCATTGGCGTCCATCTCAAAGCGCTGGACGGCGATGCGGTACTGCTTGCACGCAACCTGGAAGGATACAGCCGGATCTGCCGCTTAGTCACCGCCCGCCACCTCGGCGAGAACTTCTCGCTCCGCGAGGCACTTCTCGAACCTTCTGAAAACCTTTTTATACTCTCCTCCGATGCCTCCCTGTTGAAGCACCTTGCTGAACGGCGAGTTCGTCGCGGCGGGATTTCGACGGCTGCTGGTGGGACAGGCATTCCTGCCTGTCGGAAACGGGCTGATAAAGGTCAAGGGCGGGGCAAGCATGATCGGTACAGTAGAAACGATCTTTTCGTTGAGATCGTCAACTTGGGAGACAAAGACTCGGGGTACCGAGCGGAGCGGTTGGTTCAACTGGCGCGGCACCTCCGGCTGCCCGTGGTAGCGACGAACGGAGTATATTTCGTCGGTCCGGAAGGGTACAGAATCCACCGCGTACTGTCCGCCATTCGCGAGAACACAACGATAGCCGCTCTGAGTCCCGGCGCTCTGGCGCATCCCGAAAGCTGGCTCAAACCGCAGTCGCGGATGGTGGAACTGTACGGTCCGTGGCGCGACGCCGTGCTCAACACGCAGTGGATAGCCGACCGGTGCAACCTTGAACTGCCTATGGGGACGCCGATCTTCCCGGAATCGTATCTGCCGTCTGGTGAGACGTCGTTTTCGTATTTGTGGAAACTCGCATTTGAGGGTGTCCGCGAGCGGTACAAACCGCTCACACCGCATGTAATTGATCGGCTGAAACACGAGCTGGAAGTTATCAGCCAACTGGGTTTTGCGCCGTACTTCCTGATCGTGTGGGACATCGTTCGCCACGCACGAGAGCGTGGCATATCGATAGTCGGTCGCGGTTCCGCTGCGGACAGTCTCGTATCGTACGCGCTCGGTATCACGCAGGTCGATCCGCTCAAATACGATCTCTATTTCGAACGATTTCTGAACCTGTCGCGGACCGATTGTCCCGACATCGACCTCGATATATGCTGGAAACGACGCGATGAAGTGATAGATTACGTCTATCGCCGGTACGGTTCCGACCGGGTGGCGATGATCAGCACGTTCGCCACATTCCAGGCGCGGTCCGCAGTGACGGACATCGCAAAAGCGTTCGGCCTGACGCACGACGAGATCGGCTCGTTCACCTCGTCGCTCCCTCACTATCATTCCTCGGACATAAAGGCCGTTGTGAATCGTCTACCGGAATGTCGTCATCTGCCGATAAACGAGGAACCGTTCAAGGCGATCGTCGAGCTGAGCGAGGCCATAGACGGTTTCCCGAGACATCTCTCGATCCATTGCGGCGGGTTGGTAATAGGTCGCGATCCGCTTACGCGGCTTGTACCGCTGCAGCGGTCCGCTAAGGGCATCGTGATCACCCAGTACGATATGGGGCCGATCGAACAGCTTGGTCTCGTCAAGATGGACCTGCTCGGACACCGGTCGCTCACAGTGATTGATGAGACGGTCGATAGTGTCCGGCGCAACAGGGGGGTGAAAATAGACCCCGGTTCCCTACCCGACCGTGACGAACTGACCGGCGAGCTTCTCCGCGCCGGACGAACCATCGGCTGTTTCCAGATCGAATCGCCGGCGATGCGTTCGCTGCTCAGAAGTCTTCAGGCGGACGGTACGGATTCGCTCATCAAAGGGTTATCGCTCGTCCGCCCGGGACCGTCCGGCAGCGGTATGAAAAGACGGTATATCCAGAGACATCTCGGTAAAGAGAAGACGGAGTATCTGCACCCGAAAATGGCCGACCTGTTGAAACACACGTACGGCGTGATGCTTTACCAGGAAGATATACTGCGCGTGGCGAGCGCCGTCGCCGGGATGACGCTTGCGGAGGGCGACGAGCTGCGACGCGCCATGACGAAAAAACGCTCTACTGAGGAGATGGCTAAGATCAGCAAACGGTTCGTCGGGAAAGCGGTCGAAAACGGCGTGACGGAAACCACTGCGGCGGAAATATGGAGATTGATCGCCAACTTTTCGGCGTACGCGTACTGCAAGGCGCACGCGTGCACTTACGGTCAGCTAGCGTACCGGTGCGCTTACCTCAAGGCGCATTATCCGGCGGAATTTATCGCTGGCGTCCTGTCGAACCGGGGCGGGTTCTACTATCCGGCGGTGTACATCGAGGAAGCCAGACGGTGCAGGCTCGAGATTCTGCCGCCTGATATTAATAGGAGCGAGTACGGATACACTGCGGAAGGGAATGCGATACGCGTCGGGTTTATCGAGATCAAGGGGCTCAGTGCTGAGGCCGTAAAATCTATCCGCGCGGCACGACAGGACCAACCGTTCACATGTCTTGCGGACCTGTGGCGGCGGGCGAAACTGAATCACACCGAAGCGGAAGCGCTCATAAAGGTGGGTGCGCTCGACGGTTTCGGTAGAACCCGGCCGGAACTTCTCTGGGAGCTGAAAATGCTCGCCACCGACAGTCCAACGTCAAAAGTTGCGCCGGGAGGTGAACTGTTTGGTCCGTTCGACAATGGTCCGGGCCATCTTGTGCCGGTCATACCACAGTACTCGCGCAGCGAGATGCTCGATCACGAGGTGGAACATCTCGGTGTGACCGTTTCCGACCATCCGACTGCGTGGTACGTCCCGAACCTACTCAGGTACCGGCTGGTGGCAAGCCGTGATATGGCGCTTTACGACAGGAGAAAGGTAAGTTTGGCGGGATGGCTTATCGCCGAGCGGCGTCACGGGCTCAAAGGGCGTGGATGTATGAAGTTTCTCACGCTCGAGGACGCCGCCGGACTGTTCGAAGCGATCCTGTTCCCCGGAACATACCAAAAGTACGGTCATCTGCTCACATCTCACGGACCCTACATTATCACCGGCCGCGTCCAATGCGAAGATTTCAACACCGTCCTGATCGCCGATAAGATCGAGCTTGCTGAGAAAAGGGAGTTGACTGCAATACTGGTAAGCACTGTGAATGAAGCTGGGATTAAGTAATCTTCATAATGCGCACGTTCTTGACCGGAGCACACCGGGCGTGGTATAATGGAATACGAGAGCGGGAGGTTTTGCAAGAGGCCTCCTCGGGGGCGATTTTGACTTTCTGCGTTTATTTGCGGCTTGGTGGCGCAACGTGGAGGCGCCGCAGTGAAGGAAGTCAATCCTCAGCTCCAGCGTTCCGGACTGAAAGACCGAGGTACTGTAACGTTCGTCCCAATTCCCCTGGAAAGTCTCTGCCTCGATACCAATACCAACTTCAGGATCTACGTTCTTACTGAGCGCGAAAAGGAACCGGTTCTGTATCGGGCAGAGAACCTGCCGTTCAGTGAGGGGGTCAGGAAACGCCTCCTCGAGCACGACATTGAGCGTGTGTACATCGAGAGCAACGACAGGGGGAAATACCAGGAGTATATTGAAGATAATCTTAATGATATCGTAAGAAACGACACGATTCAGACAAACGAAAAGGCCGAGATTGTGTACTCGTCGGCGACGTTTCTCATGGAAAAGCTTTTCGAGAAACCGCGGGTCGGCAAGAGCATCCGTCGCTGCGAGAAGCTGGTACGCAACACGGTCGAGTTTGTTATGCGTGACGACAAGGCGTTCAGGAACCTCCTCACGGTCACCTCCTATGACTATCACACTTATACGCATTCGGTGAACGTGTTTGTTTTTTGCGTGGCGTTGGCTCAAAGACTGGGCATGGCCAAGAAGTCAGACCTTTTCGTGCTGGGCACCGGTGCATTGCTTCACGATGTTGGAAAGAGCCTCATTGATAAGAGTATCATAGCCAAGAGAGGTCTTCTCAACGACAAGGAGTGGGCGATAATCAAGAAACATCCGGTTTACGGGGCGGAGATACTGCGCGAAACCGGTGGGATACCGGAAGAATCGTACGCCGTGGTTGTTCAACACCACGAACGGTGCGACGGATCGGGCTACCCGGAAGGGTTTTCTAAAGATAGAATCCATTACTATGCCAAACTGAGCGCGGTAGCCGACGTGTTCGACGCCATGACAACCAGGCGAGTCTACAAGGAAGCCGCAGGGACTTTCGCCGCCCTGCAGACGATGAAAAGCGAGATGAGCGGCGGGCTCGATCAGAACATCTTCGAGGAGTTTGTCCGTCTCATGGGCCAATAGGTGCGGTCCTGAACCTGAACCGGCTTAAATGCCTGCCCCAGAAGTTCGAGCGCCTACGGGGCGGCATTCTTCCAAAGAATATCCACAGGCAATACTGTGAAGCGACGAAGCGGTGTTCAGAAAGCTTTTGCGCCACAACAGGCACTGACAAGAGCTTGACTTGCCGCCTGTTGAAGGTTTACACTTCCGCCAATGTGAATCTGCGACCGACTCTGTCAGTTATCGTCGTTTGAAGGAGGGTTATCCATGAAACGTTTGGTGCTGGTTTTGGCAATTACATCCTTATTTGGATCGATTTCTCGGTGTGTTGCGGAAGAGGAGCAGGCCGTCCCGCCGCAGAGGGTAAGCAAGCCCTTTGTCTATTCAGGTTACACGGCGCCGGAGTACAAGGGTTCCAGAGTTTTCTCGGTCTACGTGCCGATGTCTGACGGCGAGAAGCTAGCGGTCGATGTATACCTCCCGACGGACGGACCCGATCGGTCGGCGTTTCCAGTTGTCCTCGCCTATACACCTTATCAGCGGTCTAATATCGATCCTGCGTCCGGCGAGGTGCACGACCGGGCCGGGTCAGGGATGACACGGGCTCTTCTAGCTCACGGTTATGCTTTTGTGTGTGCCGACATGCGAGGCACCGGCGCATCGACCGGATGGCTGATGGATTTCATGCCGCAGATCTGGAAGGACGGCAAAGAACTCGTGGATTGGATAGCAGGGCAGCCCTGGTGTGACGGAAATGTCGGGATGAGCGGAGGGTCCTACCTCGGCTGGTCACAGACAGCGGTGGCTTCGCAGAAGCCTGCCGCACTGAAATGCATCATGCCGGCCGTGGTTCCTCTCGAAGGTTACACCGGCGAGGTCTATCCGGGCGGCATATGCCTCGTGGGTTTTCTCAACCTGTGGTCGGGCGGAATGTACGGCTCAGTGCGTAACTACTATCTACCTGATAAGGGTGAGCTCCCAACCAAACCTGTTGTGGACGAGGACGGTGACGGCGATCTGGCCGACGAGATACCGGTGGACGTCAACGGGAACGGGACTTTTCTGGACGACGGGTTTCCGCCGACGTACCTCGACGGAGCCGAACGAGAACACATTTACTATAAGGCCACCTTGACGCACCACGAGAAGGACTATGAGTACGCATCGTGGGCTACGAAGGGACTTTTCATAGATGCCGCCAGCCCGTTGGGCATGAGCGTTTATGGGTTGGGCCCGAACGCCCACGTGCGCGGCATTATGGAGTCAGGAATTCCCATCTACAACGTTGGGGGTTGGTTCGACGGTTTCACACGAGGTTCGTTCGAGTTGTATTGCACTCTGAAAGAGACCAACCCTTCCAAGATACTGATCGCGCCCGGTTACCACAGCTTAGGCGGGCCGTTCTGGGAGTTTTGCGGGGAAGATCCGAGGGAAGCTATGGCAATGTTCGGGGTAGAACAGTTGCGTTTCTTCGATCGCTACTTGAAAGGCATTAAGAACGGGATCGACGTCGAACCGCCCATCATCATTTACGTCATGCACGGCGGCGGGTGGCGGATTGAGCGCGAATGGCCGCTCAAACGACAGGTGCCGACCCGCTACTACTTTGACGTGGGTAACAGGCTCACGACCGGCAGAGAAGCAAACGGCGCGGACACATACACGGTCGATTACGCTCACAGTTCCAGTTACGGGACGAACGGCGGTAACCGGTGGCTGGCGATCGGCGGCGGGACGCCGGACCGGTTGCCGATCCGAACGGAGAAGGATAAACAGTGTCTGGTTTATAGTTCCGCGCCGTTGGATGCGGATATCGAGGTCACCGGCCATCCGATAGTCCGGTTCTCGGTCTCATCGACGGCGGAATACGGCGATTTCTTCGTTTATCTCGAGGACGTCGATGCGAACGGCGAGGCTGTCCTGGTAACCGAGGCGCAGTTGCGTGCCGGCTTTGCCGATCTGCACGACAACGACAAGATTATAGCTGGCGGGAAGTACGGTATCGAGGTGCTGCCCGAACTGCCCTGGCACGGTTATGAAAAAGGGCATTATAGGGACCGGATCTTGGCCGACGGTGCTATCGTGGAACTGGTTATCGATTTCCATCCGACATCGTGGGTGTTTCGGAGGGGACACAGTGTGCGAGTGTCCATAGCGTGCTCGGACTATCCGACTTACAGGTTGCACCCGAAGCTGTGTTCGGCCAACGATCCCGCTGATCCGGACAAGATCGTTCCGACGATAACCGTCTATCGTGATGCGGCACATCCTTCTCACGTGGAGTTACCCGTGATACCAAATGGCTCTGGATGAGACGTTGATTCCCGCCGCGCTCTGAGGACAAATCCGTGTTACGCTCGACCAGAACCCGGCTCTCGATCATGATGCTGCTGCAATACGCGGTACCCGGATCTGTTCTGCCGATCCTTAGCCACTACCTGAAGAACCACCTTCAGTTCGAGCCGATCGAGGTGGGCCAGATCATGGCCATGCCGGCTGTAGCTGCAATCCTGGCGCCGTTCGTGGTCACGTACGTCGCCGACCGCTTGATCAGCGCCGAAAGGCTGCTCGGGATCTGCCATTTTGTCGCGGCGGGCCTTATGCTGGTTCTGTCGACGCAGACGCAGTTCTGGCCGTTCCTTGGGATCTACTTCGCATACGGTCTGGTGTTCATGCCGACGTTCGCGCTGACAAACACCGTCGCGTTTCATCACGTCAGGGACGCGAAACGCGACTTTGGGCCGATTCGCATGTGGGGGCCGGCGAGTTGGGTGCTTGTCGGGTGGGGGTTCAGTTTCATATGGCTGCGAGGCGGCGGCTCGACCGGGCTCGACAGCCGGTTGCCGGATGCGTTGAAGTTCTCGGCGCTGGCATCGTGCGCGCTCGGACTCTACGCGCTGAGTTTGCCCCGCTCGAAGGTGAAATCGAGCCTGACAACGGGCCTCTCGTTCTGGAAATCGTTCGCGGTCTTCGCGCGACCGAGCCTGCTGCTTCTTTGCGGGCTGACCTTCTTGAACTCGGTCGTCCACCAGTTTTACTACTACGGTATGAGCCCGTTTCTGAGCCAGATCGGGTTTGCCGATAAACATATCATGCCGGCGATGAGCATGGGCCAGTTCGGAGAGGTGTTCGTTCTAGCCCTACTGGGCGTATGTCTGGCAAAGCTGGGCACGAAACGGGCGCTGATCATCGGGGTGCTCGCGCAAGTCGTGCGATGCTTGGCGTTCGCGAGCGGGCAGAAGGCGCTCGTTCTTGCCGCAATACCTTCTCACGGCGTGTGTTACGGCTTTTTCTTCACGGTCGCCTACATCTATGTGGACGGCCATAGTTCGCCCGAAAGCCGCGCGGGCGCCCAGCAGTTGTTCAACGTTCTTATCGCAGGCATCGGCTACCTGGTCGGGAACCTTTGCGCCGGGAAAACGGCTCAGTTGCTCACCTTTTCCGGGACGACTCAGATCGATTTCGCGCGGTTCTGGACGATCTCGGCGGGCCTCGCGCTAATTGTGGCGGCCATACTTGCACTTTTTTTCCAGGTGGAGGAGCCGGCGTATAGTGCCGGGCGCCGAGTTCGCGGCATGGTTGCCCCCGATAATCCTTAGATAGCACCGGTATACGGTCTACCACAACAGTTCGAGCATGAACTTCGGCGGCACCTAAAGGGTCGCGTCTTAGACACTTATTCGCCAATTATCTATTGACAAATGGCGGGTTTTTTGCTACAATATTTCCGTTGCGGGCGTCGGGTACGCCATTGAGGGGGAGTTCCCACAAAAAGCGCCGAATACTGATGTCGGGTTGGCGCTGAGGATCGATAGTGCTAGGGAGGGCACCACAGTGAAGATCTCCAGACAAAACTTGCCGATAGCTGTCTTAATGGGATGTCTCGTCGGTCTGTCCTTGGTGGGGCTCGGTTGTTCGAGCAGTTCCGGCGGGGCGGAGTTGGCAAACAGCACTGCCGGCGTGACCACATTACTCACTGTTGACAGCGAAATCATCGAGAGTCTGACTCTCACAGTTACCGAAGTATCGCTGGATTATGGCGAGGAGGGTGAGTGCGAGCCGAAGATCGTTGTGTTCAGCGGCGCGGTGGACGTGGATCTGGCGGACTTGACGGACATCTCGGCAATTCTATCCTGCGTCGACGTGCCTGCGGGCGTCTACACGAAGATCCGGTTTTCGGTTGCTAATCCGAGGCTTATCCTGAGTTCGGATCCCGACACGGTAATAACCGATGTCCACCTGACAGCTAACGGCCGGCTTTTCATTTCGGAGGAGTTCGAGCTACCTGAGGGCGAGTCATGCCTGCTGATACTGCACCTGATGAGCATCCATCTCGTCGAGGAGGGCAACGGCGGGTACGTGTTGACACCGCAGCTCAGAGCTGAAATCGAGATCGAGCCGACCGAAGCAATGGTTGTTTGCGGCACGATTGTCGATATAGACAAAGAAGAGGACACGTTCTCGCTCGTCCTGTGCGACGGAAGCGCGATTGAGGTACTCTACACCGACGCGTCGATTTCCCTGCCCGGCGATATCGATACCCCGACCGGCACGGAGGACAACCTTGACGTTGGCGTCAGCGTCATCATTAGAGGCACGCTCTGCGTGGATGGTTCGCTGACCGCCGATTCCATCAGGATCATCTGAAACGCTGCCGGAAAGTCTCTCCGTGGAACACGACACGGTATATTGCAATTCACCAGGAATGGTAGTAGACTGATCCGACAAATCTGCGAACTAGCGGGCATGATACGGTTTCTTAAGAGGGGGATGATGCGATCCAAGACAGTCTGGTTGATGCTGGTGCTGGGGCTGGTGGTCTCCCGGCCCGCCGGCGCCGAGCAAACGGACCGGCTTACGTTTGGCTTACGCGCTAGCGTAGCCTCTCACGACAAGAAAGAGAACTTCAATCAGTACGAGGCATTTGCGAACCTTGAACTCCCGTGGAGCTGGCAGTTGGGCGGTGGTTGGAACTTGGTCCCGAAGCTCGAGTTGACCGCCGGAGTCCTTAAGGGTGGAGGCGAAAGTGGATTCGTTACCTCGCTCGGTCCGAGCCTCACGCTGAGAGGCTTGGAAGACCGGCTTGCGCTGGACGTGGGAGTCAGCCCGACGTTTCTTAGCAGACGTCGTTTCGGCGAGCAGAGCTTCGGGGAATATATCCAGTTCACCAGTCACGCCAGCATAAACTTCGAGGTTGTCCGGAACCTGCACGTCGGCTACCGGTTCCAACACATGTCCAACGCAAGCATCAGCGACATCAATCCGGGCCTGGACCTGCACATGTTCGAGCTGAGCTACCGTTTCTGAAACGCGAGCACTCTTATCCGCCTCCAAAACACGTCACTGGAGAATTCCCGTCGCAAAGAGGCATCGCACGAGAAGGACGTCGCATTTGCTGGCAATTAAGGCTCTTGAGCTGGCCAGCAAAGACACCACTGCATTACGCCTGCGATATTAGAAAGTTTCAGTTGACATATAGCACCGACCGGCCTACACTTAGGCATAACTCGTTGAAACATTCGTCAGCGAAAGCGATTGCGAACGTAGTGGCGGCAAGCCGCCGGTTTTTATATGCGCCAAATCGGGGGACCAGTACGGGCGAAGGTAGGCGCGCGTAACAGGCTGACTCGGAATAGATCATCTTCCAGGTAAACTGTCTGGGCTTGGAGATCGTTTCAGAGTAGAGTTCGACCGCACGCTGCTTGGCGCCGGGCTTGTGGCGCAGGAGGGGAGGTGGATCTCGTGCCGTTCGTTGCCGTTGTTCTGCTCGCTGGTCTGGTAGTGGGGATTGTCGCGCTCCGGAGAACGTACGATCTCGAGGAGCGGGTACGTCGGAGAACACACGATTTCGAGCTTCGCCTGAGGCGGGTGGAACGGGAGGTGCTCCCGGTCAGTGAACCGGGTTCCAAACCGGAAGCGGCGGTTCCGCCTGAGCCGGTGCCGGAGCGACCGGTCGTCGAGATACCGAGTGAACCGGTCCCGGTCATGGAAGAGCGTCGGGCGACCGAGGAAGCAGCGCCACCGGTTGTTGCA
>Ga0180438_10006731_pt1 | contig 15444 bp, 17 predicted proteins | sample SS_ome_12_FD_132455 | JGI IMG/M metagenome (GOLD analysis project Ga0180438, IMG submission 132455) | Hypersaline lake sediment archaeal communities from the Salton Sea, California, USA - SS_3_D_2 metaG | ecosystem: Environmental > Aquatic > Non-marine Saline and Alkaline > Hypersaline >...
CAGAAAACGTTAAGAAAAGAAAGAATACCGTGGGGCACACGGGATTTTAAGCCTGTGGAGTCCATGTAAGACCGTTGAAGAAAATCCTTCAACTGGCAATGGACGATGAATCAGGAATCCCCTTCCTTTAGGGGGGGGAGGATGTCAAAAAATCGGTAGAGCAACTCCTACAACCAGACCAACCACCCCTCCGAATGCAATTCCTATTGCTGCTCCTCCTAAGAGAAAGATGGGTGTTTTCAATAAGATATCGAAAAATGGTCCGAATCTATCATTGCAGTTGCCTGTTGAACCAAAGACCCCTTCGAAAAAGGTAAAGAATGCTACGGTTCCGACGAGTAGCGCTATGCCAGCGACAGCATAGACTCCTCCGAGAGTAGCACCCGCTACTGTTCCGATGGCTGCAGCTTGGGCATACGGAGAAATTGCTGAAATGACATTCATGTTGCCTCCTAAGTTGAAACCTAAGTTGCGCCCTATTTCCTATTTAGGGCTGGCTGCGGAAAATATACTACTTTGCGTTGCTCTTCGACTTTGGTTAAAAACCTTGTCTTTATAAGGTCAGAAGTACAATCTGTACAATTGCTCCGACAATTGCTCCTAGAGCTGCTCCTAAAATTGCTTTTGTGCAAACCTCACAACCTGGTAGTATACAACCAATGCAGAGACACTCACCAGCCCTATTCTCGTTGCTAAAGATACCAGCAACACAACTGGCTACTGCGTAGGCTATAAATGGTATGTGGCATATAGCGGTAACCATTCCAAGAACAAGAGCTCCGGCACCAGCACCGATAGCTGTAGAGCTAGCAATTGATACAATAGCAGGGCCCATAACCACCTCCCTATAGGTTTTTGTAAAATTGTGCACAAAATCTATAGATAGGGCAAGTTTTTTTCTAGCCTGTTTCTCATCATCTTGGGTACACTGCCCATTTCATTGGCATAAGTAAAGGTATATAAGAATGTTAGCCGTTTTTTTGGACACAGAAACCTCTGGACTTGATCCCTTTATTCATGTGCCGCTCGAGATAGCATTTGTTATTGTTGATTTATGTACAGGAGAAGAGCTTTGTTCGTATGAAAGGATGTTTCGTATTTCGAAAAAAGAGTGGGAGGATCGAGATCCTCAAAGTGTTTTGATTAATGGATTTACTTTTGAAGAGCTTCAAAAGGGGTTTTCACGAGAGGTTGTATCGAGTGAGATTGAGGAGATTTTCTTGAAGTTTCAGATCATCAACGAGAGAGCATTTTTTATTTGTCAAAATCCTTCATTTGATAGGCCTTTTTTTGCTACAATTATAGACACCTATAGACAAGAGGTTCTTAAGATGCCCTACCACTGGCTAGACCTCGCATCGATGTATTGGGCACTTAGAGGAAATAGAGAGCAACGAGAGTTTGGTGTTGTTGTATCAAAAGATGCTATTGCCCAAGTTCTCAAGCTTGGTTCTGAGGCGCGTCCTCATCGAGCGATGAATGGGGCACAGCATTTGTTTGCGTGTTACAAAGAGCTTGTTGGATTTACACAGGAAGTAAGAAAATAATTTTATGTTTTGTAGTTATAATATCTTTCCCATTCCTATTATAGAGATCTTGCTCATAGCGGTTGTCATATATCGGCTTCTTTCCTTTTTCTGGAACACACGAGCCATGGATCTTGCTGCAGGGATTCTTGTTTTCTTGATCCTTTTTGCTTTGGCTGGTTGGTTGAACTTTCCTGTTCTACGGAGCCTTATGCATTATTTTGTGAGTGCAGCGGTCGTTGGTGTCTTGATTATTTTTCAACCTGAGATTCGCGTTGCTTTGGCAAAATTAAGTATGAAAGGAAGGCGATATGAGCAGCTTTCTGAATTTGATAATTTTTTAGAAGGGCTCTGTAATGTCGTCTACAGGATGGCTGAAAAGCATATCGGAGCAATCATTGTAGTTGAAAATCAAGATTGTTTGGATGAGTTTGCTACAAAAGCAGTTTTATTGAGCGCGCAGTTTTCATCTGAGATGGTTGAATCGATTTTTGTAAACCAATCGCCCTTACATGATGGAGCGGTGATAATTAGAGGGACGACTGTAGTAGCTGCTGCTGTTATCCTTCCACTTTCTGATGATAGCTCTCAAATAACGCGTTCAATGGGGACTCGCCATAGAGCCGCTTTAGGTATAACGCAACATTCCGACGCATTAAGCATTGTTGTTTCTGAAGAGACAGGAAAGGTTTCAATTGCTCGAGAAGGAATTATGACGAGAGGAATTCGTTCTGATCGATTTAGAGGTGTTTTGCGCAGTCTCTTTATCCCTGAAGAAGAGGAGAGACGATCTCGATTTAAAGACATTAAAGATTGGTTGGGAGCATGGAAACGTTCCTAAGAAATATATTTTTCGGCAATTTCCGAAGAAAAGCGCTTTCTCTTTTGGCAGCCATTGTCATTTGGCTACTTGTCAGTGCCTCTATTAGCACGACGAGGACATTCTCTCGTATACCTGTTCGTATTGTAAATATCCCTGTTAGCAAGACTGTAAAGGGGGTGTTGCCAGATGGTTTTCTTGAAAAGAAAATCTCGGTGACGCTTACTGGAAATAAAGAGGTCCTTGATAGGATGAGTTCGCAAGATTTTGAAGTTCGCGTTGATGCTTCAGATAAAGGAAACGAATGGGTAGTACATCTTACAAAAGAGGATCTTGTGCCTCAAAATACAGATATTCAATTTGCCACCTCTATAAAGCACGTCTCTTATGCACCAGATTTAGTCATTCATTTATGTAATTCCGCTACCGAGAAGATTCCCATTTTTGTTCTACCTCCCCACGGAGATGCCCCTGAGGGGTATCAGTGTCGAGCTATCTGGCCTTCCCGTCTTTATCAGACGGTTACAGGCCCTGAAGAGGATATCAAACATCTACAGCAAGTAGGGTTAGAGCTTTCTATAGATATGTCAGGCATTAAACGCGATGATCTCGACGAGTTACGTGCCCAACAAGCTCATGATGGTCAAGCTGATGATGAGGTCAGCTATTTTATACCAAATCTACAGAAGGAAGTTAAGATTCCCTTCCTTAGTGAGGGTAAACAGACAATTAACTGCCCAGAAGCTCGACAGTTACGAATAGATTTTTTGCATAGAGATATGCTTGCCCTTGATTCTGTTATCTCTGTTCGGCTCTTTTACCCTATAAAAACAGCAGAGGCGATAAATCCAGAGAAGATCTTTCTTCGTAAGGGTGGGCTATTAAAGAAAAAAGGCGGTCTTTTTTATATTGATAGACCGTTGATGGTAAGTGCTGTAAGCCGCCTTTTTCTCGAAATTATCCGTGAAAATATTGAGATTGTGATTATTCCCATAATAAGAGAGGGTGTTGTGACCTTTCGTTGGCATGTGCAGCCAGTAGACTCTAGTAAGTTAGAAGATGATTATGTTATTCAGGCTCTTTCAAATGAGTTTGATGCAGATTGTGCAATTGGAGGTATAAAAGCCTTTCGACAGCACCTCCAACAACGCGAAGAGTATCTTCGTTTACAGTTTCGAGACTATTTAAACTCTCTCTCTTTTTTTATAAGCCCAACAGCTCGTTTTGATTTATCCATTACTTCAGATAATCAGGGAGGCGTTATCGTGAAAGAGGAGGAGGGGGTAGCGTGACCTCCCTTCAGATTGCCTTGTTAAAAAGCTCCTTTCATTTGAAAGGGGGGCTCGAAAAATACTGTTTTCGTATTGCGAATGCATTACGTCAACAGGGACATACTGTTTCGATTCTAACAAGCTCTCCTTCTTCAAAAAAAGACAATGTTATTCAAATCTGTTCAAGCGTGAAACCATCAGCTCTTCAACTGCTCTGGTTTGATTGGAATTCTCGAAGGTATTTAAAACGTCATTCTTACGATATTGTCTTTGGATTTGATCGCCATTTTTTGCCCCTGACACATTATAGAGCTGGTAATGGTTGCCATGCTGCCTATCTTGAAAGACGTAAAAAGAGGGCGTCTTTTATTAAAAGGCTCTCTTTTTACTGCAATCCTTTGCATCTTCTTACAACTCTTTCAGAACGATTTTTATTCGAGAGACACCCTCCTAGAGTTATTATTTGTAACTCTCAGCTTGTAAAAAGAGAGATTTTGCAATTCTATCCTGCTACCCCAGAAGAGCGTCTCCATGTTGTCCACAATGGTGTTGAGTGGTTTGACTATGAAGAATCTTTTTTTACACGACAAAAAGCAACTATTCCTCGAATTCTCTTTATTGGGCATGAGTGGAGAAGAAAAGGGCTTGAACTTGCTCTAGGGGCACTTTCTCGTATTACTGACCATGATTTTCGTATGGTTGTTGTAGGCAAAGAGAGAGACCCTTCCCGTTTTATTAAAATTGCTCGAGAATATGAGCTCTCTCATAAGATTGAATTCCATCCAACTCCACAGCCTTCCCTTCCCTTCTATCAAGCCTCTGATATCGCTCTTTTGCCTTCACTATATGATCCTTTTGCCAATGCCACAGTGGAAGCATTGGCCATGGGGCTATATGTGATCACAACAGTTTCTAATGGGGGATCAGAGGTTATTATCGAAGGTAAAAATGGCTCTGTAATAGATCACGACCCAGAAGAATGTGCAAAAAAGCTTCTCTACGCCTTTAATCGTATCAAAGAAGAGGGGTGTCAGGATTGGATTCGAGAAAGCGTGCGCCAGTACGACTTTTCGAATCAGCTCAAAAAGATTGTTTCACTTGCTGAGGAGTAGTGTTATGGGGAATGTAAATCGTTGGGCGCTCTTATCTTTACTGTTGCCTGCAGCACTTTTTGCACGGCCTGTTTCGTACGCTGATAGTTGGACGCTTACACAGAAAAATGACTCTTTTGGTCATATACTTTCTCTTCACTACAGTCCTACAGCACGGTATTCTTTGGGAGTATTTGCTCAAAGTAAGCCTGATCTAAACAAAGCGTGGTATATTGCAACGTGCAATGCTCTCTTAAAAAGATGGAACCTTCCTTCGGCTCAGGCAAACATCTTTTTTCTCTCAGGAGTTGGGGCTTCTCGAAATAAAGGGAGAATGGGCGGAGCAGCTCAATGTGGGTTGAGTCTTGATTATGAGACCAGAAGAATTCTTATTGCTTATGAAAATAGAGCTGTCTATGCAGGACATGTTGAAAAATCGTTTCATCACATAGGTAGAGTTGGTTTTTCTCCCTACGTAGCAGCGTTTGATGCTCTGCAGCCCTGGATTCTCTTGCAGTATGAGTATAAGAATTCGAAAAGCGTTCTCACGCCACTATTGCGGCTCTATCGAAACAATGTGTTAGTAGAGCTTGGTCTATCTACGAAAGGAACGCTCTTATTTAATTGGATTGTCACCTTTTAGGAGGAAAAGATGCGCTTAGCTTTTATTATGCTTTTTCTTTCTGCTACGCTGTGTGCAGAGGAGATTTTTGTAGAGGTGAAGGGTGTTGTTTGCTCTTTTTGCGCTCAAGGAATTAGCGAGACCGTAAAAAAGAGGGCTGAGGTAGAAACTGTTTCGGTTGATATAGATACAGGAGATGTAACTATTGTTACTAAAACTGGGCAAACACTCGATGACACAACAGTTGAAAAGCTCATCGAGGATGCTGGTTACGAAGTCTCCTCTATTCGCCGCTTATAACAGCCCCACCAAGGCAGGTTGCTTCATCATAGAAGACAATGGATTGACCGGGCGTGATAGCGCGCTGTGGCTTTTCAAAATGAACAGAGAGCTTGTCAGGTCCAACCATTGTCACTTCACAAGGGCTGTCCTCTTGCCTGTAGCGTATTTTTGCCGTGCATGAAAGGGGAGAGGAGGGGGTCTTTCCAGAGATCCAGTGGTTCTTATTTGCTACTAAAGAGTGCGCGAAAAGAGCTGGGTGATCTATTCCTTGAGCAACAGTGAGGGTGTTCGTTTCAGAATTTTTAGAGACGACAAACCACGCATCTCCCTCTCCACCAATTCCAAGGCCTTTTCTTTGTCCAATAGTGTAATAGGCAAGACCTATATGATCGCCGATCTTTTTTCCATCGACTGTGACCATTGGTCCGGGAGAGAGTCCTAGGTGAGGCTCTAAAAATTGTCTAAAGTTTCGCTCTCCAATAAAGCAGATGCCTGTTGAATCTTTCTTTTTTGCCACAGGAAGCTTAAGTGTTTGAGCGATTTTTCGCACCTCCGATTTACACAAATTTGCAAGGGGAAAAAGAGAGTGAGAGAGCGTTTTTTGGGTTGCAGTGTAGAGAAAGTAGGTCTGATCTTTTGCAGAGTCTTGAGCGCGTTGAAGCCTGTGTCTGTCTTCAAAGAGCGTATTTGCAGCATAATGGCCTGTTGCTAGTGCTGAGGCATTCATGGAAAGAGCCTTTTCTAAAAGGTGTCCAAATTTAACCTCTCGATTGCAGAGAATATCTGGATTTGGTGTAAGACCTGCTTTTAAATCTGCCAAAAAGGTTTCAAAGACTTGTTCCCAGTACTCTTTTGCAAAGTGGACAGTATAGAAGGGAATCTGCAGCATCGTTGCTACACGCGCAACATCCTGGGCATCCTCTTCAATAGAGCATGCTCCACCCTCTTCTTCCCAATTTTTCATTAAGAGGCCGATAACATCATAGCCAAGCTCTTTTAAAAGGGCACAAGTAACAGACGAGTCTACGCCTCCAGACATGCCCACAACAACAGTAGATCCGCTGGGAATATGTAGTTTGATGCCTCTAAGGGCATTTTCTATGATAAATTGATTCATAAACAGATACGATTAGAAATGAAAAGAGACGAAAGTATACCACAATGACCGTTACTTCCACAAAGGGATGTGCTGTTGAGCTTTTTGGGTGAGCTGCTGCAAAGCTCGTGAAGGAGCCTCTTTCTGTTCGCAAAGGGCTGTAAGCTGCTGAACAAGCTCGTGAAGAAGATGGTTGACTTCATCCATCTTACCCTTATGGTAAGCGTCTATGGTCTGCAATTGGTAGTTTTTGATCAGGTCTGCAATTCTATCGGTTTCATTTTCATTTAGGTGAGTGGCGTGGACGTTGAGCTGACTGAAGAAGTGTCGCAACTTTTCAAGATAGGCTTCGATGGTGCGAACATATTTTTGCACGGCCTTTTCAATAACTTTTTTCTGCTCGGAACCTATTTTAGAATATTGGTGCCAATTTTTGATGGCTTGGGCAATAGAAAGACCGATCTCTGGAAGTAGATGAATATCGGCTATAGTGTATGCCTTTACAATTGCCATCCCCTCATTCCACTCACCGTGGATCTGGCTATATTGAGCAGCATATTCTTGAAGTTGAAGCTGTCGAAAGGCTTTTAGGAGGTCGACCATTTGTGGTTTTGTTGCTTGGGCAATCTCGCAAGCTTGTTTAAAGAGCATTTCACAAAACTGTCCCGAGCTTTTACCATCCATCTCATCTCCTTAAAATCTGTTTGTAAGAAACTCTTTTACTGCTGCTTGTTCTTGTTCAGATCTATCATTGAATGCTTTTAGCGTATGTTCTTCGAGCAGGTTCTTGATAGATGGGGGAGGCTCTTTTCTCCTTTGTGCGCAGGAAAAAAACTCTTTAGTAAAATAAAGTTTTAGCATCGGCTTTAATATCTCAAAGCTGGCTAACAAGGTTTTTTCTTGTAGAACTTCTGGTGGAGGAAGAGCATGAAGTGTTTCTTGTATTCGGTTTTTCCAGGTCAGTCTGATAGCCTCATACTTTTGTTTGAGACGCTCATAAGCAGATTTATTTCTAATTTTGGCAACAGTGACGTTAAGCCCTTGCAAGAGATTATCAAACTCTTGAAAGGGGAGTTTTGAAAGCTTGGAGATTTTTTGTTGAACATCACGAAGTTCGGTATACAATTTTCGAGCGTCATCTTCTGTTATCGGTGTTTTAAGAGCGAGACAGTCGGATGCTCTTTTTAAAATGTCGAGGATATGAATCCTTTTGTTTTCTGGAAGACCAGCTGCCCAGTAGATAAGACTGCGAAGGAGTATGCGGCATTTGGTAATCAAATTGCGCAAGGGGTTATCCCTTTCTTGGAGGTGATCAAGAGCGAGCAGGTACGTTTGCTGATCTTTTGTGCTTAAAAGAGCAAATTCTGGTGAGGTTTTTATCTCTGTTCCAAGAAAGGTGAGAGTCTCTCGGGTGTTTTTCGGTGTTTGTATAGGAGAGGCTTGTTCGTAGGCGGCATCTGAAAGCTCTTTAAAAACAATGCTGGGTGTTTTTTTTGGGCTTATGCTCGCAGTTATATCTGGCGATATTTGGGGCTGTACATTAACGCGATCATAGATCGTTGATTTAGGAATATATGTAGGCATACTGACACCTCATTCGGCCTATAATCCTTATGTTATCAGAGAAGACTTTTCTTGTTAACAAATTAAGCCGATGCTGTTTTTTCTATTTCGTACCCTTTTTTTCTCACGATAAGAGACCCAATCTGTTTTGGATCACTAGCTTTTTTTACTTCCTCGAACTCCCACGCGACAGTCGATAGATTTTTTCGTAGATTTTTTACGTAAGAGGGTGTTTTTGGTCCTGTAAGATTGTCCGTGAGCCCGTGTGCTTGATTAACCTTTTCTTGGACGGTCTCAATCTCTTGATAACCGAGCTCCCCGAGTAGACCATAAGCCTCATTTAAGAGGGTGATAATGGGGATTCTTTGACCTTTTTCGAGCTTTTGAGCTGCAAGTTGTGCGCTGCCGATTGCCTCCATTGCATAAATGATAAAATCATCGAGTTGCTTTCCAGAAAAAATTCCCTCTGCAATGCGTGCTGTATAGCGGGCCTTTTCGGAGAGCTCGCCAAAGGCTGGCAATTGGGTCAAAAGTGTTGCCAATTCTTTGAGCCCCTCTTTCTCTTTTTCAAGGGAGGCGAGCCTGAGAATAGCGGAAAATTCCTCTAATGTTGCTCTTTCATCAGTAGGCAGTGCAGAAATCTGGTATTGTGGAGCGACCTCTTTGATGGCCTTGACCATGTCATCAATGGTTGTTCCCGTTGTCTTTTGTTGCTTTTCGAGCTCCTTGTAGACATCGCTACAAAAGTCAAATGCATCTGTTGTTGAGAGTGTAGACATCTCTTTCTCCACTACGTTAAGGCCCTAGAAGATGCTTCTAGGGCGTTTTATTACAAGAAAAAGCTTTGTGTTTTGGGCGGCTATTTTTTTGGCTCTCCGACTTTCTTAAATTTAGCTTCTATTTCATTTTTGAGCTCTTCGAGGTTCTGGTGCATTTCCTGAGCCTCTGGACCCAGGTTTTCAAGCCCTTTTTGTACGTTAGAAAGTTCTTTCTTAATAGCTTCGGGATCTTCTGATTTCACCGCTTTATCTAGATTCTCAACTTTTTTAGTAAAAGCTCCTCTTATGGCCTCTGGCAGACTTTTCGCCAAGGTTATGAGCTTTTTAACGAAGTCACCAAGCTTTTTGAGAAGCAGTTTTGGTAGACCTTTTATTTTCAAAAATGTTTTCGCTCGTTTGATCTTTGCGAGGGTTGGTTTACTTGTTACTGTCTCTTCAAGTACGTTGAGAATTTTTGCTTTCACCTCAGCATCTGCTTTAGATTTCTGTCTCAAATATATATTTGCCAAAAGCTGGATTTTGCCTTCAGGTTCAGTAGTGTTTTTGAGCTCATGAAGGGGGCTTTTTTCGTCAATTTCCTCGGTGAAATTGAGGTGTGTAACAATTTTCCTAAGGGTTTCTGTGTTGAGCTCTCCTTCTTGCTTCTTTACGAAGTCATCAAGAAACGTGCAAAGCTCCTGTGTATTACTAATATTTACCGGCAACATATAAATACCTCCTAAACAATATTTCTTTCTAATTCTTTAATTACGTTGTTTCTTTATTTTTGGCAAATATATTGTTTGTTTTGTTATTATTCTGGTTAGATGTTTGATTTCTTCCCACAGGATAGAAATTTATTTGCGAAAAAGTGGAGAGTGGCGCAACTTGAGTCTGACCCCTGATTGTGACCTTATCTCCCACGTGGGATGGCTGCAGGAAACAATCTACTTCGTGTTGTTCCTTGACAAGGTTTTTTAACCTTGTCTAAAGTCACAACACTCGTATCTTATCTCCTTCGCCGATCCCACGTGGGAGATAAGGTCACAATCAGGGGTCTGAAACAAAATTAAGGAGAGCAATGGGTACAAGGACCAAGATCATCTGTACAATGGGTCCTGCTGTCAACAGTGTTGAGAGTATGGAGCACCTGATTCAAAATGGCATGAATATTGCCCGTGTCAACTTTAGCCACGGCTCTTATGAGCAACACAAAGAGACGATTTATAATCTTAAAAAGGCTAGAGAAAGATGTAAGGCTCCCCTTGCTATTATGCTCGATACTCGAGGTCCTGAGATTCGAACTGGATTGATTGCGGGAGGAGGCATCTCTGTTTCCCCAGGAAGTCGCTGTACTCTTGTCCAAGAAGGGGAAGGGGGAGAGGGCACAATTCCTATACGTCCCCCTATTGTGTTAGAGAGCTTGGAAGTGGGAACACTTCTTCTTATCGACAATGGATATATTCAGGCAAAAGTTATAGATCGGACAGATGAAGGGGTTGTGGTAAAATTTTTAAATAGCGGCGTTGTCCTTTCATCAAAGGGAATAAATGCTCCCAGTGCGCAGGTTTCTCTGCCTTCTCTTACTGAAAAGGATATCGCTGATATTACCTTTGGTTGTCAGGAGGGGGTTGAGATTATTGCTGCCTCTTTCATTCGAGAGGCTGATAATGTATTGGATATAAAGAAGTTAGTGTCGGGACTTGGTCGATCCGAGATACTTGTGTTAGCAAAAATTGAAAATGCTGAAGGAGTAGAGAATTTCGAGAGTATTTTATATGTTGCTGATGGAATTATGGTGGCCAGAGGGGATCTCGGAGTTGAGGTTCCCATCAGTCAGGTGCCTAAATTGCAGAAAATGATGATCAAAAAGTGCAATTTAATAGGAAAGCCTGTGGTTACTGCCACGCAGATGCTCGAGTCTATGATGAGCAATCCAAGACCCACAAGAGCAGAGGTTTCCGATGTGGCCAATGCTATATATGATGGCACTAGCGCACTTATGCTCTCTGGTGAGACTGCTGTTGGAAAATATCCAATAGAGAGTGTGGAGACAATGAGAAGTGTCTCCATTGAGGCTGAAGAGGATTTTGACTACAGCGCCTTTTTTGATCTTTATGCTGTGCGTTCATATCACGATATTCCATCAGCACTGACACTCTCTGCCGTGAAGACAGCGAGCAGTTTAGATGCCAAAGCCATCTTTACCTTTACCCATAGTGGGGCAACCGCTCGACTTCTCTCTCGCTTAAAACCTGAGATGCCCATTATTGGATTTACAGCAGATCAGTGTACGTACCATCAGCTCTCTCTCTTGTGGGGAGTCTTTCCGGTACTGTGCGAGAAGGGCTGTTCTACTATTGATGAGGCATTTTCCTATGCAAGTTCGTGGGCGTTAAAGAATAATTTCGTCTCATATGGTGATCTTGTTGTTGTAACTGCTGGATTTCCCTTTTGGGTGTCTGGAACGAGCAATACCATTCTTGTTAAAAGCATTGGAGATGTGCTTGCCAGAGGATCTAAGGGGATAGGTTCTCGTGTCCATGGTCCTGTTCTTCTTATTCCTGGTCCCTCTGTTACCAAGTCAGTCTCTGCATGCGGGGCTATTCTTGTTTTAACAACATTTAGCAATGATCTGTTGCCGCTTGTTCTTGAAGCATCAGGTGTTGTCTTACAGAGCTTTCCAGAAGATAGTGAATCTGAAGAACTCCTTTTTCAGGTTTGTCGAGATGAGGGTAAACCTGTTATTATTGGTGTCGATGGGGCCTTTCGCCTTCTTCGAGAGACACAAATCGTAACAATCGATCCAGAAAAAGCCGCCATCTTTAAAGGTACTGTCAAATAAAGGAGAAAGAGATTGGGCTGCTATCGATTTTTTGTCGATGTAGGGAGCTTCACGTCTCAGGAAGAGATTGTTCTCGAAGGTAGCGAAGCTCACCATGCACGACGTGTTATGAGAGTAGAAATTGGTGATCGAGTGAGCCTTGTCAATGGAAAGGGGTGGCATGCTCGAGCTACAGTAGAGGCAGTTGAAAAAAGAAAGCTTTTGTTTCGAGTTCTCTCATGTGAAGAGGTGGAGCCTCCTTCTACGGAACTTTGGCTTGGACTAGCTAATTTGCGGTCAAACCATCTTGATTTTGCAATTGAAAAGGGTGTAGAAGTAGGTGTCGACCATTTTGTACTCTTTATTGCCGATGGTTCTGAGATAAAGGCGATTTCGGAAGCGAGGCAGCGACGCATTTGTGCTTTGATACAGGCTGCAGTTAAACAGTGCGGCCGGATTTTTTCTCCTAAGATTCAGATAGTTCATAGGGTAAAGCAAGCGCTACAGATCATGCCAAAGCAGATGCTTTGGGCACATCTTTCCGATAAGACAAAAACGCTCTCAAGCGAGCTAGGGAATTTGGACAGAAAGAGATCTGTTTGTTTGTGTATTGGGCCTGAAAAAGGATGGAGTGATCGAGAGGTGGCATTACTTGGAGAGCATGGACAGAGTGTTTCTCTGCATGAAAATGTACTTCGTTCGGAAACGGCAGCTATTGTGGGTTCCTATGAAATAGCGCGTTGGTTTTGTAACCTCTAAACGAGAGGTGTAACAATGGTATCTATTCCAAAAAACATAGAAAGAGGGCTAGCAGCACACTATCAAGAGTTTGTTTCAAAATGTGTAGAACAGCCCTCCTTTGAGCAGATTAAAACAGCGTATGCTGCCTACGACAGTCTTCAAAATAGTATTCCTTTTTCAGTAAGCCTTTTTTCTTGGATGCCCTTTACTGTTTCAAGAGAATTTTCTCAAAACGTAAATAATGTTTGGGAGAGGTTTTATATCACCTGTTTGAACAGCATTCGAAATCGTGAACCATCAAGTTCTATAGCACTAGCGATACATGAGCTAGAATTCATAAATACCCGTTTTCCAGATCGCGATACCCTGTTAGTAGATCTTGGAGATCGATATGCACAGATTTTGGCTATGGAAAAGGCTGAAAGGTGCTATCGAAGAGCCTTTTATTTGAATCCGACAGTTGAATTGGCCCAGAAGCTAGAGAGGTTTTATCGTGTGCAGGGCGATGCTGATAAGGCAAAGGAGATGTATAAAAAGATAAAGAGCTCGTGGGGCAGGTCTGAAGCGGCCTATTTGAAGATAGCTATTCTTGATGGGGTATATGGTGATTGGTGGGGGGCAAATCAATGCATATTTAGAAAATTTCAAGAAAAACCCTCTTTAGAACATGTATTGGCATTTGCAGATGTACTTCTCTCTCTTTCAGATGTAGTCGATAGGAAGCATATATATTTGAGTTTTCGAGATCTTGCACAATTTCGCGTTACTCTTCTCGAAACCCCTTCTCTAGAGGAGCAGAGCAGAGCAATCCTTGATCTTGCCGATTATCTTTGCTGTCGATCAAAGCATTCGGACGTACTTATTTCTTATCTTATAAATGGTGAAAATTATGGTTTTGAGTTAGCGCGAGGAGTCTTTTTTGCTAAGATGGAAGAGAGGGCACAATGGGTAGAGAGAAGTCTCAATGAGGTAGAGCGAGAAAGAGAGCGATTATGTGCTCTTTTACGAGAGAGTTCTTTTTCATGTGAAGAGGAGCACCTTGAGATGACATCAAGAGTTCGCGGACTTCATGCGCTCTTTCAAGAGGGAAGTGAAAAGATTCCTGTAGGTTTTCTCCACTATCTTTCTCAGTATAAAAGGTGGTTGGAGTTTGAAAGAGGAGCCTGTTTTGCTCAAGAGGAAGAGAATTTTTCAGCATCGTGGACCCAGCAAGCAGCGAGGTTTCAGTCTTTGGAAACGCGGGCTAAGGATCTGTTTTCTTCTCTCATAAAAACTGGAGAGAATCAGCTTGCAACACTTCTTGAGAGGCGTGTTTCGCAAGTTGCATCCCAGGATACGAGAGAAGAGTTACCAGACAGGGCCTTTGCTAAGCAAAATCTCTTTAATTATATAAAGCTTGAGGTGGTGCCCAAGGAGCGGCGTAAGAATGTTACCGAGTATTTGAAAGAGAATGGAATAGAGTTGGATGATTTTTTTAGTTCTCCTTTTCTCGACTATGTTGAGCAAGGAAAGATTTCTACCGACTATACAAAGCTTGTTGAATTTCGCCTTGAAAACCAATTAAAAGAGATAGGAGATTTGCGAAAATTTGTGTATACTTATCGTCGGTAGTTGATTTGAGAAAAAATTATGTCTTTAGATCCGCGCAAAATGCGCGAACTTGTTCTACTTCTTCTCTACAGCATTGATGCGAGTCAAAAAGAGATCTCGGACGATCTTATCGATTTGATCTCCAGAGAATGCAAGGTCTCTCGATCTCATGTTCGCAGTGCAGCAAAAAGAGCGAATAACGTGATCGTCGAGATAGAGCGGTGCGATGAGATTCTCTCAAAAACGTGCCATGAATATCGTATTGAGCGCATAGGTTCTGTAGAGCGATCGATTGCACGCCTTGCTATTTATGATTTACTTATTGAGAAGAAAATTCCCCACAAGGTGGCTATTGCAGAGGCCAAAAGACTTACCAAAAAGTTTGTTTCTGAAGAGGCTGCAACATTTATCCACGCCCTTTTAGCTGCTATTTGTAAAGATGCAGGAATTGCTGTAGATGAGCAGCCTATTGCTCTCAAAGAGGCGTACGAAAACCTTTCCGAAGATTAAAACCCAAGTTGCGCCCTATTCCCCTTACAGACTGGCTGCGGAAAACAATCTACTTCGCATTGTTCCTCAGAAAGGTTAACAAACCTTTCCTTCGTCGCAATGCTCGTATCTTGTTTCTCTCGCGCAGTCTCTAATGAGGAATAGGACACAACTTAGGTTTAATGAATAAGGAGGGGAGATCTCTCTCTTTATCCTCTGACGCCACAAAATCTGGCCATTTATTCGTCTTTAGGCGAGAGAGGTTCAAGCGCAACTTGGGTTTCAAGTCGACTTCATCGCCCTGAAGTTAAGTTGAGGACTATGGCTCCTTTTGCAGTGCAATAGGTGAGCTTGCCATGAGAGCGCCTGTTGACCCTTTCGGGTCAACAATGCTCAAGAACCGCTATTTGGTGGTGTTCATGCTCGCTTTTCTCGAAGTAAAAAGTGAGCGGCAAGTGAACTTGCCGCTACTATTTAAGCAGATACCAACCAAATGAGAGCAAAACGGTTCATATTGCGCTCCACACCCCGTTAATTAGGCTGCCCGTAATCTGCGATTCTCGTGACAGAAAGATAGGCTCGAGCAATCGGCACATTTCCAAGATCATAGTAGCCTCCACCTAAAGCAGAGCCCTCTCGTATGATAAAGGTAGGGTATTCTCCATTATTCTCTTCTGGCTTGCGCCCAAAGATACGAAGTGAAAGAAAGGAATAGTCTTCCAAATCGAGAACTGTGCTTCCCGTTGCTGTGCAGAATCTATACCAAGGTCC
>Ga0180438_10006732_pt1 | contig 15442 bp, 18 predicted proteins | sample SS_ome_12_FD_132455 | JGI IMG/M metagenome (GOLD analysis project Ga0180438, IMG submission 132455) | Hypersaline lake sediment archaeal communities from the Salton Sea, California, USA - SS_3_D_2 metaG | ecosystem: Environmental > Aquatic > Non-marine Saline and Alkaline > Hypersaline >...
ACAGTCTTTTACATAATTAATCCTCGTCTACAAATTCCACTTCTTTAAGAACACTAAATCCATTATTAAGATTTTCATATTCCCTGATACGTGGTCTCATCGAAAACACAACCCGTTCCATTAAGTTTTGAAGGTCTTCCAGTTGAATACTATAGTCTTCATTAGTTGAAACGAATTTCTTGTTGGCTTCGCTGAATACCACCCATCGAGTCCCGCTAACGTTATATTCCCCATAGACCCTGAGTTCTTCTTCCAACGGGTCGAATTCGAATCTGATTCTCTGTTTCTTTTCGCCTTCTTTTTGAATTATTTTAACTATCCATTCCATAACATTAGCGTTTACATCTACAATATTTTATAAAACCGACTGGTTCATAAGGACTCGCTCTCCTATCGACTTCAAGTCCACACTTAGGGCATGGTTGATTAAAGCCGACCCCAAGTCGATTTAAATCATATGGATTTATTTCAGAATATTGTTTCTTTGTTAATTTTTTTCTTTTCACAACTTTTTAATTAAGAACCATCAGTCCAGTCATTATCAAAAATCAAATCCAATTTAGCTCTGGTGTATGCGACATACTGCAAATTCTTTTCCTGAATAGCTTGCCAAGGTTTTGCGGTTTGCATTGGTAGCTGGTCTGGTCTGATGATAAAAACCCTATCGGCTTCCAATCCCTTGATTTTATGTACGGTGCTCAGAACGATTCCCTGAATTTCATCAGTAAATATCAGTTTTATTTTATGTTTCAAATCCAATATGCTATCGGATATCCGTGCGAGAAATAACAGCGTATCGACTTTATCTTCGAGTGCTGCGTATCCCGTGTGTTCCTTCGGGTCAAGAATTCCTTCTTTCATTAAATCATTTCTGAAGTTTTTTAATTCGTTCTCCCAATATTTTATTAGCTTATCCAGATTTTTGGTTTCCCCTATGAGTTCAATGAGATTATTACCAATATCGCTGCCTTTAATAACTGCTTTTTTGTGTTGTGTAATGAATTGGAAAAACAATCTGACCAGTGGCATTGTTGTTCTGCAAAGCACAAAATCCCCGCTTTGCGCTTCTTCCAGAACATTACCATTTCTTACGCTACCTTCTGGTGCACCGGGTCTGGCTTGAATATAAGGCACGATTTCCTGTGCTTTTTCAATAACTTTTTTTGAACATCTAAACGAAATCGATAATGGTAATACTTTGGTTTTTGGAAACTTTTCGAACCATTCAAAACTCTTTTCATCGGCAGCATTAAAACCATAGATTCCCTGAAAGAAATCACCGACAGCAATAAGTCTGCCTTTGAGTTTTTTTGTTTTTCTGTCACGCTTCAAGACTTTTTCAATGATTCTGATTTGACAACGATTCAAATCCTGAACTTCATCAACAAAAACGTAATCCTGTTGAAAAAACCAGATTCCGTTATCGATAGCGGGAAGAAATACCATGTCGGTATAGTCGAAATACTTTCTTTTTGTGGCACAATCGTCCAGTATCTTAAGCACTCGTTTAACGTCTCTGGTTCTATTGATTTTTATGTCATAGCGTTCCGCAACATATGGAATGTATTTGGCATCGAGTGTGAGACTTAATCTACAGAGATTCACGAGTTTTTTCAGGGTATTGAGATATATTGAAATATCCTCTTCGGTGTGGAACTCTTCTTCGAGTTTCCATGCTCTGGCTTTTTTCTGAATCAGCTTATCGATTTTAAATTCATCGAATTCGATACTGTCACCGTATTTGCGTTTAATCGCTCCCATTCCCAAACCATAGGTGGTGTAACACCGAACATGGTCAGGTAATTTGGTTTTGAGTTCTTCCTGAATATGCTTATTAAATGCCAGAAACGTAATGGATTTGTCTTTGGGTATAAGTTTTACGGCTTCCACAATGGTTGTGGTCTTACCAGCACCAGCATACGCCTTAATTAAAATATTTTCTGGTCTCTTTTTTGTAAATAAAAATATTCTTTCCTGTTCCTTGGTTGGTTTAAAACTCATGCTTTGATTTCAATTTTCGTTTCTTTAATACTATATTCATCGTCCCAGTTTAAATCGGGATATTGAATTGTCGTGGGATGAAATTTAAATTCTTTGAGTGGCACAATTTGTGCGAATTCATCGAAAGGAATTCCATCGGGATGATTTTTCTTCATCTGTGCTTCAATAACGTCCATAATTTCAGCATAATCCTGTTCCTGAAGAACGTTTGTTTCAAAACTGATTTCAAAATTAATTTTATGTATCATAGCTTTACCCAGTTTTCATTTGTGATTCCGTCTTGCAATTCATAATACTCGTATTCCCAAGTACCATCTTCTTTATCCTGTTGCACACAAACCCTAAATCCTTCACCCCTATCGAAAATCTTGCTATTATAAACGATATCTTTATCGGGAAGCGTATCACGTTCCTCAATACTTTCAACCATAACATGATATTTATTATCCATCATCACGGCAATTTCACCCTGACTTCGCATCATATCGTATTGAATCGCAGCCATTTCATCGCCAATCTGTCCGAGCATACGAATGGTTTCATCCATAACATCGAAAGTATTTTGGTCATAAATTTGGTCATCCATATTGGCAGCTACCATCTGGAGATAATATCTGGCGATTTCAATTGCAAAGAACTTGTCTTCGGATTTTTGTTCGTATTCATCAGGAAGTGCAATACACGGTCTTCCGCTTTCATTCAGTTCTATATCGTAATCAATTCTATGCATGATACAAAGATATGATAATCTTTTGAAAATTAAACCATTTTTTAAAAAAAGTTCTGAGTATTTATTAGAAAACAGTCATGGCGTTAATTACAGTAGCAGAAAAAAATAAATTATTTCTCAAGGTCAAGCATGAATTGGGTTTTCCATTGCGTCCATTTGAAATCAAGGATGAAATGATGGATACCTATTTAGAGATGGTCATTGAGGATTATTCGTCACTGGTAAACAACTGGATGATTCATCAACAATGGGTTGGATTAGAAGGACTTGGAAAAGAAACTGGTGATTTTCTTGCAGCGTTCACGAACAGGTCTAATACTTATATGGAGAAATTCACGTATGCGTATTCCAGACAAGTTGGACTGGGTACGAATGCTCCCGCCTCGCCCGGTTGGGAATTGAAACGTGATTACATCGTAACAAGTGCACATACTCAACACTACATAATTCCCGCAGGTCGTGAAGTAAATGAAGTGCTTTGGGAAACCCCGCCAGAAATCGATGGTGGACTCGTTGACCCGTTCGCACTTAATGCGTGGAGTGCTGGTATGATGGGTATGTCGTATCTCGGCAGACCTGCATTATATGTGCAACCCACGTTTTCAACATTACTTAGTGCTCAAGACCGAAGAATGAAGCAAAGAGTCTTGCAATCTATTCTTACTTATCGTATTACTGGTTTGGAATCGGGAGAAAAAATGTTGCATCTGTATCCCGCACCGGGTTCTCGCTGGGAAATCGCAGCTACATGGGGAAAACATTATAGTGGAAGAAAAGTATGGTACTGGTATTACGACACAACCAATGCTGACAGAGACAAGTGTTTGCAAGAAAACGAAGACGTGGTAAGACTCCCAAGTGACCCACCAGCAGATACCCTGAAATGGGAGAACATTAATGACGCAGCACGTCAGCAAATCAGAAATCTATTAATTGCCAAGGTGAAAATGGTGATTGGTGGTATCCGTGGATTTTATAGTGGTGAACTCGGAGTCGCTGAAAAGCAACTTACAATGGATTATCGTCACTTGCTTGATGAAGGCACTAAACTCAAAGAAGACACCGAAAAAATTGTTCTTGACCAACTCGAAAAACTTAGTCAGGATAAACTCGTTGAGGAACGTGCGAGAATCGCTGAAAACGTTAATAAAGAACGTGGTTATCAACCACCTATGTATCCGATAATTCCGATTTAATGAAGAAGAAAAAACAAATAGAGAACATTCAAGACAATAGAATGGGTTTGTTTATGAACGACAATTCATTTGATTTGGATATCATGTATGGTAGAAATTTTCTGCAAACCGATAATTCGCAAAAAGTTAAAGTACATAAAATCAATATTATTGAGACCAAAACCCATGACTTATACGGTCAGGCAAAAACCAAGGACAAGAAATTCATGCCACCTGTTGAAATCAGTGTTATGCTTAATATCGAACCCAGTGAACAAATGTATTACGGTGAAAACGCTGGCGGTATTAGTCGTGATGATACAGGAAATCTTATTTTCGGTGTTTATCTCAAGGAACTCGAAGAAAAACAAACGGAAATCGATAGGGGTGACATTATCGAATATAATATGAGTGGTGAGAAAAAAAGGTATTATGAGGTCGAAAACGCTAATAATATCACGGATGAAACCCAGAAAACCATAGGTGGATTTAAACCCTACTGGAAACGAGTAAGTGCTGTTCCAGTTAAAGAAGATGTTGTTCCATTCTTGAGCGAGACTAAAGGTTTTAAATAGTCCGCATCCAGATGGTCAAAAAAAGAGGGTTAGAGTCCCTCTTTTTTGTTTAACACGCATAGGTATCGTCTACCCAAACAGGTGTTTTTTCACCCATATATGCTCCTTCTACATTGAATTCAAAATATTCGAGTGCTTCGTCTTCAGTCATACCGTCTCTGGTCATCAGGATTTCCAGACATTTACATCGGGAATACGCCAGTCTTACCACGGCATTCATATTATCAAATACCACTCCGAGAACCGCTTCATCGAAGCCATCGGCTTTCAGAAGTTCGACATCGGCATAGTGTTCAGCAATTAAATCAAGTTTTGTCATGTTTTCCGATTTTTTTCTTTATTTTATTAAGTTCCTCTACGAGTTTCTCATGTTGTTCCTTTGATTGTATTCCCAAATCATCACCGTATTCCGCAAATATATCGATAACAAAATTAATAAATTCTTTTTCTTTCTTACTAAGATATATGGTTCTTTTTATCAAAAGATAAACAGACCCTGCAAGAAGAAAGACGGTTATCGCCAATAATATCAGTACTACGGTCATTTAATCTCATTTCTTTTTCAAACCCGTAAATAGTTCTGCCGTTAACTTATCGTGACTCACATAATCCTGTAATTCGAAATCATCGATACTTAGCTTCACGATATCAAGTAAAGAATTCAATTCCTTATTAATTACCATTTTCGGTAACTTCATGGGTTCTCTGGAAATCTGTTCCCTGACGACATCGAGATGGTCTACATATAAATGCGTATCACCACCAATCCAGAAAGCATCACCAGCAATCATGTTATTGGCTTTAGCCATAATCAGTAGAAGCAAAGCCATTGAAGCCAGATTAAAAGGCACTCCGAGAAACGTATCACAACTACGTTGATACATATTGAGGTCAAGAAAATATCTGGGTATGCCGTCTTCATTCAATATTTTTTCAACGTCTTCATCATTGTGATTCGGGAAAGGATAGTCATCATCTGCAAATTTATGTTTTTTGATGTAATAATTCTCCCGTTCCTGAAGGGTCATGGGTCTCACGATAAACTGATAAAGCAGGTGACACGGTGGCAATGCCATTTCAGGGAAGTCACGTTTATTCCATGCATCCAATATCTTGTATCTACCATAGGGATTTTCCTTGAGGTCTTTCATGATGTCGGCAATCTGGTCAACACCGTTTTGATTACGCCATTGATAACCATAGACTTTACCAAGAGCACCGTAATAGTAGTCGGGGATATACGGATGTTTTAAATCACTGGAGTTTTTTATGTGGGAAATAAATTCTTCCATTGACAGGGTTTCCAAGATATTGTTTTCATCACATTTTTTAAGATACCAGCGATAAGCATCTCCATTCCAAATGTTTACTTTATTATCCACGAGATACTTGATATTGGTTTCACCCCTGAGAAACCATAGGAGTTCATGCACGATGCCTTTCCAGAACATCTTTTTTGTGGTAAGTAATGGAAAGTTTTCATACACGTTTTCCATAAGAATTGTTCCACGTGATAGTCCCAAGGTATTGGGCATATTAGCTCTTCCACTTTCTTTTTCCCGACCATTATCGAGAATCTGTTGTAATAAGTCTTGGTATTGTTTCATATCTTATCTATTATCACCACTTCCTTCCAGAGTTCCTCTTTTATGTCTACCCTGAAGTTTATTTATATTACCTGTTGCCACGTCTTGCATTGAGATACCCAGTGTGTCACACATCGATGCGACATACCAGAGCACATCACCGAGTTCTTTCTTGATTTCCTCTATGGCTTCAGGTGTGATTACACCACCTGCGTCTCTAATGATTTTCTTGAGTTTACCCTGAACCTCACCCGATTCCCCAAGACCCAAACCATCGTAGGTGACAGCAATGAGTTTCAACAAGTCTTTATCCATGTCAGGGTATCTCGCCCTGATTTTATCGGTGGACATCCTGAGTTTAACGGCTTCTTTTTGGTATTCGTTGAATGTCTGCATTAATGATTTTCTTTAAATTTTTGACTATATGCTATAATATCTTTCACATCGTATTTATCGAATAAATTATCGATAAATGTATCTGTTTTGGGGTATACGAAATCATCTTCTTTTCGGTGAATAATAACATCGCCTTCGACATGAACAATTATACCCTGTGATTTGAATACACTCCAAGGCACATCATATATGTGGAGATTCCCTGTAATGAGAATTTCGTTATCCGTTTTTGTCAACATTTTTTATTTCGTTAATGAGTTTCTTAATGCCTTCGGGTGTTTTGGCTTTATCGAGTTCTTTTTCAAGCAATTTTATGTAGTCCTCACCCATTTCCTCATTCATATTCTTTATTTTTTTCAATTGTTCCAAAGCAAATCTGGCTTGACTACCGTTATCCGCTTCTATTAATGAAAGCTGTTCGTATCCCGCATGTTGATTATTTTCATAATTTTTCTTATCGGCATAGAACTTCAATGCTTGTTCCATTAATGCTATTTGGTTAAGTGTTTCTTGATTATCATCCATCGTCTTGGTCGTCTTCAATACTATTATTTTTCACGATATCACGATATTCATTGAGTTCTGACGGATTTAGCGTGTATTCCTTGCGATAAGGAAATCTATTGTTTATTCTGGCATGAAAAAATTTGCCGTGTGATTCAGCGTCTTCGAAATCCCGATAGAGTTCAGGGTCAATGTTCTCGTAAGAGTACATGTTCCCACGACTAAATCCAATGTAAAGTCTTTGAGCTTCAACGAAATATACTGTGTTTAAGATGTTCTCGGATTTATAAACGGCTTCCACGTATCCCACGTTACCGTTTTCATCCAGCACTTCTTTTCGTTCTACAATCATAATGTGTGTTTATCGAGCAAATATAAGCATAAAAATATTGAAATCAAAGAGTATTTATATTAAAATCGATTACATGTCGCTTCCGAAAAAGAAAAGTAAAGTAACTATTGATACCCATCCACCAGAGGTTGGTACTAAATATCTTGAATACGGACTGGATAGGATACAGGAACTCATGGTTCAAACCGATAAGAAAACCAATTATCTGCCGAGAACCATATTATTTGAAGACCTTGACCGTGCGGTATTTGATTATGTCAATGAATACAATATGAAATTGACGCTTGATAACAAATCTGTGCCGACATTCTATCTCGATAACGACCGTTGGGGAGAGTTCAGTAAAACATGGAAGTTCATGGATAACGATAAAAACGTACCGACTCCCTATATCACGGTGAGACGAATTGATAAGCAAATCGGAACACGTCTGGGAATCAAACACAGGATTCCACAACCCCGTAATTTCAGATATATGAATGTACCGATAATGGATGAGGGCGAGGTTATCGCATTACAGATGAAAATGCCTGAACCCGTTAATGTTGATATGACTTACGAAGTGGCGTTATTTACAAAATATCGTGTAGATGTCAATGTTTATGATGAACAGGTTCTCAAGAATTTCGCAAGTCGTCAGGAATACGTCTGGATTAAAGGCAATCCCCTGCCTCTGATTTTCGAGGGTTTCGCAGAAGCCAATCCAATTGAGAACATAGATGGTGACCGTTTCTTCGTGAGCAAATACGCTTTAAAGATTCTGGGTTTCATTCAAGACGAAAAGGAATTCGAAATCGTTAAGACCATGAGACTACCGAAAATCGGTTATAGTATCGAAGACTAATTCACAGTATCATAAGTTCCATCATCTTCAAACACATTACCTGTTGGATAGGTTTGTTTCTTGTTTTCAAAATTCTGGAATGTATCGTTGTTTCTCTGAACATAAGCGTAGTTCGGATTCACTTCATATGCGTTTAATGATGTATTTGGAAATCTAAATGTTTTGAGTTCTGGATACAAATAAGCCTGAAAATAGAGGTTTTCAGGGTTATTGATGTCATTTATTGCTTGATTATAGAAAAGCTGTAATTTGCCGTCCTTGGCATTGTAAAAACTAAATTTGATGTAAACATAAACCAAATTATCGGGTTGTTCATCAAGAAACCATTTGGGAACGTTCCAATAACATAATTGATTTGCGAGTTCATCGTCATCGAATTCATATGTGGGACTGTTCCCTATTTGAGTTAGATAAGTTGTAAATAATCTGGTTTGTGTGTTAGCACTAAAAGTGTCGTAGAAATCCGCAATAAAAAAACTATTACGAACCACATCTGCGGATTCACTGAGTTCTGCTGACGTGAAACCTGCATTAGTGAATGAAACCGAACGTGACGTGTTGCTGGAATTCAGAAAACGAAAACTGAGAGTAGTCACAACACTTCGAGCATATCTAAATCTACGGATTTCATAATCCTCAATTGGATTAATCAGTTCTTCTTTGGTTTCCTCGGTTATATTATCGATTTCCTGTTGATAACCACTGAAATCAATACCACCACTCAGAGGAAAACTAAGTGTTGCTCCACTCGCATTCTTATTTAAATATATTTTCTGTTGTATTATTGACATGGTTTTCCTATATCATCTAAATTATTTTCTGATTCGGGTTCGAAATTAAGTGTTGTGAAGTTATTCTCCATTGATATCTCTGCGAATCTATTTCTTGTGTTATAACTATTATCGTCATCATCTAAATCAGGAGAAACACTTAATATCAGTGGTGCAAATAGATATCTTCTGCCATTCATAAAAGGATAATCAACACCATTACCACTTAGGGGTTCGGTGAATCCCTGTGGAACAATGTCTCTCCAAACATATTGTCCATTATCTAATTGTGTGGCATAATAGGGTACATCGGTGTCTTCTGGTACTATTTCAGCAGGATTAGGAATTAATTGCATAAATATTCTGTATTCCGTACCATACGTAACAGTATCAACTACAGTTATTGTTCTTTCGGTATTGGTATCTCTGAAAATAATTTCACTATCAGGCACATCTGTCCATCCACCACCAAGATTTTTTTGAAGCACGGTTCTTCCAAAATATTTATAACTGCCTTCAGTAAAACGTATTTTTGTGGTGTAGGTGAAACTAAAATCACCAAAACCGAAAATAATTAATTCGCCATTCGATAAACTGCCCTGAATCTGAGTCCCTGACCCAGTTTGTGATGTCCAGTTTTTGATGCCAGCACCCGTTGTTGTTATGACCTGATAATCGGATTTCACCACGGTTCGATTTTGACTCGAAGGCGATGAAACCAGAAATACTTCAATTGAGGTTGAGTTCTCGGTGATTCTGCTCATTTCGGCAGTACTGAGGTCATCACTAAGATATCTTAATCTCAAAGGAATAAAAGGATTATACTTCCAGATGAGATATCTGGTTTGAGCACCCGTTGTTTTATATTCTGTTTTTATGTACACTATTTGTTCATTAACAAGTGTTTGGGTGTATGTTGATTTATTATAATTCACCACATCACCTATTTTCGCCCCAGTAGTGGTTCTCACAAATTCACCAATCTGAAATCCTGTTGTGGGATATACGTCTTTATCGTCAGCACCAGATGCCGTGTATTTAGTGTATTTCATGGTTTCCCACACATTAGTGCCATTCTTTTTTAGTTTATATTGTGGATATAAGAATAATTCCGTAACAGGAAAACCAAAATTATCGAAATACGCACTGACATCAAAATCCGTGTTGAAACTAAAAGCGTATGTTTGTTCATCATAGACATTGGTTGTGAATCCAGCAGGGAATAATTCGAAATCATCGGGTGTCGCAATAACTTCAAAATATCTGATATATTTATCAGTTCCAGTTATGTTTACATAACCACTGGATGCTGGTTTTACGAGATAAAAATCAAATGAATTCTTGAGGGTTTTACAATCAACATCAAAATCTGGCGTAAAAAAATCAGCTAAAACCGCATAATTATCTTTTAGACCATTAAGTAATGACATGTACTCGATTCTACCATAGATTCTATATACGGGATTGGCAGCACGTTCATCATCAAAAACCTGCGTGGAATCCACGACATCATTTACAGTAAATTCAGTAATTTCAGAAGTCTTACGTGTTAGTTCGGCTTTAGTGAATTCCTCGGTGTTGACGCTTTCCACGTTTCTCTGAGAACCCAATAATATTTCCAACTTTCTGTCCATATAACATAAATACCTTGAAATTAATTTCGTGAAACTGTAACCTTTTCTACTGACTTTCGTATAATAGCACGTGTTTAACTTAAAAATGAAAAAAAATGAAAAAAGTAGCTTATTTACTGACAATGATTTTGACCGTGGCTCTGATGAGCACGAGTTGTGACCCTATCGAAGACCCGACTCTGGAAGAACTGAATCCTGAGTGGACAAGCCTCTCATGGGTAAGTACTGATGGATACTCTGATGTTTACCCTCAACTTACCATTGAAATTCAAGGAAATGACGTGATTGTGACACTGGTGAAATTTAATGAAATCAGCGAAACCGAGTATTTCGAAACCCAAACCTATAATGAGTTTACCGTTACTGTTGATAACGAGGATGAATATAATAAGTATGGTACGGTAGTCATTGGTGACGAATATAGTGGGACAACTTATTTTGATGGGGAGTACAGAATTGATTATAGTGAAGTTCCAGTAAGATTCACTATTGATGTGGAAAATAATCCGTATTACGATGACCATCGATACGTTCTGGAAGCAAACTAAAAACAAAAAACCCCGCAATTTGCGGGGTTTTTTTATGTGACAAGTCCTAAATCATATAGGTAATCAAAAACGTTTGCGGTATCGAATCCCTTATAAAAATAATATTCACTATCTTTGGGTTCGGAAGTGCTCGGTTTGCCGTTTCTTCTTCCACCCAAATATGGGCAATCATCGGGTGCGTCTGGAGGACCATTAACCCCACTTCGGTAATTGGTTAGCGATAATCCACCGAGTTCCGAACTCGTAAACCCTTTTCCATTATATTCTTTAATTGTAATTATGTCTTCAAGCGGTACTTCGATAATGTCAGTCCAATGTAAATCGGAACGAGCAAACCATTTGGTGCTGATTTGGCTTGCAGCGATTTCCATGTTATTATCGAACACAGCAAATTTGTTTCTGGTGGTGTTATTTTCCCATTGTGTTGCGGTATAATCTGCCGTTAAAACACCCCTAACATTACTACTTCCACCCTCAATATCGACCATAGACCCTAATTGAGGTAAATATATGGCGAAATTCATCCAATTAACACCGAATCTTGGGTCTGTTCCATTAAAATTACTTGGAAAATCAGCGAAACTATTAATCGTTCCATCTTTATCTTCGGTAAGAATAACACCAACATTATGTCTGGCATCTTTAGTCAAATAATTAACCCATTCCCCTTGGTCGTCATCATATTTTCTAAAAAATCCACCAGTGCTACCATCTATTTTCTTTTGCAGTGGGAAGTTTCTCGAATCAACACCGATATTATTAAAAGTTGTGCCGTGAAATCTGGAAAAACTATAGTATTTTCCGCTTTCGAATATAGTGTGTTGTTTTCTCCATGCAACAGCAGTTGAATCATCACTATAATCAAAGCTCAGACCTTCACCTGCGTATTGAGGAAATTTTAATCTAATTCTATATGGTTCAATTTGTGTTTTGTCTCGTCTTAACTTACCTCTACCAGTCATTGGGAGGTCTTGTGGTGTTATTTCTAAAGTCACAAATCCCCTAAATGACGTAAAAACACCATTAACATTATCATATGTTGTAGGGACTTCATTACCCGCTTCATCGGTTAATACCTTATTTCTATTACAATTAACAATAAAAACAAAATCACCGTTTCTTTTAAATGCGGAATATTCGCTTGGGTCAAGCAATATCATGTCGCTACCATCGTTTTCAACATTACCTGCGTCAATATCAGCGTCACTAATTTCTGCTGGATACGTGTAAATTTTTTCAGTTATAATTCCAATTCTTTTCGACCCCATTCCAATGGTATACCAATTATTATATGCCTCATCAACATCATTATTGGGGTAAACATAATAGTAATCTCTTATTTCTTCAGCATCCGACCAATCATACCCACGAAGTGCTTCCTGACTATCTGTGAATGCTGTTCCAAACATTACGAAAGTATTTTCCAGCGTAGCTCTAACTCTAAAATCTTGTCTTGTGATTCCAATCTCAAAAGTATCGGCATCTCCCCAAAATGGTCTGACATCAACACTGATTTCCTGTGTCTCAATATTTGGAAGGTCTGTCAAATCACTACTGGGTTTGATTCTGGTATTGCTGTTGGTAAATTGACTTTCGGGATAACCAAGATTCCTAACCATAGCTGCGGGATTCATGCTATATTTTCCAATGTCCGTGATATCAACACTCAGGTGTGTGGTTTGTGTACCAATAGGGACACCAAATATCATGTAATCACCAGCATTATTTGTTGTGGTTGTATATTTATAATATTTTTTATAGACCTCTAAAAAAGTTTCGTTTGTAACAATTTCTTCCTTAATTGGAAAACTGCCGAATGCCTGTTTGGGTTTAATTTGTCCGTCTTCGGGGTCAATTTTACTTACTCGTGGTAATAAATTGTATCGTTTGCCCTCGGTATTTTTATCTCTGGGGGTTGTATACGGGTATATTTTAAAAATATCGGGGTTTTCGGCATCCTCATCGCTTAATGGAATAAAAATACTTATTTTAGCATTAGGGACACCAATACCACCATTAGCAATTACTCTGCCCACAAGCACACCGTAATCCGCATTGAAATTCTGGTATGCATCTTTGGTTCTCAATGTCATTGACATGAACTCCAGTGTCTCGACATCCTGTTCCAGTCTTACCGTAAAATATTTCGGATTGTCATAGTTTTCAGTATCACCAGTATTAAGATGGATTCGTTGCGACTTATTCATACCTAAAATGTTTCCTATAAATACTAATACGATAAAAACCAAAAAAATTTGATTTTTTTTCGAAAAAAAATTGAGCCGAATTCAAACCATTTTTTCGGGAAAAATCGAGAATTTATCGAAATCGAGAAAAATCGAGACCAAAAATCAGGAAATTCAGGAAAATATGACATTCTATCGCTGTGATTATAATCATGTAAAAACTTCTTTTCGATATTTTTTTAGTATTTATTGAAAAAGAATGCACATTCTATAGGTTGAAAAAATAAATAAGAAAACTAAATAATAAACAATATGGCAGATTTTGTATTTACCTCTCCGGGTGTAAAATTTAAGGAACGTGACCTCACATATGTAACACGTAACGTGGGTATCACAACACTGGGATTGGCTGGAGAAACAATGAAGGGTCCTGCTTTTGAACCCGTCTTCATTCAAGACCAAACCGAGTTCAAAGAAAGATTCGGTATACAAAGCACTAAAAGATTTCCAGATGGAAGTCTTCAATATCAATTACCTTATGTTGCAAATGCCTTCCTCGAAGAAGCACAACAATTATATGTGACCAGAATTCTGGGTCTCAGTGGATATGAGGCAGGACCAGCATGGAATATCGTTATTGAGGCTGGTGTTGATACTTCTTCTGGGAGTACAGGTGCTACTGGTACTGTAACAGGTACGAGTAATTTTACTGAAAATAATTTTTTAGGTGTGGCAATTAGCACAAATGGTGCTACTGGTACTGCTTCATCTGGTTGGACTAAAAATGTGTCTACCGATATTTTCACTACAGAAATAACCAGATTCACGGCAACAACGTATGTTTCAGCAGCCTCAAGCGGTACTGTTTATTTTGAAACTACCACGTATACTGGCGCATCTTTAAGCGAATATGAAAATATGGTTGTTGCGGTGATTAGAAGTCGTGGTGATTCAGATATTGGGATAGATGAAGTGGGTACGACAACTAATTTTGAAACAACAAATCTCAGAATTACTGGTAATAGAACAATAATGGATGCTGGTGATATTTATGAAGAATTTAAATTAATTGCCAGCAATACTGACCCAGATAATCCATATTATGTTAGTGGAAGCACTGGAAGTAGTTATACTGTTTCATTGAATCCTAATGATAGTAGTTTCTTACCAAACGTCATAGGTAATTCACCAAAAGGTAAAGACACCATGATTTGGGTGCAAGCGGTATATCCTGACTTAATTAAGAAACTTGATGAAGATGGTGTAGTGTATGGTGTTCGAAATGAAATGATAAGCGGTTCTACTAATATCTTTACAGATTACAAAACCAATTACAAAACTCCTGAGACTCCTTGGGTTGTTTCTCAGATAAAAGGTAATACCGTTGACGAACTATTTAAATTTATCAGTATTTCTGATGGTGATAGCGCAAACGAAGAAATCAAGGTAACGATTCAAAACATCAATCCATATACGTTGGAATTTGATGTGGTTGTTAGGGAATTCTATGATACCGATGATAATATAAGCGTGTTGGAAACATTCCAGAAATGTACAATGGTTAAGGGTGCAAGCAATTATATTGGACAGAAAATCGGAACGTCTGATGGCGAATATAGTCTTAACAGTAAATATATAATGGTTGAAATTGCTGATGATTTACCTAATGACGTATTCCCTGCTGGCTTCGAAGGTTATATGATGAATAATTATACTTCAGTTGTGGCGGGACAATCAAATACTTTTGATGGTCTTCCACCAGCTATTTTCTACAAAACCGAATACGCTGATACTGACAGAGTAAGTAAAACATACTTAGGTCTTTCAGAACTCGGCTATACGGGTGATGGTATTAACCAGAACATGTTTGATTTCATTAACTTCTACAGTGGACAGCCTTCAAGCGGATTCACTAAATCCGATGGTTTCCATATGGATAGTGGTGCTACTGGTGTAACAATAAATGGTTATTCATTTGTTGGAGGTGCTGGTGATTTCAAAACTTATGTGAATACTGATGACCCAACAAATCCATATTATAACATCAGCACAAGGAAATTTACTCTTGCTCCTGCTGGTGGTTTTGATGGTTGGGACGTTAACAGACAAAGCCGTTCAGTCGGTGATAATTACAGACAGGG
>Ga0180438_10006735_pt1 | contig 15432 bp, 8 predicted proteins | sample SS_ome_12_FD_132455 | JGI IMG/M metagenome (GOLD analysis project Ga0180438, IMG submission 132455) | Hypersaline lake sediment archaeal communities from the Salton Sea, California, USA - SS_3_D_2 metaG | ecosystem: Environmental > Aquatic > Non-marine Saline and Alkaline > Hypersaline >...
ATGCTAACAGCAAGGCGCTCTACTACGCCCGCGCGACCGGCCAGTGGTGCCTTGCCGACGATTCCGGGCTGGAGGTTGATGCTCTTGCCGGCAGGCCCGGCGTGATGAGCGCCCGGTACGCGGCGGACAGCCTTCCTGCGGAAGCTTCGCGGTCGGAGATCGACCGTGCGAATAACGCCCGGCTGCTGTCGGAGCTTGCCGGCGCAGCCGATGAGATGCGGACGGCCAGATTCGTCTGTCACCTGGCGCTGGCCGAGCCGGGGGGAATTCTCATCGAGACGCGCGGCACGCTTGAGGGGCGCATCGCCCGCACGCCGGCCGGGGAAAACGGCTTCGGATACGATCCGGTCTTCTTTCTGCCCAAGCGGGGGTGCACTGTGGCGCAACTGACGGCCGATCAGAAAAACAGCATCAGCCATCGCGGTAAGGCCGTGCGGGCATTCAAGGAGCTGCTGGCCGACTACCTTTCGCGACAGGCCGAGCATGGCTGACGTCGGCGGCTCTATGGGGCGGCTTGTTTTTCCCGTGAGGATGATCTGCCGCCAGCTCGTTTGAAGATGAGGCATATCGCGGCGAGCATTGCAGCGGCGGCTCCGTGGACGGCCGCGGCCGAGTACCACCGCGGCGCCGCAGAGGCGTAATCCTGTATCTGCTGTATCTTGCCGTACATGATCTTGGCTTCGTTCCAGGCGAAGCTCGTGTTGTCGAATACCGCCGCGGTGATGGAATAGAAGGGGTTGACTCGCACGGCCGCCGCTGCAATGGCCGGTCTTGTGCCCTGGCCGGCCGCTTTGAGTATCCCGCCCATCCAGAAAGGGGTTGCGAGCGTCAGCATTACGGCGGCCGCTGCGATCGCTGCCGCGGCGTATCTTCCCGCGGGCGTTCGCGCGCACGAAACCACAGCGATTCCGAGCAGCGCCGAGGCCGCGTAGATGGCGTAAATCTCGATCGCGGCCAAAAGAGTGACGCACGGCGAGACCAGCCAGATTACCAGCAGCGACAGCGCGGAGGCGTCGGCGACGATTCCACCTCGCAACATGGCCGCCAGCCAATTCTTGCCCCCGGCGGCCAGCGCCGGGCAGGTTACGGCAACCCAGGCGGCTCCGATCGCCAGAGCCCCCAGCGTTGCGTGGAGGTTGCCTACGGCCGGGCGGGCCGCAAAGAAAGCCCCCAGCTCAACAGCCATCGTGGCGGCTGTCGCCGCTGTTACTGCCGCGGCGTTCTGTGAAAGGGCCCTGCGGAGCGTGACGGGTTCGCGCCGTTGGTTGGCCTGGGTTGCCTCGTCTGGGCACACTCGGGTGTTCCTTCCCGTGCCGCTGCGCGATTACGGCTTGGCGCGATCCGTCGTCCCGGCCTTGTTCTTCTCGAGGTGCGATCGCAGGGCGTCCGCGTATTCGGTCAGCATTTTCCTGGCTGCTTCGGACTGGTGCATTTCGCGCTGTATTTGTTCGAGCGTCTCGGCGGCTTCCTCGGCGGGATCGATCAGGTAGCTTCCGGGCTGGCTGAACTTTTCGGCCCAGTTCTTCAGGGCCTCTTTGACTTGCGCCGGTGTCCGCGGCAGGACGACGCCCCGTGGTCTCAGACGCTCCACGTCGTAATCCCTGATGCCGCCGCGCCGCAGGGCCGCTATGGCGTTCTGCACGTCATCGACAAGAGCCCTGCCGTCGCTGCGGATCACCACGTATGCCCTGGGGTGACGCGAGACGAACTTTTCCGCCCACTCGGCAATTTGCTCGCTTGTGGCGGCGCGCCCGTTGATCTGCATCTGTCCGAATCGGTCGATCTCCAGCATGGCCCTGGCGTAGGGCGATCGGTCGGCGCCGCCCAGGGGGGTGATAATCACCTCCACGGGGGTGTCCTTGGGCGGGATGGCGCGGATGTCGGCCTGATACTCCAGGGCGTTCCAGTCGTCGGGGCTTTCGAACGGAACGTCTATCACGGCCGATTCGAAATTCGAGACGGATACGATCTCTCCGTTTACGTCGGCCCAGTAGCGGTTGTCCGGCAGGATTTTGGAGCCGATGAATACCCACTTTTTTACCGGCCCGGCCTTCTTGCCCGTATGCTTAAGCCAGTCGCCGGCGTCGGCCTCCTGCATGTTGCCGTCCTTGTCCTTCCATCTCATCGTGATTTTGAGCTCCGGACCCCTGGGCGGCAGGAATTTCGCCTCGTCGCCCGATCCGGACCACATCGCCGCCAGGCCCGGCGTCAGGTCGAGCGACAGCAGCGCCGCGTGGAGGTGTGCGCCAAGGGCTTCGGTCGCCAGGACGCTTTCGTATTCCTTTGTGCCTGTTCTGCAGATCAGCAGCTCAAGCGGCCCCTCTTCCTCCATGCATACTTTTGCGTCGAGCATGACCTGACGCTTGTCCCTGTCGATGCGGAGATGTTTGAAGCGTAGCACCTCCGGAGCGGTCGATCCCGCCGCCGGGGGCTTCGCGCCCGGTTCTTGCGCGCAGGCGCAGCAGGTCAAGGTCGCGACGGTCGCCAGAAGGAAGCCCATTCCAAGCTGTTTCATGTCTGTCTCTCCCGGGCCCAAATATATAACACGTATGGCGGCCAAGCGTGCAAAAGAAAAAGCCCGTCCTCGCATCGGACGGGCTTGTTTTTCTTCTTTGGCCCCGCCGGCGGGCAGCATCACAGCGGGAACTGTTTCTGCTCCTCGTCTTCCTGGATGATTATCACGGGCTTGACGAGGAACAGCAGCGTCTCCTGATCTCGGAGCTTGCCGCGGTTCGTGAACAGGCGGTTCATGATCGGCACCTTGCTGAGCACCGGCACACCGAGTTCTCGTTCGATCTCGGAGGCGATGGTCTGCCCGCCCAGCAGCAGCGTGCCGCCGTCCGGGACCATCACGGTCGTTTGCAGGTCCTGGACGTCCACCAGGGGTATGTCGAGGGGGTTCCCTTCGGCAGTTTCCACTGTGTCTATTTGTCTGACTGTGGATACCTGCGGGCGCAGTGTCAGAATCACGTATTTCCTGTCGGCAGTGACGACAGCCTCGACGTCAAGCGTGGCGCCCGTGCCCACGTAATCCACCTGCGGCAGCAGGGCGGCGTCGCCGCCTTCGCCGGTGGAGGCGACGGCGTCATAGCCGCTGATATAGCCTTGTTGGCTGCCGACGGTGACGTAAGACCTCTGGCCATTCAGCAGCGTGATCCTCGGCGCTGTCAGGGACCGTGTAGCCTCGTGGGCCTGGGTAGCCTCGATAAGGAAGTCCACCTGCACGTCATCCAGGAACACGCCGGCTATGCTGAGCGCAGGGCTGTTGATGCTGTTTATTCCGGCGGAGTTGCTCAGACCGGCCAGGGTGTTGGAGCTGACGAAGGCGGGTACGGTGCGCTGGGCGCCGCTGGTCCTAACGCCGATCGGCGTGAAGCGGTTGCTGCCTCGGCCGCCCCACCTTCCCACTGGATCCGCCCTGACGGGTACCTGCGCGCCGGTGAACGGGTCGGAAGCGGCCGGAAAATTGGTCGTCGAGCCGAGGTTGAAGTAGAAATCGAAATCAACGCCGATGCTGTTGAGGAAGTATGTGTTGACCTGGAGGAACCTGGCCTCGATGGAAATCTGGATTCCGGTGGCCTCGCGGAGCTGGTTGAGCAGCAGAGCCAGGTCCTGATGGTTTCGGGCGGTTTGGGTTACTATGAGCTGGCCCTGGGTTTCACTTATGGCCGCTTCGCCGCTGGTCCAGGAGGGCGGGTCGATAACGCCCTTTATCAGTTCGATGAGCTTGTCCACCATCTCGGACCGCGACATGACGTTCTCTTCGCCGACGTTCTGACCCTGCGTTGTTTCGCCGCCCCAAAGGCCTCCACCTGCTCCGCCCGCGTTGCGGTTTGCCTGGCGGTTCTGGGCTTGGCCCAGGTCCATTCGCGGGGCGATGAAGTGGGGCACACGGAACAGAAGGTGCTGAATGTCATAGACGCGAGTGAGGGTCCGCCGCGACATGTCCTCTTTCGTGGAGATATACACCACGGCGTCCTGAACGACGTACTCCAGCGGTTCGGTGCCGCCGACGTCGTTCAGCACGACCCGAAGGGCCGTTTCGACCGGCACCTTGGTCAGGTGGACCGTAACCTCCGTGGTCTTGTCAATGCCGCGGAGGGTCAGCGCCCGCCAGTTGACGAAGATGCTCACGCCGGAGACGTTGCGCAGGAACTCCACGACGTCCCGGAAGGGGATCTCGTCAAAATCCAGTTGGGGTATTACGGTCTTGAGCTTCTGCCTGACGGCGCGGTCCTGCTCCGACTCGCCCGCGGCGGTGGCGCCGTACTTCTCCGCGCGCTTGCGGATTTCTTCCCAGTTGCGCGGGTAGTGGATCACCTGGTACCAGGGGACCATCTTCTCTTTGATTTCCGCCACCAGCCTGCTCTCTTCGACTCTCGCGTCGCGGCTGGCCAGCTTGCGGTCGCCTATAAGGACGAATTGCTCGAGGATGTCCCTTTGCTCCAGGCCCCAGGGGTTGCGAGGGTCGAGCTTGAGCAACTGTTCGACGGCGGCCAGAGCGTCCTTGTAGTTCTGCTGGCCTCGCAGGAGTCTGGCATCCTTCGTGAGGGTTTCCATCTTGCGGCGCCTCGCCTGCTCTTCACGCTGGATGCGTTCCTCTTCTATTTTCTCTGCTTTCCTGCGCAGTTCCTCCGCCTTCGCCTTTTCCCACTTGGTCTTTCTGTCCGCCAGGTACTCGAGGTACCGATCTATCTCCAGCAGCTTGTCGCGATACTCATCCGGCGGGTAGAAGTTCTGGTTGCTCTCGAGCATGTTCCGGGCCGAATGAGCATGGCTTCTGGCCTCGTCGAAGTCCGTGTCGCGAGCCGCGGCCGCAAGGACCTCGCGGGATTTCTTCATCTTCTTTTCTACTTCAACCTTTGAGATCTGCAGTGCAATCAGGCGGCGCTGCTCGTAGCGGCTCATCGCGGCCGCCTCGCCGGTCACGGCCAGTCGCCGACGGGCCGTTTCAAACAATCGCTTGGCCTCGGCATTGTCGGGCGCGAGGTTAACGGCACGCCCGAAGTACTCGACCGCCTCTTCGAGCTTGTTCTCGCTGAGGGCTTGTTTGCCGGCGTCGACGTACTCCTTGGCCTTGGTGTCCCGCTCGGCCTGGAGCCTCGCTATTAGGTCCGCCTTGGGCGCCGGCTTGGTGGTCGGCTCGCCCTCGACGACAGTGGGTTCGACGGGCACGGGCTCAACCTTGGGCCCCACAATGGGCTCGGGCTCGACGACTGGCTCCGGCTCGGTAACAACCGGCTCAGGCACGGGCTCAACGGCAGGCTTCGGCTCGGTGACAACCGGCTCGGGCATCGGCTCGACGGCTGGCTCAGGTTCCGTGACAACCGGCTCGGGCATCGGCTCGACGGCGGGTTCAGGCTCGGTGACCACCGGCTCGGGCATCGGCTCGACGGCGGGTTCAGGCTCGGTGACGACCGGCTCGGGCATCGGCTCGACGGCGGGTTCAGGCTCCGTGACCACCGGCTCGGGCATGGGCTCGACGGCGGGCCCGGGTTCTGTGACCACCGGCTCGGGCTCGGTAACAATCGGCTCCGGCTGCGGCTGGACCACCACGGGCGCTGGCTCCGACACGATGGTCGGCTGGGCAGGCTCAACGACCACGGGCGCGGGCTCGGTGGTTGGCTTCGGCTCTTCCTCGGCGCCCTTAAGGGGCTCGGCCTCTATCGTGGGCGCCGGCTCAGGCACGACGACAGGGGTGGGGGCCGGCTTGGTGGCCGGCTCGGGCTTGGGCTCAACGCCAATGACAGGCGCCGGCTGGGTCGCGGGCGCGGGCTCGGGTTCTACTTTTGGCTGTGTTGCGGGCTCGGCGGTCGTTCGGGTCGGTTTCCACTCGGGAATCTTTGCGGCTTTTTCCTTTTCGCGGGCCAGCGCCAGCTTTGCCTGGGCGTCATCGCGCTCGGCCTGTGTTATGTACTGACTTCCTGCAGCGGCCTCGAACCCCTTTATTGCCGCCTGGGCATCACCCTCGCGCAGCGCCTGTTCCGCGTCGCGAATGGTCTGTCTGTCCTTCTGCTGTTGCTGGATGGCCGCATCAACTCTTCCGAGGTAATCATCGCGTGATGCTATTTCCGGTTGCGAGAGGCCCTGCGACATCACCTTCAGTAGCGTCGCCTTGGCGGCTTGGAATTCCAATGCTTCAAACTGCTCGATGCCTTGCTTGAGAAGCGCCTTGGCTTGGTCTGCACTGGCGCTTTGTGCGTTGGCAATTGCAATGGGCATCGCGAGCAGTGCAATCGGCAAGGCTGCATGCAAGAGTCGATGAAGCTTGACCACTGCAGGACTCCTTACAGCGAATAAGCGCGGCTACTCTACACAAGCCGGGACGGCTTCGCGGTTGGTGCTTGTGGCCGGGTCATGTCCTGGTTATCGGCCAAAATTAGCCCCGGCACGGTAGTTACCCGCTGTTGTCACCGCTAGTAAAGTATCGACAAACAGCTCACATCTTGTGGATGGAATAATTCCTCAACTAAAGCAGCTTTTGCTGGTCCGTAAGCTTATCCTGCCGGGGAGAGCCTTTGCAAGCCAAAAATACCCCGGTTATTGTACGCCCAGCACTAGCCTTTTGCCCGACTTTTGAGCTTCAGGTACTCCGTGTAGGCTTCAGAGTCAGGCGGCATGTCCTGGACTCTTATCATCCTTTTAAGCTCGCCCTTGTCATTGACATAGAGCATCTCGATGGTAGTCCGCGGCAGGTTCTTCCACATTATCTGCTTCTCAAAATCCAGCGAGACTATCACGGCGCCGGTTTGGAAGTCCACTACGCGCTTAACCCTGGCGCCGGAGCCCGGTTGGACGAGTTCGACGGTCCTCTTGCCGCCGATGGCCTGGCCCTGCTCGAGGTAGAAGGCGGCTTCGTGGGTCTGGCCCCACCGCTCCGTGTAGACCGTTATGTTTACGCGCTGCTGGCGTTTCCAGCCGCCGGTTACGAACATTCTCGTAACCTCGGGCACTGAAACGCCTTCAGACCAAGCGCTCCATTTCGTTTCGACAAACGCCTGCCTGGCATCCGCTTCCTGCAGCACCTCCTTGGTGTATGTCAGGAAGGGATTAACAAGGATCATTCGCGAGCGGTACCTGTATTCCTTCTCGGCCGCAGGCGACATGTCGTGGAACCAGACGAGCACCTTGCCGTTGGCCAATTGTTGGCGCATTGCTGGCACAGGCAATAACATAGGCTCTCCGGCCGCTGCGCCGAGTGGGGCTGGGGGCACACCGATAACTTCCGGCTTGGGCCTGATTCCGGCCGGTGGCAGGGCAGGCAATGTGGTTCCCACGCCGGGCTCGAAGCCGCGCCCGCCGCCGGCGCCCTCGGGGGCCCATTCCGCGCCCGGGCCGGCCGGCGCCGGCACGGCCCCGGCATCGATGGCGTCCGAGCTGACTTCGTTTCCCGGCAGGTGGAGTTTCCAGGTGCCGAATTTCCTGCTCGGCCAGTAGATTTCGGGGAACTCCGGCTCCAGGATGTCCTGAAGTGTCGTCTCGCTGTTGAGCTTTCGGACGGCGTCTCGCACACTGTTGCGGGTCCTCTCGGTGCCATCGAACTCGGGCAGCGACTGCCTGTAGTCCGGCACGGGCCGCAATACTCCCTGCTTGTCGAGGGCGACAATCCTGATGATCTTGGCCTCGCCGGCCTTGCCGTCGTTGCCCCAGGTGCCGTCCGCCAGCCGCTCCTGCCGCTCGACCTCAACGGCGACCACGGCGAAGGTGAACGGCACGTTCTTGCCCAGTATCGGCTCCCAGCCTCGTCGAAGTTCGCCCACCGGGAAAACTGCCGCGCCGTGTGCGACGATTACCTCGACAAGTCCGTCGGGCCGGTGGATCAGCTCGCGGTTGATCTTGACGGCTGGCTGGCCTATCTCGACCAGGGTCTTGATAAGCGACTCGACGGTGGGAGGAAGCACCTCCGGCCTGACGTCACCGGAGTCCCACGGCAGTATGGGGAAAGGTTCCAGTTCCGGCGGCTCGAGCAGCTTGGGTTGCGGCAGGGCCAGGGCGATTTCCGGCCACTTGCTTGTCAGTTTGCTTGACAGCGGGTCGAGCAGCTCTTCTCTGGTCTGGTCCAGGGCCCGGGCGAGAAACTCGGTCTCGGGGTGCTTGGGCGGGGGCTCGCGCTCGGCCTCGCTCCTCTTCCTGTCGGCCTCTTGGACTATTTCCTCGTCAACCTTGTTCAGTTCGACCTGGCTTGCGCCGAGCCTGACGGTCGCCGGCGATGGAAAGCCCCAGACTGACAACGCGATTGCGAGTATCAGCAGGGATACTCCCAGTACGGCTTTCTCAATGTGCTGCTCCAGCGTGCTGGGACCGTTACTTTTGGCCATTCATCCGGCTCCTGGCAGCAGTTGGTGGTCACGCATCCCGCTGCTCATGATTGCTCGTTGTTCGGTTTTCGGTTCGACCGGGCCTCAGTCAATCTTCAGGCCGAGGCGCTTGCCGTCTTCTTCGCGAAGCGTCGCCGGGAAGTTTCCGAGCTGCTCCTTGATGGCGGCCGTCGGCATCAGCGATCGCGACCAGCTCGTATGCAGGAGCAGTTCTCCGTGTATCGTTATTGCCATCACGGGCTCGGGGCCGTAGTAGTACCTGCCTGTTTTCTCGGACGGTTTCTGCCCGAAGGCAGGTCTGGGCCCGGAAGTCTGGGAGCCTTCAACATCCTGCGGCTCCGCCATGTCTACCTTCAGCACGGTGTGCATCTTGCCCATCATGAGGTTGCGCTGCAGCCGCCACAGGTGGCGCTGCGGCATCACGACGGTGAACTCGTAGTGCATGACGTCATATTCCTTGTCGCAGGCGTGGCGGGTGAGCGTTTGCCCCCCACTGCCGGCAAGGCCTCGCCGGGCCGATGCCGCCGGGGCCATGGGGCCGAACCCCTCCGGCGAATGAAAATACCGCTCGCCGATGTCGCGCTTCACCGGTTGCTTAATGGGCGAGTAAATGACGTTTTACCGGTCGGGGGGCAGTTTGCCGAGAACTTCCTCGATGGTGTTTTCTATGGCCTTCAGTATGTCTTCCATGACCCAGGAGTTGATCTGCATCTTCCAGAGATCTTCCGGCCTGGCGCTCAGCACGCCTTTGTCGTAGTACATATCCAGGGAGGTCGGCGAGGCGTATATCCGCCCGGCAGTTGCGCTGGCCAGTATGGCCTCGGGCCAGGCGTACGACTCGGCGTCGGACAGCTTGACCCGCTGGTTTACATAAACCTCGGCGTAACGCTTGAGTCCTTCCGACAGGAGGTCGGTCTTTGCTTTTGGCAACGACGGCGCCCCGGGTCGAGTGGTAGCGCCCGGCATGGCCATCGGCGCGGCGACGGCCTTTTCCTCCAGGTCAAACAGAGGAATGACCTTGTTCCTCAAAAGCTCCTCGGCCCCCTCAATTTCCTTTAGAGACTTCTTGAAGGTTTCTTCGCGACGTTCGATGTAGTCGGTCAACTGCCTGCGCATCGCCGGGTCGGTTTCGTTACGAAGCCTCTGCTTGACCTGCTCAATTTCGCCCGCCATCACTCGCCCACGCTGGATGGCCGTTATCATTCCCGGTATGTCCTTCTGGATATCCTGGAGTTTGGCCAGCCGCTGCTGAACGGCCACCTCGGGGCTTTCGCCTATCGTTGTGAAAGGTGTTTCTGTCCTTCCCCTGACGGGCGGCGCATATTCTCGCCGCCCGAAGGTCTCCAGGCTCCGGCGTTCGGGCACTCCTGTGCCCTCACCCAACTCGGTCCCTCCCTCGACATCAAGTTCGGGCCTCATCTCTTTCTGCTTCTGCTCGAGTTCCCTTATACCCTTGGCTACGAGGCGCATCAGGTAGCCCAGGGCCTTCTCCTTGTGATTGAGGAAGGACATTTCCCAATGCCTGGTGCGGCTCTGGAGATAGCTGTCGTTGCTGGTCGGCGGGCGAGTGGCGCTCAAGCGTTTCAGCCAGCCGTCGTCTGCGTATCCCCACTTCTCGACGTAGCTTGACGTGAACTTCAGGCTCAGCCCCAGGCTCTCGTACAGGTCGCGATCGTACGGGAAGGCCCGCCGCAGTTTCCCCTGTGTGTCGGTCACCTCGAGGACCTTGTACTGCCCGGCCTGTGCCGCCAGGAGCTTCTCGACGTTTTCCAGCTTTCGCTCGGCTGTGGCTTGTATTTCCTGCAGGGCGGTCTTCATGTCCGGGTTGACCATTGGCATTCTTCGCACCTGGTCCCAGATTTTGAGCCGCTCCTGGACAAGCTTCGCCTTGTCGCCGGTTATGCTGAAGCCCAGGACGAGCCATATCACCAGGAACACGAACGTTGCGCCGCCCAGGACGACCACAAACAAGTTGTTCTTTATGAATTCCTTCATTTCGGTGTCTCAGCGGGCGTGGCGCCCGGGCTGACGTCATTGACGGTTATCGCCCAGCCTATCTTGAAGTACATGTCGGAGGAAATGTCCTCGCCGGCAAAGAGCGGGTCGGGCATCCTCGCTCCTGAGTCCTTTCCTGCCCCGGCTGGGGACCTGGGAAGTGAGGAGAATCCGCGCCCCGTGCCCCCGGTTTCCCTGCCGGGTGCGGACGCGCTTCCGACCGCGCCGGCGGCGACCGGCACGAACTCCTCTATCGAGATTTCCGGCACGGACTGGCTGCGATCGAGGCACTCGGCGCGCAAGATGCGGAGTATGTCATTGGCCTCGCCTATCGCAAGCGGAGTGCGAACGGTCATTATGACGGCGAAACCGCGCGCCGTCGGTCCCTGCTCGCCGGTTTCGCTCCCGCCGCCTGTCGTATGAGACGCACCCGGGGGGCCCGCCGTGCTTTTTTCCAGCGCCTTGACCGCCTTGGCCGCGTCCTTAATGTTCTCGAAGTACAGTACTTCCATGCGCTCAACGAACGCGATCTTGCGCCTGTTATGATTCGTCAGCTCGAACGCGCGAATCCGCTTCAGCGTTTCAGCAAGCTCCTGGGGCGAACCGGCGCCCATTATGCTCATGACCTCCTTGATTTCTTCGGCTCCAAGTGCCGCGCCGTCGCTCAGCTTGTTGCGGACGTCTTTGCTGATGGAAAGATATCGCGAGTAATTGAGGATCAGGTCCTGATCTGAAAACGCGGCGTTCAGCGACCCGAAAAGCAGGTTCAGGGCCTTGGGCCAGTAGTCGCGGTAATCGAATACCTTCATGCGGTTCTTGATCTGGGCGATGGCCTCGTCGCCCGGCCCCTTGGCCCGATCGAGTTCGCGTTGTAGCAATTGCTGGTCGTTGACGATTGCCTGGGCCTGCTTGGCTTTCGACGTCTCGGCGAGCATCTCGCGATTGCCGTGAGCTCGGTAGGGGAACATGGCCAGGCCAAGGACGATCGCCGCCGCGGCGGCCACGAACCAGGGCTTCTTCTTGGCCCAAAGACGCCGGTGGGCTATCTCCTCGGGAAGCAGGTTCGTGTTGACGTCAGCCAGCTCCAGGCCTTGTATTGCCAGGCCGCAGCCAACCGCGAACGAAAGAACGTTCTCAGTGAAGGTGGCCGCACTGACGGCCTCCGACGGCTGAAGCCGGTTAAAGGCGTCGATTCGCACTACGGGCATGTTGAGGGTTTGTTCGAGAAACTTCTGGAGCCCGGGCAGGCGGAAGCCGTTGCCGAGCCCGATGAGCCGCTTGAACCGCGTCTCCCTGTGCAGCGAGGTATAGTAGCCCACCGAACGCTGGATTTCCTGGACCAGCTCGGCGAAGACGGGCCTCATGGCCTGGAATATCTGGCGGGCATACTTGCTGGTGGCGGCGGTGCGCTTCAGCTTTTCGGCCTTCGCGAACGAGAGCTTGAAGGCCTTCACGAGCGACTCGGTGAAGTTGTTCCCGCCGATCTGGATTGTTCGCGTCCAGAGCCGCGAGCCGTCGCTTATCACGATGTTCGTGGTGTCGGTGCCGACGTCCGCCAACAGCGTCGCGCCGTCCGTGGCGAGCTGATCGTCGAACTTCATGAAGTTGTACATGGCCAGCGGGGCCATCTGGACTATGTTTGGCGTCAGGCCCACCTGGGACAGGTGGCTGATGGTCTGCCCGATGTCGGCGCGCTTCATCGCGAATATGCCGACCTCGACGTCGGGGGAATCGGGCGCCTGGAAAGTCTGCCATCGCCAGACCACGTCCCGGATCGAGAAGGGAATCTGCTGCTCCGCCTCAAAGCGGACGATGTCCGGAATCTTTCTCTTCTCGACCGGGGGCAGGGGAACGAAGCGGGTAAAGCTCGTCTGCCCGGGCACGGCCAGGCCTATGACTGTCCCGGCCATGTCGTTGCGGGCCACAAACTGCGCAAGGGCGTCATTTATGAGTTGCTGGGCTTCCGGGTCCTTCTGCGTAATGATCTTGGGATGCTCGATTATGTCGAAGGCCTCCACCTGCAGCTCGCCTTCGACGACGCGCAGCTTGACGGCCTTCAGCGCGAGCTTCCCGATGTCAATTCCCCAGACGGCCTTCGGCGCTGCCATAGGCTCTCCTTATGGCGGGCGGCCCGCCTTGCGTGAGCCAACGCCCACATTGGTGTGTCACTACGCCACCACTTGTTATACTACCAGTTTCCGCGGCCGGCGACAACCTTGTGCAAACCGCCCGCCGGCCGCGACTGCTGCAATGGCTGCTTTTGTCGTCAAAACGCTGGGCTGTAAGGTCAACCAGTACGACTCCTGCGCCATAGCATCGGCCCTCACCGAAGCCGGTCTCGAGCCGATCCGGCAGGGGCGTTCGGCCCGGGAGGCGGACTTGGTAGTCGTTAACACCTGCTGCGTGACCGCAACTGCGATGCGCAAAAGTCGCCAGGCCGTCCGCCGGGTCGTCAGGAATCACCCGGGGGCATTTGTGTTTGTTGTCGGCTGCTACAGCGACTACGATGCGGCCACGATGCGCCGGATCTTGAGGGAGCTGGGTGTCTCGCCTCGGCGGGGCGCCACGGCCGGCTATCACGACGACCTTGCCGCCGCCGTCAAGGAAGTAGCGCGGCGCGTAATTGAAGGCAGAGAAATCGCTTACAGCCATTCTCTCGGCTCCTTCAGTCTCAGCGATCTCGGCGGGAATGATACGTCCATGAGTGTTGACATCCCTGTCGTCGGCGGCGCCCCTGGGGGCAGTCTCCATACATATATAAGAAAGCGCCGCAAGCAAGCTGTCAAGAATAACCTTCCCGCGGCGCGCGGCCTGAAAGGCATAGATCGCTTCGAAGGACATCAGCGGGCGTTCGTGAAAGTGCAGGATGGCTGCGATGCCTTCTGCTCCTATTGCGTGGTGCCATACACGCGATGGAAGGTGTGGTCGCGGAGCATGGGGGAGGTGGAGGATGAGTGTCGCAGGCTGCTCGCGGCCGGGCACAAGGAAATTGTCCTTTGCGGAATTTTCCTCGGCGCTTTTGGGCGGCGGACGGCTCTGCGCAGCCGGTGGCGCGGGCCGTCAAAGCTGCCCGAACTGCTGAGCCGTGTTGCGTCGATCGAGGGCTTGTGGCGAGTGCGGATGAGCAGTCTTGAACCCGGCGACGTCACCGATGAGCTGATTGCCGTTTGCCGGGAGGCACCGCAGGTCGCGCCGCATTTTCATCTTCCGCTCCAGTCGGGCTCGCAGCGCATAGTAGGGCGAATGAACCGGCAGTATACCGTGGACGAATATCGCCGAACGGCGGACCGGCTCAAAGCCGCGCTGGACCGCCCGGCCATCACGACGGACATCGTGGTGGGCTTTCCGGGTGAGAGTGAGGCAGATTTTGCGGAGACGTTGGCGGTAGCGCGATACTGCGGCTTTGCGAAGATTCATGCATTTCCTTTCAGCCCCGTGGCCGGCACGGCCGCGTGGACGTATCGCCACGAGGCCCCGCCGGCCGCGGTCGTGAAGGAGCGGCTGGCCCGGCTTTCCGCGATTGAGGCCGAACTGGCGGATGCGTATCGGCGCGGGCTGGTCGGCGGATCAATGGAAGGGCTGATCGAGCGATGTCGGCCCGGCCGACCGGGCCAGCACAGGGCGATGACGGATCGATACCAGACGGTCTTATTCGAAGGCGACGGCGTAAAGGCGGGGGACGTAGTGCGGCTTCGAGTAACGGGCGTTCGCCGCGAGGGCCTAAGTGGTTTGATAGCGGGGTAGTGCCAAGCGCCGCCGGCATGTACGAAAAATTGTTGCTAACATTTGCCGGCATCAGGTCTTTATCTTACTTTGCCTGTGTAAGTTTGTTGGGCCGCGTATATGGCCACCGTTCGGGTGTTCCCCGAAAAGGCAATCCTTGCCGTAAGGCTTGGTGCGCAAAGCTGCGGGTCCCAACGAGTTGGGACAGCCGGGCTGCCGAAGGGAACAGCCTTTGGATCATGGCTTTTGGCCCTGATCTGGCCGTTTGCAGGGCCGAGGCCGTTCCCCCAGGCATGTCCAGCCGAGCAGCCCTAACAAGTTTTGTCTAGCATCTCGATGCTGTTAATTAAGCAGCTCTCAAGGCAAGCCGATAACTGCTCTGGGACTGAAGGATCAGCCGTTTACGGTCTGTGACTGCCCTCCGGTCGGAAGGCTGTCCGCAGAGGTGCCCACGAGGGTCAGCCGCGAAGGGAGGTGAAACGAAGCTTTCCGGACTGACTACCCGGGCAAGGACCTGCACGGGCCAGCACCTGCTGCGTGAGGCAGTCGGCTCAGCCTTGGCTTAAAAGAAGGCAGCATGAGGCTAATGCCGAAAACACAAGACCAATAATTCTGCTGCAACACGGACGATTCGTTGCACGGATGTATGAGGTGACCCGCGCCCGGCAGGGCGCAAAATAAGTGAGACTTACTGGAGGCTTATCTCATGAATCGGAAGAAAGGCTTTACCCTGGTTGAAATCCTGATCGTTGTGATCATTCTGGGCATCCTGGCCGCCATCGTCATTCCGCAGTTTACCGAGGCATCGAATGATGCCCGGGAGTCTGCGCTTGCGAGCGACCTGCAGACAGTGCGCAGCCAGCTTGAGCTCTACAAGGTCCAGCACCTTGAGAACTATCCCGGAACGGATCCTGATGACGGCAGCTTCGACGCGGTGCTGTTCAAGTCGCAGCTGACCAGCCGGACGAACCAGAGCGGGACGGTTGGCACCGATGCGTCCAGCTATCCGTATGGACCATACCTGCAGACCTTCCCGACCAATCCGTTCGCATCGGCCAACGGCAACGCCGTCGAAGGCGCTGCGAGCCAGACGGCTGACGGCGATCCGGGCTGGTTCTTTAACACCGGCACGGGCAAGTTCTCGCCCAACGACTCGAGTCACTCCAGCCTGTAGGCTGGCGTGGATCAGGCCGGCGAAATTGCCCCCCGCGGGCAGTTGCATCGGCGCTTAGTCTTCGGCCCGGCGGGGAGCGTTCATGGAACGCTCCCCGCACGGGCGGACTAACAAGCGGGCTGCGGCGCAGGAGGCGGCCGAGAAATACGGAAGCCCGGCATGGGCGACAAAGCAAGCGGCGCCCTTGCGGTGGTGTTTTTTATGTGGCAGCCAAGCCGAGCG
>Ga0180438_10006736_pt1 | contig 15432 bp, 11 predicted proteins | sample SS_ome_12_FD_132455 | JGI IMG/M metagenome (GOLD analysis project Ga0180438, IMG submission 132455) | Hypersaline lake sediment archaeal communities from the Salton Sea, California, USA - SS_3_D_2 metaG | ecosystem: Environmental > Aquatic > Non-marine Saline and Alkaline > Hypersaline >...
CCTCAATGCCTCTCTAAACATTCGCGACAAACACCTTGTTGGTTGGGCCAGCGGCCCTTCCAGCGGGCCGCCGCCAACCGGCCTATCGTCTCGGCCTTCGGGCTAGGGACAAGCTCCCGGCTTTAGCCGGGGGTAGTTGACTGGATCTCCCCTATATGGTCAGTCTGAGGCGCCCTCGCCGTCCCCAATTGCCGTAAGGCTCCTCTTCCTCGTCTTCCAAGCGCGCCAGGAAGTCCGGCACCTCCCGGTATCCTAGTCGCTCCCGCATCGTGGTCCGGCGCCGGCGGCGCACCACATCCCCCAGATCGTCGGACGCCCGCTCCCTCGCCGGCCCAGGAACGGAGGTGTCGGCCCTCGGGACCCTAACGCCGGCGGTTCCCAGCACGTCTCCGCCGCCGCCCATATCTGTGTCCTTGGTGCCCCCCTCGGCCCCCGCTTCTCCCTCTTCATACGTGCCGAGGATCTTGTCGAGCATCGTCTTCGATTCCGCCACCCCCCGCTCGTGCCCGATGATGGAGCCGATGTCCCCAAGGAAGTCGCTCTTCACCTGGCCCTTCTCCCCCTCCAGCGCGGCCATCGCCATCGTCGAGTCCCGGCCGGCGGACTCCAGCATCGCCAGCAGTCGATTCTGGCGCTCCTCCTCCGCCGACGCATAGCCCAGACTCTCGGCCGCCCGGGCGCGGTCCGCGCGCAGGCGCATTCCCCACCGCGCGCTCGCCGCCCGGCCCGGAGAGGCCCCGCGCGACCGCGCCTCCGCTTCCAGCACGCGCCCGCCAGACTGCTCGTCGCGCAGTATCTCCGCCAGGTTCTGCTCGTGCGCGGCCTTGAGCAAGCTACTGGGCACGGCGCGCATGGACTGAATCGCGTCCCGATACGCCGCCTGCGCCTCCAGTAGCCTCATCTGCTCGTCGATTGCGCGGTTCTGCGCCCGCCGTTGCGCGCTCGCGCCGAGGTATCCGACCGCTGCGCTGATTGCCGGCCAAAGTGCCATGTGTCCCGCTCTCCTATGATGTCACTGCGTCGCTCGCCCTGATCCCCAGGAAGTGAATGTCCGGCGGGTACGCTCCGCGGTAGAGCATCCGCACCCCCACCGCGTCGCCCACCGCCCCTATCGGCCAGCGATACTGCGACTTCCCGCTCGTCACGGTCTGGAGCATGTTCCGGTCCGCGCTGTCCACGATGGTCCCGTCGTCGATGCCCTCCGAGAAGAGCTGCAGCTCCACCTCGATAGAACTCTGATCCGTCCGCAGATTGGCGACGATATGGGACACGGTCCGCGTCTCCGTCGGAGGGCACAGGATGAGGTCCTCCGTCCACACGTTATAGGTCGCTTCGGTGTCGCCGTAGCAGGCCGTTCCCCCGAAGAGGTTCACCACGTCCCCGCCCACGGTCAGCCCGTACACCGTCCCCGTCGGCTTGTCCACGCAGATTCCGGCCAGGTTGTAGGCGGTGCTGTGGTGTCGCCGCCAGCTCTTCGAGCGCCGGTCGTAGATCATCCGGCAGTAGGCCGTGTCCTGGTCGCTGTCATCGTATGTGCAGAAGAAGATGTACCGCTCCCCGCTGCATACCGCCCCGTGCGCCTCCGTCCAGTCGATCAGCGAGTAGTCGATGGGATCGTCGCTGATCAGCACCGACTTGCCGCTGTCGGAGAGATAGAACCCGTCCGGTCCGGGGTAGATGAACGAATCGGGAAAGGCCGCGATCCCGCGGCCGCTCCGACACGGCACCGCGCTGCCCTCCAGGAAGCGCCAGGTGTTGTGGCTCGTGCCCAGCAGAGGGAACAGCCCTACATCCGTCAGCACCACCACTCGGCTCTGCCACGGCAGAAGCCCGGACACGCTGTAGGCGGTCGGGCTGTACTCCTCCAGGTCGCCGCCCTGGGTCACGTCCGCCTCGTCCGGTATCTCCGGGAAGGACCCGTGCTCGGCCACGTTGGACGCCATGCCGGTCCGGGGCCTCAGCCAGGTCGAGCTGCTGGAGTCGTAGTTTCGGCAGAAGGCATAGACCCGGTCGCCCATCGTCCCGGCATACCGCGCCGACCCGGACTCCCCGTGGTTCGCCTCCATCACCGCCGGGATGTCCTTGTCGTCTATCGTCAGCTCCGCCGGAGCCTTCGTCCAGGTGTTCGAGCCCGCCGCCGAGATGTCGAAGGCTGTCCCACCAGGCGTCTCCGAGAACTTGAAGGCATTGGCAGTCAGCCCCGAGGACAGCACGAAATACCGGGTGTTGAGCGCCACGCCCCCCGTCGTTTCCCCGAAGGTGATGGCGTCGCCCGCGTTCAGGTTGTGGTCCGTAGAGGTGACGGTGTCGGTGGCGTCGTCCACGGTGCAGGCCTCGTCTTCCTTGCCTGCATCGCGGTAGGACATGCTGAGCGCGATGTCGTCGTACCCGATGTACTCCCACGCTCCCCACGCGCCGCTGGTCACCACCCCGCCCACCGTGACTCCCTGGTATATCTGCCGGTGGAATAGCCCGTGCGTGAGGTAGTCGCCGAACTGCTCGATAGCGTCCTCGCCGTCCGCGTTCTCCGGCAGGGTGGCCGCGATGTCGTAGTAGAGCCAGGGGTCGTAGACCTGCGCCGCGGTCTCCTCCGACGGGTCCGAGATCAGGGTCTTGTAGTAGCTCGTGCTGAGTCGGTCCCGGCCCCGGAAGGCATAGGCGTATTTCACCTTCGGCATGTCGGGCGCGTAACTCGTGAAGCTGCCGGGGAAAACCCAGAGGACCGTAGCCGAGTGCCCCTGTTCGCCGGGATTGGGTGGCAGGAGACTGTACCAGGGCGCATCTTTGTTGACCGCCGCCGGAAGCAGAACGTTGCCTGCCGCCTTCCAGTCCGCGGCGAAGTCCGCAGAATACAGATGCAGGTTGACGCCCTGGTCCACTGCTGGCGAGACGAAATTCTCCGAGGTGAGCACAGCGATGGTCTTCACGTTGACGGTCCAGGTCTTGTAGCCGTCGCCCGTGAGGTCCAGCGTCGCCCCGCCCAGGGTCGCAGAGATCGTGAAGGTGTCGGCGCTGGGGGTAGACTTGACGTAGTACGGCACCCCCGCAGTCACCCCGAGCGAAGTGGCCGCAAAGGTGATGGTCTCATTGACGGCCAACCCGTGCGCCGTGGATGTGATGGTGTCGCTGGCCGCGTCGAAGGTCCCTCCCCAGGGCGCCGTCGCCCGACTGTCTCCGAGATGGATGGCAACCTTGCTGATCCGGCCGTCGGAGACTATCTGCGGGATGGCGTGCGCCCGGAGCTCGTGGTCTGTGTCATAACCCCCGTGTCCGGGCCGTTCCGTGTAGAAGCCGAACTCCCAGCCCGAAGCCAGGGGTGTCTGATCCGCGTTCACGAACACCCCGCCTATCACCATCGCCGTGACCGGATCAAATGCCGTGTACGAGATGGACAAGTCCACGATCAGGTACTTCTTGTTCTGCAGGCTGATACCGGCGTCTCCAACGTCATAGGTATGGCTGATGTCGCTCGGGCCGGCGTCATCGGAGAAGAGGAGCTCTTCGTGGTCGTCGACGGTGATGACGTGGTTGTAGCCCCCAGCCGCGGTATGCTCGAAGTGCGTGCCGGCGGCCACCAGATCGAACAACTCCGCCCCGACGCCAGGATGGGGAGAGCTCGCCGAGACCGTCGCCTTCGTCTTGTCCACGTACCACTGCGGCCCGCGCAGGCTCAGCGGCCGCACCATCGTGCCGGTCGAATCCGGCTCGAAGCACATGATCCCGTCTTTGGTCGGCCACACCGTTAGCTCGTTCAGCCGAAACGGCGCGCTGTCCGATTCCATGTCGAAGGTCGGCGTGTGCTCAAGAGCGACATTGTTGAGCGCGCCACCGTACACGTCTATGTGCGCTCCGCCCGGCGTGGCCGAGATATAGAACAAATCGTCGCTGTACTTGTCCGCGTAATATGTCGTCCCGGCCGTCACTCCAACATCCGTGTTCTCAAACTGCACCGGGTCGTTGTCCTCGAAGCCGTGGTCATAACACGTGATGACGGCATTGTCCGCCACCGTCCCCATGCTGGCTTCTTTCCAGCTACCGAGCCAGGACACGGGATCGCCCCAGACGCCGTCCGTGCCCATCACCCGCAGGTAGTTGTTGGCATCCCGGCAGACAAGTCGGACCCCATCCGCGTCCCGGAACGGCAGGGGGATCTGCGCCGGCGTCGTCCCGGAGAGCGCGCTCGTGCTGACCCGCGTGGGGAGCTTGTCGGCGGTCAGATAGCCCCTCTCGCCGTTGTAGCCGCCCATGCACCGCATCCGGGGGCCGTTGGGGCCCACCCGGCGGGTGCGCGTCTCTCCCAGGCTGAAATCAGAAACACCGACGATCATGACAAAACCTCCCGCGGCCCGGAAATCACCCCTTCGGGGGACGTTGCGCGGACCGATTCTGTGGTAGAATCAGCGTGCATATGGACTGGAAACGCTGGATAGGACTGGTAACCTTTGCTCTGCTGCTTATCACGGTTCCCGCAGTTCGGGTGGCTTGTGTGTTCGCGATCCTTGGCCTCATTGCTCTGGTCTGCCCACTTGCGATCATGATGGCTGGTTGTGGAATCTGCATGGGCTTCTGGTACGCGGGCCAGGGCCTCGCTCGCCTCATCTGGCAGGATTCCTCTGCCGCCCAGCAGCATCACGGGATCACCATCGCCGTCGTGCTCTTCCTTGCGATCACGGTGCTTGGGGTCCGTGGATACAAGCAGGCGTTCCCACCGCGCGGCGACACCCCGGCCCGAAGATGGGCCGACCACGCCGACGAAGTCATCGGCGACACCGTCAATCACATTCTGCGAAGAGCGGCGGGATGGAATGACACGGATGAGTGAATCTCTCTCAGGAGGAGAGCAATGCGAACCCACACGAACCTGCTGTTGACGATCATCGCCGGCTGTCTCGTCTGGCTGTGCGTGGTGGCGACGTGGCCGCAATGGGTTGCCAGCGCGGAGGCAGGGAGTACGCTCACGGTTGTCCCGGTATTGATTCCCAGTGGCGGCACCGCTCAGATCACCGGCCCCTCCGATGCCGGAGGCGTGGGCATACTCACCTGCCTGTATGATGATGAAGGTCTTGGCGGGACCTTTCTGCCCAGCAACACCGTGCAGAATCCGCAGTACATTGCCCCTGTCAACATGACCGATGAACCTCTGGGCGGCGGAATCAACCTCACCGCCACGACCATCAATGGCGGAACTGCCCACTGGGGGGTCGGCATCGCCGTCCTCCCCGCCGGGCAGATCTTCGCCGACGTTCCCGCCGACTACTGGGCCCGCGCCCAAATCGAGCAGTGCTACGCCGAGGGCATCGTCAACGGCTACCCGGACGGGAAGTACCATCCCGAGGAGACCGTCACCCGCGCCCAGATGGCCGTCTACATGAGCCGCGCGCTGGCTGTCACCAGGCAGTAGACAGGTCACGGCTGCCCCTCCCGTCCTTTGCGGCGCAGCGCCCGCCGGATCGTCTCGGCCCAGTCCCGTGCTTCGTCGAGATAGTCCTTGGCGAGCGTGGTGTTATGGGTGCCATCCTTGCGGTTCCTGAGTGCCCTCGCCATGCCACGCGGCACCACGGCAGGCCGGATGAGGTGCTCGGGAATCGCGGATAGCACGTCGCTGTCCAGGGTGGGCCGCGTGACCCCGCTGTACCCTGTCGCCTCCAGTGTCGCCAGCTCCGTGATCTCGACGGTGCAGCCGCTTCCGCTCCCTCCGGTGGTCGCTATTCCAGAGGCGACGCTGTAGCCGGTCCCCCGGGTGCTCCGGTCCTTCTGCAGGAGCTCGAGCGCCGTGACCACGCCGCCGCTTACGGCCGCCACCCGCACCTGCGCGCCGCTGTTCCCGGCCGCCAGGGTGAGGATGTCCCCGACCGCGTAGCCGCTGCCGCCGGCGGTCGGCGCCTCCGCTATCTCGCCGACCATGCCGAGCGCGTCCGCGTCCGGGGGCCGATTCAGCCGGATCGTCGCCCCCGTCTGCTGCCGCCAGGCCGAGGGAACGCCGGGGCGACTGGACGACCACTCCGCCATGTCCGCGTCCACATCCCGCGTGAACGTCAGCTCCTGGCCCCCCAATGACAGCGACGTGACGAAGTAGCAGGGCTCCAAGCTGTAGTCGGTCTCGTCCTCGACCAGGGCGGCCGGCACGTCCTCCTTGTTCGCGTCGGCCGCCACCACGGTTTCGCAGTAGGCGTCCACCGCCAGCCTGCGGAGCTGTGTTTCGGTATAGTCGCCCATTCCGGCGTCGTTCAGGGCCTCCGCGAGGTCCTCCATCACGTCGCCCAGGGTCGTAGCCATGATCGCTGTCACCTCCAGTATCCCGATGTAGGTCGCCGCCGCCTTCCTCGTCACCACGAGATTGACGTACTGGCACTCTGGCAACACCCGATCCAGGGGAAGGCTGAGCATCCGTACGTTGCCCCAGGACTCCTCCAGGGACAGGTTGCCGAGAGAGGTCTCCGCGCCGTCGGCCGCGACTGCCGTGGCCGCCACGGTTGGCAGGCCATATCCGCTTGCGTCATCCTCCCAAACGTAGGCGCGAACCGCGATCAGCGTCCTACGCGAGGTCGTGGAAATGGTGAGCGCCTTCTCCGGGTGCAGATACAGCGTCAGAGAACTCTGCTGCCAGATCACGAGGTTTGCCGCTTCGCTCTCCGCGCTGCCCTCCCCCAGTTGCCCAACGCGCCGGACGAAGAAGACGCCGTTGCCGCCGTACTCTCCGAACAGGAAGTCATTCTCCAGCGTGCCAGCCCAACAGAGGGTCGCTCCCCACAGCCAGCCCAGTTCGGAGTCGGCGCGCCCTCCGGACTCCACCAGCGTGTCTGGGTCGGCCCAGTAGAATCGCTGCCCGATCCCGGTGACGTTCACGGCGAAGACGAGGTAGGCCGTTCCGTCCACGCTCGACGGCTGATAGGCGAGGCCGCCGTAGCCGATCTTGTGGTGCCCGAGGTTCGGGTAGGCGGTGCTTGCCAGGGTGCCGGGGGCGGCCGTGCTGTAGCGTTGGAGGCGTGCGCGCGCCCCCAGGTCACCCTGACTCAGGAGGAGGAGGCGAGGCTCTGCCCCTGTCGGCAGAACGCAGAGGTCATTCACGGCCTGCACGTCGTAGTTGTCGAATGCCCATGGTCCACCGCCCGCGTCCAGGCCGGTGCTTTCGTCTATGCGGTGCATGTAGGCTTGCGTGACAGTGTACCGCGCCGCCCACAGATCTGCCGTGCCGCCTTCCGCATTGTCGAAGTCGATCCCACCCCACAGATTGCTGAGGTCTGAGGACTGAATGCTGTGCGCGCGAAGCTCAATCTCGGAGATTGCCAACTCGCGGTCGCCAGACGGTGCCGGGTAAAAGTAGACCCGGAACTCGTCCTCCGTCTTCCTGGCGAAGTGGGCGGTCCAGTCCGTGAAGCCGCTCCTGGTGTTGAACCAGGCCTGCCGGCCCACCGGCCGCCAGGTGCCGCCGTCGTTCCACTGCACCTCGCCAAGAACGGAGTTGTATTCGTCCGATGTCCAAAAGCTGTCCAGCGCGCCCCACAGGCTGTAGCCCTCGAACGTGTGCCAGGCATAGCCCTCGAAGTGGATGGCCCCACCGCGGGCCGCCGCCTTCAGCGCCCGCAGGTGCTCCGCCGCCGTCAGTGTGTGGTCGTACCCGTAGCTGAAATCGGTGCCCGACGCGGCGACGGTCGGGTAACCGCCGATGTGGACGATGGGGGTGGCGGCCCGGCCGTTGTGGTTCGCGAGCGCCCACCGCACACCGTATTCGACCCACTCCGGGGAGAACGTCACGTAGTCTTTGCTGCCAGCCGCCTTCTCCTGCCAGGTCATCTGCCAAATCGCTTCGTCGGGGCCCGCGTCGATCACGGAGAGCCAGTCAAGACCCTCCTTCACCAACTTCCAGTTCAGGTCGAGCTGTCGGCCGTCCGGGTTGATCCCGAAGAAACTGACCACGGAGCAGGCCTTCCCCGCGGCCTGCACGTCAGCGATGTCGGCGGAGATAGCCGCCGTCAACACATCAGCGCGCCACTGCTCCCAGGTGGTGATGGTGGGACTGTCCGTAGTGTAAACGCCCTCGGGGCTCTCTTTCCCGAACTTCTCGCCCGCGTGCGCGGCCGCGAAGGCGGCCTGGCACTCGCTGCACCAGCAGACCGCATTCCCGTAGGCGAAGCCCCACTGCGGCTCGGCGAAGTCCACCCCGTCCACGCTGTAGGTCAGCAGCGTGGCGATGATGGCGTCATACCAGGTCAGCACCCCCGCCTTGCTGGGGCAGAGCCACAGGTAGCTGTAGACACCGCCGTTCGTCTCCAGACCTTTGTCGTTCGCGAGTCCATAGGCGTAGTTCTGGAGATAGGGCAGGCAGGCGTAGACCTCGATCCCGGCCGCCGCCGCCAAAGGTATGAACGTCGCCAGGAAGTCGGCGCCGTCGCTGCCGAAGCCCTGGTAGTCGGAGGTCCCCGTGTCGAACCAGAAGTAGCCGGTCGTGCCGGTCGGCATCTCGTAGCAGAAGATATAGGCCCGGTTCAGGCTGTGAGCAGTCATCTCGTCCACGAGATCACCGCAGATAGCCGCCGCCGTGCGGGTAGTGTCCTGGTGGGAGGAGGGCCGAATGCGGAGGCCCCGGACGCGGGACTGCGCGCTGGACGTCCCGGAGGCCTGCTCCGAGAAGTAGACCTTGACGGAATCAACGTTGGCCGCGGCGGCCAGCGTCGTCTGAACCCACTGCTCTTCCGTCCAACCTTCGGCCTCCCACGAGGTGTCATAGTCCTCATCTACGACGTTCTCAACCTGATAGTCGCCAACGCTGAGGTAGCTACCAGCCTTCCACGCCCACCACCGGAAGACGATTCCCGTCTGGTTCACGGTGTTACTCGACCCGATTGTGAACCCGTCCGCGTCCAACGACTGAATGAGGTTGGCAGCCTTCGCCCCCGCCGTGAAGTAATGGGTGTTGTCGCCGCTCTCCGTGGATGGGCGATTGACCGGAAACACGTTGTTTGTTGTGCCTTTGATCCAAACGCTGTCGGGTTGAAGGCCAACGCCCGTTATCGCTCGATCGTCGGAGCCGTCTCCGGTGTATGTCCCGCCCGCCGCCAGGATGCTCTTCTTCGCCGCGACGTACGCATACTCGACGCCGTTGCCGTTCACGTCGCTACCAGTGCCAACCTGAAAGCCGGTACTCTTCAGCGCCTGAATCCCATTGGCGTAATCGTTGTTGTCGATCGAGCTGGCAGTCTTGTCGCCAGCAATGTCACTGGTGCGGAAACAGCAGCCACCCGTCGTCCCCGTGAACCGCGTCACCAGCACGAAGTCCGGCTGAAATGCCGGCGCTCCGATGTCGATATCGCGACTGTCCACGCCGTTGCCGGTGTAGGTCCCAAAACGCATTACGTCGGAACCATCATCGTAGAAGGCGATCCAGTGATAAGTGACGCCGTCCTGATTGACCTTCACGTCGTCGCCGACCGTAAACCCGTCCGCGTCCAGGCTCTTGATGCAGTCTGTTTCCTGGTCGGCGGGGAAGTTGAAATCCCGAGACTCGCCAGCAGGAAAGTCCTGGTGGGCCATGACCGCTTGCAGGGTGCCGCTCCCTGCCTTCACGAGCAGGAAAGCGGGTTGGAATCCCAGGCCGGTGATCTGGTGGCCGTCCACACCGTTGCCGGTGTAGGTCCCCACTTGCACCTGCGCGGTTACAGTCGCTTCCTCGGAGGATGCAGTCGCCGTCACCGCCCCCGGGTTCGTCGGAAGGAGCCTGACCGCCGAGACCGCGTCGGAGGTCCCATTCCACCCCCCGAGCATCCCCCGGCTTCGGTCATGTAGCCAGTAGATGTTGTCCGCGCCGCTGTCCTGCCGACACGCCGCCTTCGGAGTCAGGTCGTGCAGGAGCGCCGCCAACTTCCCCCGACGCCACAGACTTCCGGGGTAGAGGTTGGTGCGCTCCGATGCCGTCGCCGCGCCGCTGTCGGGCGCGACGCTCCAATCAACGGGCCGATACAGCATACATGCCCCCTATGCCCGGCGAATCTCCACGTAAGCCGTGAACGCCGCCGCCATCGCCGCGCTCTTCGTCAGCAACACCCGGAAGGGGGCCGCCGCGCCGTACAGCACCACCTCCTCCATCCCGGCTACCGGCGTGGTCGAACTGGCCGCCGCGAACTTCTCCACCGTCAGCGTGCCCTGGATGAAGTGCTCCGCCGCTATGCTGTAGCTGTTGGAGCCGTCGGCCGTGATCTCGAAGGCCGCCCCGCCCCGCGTCTCCGAGAACTGGAAGGTGTTGGCGTCCGGGGTCTCGACGATGTAGTAATCCACGCCGACAGTCACCCCGCCGACGGTCGTCGCATACCTGATCGCGTCGCCCACCTGCAGGCCGTGCCCGGCCTTCGTCACGGTGTTGGCGGAATCGTTCATCGTGCAGGTGACGCCTTCCGGCATGTCCGCCAGCGCGCAACACTGCACGAGGTTGCCGTAGTGCGCGGTCAGGTCCACGGTCGGCGACCCGTTCCTCACCGAGAGGATCACGGGCTCTCCCGGCCCGACCGATGGCAGGAGACTGAAGTCGACGGCCTTGGATGCGTTCTGGTTCAGCTCCCACGAGGCCACGCCCCGCCCCAGCACCTGCCCGCTACGCCCGATCTCTTCGCGTCTCATATCGCTTCTCCTAGCTCTTCAGCGGCGGGTACTTGCGTTCGACCACGCCCCATTCCAGCGACGCCACGAACTCCTCCCACTGCCGCCGGCAATCCGCCTGGATCGCCACGACCTCGTCCTTTGCCCGGCCGTAGAGGGGAGCATTCCCGATCACGTAGAACGCCGGACTGAGCTGGTGGTTGCCGGGCAGATAGGCGAAGGGGTTGGGCGCGTTCGCCGTGAAGGTGAGCCGCGGAATGTTGCCCATCCCCCATATTTCCAGGGGGCCTCCGGTGTCGTTGCCGGGGCTGCAGTCCAGCTTGATGCCGCGCGCCCAGGTCGTGTAGAAGCTCGGGACGCCGGTCGCGCTCCGCCAGTCAGGGTCGATCTGATTGAGCTGCGCCTCGGTCCTGAAGTGCAGCTCCGTCCCTGCCCAGTGAACGGTCTGCGCCTCCTGCACGTCTCGCGGGAAGGTGCAGACCGCACCAGACAGCGTCAGGCGGGTCCCATAGTCGTTGTCCTGGTCGTTTCGCCAGGAGCTCTCGAAGCCGCCGGTGCGCTCGTTGACGATCCCGATGGCGACGTTCAGATCCCCCACGAGGACCGCGTTGTTGATCGCGCCCTCGCTCACATCATGGGGCAGTTTTCCCATGATGAACGGGCGCACGTCGTCTTCCCAGGTCAGGTTACCGTCGCTGTCTGGCATGGTCGCTCCCTACGCCTCCGGGTGCTTGGCCCGCACGTGAGACTGCAGACCGATCTCGCTTCCGCAGACCTTCTCGCAGTGAGGGCAGGAGTAGGCGGGAGAAGACTCGTCCGGCGCACCGCCGGTGCCGCTCCCGCTCGTAACGACCACAGCCTTCGCAGTCGCCTTGGCGAGCGCAGCCTTCGCCGCCGCAAGTTCGGCCTCCAGGCGCAACACCTCATCCGCCAGCGCGTAGCCGTCCAGCGGCTCAGGGCCGAGGCTGTAGAACTGCTCCGCGCCTATGGTTTCCCAGTCCGGGCCCCTGGCGATGCGGCCGCCCAGGACCGACGGCACGCGCACGGCCGTGCCCTTGGGGACAGGCGCCTTGCCAATGTCCGCTCCGACCCTCAGCCAGCCCAGCTTGCCGTCCTTGCTGGTCTCGAAGCCGGTGCAGAATGGGTGGCGCAGGCATATGTCGGCAATCACCGCCAGGTCAGTGACGGCGAGGAGGTAGACGTATCCCGTTTCAGGTCCCATTCGCTGCTCCCTCCTTGTAGGAGGGGGCCAGAATGCCCCCTCCCGTCAATGGCTCGTTAGCGTTTCTCCAGCGTCTCGATCTTTGCCTCGATCCGCGCCTTCCAGGTCTCCAGTTCGGCTCGCTGCGCCTCATCTGCCTTGTTCTCTTCAGCGAAGGCCTGGTTGACCTGCTGGACCAATCCCTGGTTCGCAGCGATCTGCGCGACGGTCGCCGGTATGAGGAACTGCGTCATCGCCCAGGCGAATCCCAATACCAGCGCTACCACGAGAACGACCGCGAGAAGGGTGAGTCCGTTCATGCGTAAGTCCATGTTGCCTCCCTACCAAGTCGAGTGGACGGGAATGTAGTACGTCGTATCGCCCACTCGAATCAGAATCTTATGGGTCGAGTTGGCCGGAACCGCATCGGTATCTGCCACGATACACGTGCCGGCAGCAGAGAAGTCGAGTAAGGAGCCGAACCCGCCATCGGATTCTACGATGCGGATAGCCCCGGTCTGCGTGCCAGCCATGTTCCAGAGGCAAATGCCGGTCGTCTCGTCAGCCTGCGTAGCGCCTGAGGCGTCGTCACAGATGACTTGGATGCCCCGAAACACGGAACCATCACCCTTAGCCACATCGCCTTCGTTGTGATAGCCTGCGTTGACGCCGATCACTGTCCGCGCAGGACCGTTGCCGGCATTGTAGGCAATGCCCTCCAGCCCGATCAAAGAAGCTTGGGCTGTCATTACGTTCGTAGCATGGTTGTGCTTCGCCCAGAACTGGCCGCCATAGATGTTGCCGTCAGCGAGCGCGGCGGTGTTGGTCACAATGCACTTTGTACCAATGATCCCCGCGCCGTCTGCTGTGTGCTCGCCGGTGTTCGTGGTCTGAACGAGAACGCCTGTGTATCCACCATCCACACCGCTGTACGTGCCGGTGATCTTCAACGGCGCGGAACCGCGCGCAGACGAGTAAGTGATGTTCGTGCCGGTCAGGAAGGTGGAATCCGTCGTCAGGTCGAGCGTGAGGCTGTTGCCCTCAGTCGTCTGTGAGGTCAGCGTTCTCGAAACGTCCAGATAGCAACTGCCCCATGCGAGCTTTCCATCCGTGCCTTCATCAACGGTCGCTCCCTGCTGGAATCGGATGTCGTAGGTGAACTTGTCGTGGCCGGACGCAGTACCGCCGTTGATATCGTAGGCGATGTCCGTGCCCTGGTTGCCGCTGGAGTTGTTATAGACCACCACGCCCTGCGTAGTAGTCGCCGCACCGCCAGCGTCACCGTCAATGCTCACCTCAAGGCCCCGCTGGTTCGTGCAGGTCTGGTCCTTCTGGTCCACCGAGGCGTAGATCGCTACGAGGTCGGTGCAACCAGCGTCCGGCTGCCGCGCCTTGATCTGCGCGCCCCGGATGGCCCCGGTGTTCGCATTGCTCCCGGCGTTCGCTGTCACGTCTAGCGCCTGCATTGAACCCGAACTGAGGCCGCTGGTAGTCTGGGTGACGTTCAGGTACAGTCCCGAGGCCCCGGTCGCCCGCGTCGGGGCAACAGTGAAGTTGATCGGATACCTGGTCGTACTGCCGGGAGCCAACGTCAGCGTCATCGTACTCTCCGAGTTGTCCAGGGCGAGTTTGTCCGTGCCGTAGACGCTACCGACGTACAGGTTCTCCGTCGCCCGCACCGTGTCGTAGGTCACACCCGCCTGCGCCGCGCTCGCGCAGAGCATCAGCACCAGGCAGGCTAGCAGAATGCGCTTCATCGTCGTTCTCTCCTTCGCTACCCGCCGGGAGCCGTCGCAGGCCCCCGGCGGGGCTGTTTCTCTGCCTCGAAGCGGCGCTAGGCCGCCAGGTTCACTCCGTCAACGACGCCGCTGGTATCGCAACGGGCCGCAAACAGGTTGTCGCGAACCCGCCCCCAACGCTCGAAGGTCAGCGCACGGCTGCCCGGCGTGCCGAACTGCGGGCTGGCCGTGCCGTCCGGTGCGATCGGCCCGAGTTCCGCCTTCACCCAGCGCCCGATCTGCCGCATGTCCGAGAAGATGAAGCGGCCGTCGGGAATCGCCAGGTCGGTCTTCACCGGAACGATGATGTCCCGGTTGCCGGCGGGTACGCGGATGCCGTCGGCCACGCGGCCGGCCAGCACGTGCCCGCCCTTCACCTGCTCGAAGATGTTCTGCGCGCCCCCCGCCTTCTCGCCGATCCACCGGCGACCGCGAGGGCTGCACAACAGCAGCAGCGCGTCCGGGTCAGGCGTCGAGCCGGACATGAAGAGCCGGTCCAGGGTGCCGTACAGCACCTCCAGGTCGCCCGCGACCAGCGCGCTGTTGTCCGAGGCGCCGTACCAGTCCGTCGGCCGGCGCACCAGCGCGCTGAACAGCGGGTAAGTCTGGCGGTTCAGGTTCTGCCAGGTGATCCCGTAGTAGGAGCCGTTGGCGTAGTTCGTGCCGGCGTCGAACTCGTATCCGTAGCCGGTCGAGGTGCCGTCGCCGGCCGCCACGATCCCGTGCATCCCCACCGGGAGGTTCCAGGCCGAGAACTTGAGCGCGGCGGTCAGAGTGTACGCTCCCGCCAGGAAGACGAAGTCCCCGTCGGCCGGCACCGCGGTCAGGGCCGAGGTCTCCGGCGATGTCACGCCCGAAACGGCGCGGACCTTGAACGTCGCGGTGGTGGCCGAGGCGTACTTGTTGAGGTCGTACACCTCGCCCAGCGTCACCTTCTTGGTCCAGGCCGAGGAGCCGGTGATGTCCGCCACGGTCACGATGTTGACGAGCATCCCGTTCTCCATCAGCGCCCCGGCGTGCCAGCCGAAGTCCTGCTGGGAGTTGTCGAGGGTGACGGTGTAGTAGGTGGTGTTGTCCACGCCCGCGGACGCACGCCCCAGCCTGCCGGTTCCGTCACCGAAGTAGATGGCGTTCAGCACGGCATGGTAGCCGTTCAGGAAACGGTTCCAGCCGCCGGTTGTCGGGCTCCCCATGATGACGTTGAGGAGCTCGCGGTCGCTTCCCGCGTTCTCCAGCATCTCCAGGTCCCACCCCACGGCTCCCGCCGTCTGATAGGTGTAGACCTTGCCCTGCGCCACAGCGCCGTCGGCCGGGTTCACGACGTTGCCCTGCCGGACGCGGCCCGTCACCATGATGGGCTGGGAAGCGATCTGATCGAGCAGTCCGTAGTCCGTGTTGCCTTCTCGGACCACGCGCAGCCCGCGCGCAGCGACGTTCGTGCTCACCAGATTGTAGAAGCTGGCGCGGTACTTGTTGCGTACCTGAATGTCCCACAGCCGACGGTGCAGCAGCGCACTATCGGCAAACGATCCAAATGCCACTTTGCGTCTCTCCTCTCAGCAGAGGAACCCCACCACCTAGTAGGTCGGAGCGTCGGACTTCGGACGGTTCTTGACGGACGCGCCCGTCGTCGCGGCGATCTCCTCGGCGACCTTGGTGATGTAGGCCTCCTGCTGCTCGGGTGTCATGTTGTCGAAGTCGTCCTCTGTCGCGGTCTTGTCGGGGCTGGCCCCGCCCCGCGTCAAAGGCTCCTTTTTGCGAGCGTCGTCGTTCGCGGCCGCCTGCGCGGCCTTCTCGGCCGGCGCGAAGTCGGGTTCGAGCGACTTGAGGATGCGGCGAGAGATGCCGGTCACGACCTCATCG
>Ga0180438_10006738_pt1 | contig 15431 bp, 14 predicted proteins | sample SS_ome_12_FD_132455 | JGI IMG/M metagenome (GOLD analysis project Ga0180438, IMG submission 132455) | Hypersaline lake sediment archaeal communities from the Salton Sea, California, USA - SS_3_D_2 metaG | ecosystem: Environmental > Aquatic > Non-marine Saline and Alkaline > Hypersaline >...
CAGTTGTAACTATTTCAGATTATGTGGAGGGGGAGATATATATTGCGGATGGAGCGGGTACTATTTTAGGCATTATAGGCGCAAATGGAACATATTCATACGCATATAGAGCTACAACTACAACTATTAGAGTAATTAGAAAGCCTGGTGCAGATGCCGATATGGTTATTGCCTCTATAAGCGTCAAAGAGTTAGAAGTCTTAGGCTCTGACCTAGTAACCAATGGAGCGTTTACGCTAGGGAGTGATTTGCAAACTTCAAACTGTGCTAATACAAGTTATACAACTTTTGCTAATGGAACGCCGAATGGCTTTGACGCTACAAGCGATGGGTCTGCCACACACCATGCTGGGACAGCAGATGAGATTAGTATTGTTGATACTCAAAAGTATATAGTCACGTTTGATATGGTGCTTAATAGCGGGACGGCTCCTTGGTATAATTTAAGAGCGGCTATGGGCAGCACCGCAAGAACTGACGAAGGGCAGCAATTAGCGACAGCCGGGGCAAATGTATTTGAGTTCACGGCAAATGCAACGGACACGGTAGTCTTAGATTTTTATAATTCCTCAGATGCCACCGACTTTGAAATAACTAACCTATCAGTTAAGGACGCTGATACGGATTGGAATACGCAAGCCTCATGGTTAGTATATGATAACGCAGCACACTATGATGGAAGTGTAAGCAATCAATATATTTTGCAAAATTTAACAATGGCAGATGAATTGTGGGGATTGGTAAAATTTACTATTAGCAATTGGACGGGCACGGGAAATGCCATCGCACAAATTGGGGCTAATAATTTTATATTTACAACTGGTGGTACTTATACGGTGTTGCTTCAATCAGACTCAACAAATCCAAACTTGATATTTAGGGGTGCAGATACAAATACTTATACCATTGACAACGTATCCGTCCACAAGCTCACATGGGGCCGACAGATCACAGATGATTCAACCAACTATGCAGGGTTTCAGTATGCACTACCTATTGATGAATTTGACTTCTGCATACCCGTTGACTATGTGGCTGAGAGTATCGTGGCACAGCAGTTTCATGATGGGATAGCGGATGATTTTACCACAAGTGGTGCTGACTCTACATTTCAGGCAATAGTTACTGGAAATGGGTTTTCAGGAAAAGCACAGAGAGTTGAAGCAAATGGACTCAGCAACCTTAGAATGGATTTCGCCGCGATTGAATTAAGGACTGATACTGATGTGTATATCAAGTTTAAATACAGGACAAACAGATCAGATATGAGGGTTGTTAATGGGGTAACAAGTGGTCTATGGCCTGTTAACACTGGTGATGCTATCGAGTTCTCTGAAATACTTACTCCGGGTGGGGATTATGCTTCAATTAAATTAAGACTTCAGAGTGATTCAGCAACTCCTGACCCTAATGATTGGTTCGAGGTAGATGAGCTGGAAGTTCGGTATGTTATTGATGGTGAGTTCTACGAACCCGAAGCCCTTGGCGGTGATCCGGTGATACTCAATGCAAACTATTTCGCTGAGAACCCAAGCCGATACCTAACCCGCTACTTCAACGCGGTATCATGGAAAGACCTGATACTACTCGTAGCCGACCACGAACTCGATTACAGAGATCATCAAAAACTTATGAAATACACTAAAAACTCATAATAATGGCAAAAATTCATTCAACAATTAAGATTCCCGTAGCACTTGCCGATAAAGGTGGGGTGCTTGAGGGATTCGTATGGAACAACATGATTAGGGGTCACAAGGTTTCCTTTGGCTCTGACGTGGTTACCATGCAGGGACTTGACGCAAACGTGCAGCCTACATTTGCTGACCTCGTGACTATCGTGACTAACGGTGGTTCATTTGAAGGCATTAAGCTTGCACTTAGATTTACAAGTGCAACCTCAGCTCAGCGCATTGTTCCGGAAGTAATTCGCGGATCACGCTACACTGATGAAAACGAGGTTGCGCAGGAGAGGTCATGGATCGATTGGTTCAGGGCTAACTCTACCGTTCAGGTTATCACAGACGGAACCTCGTATGTGGCAAAGGCTGTATTTAACGGCAATCTACTGAACTCTGAGGAGTTAGCAGCAGCGCACGCTCAATCCGGAATCAATGTTATCGAGTGGGCTGATGCCGTTGCTCTGTATCAAAACGAATCATGGACTGAATACGAGCTGTAATGAAAAAGCTACTCATTTCAATTTTATTTATTACGACGTTCATTTTAGCCAATTCTCAGGACTTTTATGTTTCGCCGGGGTACTACCCCACTGAATCCGAGATCGCCTTAAAATGGACGCCAGAGGTATCTCTGGAGGTCGATACGTATCAATGTCCCGGTTGGTTCAAAAGGAATGCCAGACCGCTTGGGATAATTGCATATCACCTCGGCACCGTAGCACTTGGTTCTACCGCTGATGGGCTGTACGACGAAGGGCACAAAGAATGGGCACACGCCCTACACGCCTTAGAGGTCGGCGCCCTGATATCCGGGCCGTTCATATTCAAAATCAAGCTGAATGAGGCCGGATGGTACATAGTGTCGTACGGAGCCTTAAGGTTCGCCACGTTCGACCTCGGATACAACACAGTCCGGGGCTTACCACCGCTCTATAACGGAAGTACATCTTGGTACGATCAAACCATGTCAAAGATGCCGGATCATGGCGAGGTCTGGGTGAAGTCAATAAGCTTTACTTTGGGCATCGCGATTCCATTTAATGAATTAAAATAGCACATGCTTAGACTGAGAAATAGAACACGAGCAGCATCGAAGGTCGGATATCTTGTAAAAGCTGTCCGGGATGGATTCGAATATGCTGGCCCCGGAGATACACCAGTAGGAGTTGTAACTAAGGTGGTTCCAGCCGGGATGGTGTGTGAAATCCAGACTGATGGAAACGCTCTTGTTTACGTCGGGGAAACCGTTGCAGCCGGAGCGGAGCTGAGAATGCCAATAGAAGATTCCGGGGGTATATCAGGTCGGGCATACAATATAGGCACCGAGGATATATATGTGTCTATAGGTGTGGCTATTACGCACGGAAGGGGCTTGATTGAGGTTACCCTGAATATTGGTAGTAATGCCGGATCAGGTGGGGGTGTATCCGATCACCTTCTCCTTGCTAATATTGGCGTTAATACTCATGCTCAGATCGATACGTTCATTGCGGCTGGAGCAGGCAGTTGGGACTTGCATCTTGGAGATACCCCTCCCGGAGGTGTTTTTCAGGAAACGATAAACTCAGGAGATAGCCTTAGTTTCGTTGGAGATGGTACGTATATTCAGATACAATACGATGCGCCAAATAATGAACTTGAATTTGCATATGTCGGCCCTACTGATTTCTACGCCGGATGGGATATCTGGATCGATAGTGTTGATACCGGGAGTAGGGTGACGAGCACGATGGATGTAAACTTTATCTCCGGAAGCTATGTAACTGTAACCCATAATTTCGTTACAGGGCCACCGCCACACAATGACATTACTGTAGAGGCTAATCTCGCGGCATTTGATGCCAGATACGCTACTCAGGCTTGGGTAGCAACAAACTACTACACGCAGGACTACATAAACTCCAACTTCGACAACTATGCAAGCTGGGGGATTGTAGACGGTATCTATACGAGAGATGTTATCTCAGCAGACGAAATCAGCTTCACAACGACCACTCCTACTTATATACAGGTTCAATATAGCGGTTACGTTGGTGGTGTGCATACAATGGAGATTGATTACGTTGGGCCGACCACATTCTACTCAGGCTGGGATTTACTTGCAGATGCAGGGAGTGGATTTACGAGAGTAGGAAGCGAGCACGATGTTGATATTGCAGGGGGGTTGAATATCACAACGACATATGGATTCGTTTCTGGATCACCAGCGGTACATACGGTTACTGTCGCCCTCGACTCTACTATATCACTAACTTCTGTTACTACTACAACTGGTATATACACGAATAATATTTATGAACGCACTAGCACTAATGGTGTTGATATTGATGGGGTTATTATTAAAGACAATGCGATAGTTGTTGGAGGAACCGCTTCGAGAAGTCTACCTAGCTATGGAATAGAATTTGCCGGATCAGCTTCTTCTATGATATTCGGCGTTCAAGACGGAAGTGGGCGCATACAACTTAAATGGAATGCCACTACTGGTACAGGTGAGACATATTTAACAAGTTCTGAAAATGCCTTCTTTTGGGATATAAATATAAGCTCAACACCATTATGGCAAATGAAATACGCTGCTGGCGGGACTGCCGGAAATCCTATTACTTGGAGTACGATATTATCACTAAGTTCAAGCGGCGATTTAATTGCTGCCGGAGAAGTTGAATCATATGATACATCTGATATCAGATTAAAGGATCAGGTAGAGATTCTTGATCGTGTTAAAGTGACGAATGACTTAATGGCGCTTAAAACAATCAGGTACAGGCACATAAAAAAGAATAAAATTGAACTTGGTCTTATAGCTCAGGAGGTGGAGGCTGCCTTCCATGAAAATGTAAAAGAAGGTATGAGTGGCGATCTGATGATTCATTACGGAAAGATGATTCCACCAATCTTGGCTATGAATCAATATCAAGAGGAGCGTATAGTAAGCAATGCTGAGAGAATTGCCAAACTTACGAAAAAAGTTAAAAAGCAGGCCGAAAGGATTGCTGAACTTGAACGCAAACAAGCACGACGCTAATGGCGTTAGGGAATAACAATATAACCACCTCACTCGTTAACACGGAGTTGAGTTCACCTTACACGAACGATATTCTGGTTAAGAACTTGTGTGCTCATGCGAACGCTGGTAATATAGCATCATTCCTTGGGCCGGGAACATTAGCTGTAGACGCGAGCAAGAATGTATATTGGGTAGCACCCGTAAGCGACTATAAACTTGGTGATTTCAGGGGATACAACGCATCAGCCACCGCTCCAAGCGCATCCAATAATTTCACTCAAAACTGGGGGCCGGGAGGCTCTTCGGTCAACATGTCTTTGACTTCGCTTCCCCAAAGCATGAATCTGTTCTTTATTGATTCAGGCGCAACGAGGATATATTACAAGGCTTACCTATTATCCGGAACCCCCGGAAGAGCAGCAGAGACAAGTCTATATGATTCTCAGCTCTCAACGGTGCTCACGAGTGCGGTAACGCCGTTAGCTGGCCATACAAGAACGCAGACAACTAAGCCGCAACATCCACACATTCAGGTATTTAGTAATTTCGATACTTCCGGATTAGATACGCCGAACGATTATGTTTATATGGACACGTTCTTTGCTGACACTGGTGGAAATCGCGTTGTGAACTTTGGTAATGCCATAGCAAACGGGTACACGACCATTACGATGCACGAGTATCAAAATCCGCAGATTCTTTCGAGTGGACTTGGGCCTACTCCATTTCCGGCTGGATATACAACAATCTATACGGTTATAGCATCAACAAGTGGGAGCTGTCTTGATGATTCACCTATTGCTTATGGCGGCTCAATAGGTGGAACAAATATCACTTTTTATGTTGGTATGCATGGTATCTATAGTACAACTACGCGAAATGTTGCGGCGACAAACTTTAGAATTCGTATAACATATGACGGATCAACTAAAGATGTGAATACCGGAACGCTGTCTAGTAGCACAAAGAAGTATGTTTCAACGACACTACCGGGGGGTAAGACTTGGGCATACGATAAAGACGCTACAATAACAATCGTTTCCTGCACATACGGATCATATATAACCTGTCCATAATGGCTGATGTAAAACTAAGATTAGAACAGAGGCTCATAAGGGTGCCAGCAATCCAGAAGCTATTTCCGGAAGGTGTTGACTTTGATGAAAATAAGCATAAGTTTCTCAGGGTACACATCCAGAGAGACGTACAGGGTGATGATTACGATGTTTTTAATGTAACCATCCGTATTCAATCAACCGACATGATTAAAGAATCTATTCATATCAACACGTTAATTAAGGTATTCTTAAAGCTTGAGGATAAGCAAGTTATAAGGAAGGTTATACCAAATGGATACGATCTCGTAAGTAGTGAACTGGCGCTCTATAACTATGCAGATGTGAGGTTTATTGTTGTTACGAGTATAGAAAGGGAATAAAATATTTGGATTTTTCCTTTATTTTACTTATCTTTGCGTCAAATTAAATTCAAAAAATAGACATGAAGAACAAGGACATTCTACTTTTAGATCAAGTTTTACCAGAACTCTCGCCGCCAGACATGGATCGCTGGTTCAACTACGCGGTTCAGGAAACCATCCAACGCGCCGCTGCTAAGGCAAAAAGCATTCGCGAAGTCATTGCCCCGAAAGAAAAAATGAAGGAATATCAGGATAAGCTGAAGGAGCTTCAGAAGAAGCATGCGACTCAGGATGAATACGGCGAACCAGTAAAGGAAGTTAAAGAACTTGGCGGTGGACGCGTACTGGAGAAGTTCATCATTCCTGAAGTTGATAACCCAAGAGGTAAATTCCGGAAAGCGGTCGATAAGCTCGACAGGGAATATAAAGAGACTATCGATGAATATAATAAAGGGCTTGAGTTCCTTGACGAGGAGAATAAGGACTTCGAACCCTACTGGGTTACGGTCGATCAGCATCCGAATGGACTTACAATAGAAGAAGGTAAAGCCGTGTTTCTTATGACAAAGAAGCCAGCGGCTAAATAACTTAAATTCAACGAAATGCAAGACAACAAAGCAGACGGACGGTTCTCCGTCCCATCATCAACTATTGAAGGATTCGCGGCTGCCCACAAAGAAGCTACCCGATCCAAGAAACCACCACGCAAGCTCATTTTCTTGAGCGGATTTGCCAACACCGGAAAAGATACAGTACTCAGACTACTCAGGGAGATCAGTCCTGAACCTATCGTGCGTGTATCATTTGCTGATATCATGAAGACCGAGTGCTATCCCGCTATCTCTAACGGCACTGTCGAATACACAGGCCCGGATGACGAGGATCGCGAATGGAAGGACGCTCACCGGGAAGAGATCATTCGCTATGGTGAAGGTCAAAAGCTGGAACATGGTCAGTATTACTGGGTTAAGAGAGCCTTACACCCCGAATTGAATAAGGAATACCCAACCGGGATGGCTCTACCGCATATCGTTGTGACTGACGCGAGGCGCGTTGAAGAGATCATGTGGATGAAACACTACAAGCTTGGTAACTTCACTGAGCTGGATAAGGCAAGGCGCATCTGGGAGCCTGTAATGTTCGTGGTTCATCGTGAGGGCGCTGAGGCTGATAAGGATTACATGACGCATGTATGCCTTGAGTATGCAGCTGAAACCAGAGCATTCCTATCCCTGATCAAGAATTTTGGAACCATTAAGGAGCTGGAACAAAATCTTAAAGACCTGTACGTGCGCGACATACGATAATGAAGTATCTCTATATAGATACAGGGAGGACTTCTCACTGGAAGAAGCCAGATAATGTGGTTGTTGAGAAGGCTTTCTCTCAGCTATATAAAGGGGTATTCAAAATATTTGCGCAGATATCGACGCCTTGCGCAAAAAACCTATTCCTTTGGGCAATCGGAGAGATGGACAAATGGAATAAGGTTTCTCTGAACAAGAGCGGTAGAGCATCATTCAATGCTGCTTATCTCGGCGCATCCGGAGAACGGTACGCTGACGGAACAATTAAAAAGGCTGTCCGTGAGCTACTTAGGGTCGGAGCAATGGCGTCAATGAGTGACGACGGTAAAAGAGAGTCGTCGTATATGATTAACCCGTACTATGTCTGGAAGACTAAATCAAAGTCAGGCAGGTACGAATCAATAAAAGCATACATAAACATACTCAAAGAAAATGAAGGAAATTAAATTTAACGAAGAGTCGAGGAATCGCTTAATGGACGGCGTTAACATTCTTGCTGATGCCGTAGGTTCTACTCTGGGAGCAAAGGGGCGTAATGTTATCTTCAATATGGGTAGCGAGCACGTCGTAACAAAGGATGGCGTGACTGTAGCTGGACAGGTGCATTCAGTAGATTCAATCGCTCAGGCGGGAATCAACATCGTTCGGGATGCAGCGAAGAGGACGGCTAGAGAAGCGGGTGACGGGACTACCACTTCTACAGTTCTGGCTCGCTGGATGATCAAGGAAGCCATGCGATATGTAGAGGCCGGGGCAAACCCAATGGACTTGAAGCGTGGTATGGACTTGGCAGCTAAGGACTTAGCGGAAGAAGCCGATAGCTTGAAGAGGTTGGTAACCAGCCGGGAGATCACTGAGCAAATTGCTACCATCTCCGCAAACAACGATCCAGTTATCGGTAAAATGATTGCCGACCTATTCGATGAAGTCGGTGAAAATGGAGCTATCCGGATCGAGGAAACTCAAGCAGGAGAGAACTCTGTGAGTGTTGTGGACGGTTGCCAGATCAATTCCGGAATGATTCATCCGGGGTTCATTACAAACGAAAACCGAAAAACCGCCGAATATTCAGATGTCAAGATTCTGATTACTGACAAGGTATTTGATGGGCCTTTCACTGATATGGTGCCTGCCCTGCAATGCGTGGTCGATGAAATGAGGCGTATTGGTAAAGCCGTTCCTCTCATGATCATCTGTGGCGGCGCTGAAGGGGAAGCCCTTGGAAGCCTTGTACAGAACAAGACAAGGGAAGGAATTCCCGTTGTAGCGGTAACGGCACCCGATTTTGGGGCAGATCGCACCGATGCACTGAAGGATTTGGCAATTCTTACTGGCGGAGCAGTAATTTCCGAGGTAGGAGAGGTTGGATTATCCGATGTTACACTGGAGCATCTTGGAACAGCTGACCGGATCGTAGTCGGAGAACAGACTACTACCATTATAGGAAGGCACGGCTCACAGGAGTCTATTGACGCTCAGGTTGAAGCTATTAAGGAAGAGCAAGCTGCGGATCATGACGGATCAATGGCTTGGAAGCTTTCGAAGCGTATTGTGAATCTTACCGCTGGAATAGGGGTGATCTATGTTGGTGGAAACTCAGTAGCCGAGATGAAGGAGAACTTCTTCCGGATTGAGGACGCCGTACATGCCACCAAGTCCTCCATAGAGGGAGGATATGTCCCGGGTGGAGGTATCGCATACCTAAGATGCGTTCGTGAGCGTCACGAGCACGTAAGCGAGGATCACAGGGATGGATACAACATTGTCATGGACGCTATGCAGGAACCTCTCCGGGTAATGGCTCGTAACTGTGGTATTGACGACGAGAGCGTTATTAAGACAGTTCTCCGGAGCACATTCGTAACCAAGGACATCAGTTATGGCTATAATGCTCTGACTGACAGCTTTGAGAGTCTGTATAAGGCTGGCGTAATCGATCCCGCACAGGTGATCAAGTCAGCAGTGAAGAATTCGGTTTCGGTGGCAGGGATGATCATCACGACTAATTGTGTAATCGTTGATAAGCGCGGATAATGATAAAAAGGATTTACGAAGAGAAGAGAAAGTACTACAATACAGAAAATGGATTAATCAAATCACAGAAGGGATTTCGTGAGTTCCGGATATTCGGGATTCGCGTATCGCGAAGGAACTTCGACTTCAGTTCAGACTCGCTAGACGAGAAGAAGGCTGGAGTTGGATTTAACAGCAAATAAAATGGAAGCACAAGGAATTATAAGAAAGATATCAATAGGTGACCTCAAGGAGGGATTAACCTATGTGGTCGGTCAACCACAAAATAGGGGCCGCATGACTATCGTGCAGATTCTACACGACATGCATTATCTTACGGAATTCGGCATCAACAAGTATGATGTCTATGTCCGGGAAGAGGGTGCTGATGTGGTAAAGGTCTGGAAGTCATTCATGAACGGACAGATTACTATCGAATTCGATATCCAGATAGGAGATGAACTCGTACAACGGTAGAACTATAGTGGAGCGCGAGAAGCGCCACAAGGATAAGCTCATGGTTGGCGGTGTCGAGTTTCAGCTCGACGTTGCCTTCCGTAAGTATTGGCATACAGTACAAATGGCGAGCGTAATCGTTGCGAACCGGGATGACCTTGAGCCACAGGATATTGTGTGGGTTCATCACTTCGTAGAAGAGCAAGGATTACCCTTTGGTGGGAATATCGCCTATTTGGAATATAATCAAATCTATTGCAGAAAGAGAGGAAAAGAATTGGAGACACTTGGTAACTTCATCCTCGTAGAACCCATTACCTACGGGGAGTTGGGAATGACCCGAACTGAGTCCGGTTTGAGACTATCGACCAAAAATGACACCGATAATGCTGAGAGGATCGGCGTTGCTCGGCTACTGAGCGATAAAGCAAAGGCTGCTGGACTGAAGGACGGTGATCGGGTTTTATTTAATGTTAATTGCGAATACGAGATTGAGGTTGACGGTAAGGTTTACTACCGGATGGAGTTGAGAGACATCATCTGCACCGTTGATCCAGATCAAAAAATAAACGTCTAATGGATTATACTGACCTACTTAAATATAAAGAATTCGATATTGACGCGATCAGGAAACGGTACACGGTAGACACAGGAACGACAAACGAGGCCGGAGAACCAGTTATGCTTGAGCCAAATTTCGTTTTTGATACAAAGGTAGCGTTCAGTTATTTGATATTGACGTATGGGCCGGACTCGGAGTTCTCGAATGTTAAGGATATGATTGAGCGCAAGGAGCTTGCACTGAAAAAAGCAAAGGTTCCGAAGCAGTTTCACAATAAGATTCTTAAAAACGAGAACCCGATGATCGGCGACATGCTCACCAGATTCTTCAGGGAGTATCAGGACTTTGATTATGAGCTACTGATCTCTGCTAAAGAGGCATTGGTGACTCTACTTGAAGTCGTCCGGAAGCCAATAGATTCTCAGCTCTTGGACGATAAGGAGAGAAATGCCGTTAAAGCCAAGAGGGAGTGTTTTGATGACGCCAAATACCTCATGAGGGAGCTGAAACTGATGCTGAATGACTTAAGCGAAATGTCCGAGGATGCTGCTGAGGCTGTCAGAAAGTCAGAGTTCAAAGGTGGGTTTGCTGAAAAAATGGCAGGCTAACTTGCAATTCTCGTTTATTTTTTGTATCTTTGTGGCTTATGAATTCACTTCAAGAAACTCAAGCTAATCTACTCTATGCCATTTCACTATTCCCGAAGAACAAGGGAGTGGTCGAAACGATATCTGACATAGATATCACCCTGCCTAAGAAGCCGGGGAAAAGCAAGATTCTGTTCTCCAATAAGGTGAAGAAGAATCAGATGTGGGAGAGACTTGAACTTCCGGAAGGATTCAGCTGGGATAAACCGCAGGAGGATTATACTGAAGAGGAGATCGATTGGATCGTAGCCGACGCTGATCGACGATTAAACGGAGTGTGGTTTATGAACAACGGAGTCCCGACTTACATTACGGGACTTCATTATTTTTACATCCAGTGGTGTAAGATTGACATCGGATACCCTGAATACAGGGACAGAGATAGAAGATTTTTTACTTACTGGCAAGCCTGCGTTGTTGACCCGAAGTGTTACGGAATGATAATGGTGAAGCACAGGCGAGAGGGAGCGACGTTTAAAGGTGCGGCAATCGTACTTGAATACATCACGAGAACTCGTAATGCCAACGGAGGATTGCTCAGTAAGACAGGTAGAGACGCGAAGGAATTCTTTTACAAGCTTGTGAAGATGTTCCGCTCGCTGCCAGCCTTCTACCAGCCGATGATCGCTGGAACGGATAACCCGAAGACCGTATTGGAATTCGATAAGCCGGGAGAAAGAATTACGAAGACCACTAGAACCGTGCAAATGTCTGACGCACTGGAGAGTAAGGTGGAGTGGGGTAACACTGCGGAGAACTCGTTTGACTCGTATAAGCTGGCGAGATTCGTATGTGATGAAGGCGGAAAGTGGGAAGAAGCAAACGTCTACAAGAACTGGCAAGTTGTTAAACCTACCCTGTCAAACAGGATTCTTGGAAAAGCATTCTTCCCGTCAACAGTGAATGAGATGACCCGGAAGGGCGGGGAGAACTTCAAGATTCTCTGGGACGGCGCTGATCCTAACCATAGGCCAGCGAACGACCGCACACAGGAAGGGTTATACAGATATTTTACTCCGGCTTATGATGGGCTGGAGATGGCGAACGAGGTATTCATTGACGAATACGGCAACTCCGTCATCGAGACACCGAAGAAACCAGTTATGGGAATCAACGGTCAGATGATTACAATCGGAGCGAAGGAATTCTTGCAAAACATCAGGGACTCCCTTTCGAACAACACGAACGCACTCGCCGAGCATAAGAGACAGTATCCTTGGACTCCGGAAGAGGCGTTCAGGATTGAGACAAACAACTGTGCCTTTGACGCTGAGAGATTGTACCAGCAGCAGGAATGGAACGACCTACATGCAAGCAAGCTTGTTACTCAGGGTAATTTTGTCTGGGAGAACGGGTTCGGAAGCAAAGTGAACTGGATTCCATCGAGGACAGGAAGGTGGAAGGCTACGTGGTGGCCTGACCTTGAGCACCAAAACTTAGTGAGCGCCGGAAGCATGGGAAGATTGCAGCCGGGAAACATCACGTCAATCGTCTCTGGTGCTGACCCGTATGACCACTCAAAGACCACTGATCCAAGAGGTTCGAAGGGTGCATCATACGTTTTTAGAACGTATAATCCCGCTGTAGAAGGGACTTATCAGTTTGTGTGTCAGTATGTTCACAGACCATCAACTGTATTTGAATTCTACGAAGATATTTTAAGACAGTGCATTTTCTATGGGTGCCAGATACTTGTCGAGAACAACAAGATTGGTATGATTAACTGGTTCGAGGATAAAGGCTATAAGCATTACCTCATGAAACGCCCGGAATCGACGCACACACAGTCAAGTAAGCGCCAGACATCATTGGGTATACCTACTTCCGGAGACGTGGTAAGGGACGGCCTTATAAACAACTTAGAGAAGTATGTTTACGATTGCTGCGGTTACGATTATGAGTCTGGTGAAGGTGGGACTCTGTTCTTTAACGAGCTTGTTCAGGATTTACTGATATTTGAAGCTTGGGATTGGCAGAAGTATGATGCAACCGTAGCCGCTGGATTAACCCTATTGGCAACACAAAAGGCTGTGAGAAAGAAGGTTGAGATTCAGGACAATTATCAATTAGTAGCAACATTCAACAATTCAGGAAAACGATCAGTTAGAACGAGTTAATTATGGAAAGAACACACGGATACCCGAACCCACTCGCTACCGAGGCGGAAAAAGCAACAAAAGAATACGGATTACAATACTTCAGGAAACTCTACAGCGATTGGGCTGGGGAGAACAATGTCCTTCTGGACTCAAGACGCCTACGCTGGCAGACAGCGAGGGATTATGCCGGAGGAAAGCAGGGAGTTCAACAGTACAAGGACTTAATAGCTGCCAACGGAGATCAGTCATACATCAATCTTGATTGGTCTATCGTTCCCATCCTTCCGAAATTTGTGGATATCGTAGTCAATAGTCTGACCAATGCAGACTACCACATCAAGGCAGATGCAATCGATCCGGTTGCAGTAGACAAGAAAAAACAAGATGAACTGAAGATCAGGACGAAGATGATCATGAAGGACTTCCTGAAGGAGGTCGAAGACATGACCGGGATGCCGATCTCTCAGGATTCCACATACGAGCCAGCAGATCAGGACGATCTAGAGCTTTACATGCAGCTTACCTATAAGCAAGCGTGTGAAATCGCTATCGAACAGGGACTTAAGCTTGCAATGACCATCAATGATTGGAAAGAAATTGCAAGGCGTGTGATCCGTGACTTGGTTGTGATCGGCACTGGTGCAGTAAAAACCGAGGTAGACCACAGAGGAGTTACTATTCTATACGTAGACCCAATGTTCTTGGTTACCACATACTCGGACGATAACGATTTTACCAACATCACCCATGCCGGAGTAGTGAGGCGGATTACAATCTCCGCACTGAAAGCTGAGGCTGGAAATCAAATCTCTCCAGCTGAATATGAGAGGCTTGCGACTGAATTCGCCGGGAAGCATGGTAATGCGAAGAAATTCAGGTCTGTTCCGATAATGACATCGAGCGGATATGAATACTATGAGTTCGACAGCTTCCTGATTGATGTTCTTGACGCCCAGTTTATTGTGCCAAATCAACTCGTTCACGAGAAGAAGTATAATAAGTTCGGTGGATACTCAATGAACAAGCGCCCGGAAGGGTATAAGCTCCCAAAGAAAAGCAAGTACAAGCGTGAGCTGGTTGTTACGGATTACGAATGCAAGTATTCCGGTAAGATGGTTATTGGTAGCGATATCATATTCGACTACAAGAAGGCTGATAATCAGACCCGCGCAAAATCCGCACTCCATAAGACGAAGCTGGACTTCATTATCTACTCTCCGGACTTGGACTTCATGAAGAACCAATCCCTGTGTGAGAGAATGATTCCGTTCGCAAACCAAATCCAGCTGGTTCACCTTAAGATTCAGCATCTTGTAGCCAAGGCTCGTCCAAAGGGCATGGCTCTGGAGGTTGGTTCCTTGGAGAATGTTCCTAAAGGTAAGGGTGTTTCCTTTACCCCGCTGGAGCTTCAGGAAATCTATGACCAGACAGGTAACTATTACTACAGGACTCTCGATGACGAGGGGAATCCAAGTAGCTCACGCCCTGTTTCAGAACTTGAGGGTGGATTAGGCCGCTCACTTGGAGAGTTGCTGGCGCTGAAAGATAATTACATGCAGAGTCTCAGGGATGTAACCGGAGTCAACGAGGCTCGTGACGGCAATGTTCCGAGTAAGGATTCTGTAGTTGGTGTTGCGAAGCTGAATCTACTGGCTTCCAATAATGCAACCAGAGCAATCAACGATGCTTACCTTAATATATATAAGCGTACAGCCGAATCAGCCGTTCTCATGATTCAGGACTTGGTTCAGTATCATAAACCCTATCAGGGATATGTGCATGCAATCGGGGAAGCAAATATGACCGCAATAGAGGTAACGCGAGACGTTAGCCTTCATGAGTTTGGTCTGGCTATTCAGGTTGAGCCAAATGAAGAAGACAAAGCTTATCTTGAGCAGAACATTCAGGCTTCACTGGTAGAGAAGGAGTTACGTATCGAGGACGCACAGATGATCCGTGAGGTTAAGAACGTGAAGCTCGCTAACCAGCTTCTTGTACTCAGAAGAAAGAAGTATGCGGAGGATAAAGCAAAAGAGGCAGCAGCGAATGCTCAGATGAATGCCCAACAGAATCAGTTAGCAATCCAGCAAAAGCAGCAAGCCGACATGCAGACTAAGCAAATTGAGATGCAGTTTGAATCAGAAGTAATGGCGGCTGAATACAAACTGAAAGAACAGTTTGCTCAAAACGAACACATCCGAAAAATGCGCGAAATCGAAGCTACTAATGCAGGAA